>LNFM01000346.1_pt1 | contig 117919 bp, 110 predicted proteins | sample 596031 | NCBI WGS metagenome assembly LNFM01 (sample SAMN04254537, study PRJNA301005) | activated carbon metagenome | isolation source: dual media filters at the Ann Arbor, Michigan drinking water treatment plant | place: USA: Ann Arbor | reverse complement strand
AAGCTCCTGGGAGGCCGGGTGTTTGGCGACTTCCAGTTTTCCAGACTTTGTCCGAATGAACACCAGATACAACGTATTGAGCCTTCACAGCTAGGGAAGGTTCGCGACCCGCCCGGCTGCAGACGAGCCCCGCTTCGGCGGGGCTCGTCGTTTGTCGCGGCCCCACGCGCGCCCGGTGATCGAACGGGGCGTAGCATCTCCAGGTTCACCCCGCGCGGTCCTGTCGAATCGGGCGTCGCCCGTTCGACTAGACGGCATCCGCGCCAGTCCGCGGGGTCGCCAGGAGGTTTCCATGAAGTACCTGTGTCTCGTTCACTACGCCGAGTCCGAGGTCTACGACGGGCTCTCCCAGCAGGAATGGAAGGCCCTCGTAGGTCAATGCCTTGCCTACGGCGAGCACGTTCGTTCGAGCGGGCATTTCCTGGGCGGCAATGCGCTTCTGCCTGTCGACACGGCCAAGACTGTGCGCGCCCGTGGCACAGGCGTGACGGACGGCCCCTTCGCCGAGACCAAGGAACAGCTCGCGGGCTACTACCTGTTCGAATCGCGGGACTTGAACGAGGTGATCCGCGTGTCGTCGGGTATTCCGCCCGCGCGGCTCGGGAGCATCGAGATCCGGCCGGTCGAGGGCGCGCCGGCCGACTTGCCGCCGACTTCCCCGGTCGCCACACGTCCGCGGTTCCTCTGCCTGTTGCACGGCGCAGACCGCACGGTCTCGATCGATGCAATGGTCTCCAGCGCGCCGACTTCGCTCGTCCCGCTCGCCGGGCTGCGCATCGCAACCCCATACAGCGCCACGACCCTTAGGGTGCGGGACGGCCGCGTCGGCCTCCAGGATGGCCCTGCATCAGCGCCAGTTCCGCCGCTCGATGCCGTGATCGCCGTCGAAGCCGACACGATGGACCCGGTTCTCGCCTGGGCAGGCACTCTGCCCGTCGCGCCCGGCGGAGGCGTGGAGGTTCGGCCCATGCGCGATCTTCTGGCCGAGTGATCCCGCCCGCTGAGGCCAGAATTTTTGCGGGGCGATTGTCGAATTGAGGCGATCACCATCGACTAGAGGGCAAGAGGGCGCTGCGGTCGCGCGGCCCCGCAAACAGAGGAGGCACCTTCATGCAAGTCCAGCCCTACGTCTTCTTCAACGGTCGCTGCGAGGAAGCCCTCGCGTTCTATCAAGAGGTGCTCGGCGCCGAAACCGTCACCCTGATGCGCTTTCGCGAAAACCCGGACCCGCCCGGCCCCGGCTGCATCGCACCGGGTCTGGACGACAAGGTCATGCACGCCGAGTTTCGCGTGGGAACGTCCACCCTGATGGCGTCCGACGGCGTGGCCGACGGCAAGCCCATAGGGTCGAGTATCTCCCTGTCACTGACGGTCGACTCTCCCGAGAGGGTGAGGCAATTGTTCGACGCACTGGGTGCCGATGGTGGTGCCGTGCAGATGCCGATGGGTCCGACGTTCTTCTCGCCCGCGTTCGGCATGGTGGCCGACCGGTTCGGCCTGTCCTGGATGGTCTACGTGGCCCCCGCAACCTAGGAACAAACCATGCGATTCATGATGCTGATGATCCCCAAAGGATACGAGACCGCCGCGCCGGGCACGATGCCGGAGGCGGACCGCGTCGCCGAGATGATGAAGTTCAACGAAGACCTGCAGAAGGCCGGTGCACTGATCGCACTCGACGGACTGCACCCGCTGTCGATGGGCGCGCGCGTCACGTTCGAGAACGGCAACGCGCTCGTGACCGACGGCCCGCATATCGAAACGAAGGAAGTGCTCGGTGGCTACTGGATCATCGACGTGCCGTCGAAGGCGGCCGCCGTCGAATGGGCGTCGCGCTGCCCGGCCTCGCCGAACGAGATGATCGAGATCCGTCAGATGATGGAATTCGATGACTTTCCGCCGGAGGTGCAGGAGGCTGCGGCCGGTTTCGAGGCGATGCTGACGGATTCCCCCAACACGCGGTCATGAACGCCATCCGCGCGGAAACTCGAACGGCTGCAGGTCGTGCCGCCGTGGACGTGGAAGCCATCCTCGACTGCCCTCGGGCAGTCGTGTTCGCCGCCTTCTCGGACGCGCGCAGCCGCGCGCAATGGTGTGCGCCGCCTGGTGCGCGCTTCCGGTATCTCGAAGCCGCCTTCGCGGTCGGTGCGCGCGATGTCTTCGAGTGTCTGGGGCCGGGAGGTCGGACGCTCCGCGGCGAAGTGCGCTACGAAGGCATCGCACCGGATCAGCGGATCGTCTACACCGAAACCCTGTTCGTTGGCGCGGCGCTCGTGTCTTCCGCCGCGATCACCGTGCAGTTCGAGGTCCATTCCTCCACGACGACGCGAGTCACGATGAGCGCAGACCTGGGCGCCGGGACCACGCCGGAAATGGTCTCGGGCTATACGGCAGGCCTCCGGATGGCCGTGGAAGGACTGCGCAGCTGGTTGACCGAGCCATCGCGCCGATCCCCTCACGCGGCCCCGGATTCAGGAGAGCACACATGAACGCCCCGTATCCCTGCCTGTGGTTCCAAGGCAACGCCCGAGCGGCCGTCGACTTCTACCTCACTGTCTTCGACACGGCTCGAATCGTCGAGACCGCTCTCAGTCCGGAGGGTCTGCCGGGCGAACCGGGCTCGCTCCTGACGATCGCGTTCGAGATCGGCGGTCAGCGCTTCCTCGCGATCAATGCCGGGGCCGAATTCGCCTTCTCACCTGCCGTTTCGTTCGTGCTGGAGTGCGAGACCCAGGATGAAGTGGATCGATTGTGGGATCGTCTGTCGGAAGGCGGTCAGCCGATGTCCTGCGGATGGGTGACGGACCGGTTCGGCGTCACCTGGCAGGTTGTCCCGCGGATGCTTCTGCGTGTGTTCCACGAGCCGGACAGCCCATCCAAGCGGCGTGTCGTCGAGGCCATGCTCACGATGGAGAAGCTGGATATCGCGGCGCTGGAAGCGGCGCGGGATAGCGAACCGCAAGACGGAGAGGCGATGCCCCGGGCGTAGCCCGGGCTACACGTTCAAAGTAGCCCGGACTTCGTCCGGGCCGACTTCGTTGAATCGTGGCCCGAGAAGGGACCGACCGGGAAACCTACACCCGGAAGCGCGCCACCGACCGGCCGAGGTCCTCGGCGAGACCACTGGTCGCCCGCAGCGATTCTTCCGTCTCACGCAGGGCGGCGCTGCTCGCCTGGATCACGGAATTCACCTGCTCGGCGCGGCGGGCCATGTCGCTTGTCGCGGAAGCCTGCTCGGCCGTGGCACCGGAGATGTCGCGAATGCGCGTGACCACGTCGTTCATCTGAACGCGAATGCCCTGGATGCCTTCCGTCGCGCTCTCCACCAGCGCCACGCTCGATGACACGATCGACTGGGCGTCTCCCATCCCGTTCACCGCGCTGCCCATCTCTGTGCGGATCGAATCGATCATCCGACCGATCTCCACCGTCGCCGACGACGTCCTCTCTGCCAGCTTGCGCACCTCGTCGGCCACCACCGCGAATCCCCTGCCCTGCTCGCCAGCTCGTGCCGCCTCGATCGCCGCGTTGAGCGCCAGCAGATTCGTCTGATCCGCGATGTCCTTGATCGCCCCCACGATCCCCGCGATCTCTTCCGAGCGGCTGCCCAGGCGGCCCACTACCGTGGACAGCGTACCCATCGTGTCCGCGACCCGACCAATCTCCTGCTTCACCCGCTCCACCGCTTCCGCGCTGTGCGCCGAACGCTCGTCGGCCTGGGACAGCACGCCCTCCGCGTCGCGTACGACCTCGGCCACGTGACCGATGCTGACCGTCACCTGCTCCACGGCCGCCGCCGTCGCGCTCAGGTCTTCCGACTGCCGTGACACGTCGTGCGTGATGCGCGTGGTCGTCTCCGCCGCGCGTCCCACGTCGTTCGTGACCTGTCTCGCCTGGTCCTGCACTTCCCGGAACATCCCGTGCAGACGCTCGAGGAAACGGTTGAAGGCCGTGGCCGCCTGCGCGACCTCGTCTTGCCCCTCCACCTTCAGTCGGACGGTCAGATCCCCTTCGCCTTGGGAGATCTCGCCCATCGCATCGCGCAGCGCGTGGAGGCCGCCCAGCAGCTTGCGTGCGGCAAAGAGGCCCAGACCGAACGCCAGGACAAGCACGACAGCGGTAGCACCCAGCAGCATCGCAAGCAGCCCGTTCAACGGCTTCAGGGCGGCGTCGCGGTCCACCATGACCGCCACCATCCAGTCGGCACCGGGAACCGGCCGCAAGGTCAGGAAGAAATGCTTCCCGGACGCGTACGCGACTTCGGAGGCGCGGCTTTCACCGGCGATCACGGCAATCCGCTCCGGCGTCAGCCCGGGAATGAGTTCTGCGAGGGGTTTGAGCGCGGCATCCGGCTGCCGGTGGCCGATCACCGTGCCTGACTTGGAGATAAGGAACGCGTGGCTGTCGCCCGCCAGCTTGAGGGCGAGGATGTTGTTCAGCATGTCCTCGAGCACGAGGTTGGCCGAGAACACCGCGGCCAGCTGGCCGTCCTTCTTCACGGGCGTGGCAACGGACACCACGAGTTTCTTGTCGGTCGTGCTCATGAACGGCGGCGTCACGACGAGCTGATCCGCCTCCACCGCCCCCCGGTACCACGGGCGGGTCGTAGGATCGAACCCGGGCGGCACGGAGGCGCCGAGCCCGAGAATGAGACGCTTGTCGGGATAGCCCACGTAACAGAGCGAGAAGCCGCCAGCGAGCTTGATGCGTTCCAGCATCGGACGCACGTCGGCGTCGAGTCCGCCCTCCACCGCAGCCGCCACGAGCTGGCGCTTGGTCGCGAGCCAGGTGCCGATCTTGGCACTGTGCAGATTGGCCGCGAGGTCCACTTCGCGGTCGAGACCGGCCAGCACTTCCTCCCGCATCTTGTAGTAGGAGAAGGCCGTCAGCAGCAGCGCGATGACGGCGATCGAGCCAACCAGAAAGACGACGAGCTTGGTCGAGAGTGAACGCATGGGACCTCGAGATCGAATTCGGTTCGTTCGGTCCGGACGGCCTTGGAAGCAGTCCGGACGCCGGTTGTCAGAGACGGAAGCGCGCCACGGAGCGGCCGAGACGCTCGGCGACTTCACTCGTGGCCCGCAGAGACGCGTCGGTCTCGCGGAGCGCAGCACTGCTTGCCTGAATCACGGCGTTCACCTGCTCGGCACGGCGGGCCATGTCCGTCGTGGCGGACACTTGCTCGGCTGTGGCGCCCGAGATGTCGCGAATGCGCGTGACCACGTCGTTCATCTGCACGCGGATGCCCTGGATACCCTCGGTCGCACTCTCCACCAGCGCCACGCTCGACGACACGATCGACTGGGCGTCTCCCATCCCATTCACCGCGCTGCCCATCTCCGTGCGGATCGAATCGATCATCCGACCGATCTCCACCGTCGCCGACGACGTCCTCTCCGCCAGCTTGCGCACCTCGTCGGCCACCACCGCGAATCCTCTTCCCTGCTCGCCCGCTCGCGCTGCCTCGATTGCCGCGTTCAGCGCCAGCAGATTCGTCTGATCCGCGATGTCCTTGATCGCCCCCACGATCCCGGCGATCTCCTCCGAGCGGCTGCCCAGACGGCTCACCACCGTCGACAGCGTGCTCATCGTGTCCGCCACCCGACCGATCTCCTGCTTCACCTGCTCCACCGATTCCGCACTGTGGGCCGAACGCTCGTCGGCCTGGGCGAGGACGCCTTCGGCTTCCTTCACGACATCGGCGATGCGACCGATGCTGACGGTCACTTCCTCGACGGCGGCAGCTGTCGCGCTCAGGTCGTCCGACTGGCGCGACACGTCCTGCGTCACACCGGAAGTGGTCTGCGCCGCACGTACGACATCCGAGGTCACCTGATGGGCCTGCTCGTTCACTTCGACGAACATGCCGTGCAGCCTCTCCAGAAACTGATTGAATGCGGTCGCCGCCTGCCCGACCTCGTCCTGCCCGTGCACCTTGAGCCGCACGGTGAGGTCCCCCTGTCCGCGCGCCATTTCGGCCATGGCATCCCGAAGCGAACGCAAGTCGGCCAGGAGCGACTTCGAGGCGACCACGCCCACCCCGACGGCCAGCAGGAGCACCACGGCCGTTGCGCCGAGCAGCATCCAGAGCAGGCTGCCGAGGGGCGCGAGCGCGGCATCCCGATCGACCATCACGCCGACCATCCAGTCGGCACCCGGGACCGGGCGCAGCGTAAGGAAGAAATGCTTGCCGGCGGCGTAGGCCACTTCGGCGGCATGGCTATCGGCCGCAGCGGCGGCAATGCGCTCGGGTGTCATGCCAGGAATCAACTCGGCGAGCGGCTTCAGCACGGCATCTGTCTGGCGATGGCCGATGACGACGCCATCCTTCGAGACAAGGAACGCGTGGCTGTCACCGACCAGCTTGAGCGACAGGACGTTCTCCACCATGTCCTTCAGGACGAGATTGGCGGACACCACCGAATAGAGATTGCCGTCGCGCTTGACCGGAGAGGCGATCGCCACGACGAGCGCGTGGTCGGACACGCTCATGAAGGGCGGCGTGACCACCAGCGCGCCCTTCTCGGTCGCCAGCTTGTACCAGGGACGCGCGGTCGGGTCGAAGCCCGGCGGAATCGCCGTGTCGTCCCCGTGGAGCATCCGCTTGTCCGGGAAACCCATGTAGCAGAAGGAGAAATCTCCCGCGAGCTTGGTACGCAGCAGAATCGGCCGAACGTCTGACTCGAGTCCGGCAGCAGCCGCCACCTCGACCAGTCGCCGCTTGGACGCGAGCCAGGTGCCGATCTTCGCACCCTGCTGGGTCGCCGCCTGTTCGACCTCGCGGTCGAGCCCGGCCAGCACCTCCGAGCGCATCCGATGATAGGAGAACGCCGTCAGCAGCAGCGCCACGGTGGCGATGGCCGCCACCAGGAACAAGACCAGTCTCGTGGAGAGGGAACGCATGGGACCTCGGGTTCGGTGCAGTGTCCTGCGCGCAACGGCGCACAGGCGACCCGAGCGTTATCGGCGCCACCAAGAGGTGCTTGAGCTACTGCGGATGCGACAATCGCCCGGACGCCTGCCCCGTCCGGCAAGCCCTGGGAGTGTCCATGTTCCGAACGATCCTCACGCCACTGGCATTCGCAGTGGCAATTGTCCTGTCCCCCTTCGCAGTCGCCGCACCGGTTGCGGTGCCTGGGACCACGGTGACCCTCGACCCGCCGAAGGGATTCGTCGCGGCGGAACGGTTTCCCGGCTTCCAGCGCGAGGATCTCGGCGCTTCGATCATGGTGACTGAACTGCCCGCCCCGGCAGACGACTTGAAGAAGGCCATGACCAAGGACGCGCTCGCCAGTCGAGGCATGACCCTGCACAGCACCCAGAAGGTCAAGGTGGGCGGCGTCGAGTCCGCGCTGCTCCACGTGAGCCAGACCGTGAACGGCATGGAATTCCTCAAGTGGATGCTCGTGACCGGCGATCCGAGCCAGACGGTGATGGTGGTCGGCACCTTCCCGAAAGCGGCGGAGTCCGCGGCTAGCGATCCCGTCCGGAAAGCTGTCCTCTCGACGACCCGGGATGCCGGCGCCAAGGCCGATCCCTGGGCGGGACTGCCGTTCCGGATCGAGCCCACGCCCGGGCTCAAGCTCGCCAAACGGATCACCAACATGCTGGTCCTCACGCGGGACGGCACAGTCGGACCGGGCGGCTCCCCCGGTGACCCGGTCTACGTCGTGGGGGAATCGGTCTCGAATGTGGCAAGTACCGATGTGGAAGCGCTATCCCGCACGCGACTTTCCCAGACTCCGCAGATCAAGGATCTGCGCAATGTCGAAGGCCGGAATCTCACTGTCGGCGGCCTCGGCGCGTACGAGCTGGTCGCGGATGCGAACCACGTCCAGACGGGCGACGCCGTCCGGGTCTGCCAGACCATCGCCCTCGACGGGCGGGGCTACGTCATCTTCCTCGGCATCGTGGGAAGCGCTCTGGCGGACACCTACCTCCCTGAGTTCCGCAGCGTGACGGCATCGTTCCGGAGGGTCACCGCGGGGCGCTGAGGTCGCCGCGGGGCGCGAGATGAGGCGAGCCCGCATGCAATCGCCCCACCTGCGACATGCAGGGGTAAAGTAGCAGCACTCACCCCGATCCGCCTCCGGAGATCACCTTGGGAACCGACGACCTGCGCCCCCTTTCCCGCAAGACCGTGAAGGCGGTCTGCCCCCACGACTGCCCCGACACCTGTGCCATGGATATCACGGTAGAGAACGGGACCGCCGTTGCCGTCCGCGGCGGCGACATGCCCTTTACCGAGAGCGCGCTCTGCACGAAGGTCGCGCGTTACCTCGACCGGGTCTATGCACCGGACCGCGTCCTGCATCCGCTTCGACGCGTGGGCCCGAAGGGTCCGGGCCAGGGTCGGTGGGAGCGCATCGGCTGGGATGAGGCGATCGACACGATCACATCGCGATTCCGAGCTATCGCCGCCGAGGACCCGCAGGGCATCCTGCCCTACAGCTACGCGGGCACCATGGGGCTGGTGAGCTATGCGTCCATGGACCGCCGGTTCTTCCATCGCCTCGGCGCGTCGCTGCTCGAGCGCACGATATGCTCGTCGGCAGGCAGCGCCGGGATCGCCCTGACGCTCGGCGGTTCCGTCGGCATGGACCCTGAGCAGGTCACGGATGCGAAGCTGATCGTGATCTGGGGCTCCAACCCGATCGTCTCGAATCTCCATTTCTGGACCCGCTGCCAGGAGGCGAAGCGGCGGGGCGCGAAGCTCATCTCGATCGATCCGTGGCGCAATGCCACAGCGCAGAAGTGCCACCAGTGGATCGGCATCATGCCGGGCACCGATGCGGCCTTCGCGCTGGCGGTCATGCACGTGATCGTGAAGGAAGGTCGCCACGACGCCGAGTACGTCGCGAAGCACACACTGGGTTTCGACGCGCTCCGCGAGCGGATCGCCGAGTGGCCGCCGGAACGCGCCGCCGCCGTGTGCGGCGTGGATGCAGAGGTGATCGTGGCGTTCGCGCGCGAGTACGCATCGGCGAAGCCGGCCGCGATCCGCATCAACTACGGACTCCAGCGGCACTACGGCGGCGGCATGGCCGTGCGGACGGTCACCTGCCTTCCGGCGCTCACCGGCGCCTGGCGCGAGCCGGCGGGCGGCATCCTGCTCGGCACCTCGGGCTTCTACGGGCTCGACCACAACGCGCTCGAGCGCCCGGATCTCATCCGCGGGGATCCGCGCAAGATCAACATGTGCGCGGTCGGTGATGCTCTGCTGGAAGCGGATCCTCCCGTGCGCGCCGTGTACGTGTACAACTCCAATCCGGTGGCAGTGGCGCCGGATTCTGCGAAGGTGGCGAAGGGGTTCGCGCGGGAAGATCTCTTCACCGTGGTCCACGACGTGTTCCTCACGGACACCTGCGACTACGCCGACATCGTCCTGCCGGCCACGACCCAGCTGGAGCAATTCGACGTGCACAAGAGCTATGGTCATCTCTACGTGCTCGCCAACAATCCGGCCATCGCCCCGCAGGGAGAATCGAAGCCCAACGCCGAAGTGTTCCGGCTGCTCGCGAAGGGGATGGGGTTTACCGAGCCTTGCTTCTCCGACGACGACGAGACGATTGCTCGTCAGGCTCTCGGGCTGAAGCACCCCAACATGGAAGGCATCTCGTGGGATTCGCTCAAGGAGAAAGGCTGGCAGCGACTGGCGGTTCCGCAGCGCTGGGCGCCCTTCGCCGAAGGCAACTTCCCGACGCCGTCCGGCAAGTGCGAGTTCTACAGCGAACGCGCAAAGCTCATGGGGCTCGACCCTCTGCCCACGTACACACCGCCCATCGAGAACCCCCAGTCCAATCCCGATCTGGCCCGCCGCTATCCGCTCGCGATGATCTCGCCCCCGGCGCGGCACTTCCTCAACACGACGTTCGCGAACCTCGCATTCGCACGTGCCGTGGACAAGGACCCGCGGCTGGAGATCCATCCGGATGACGCGACAGCACGCGGCATTGCCGACGGGGAAACCGTGAGGGTGTACAACGACCGCGGTAGCCTGCAACTGGTCGCACGCGTGACGCCGGACGCCCGTGCCGGCGTGGTGGTGGCCCAGTCGATCTGGTGGAAGAAGCTGTCGCCGGACGGACGCAACGCCAACGAGGTCACGTCGCAGGCGCTCACGGACATCGGCCGTGGCGCCACCTTCTACGACTGCCTGGTGGAAGTCGGCCGCGCGGACTGACGCCCCGCCCTACTGCTGCTGCACCTGCTGCATGGCCTGAGGCGCAGAAGGCGGGGCGGAGACACCGTGATCCGGCCGACGGCGCAGATCGAGCGTGAGCGGGAAGTTCGCGCTGGCAATCTCGGGCCGGTACGGCATGGGGCCCGGTGTGTGTCCCATCGCCTGGAATCGTGCAACGCGGCGGGCCTCGGCCTCATTCGCGTTGACCGGGAAGCGCTGATAGTTGCGACCGCCGGGGTGCATCACGTGATAGGTGCAACCACCCAGGGCGCGACCGCTCCACGTGTCGTAGAGATCAAAGACCAGCGGCGTATGCACGGCGATGGTCGGATGCAGCGCGGCCGGCGGCTGCCAGGCCTTGTAGCGAACCCCCGCCACGAACTCGCCGCGCACGCCCGTGGCAGTGAGTGGCACCGGACGCCCATTGCAGAGCAGCGCAAAGCGGTTGCCGTGAAGATGCCGAACCTTGACCTGCACGCGCTCCACCGAGGAATCCACGTAGCGGGTCGTTCCGCCGGCGGCCTGTTCCTCGCCGAGCACGTGCCAGGGCTCCAGCGCCTGACGCAGTTCGATCTCGATGCCCTGGTATTGCACCGTGCCGTAGCGGGGAAAGCGGAACTCGAAGTACGGCGCAAACCACTCTGCTTCAAACGCATAGCCCGCCTGGGAGAGATCGGCGAGCACGTCGTTCATGTCCTGCGCCACGAAATGCGGCAGCAGGAACCGGTCGTGCAGACTAGTGCCCCATTCGACCAGGCCACCCTCGAACGGGGTCTTCCAGAACCGCGCCACAAGCGCCCGCAACAGCAGCATCTGCAGGACGCTCATCTGCCAGTGCGGCGGCATCTCGAAGGCCCGGAACTCCAGCAGCCCGAGGCGCCCCGTCGGACCATCAGGCGAATAGAGCTTGTCGATGGAGAACTCGGCGCGATGCGTGTTGCCGGTGACGTCCGTGAGGATGTGGCGCAGAAGCCTGTCGACCAGCCAGGGCTCCGGGACTTCCTTGCCGGCCTCGGCGAGTCTCGCCATCTCGTCGAAGGCGATGCCCAGTTCGTAAAGGCTGTCGTCGCGGGCCTCGTCCACGCGCGGCGCCTGACTCGTCGGGCCGATGAACATCCCCGAGAACAGATACGACAGTGCCGGATGGTTCTGCCAGTAGGCGATCAGGCTGCGCAGAAGATCGGGGCGGCGCAGCAGCGGGCTGTCCGCCGGCGTAGGGCCGCCTAGGGTCACGTGGTTGCCACCGCCCGTACCTGTGTGGCGACCGTCCAGCATGAACTTCTCGGTGGAAAGCCGGGTCTGGCGGGCTTCCTCGTATAGCGTTCGCGTGTTGGCAACCAGCGTCTGCCAGTTGGACGCCGGATGCACGTTAACTTCGATCACGCCCGGGTCCGGCGTCACGAACAGCCGCTCCAGGCGCGGATCGGGCGGCGGCAGGTAGCCTTCGATGCGAACGGGAATGCCGGTCTTCGCCGCGGTGGTCTCCACGATGTTCACGAGCGCGACGTATTCCTCGAGCGTCGTGAGCGGCGGGAAGAATACGTGCAGCCGGCCCTCGCGCACTTCCACACACAAGGCGGTCTTGATGACGCGGCGGCCCTCAGGACCCGGCGCAACAGCGGCCGTCCTGGGTTCGGCAGGCTTCACTCCGGACGGCAACGGCAGTCGCTCGGCGAACGGATCGGGATGGACGATCGGTTCCTCGTCCTCGGGCGCCTGCCACGGCAGCGACGCCAGGGGCAGCCGGTAGCCGATGGAAGAATCTCCGGACAGCAGGTACAGGTGCTCGCGCTTCAACGGCCAGTGGGAACTCTCCCAAGTGGGCTCCGCCGCGGCCGGCGCACCCTTGACCGCGACCGACTCGAGCGGCAGCACATAGCCGCGCACGTCCCCCAGCTTGCCTTCGCGGAGCTTGGCGAGTCGGGCACGCACTTCGGGAACACCAAGATCCTGCTTCAGCGGGTCGGCGTTGACCGGCAGGCGCGCTTCGTCGTTGACGGCGTCCCAGACGTCTTCGTACGCCGGGATCAGGTACTCGGCAGGCACCCCGAGCAACGCACACAGCGTGCGTGCGAACTGCGACGCGTGCGCAGGGTCCGTGTCGACCTTCCGGTCTGCTGCAAGCAGGTTGCGATCACGCCAAAGCGGCACGCCGTCCTTGCGCCAGAGGATGCCGAGGGACCAGCGCGGCAACGGCTCGCCCGGGTACCACTTGCCCTGGCCGTGATAGAGCATGGAGTCCGGCGCGAATCGCTCCTGAAGCCGCGTCTGCAGTTCGCCCGCCATGACCCGCTTGCGCTCGCCCAGCGCGGTGAAGTTCCATTCCACGCCGTCCATGTCGTCCGCGGCGATGAACGTGGGTTCGCCGCCCATGGTGAGGCGGACATCCCACGCTTCGAGCTGCTTGTCGACCTTGTCGCCCAGGGCGAGCACCCTCTCCCACTGAGGTTCCGTGAAGGGCTTCGTGACGCGCGGGTCCTCGTGGACTCGCGTGACTTCCATGCGAACGGAGAATTCGGTCTCGCACGGATCGAGCAGACCCGTGACAGGTGCAGCACTGGAGGGCAGCGCCGTGGCGGCCAGCGGAATATGCCCTTCCCCGGCCAGCAGTCCGGACGTCGGATCGAGCCCGACCCATCCTGCTCCGGGAAGGAAGACTTCGGCCCAGGCGTGAAGATCGGTGAAGTCCTTCTCCGGGCCGGCAGGACCGTCGAGCGGTCTTACATCCGCCGTGAGCTGGACGAGATACCCGGAAACGAAACGGGCCGCGAGCCCGAGATGACGCAGGATGTGGACGAGGAGCCAGCCAGAGTCCCGGCAGGAACCGGAGCCCTTCTCGAGAGTCTCCTCCGGCGTCTGTACGCCGGGCTCCATGCGCACGATGTAGCTCACGGCGTGCTGGAGGCGCTGGTTGAGGTCCACCAGCATGTCGACGGTGACCACGTCTCCCACCAGGCGCTCGCGACGGAACTTGTCCAGCCACGCCTGGACGCGGGGCGTCAGCGGATCGCACTCCAGGAACGGCGCGAGCTCCCGCCGCATGCCGTCCGGATAGGCAAACGGAAAACTCTCGGCGTAGGCCTCGAGGAAGAAGTCGAACGGGTTGATCACGGTCATGTCCGCGACCAGATCGATCACGATCTTCAACTCGCGCGTCTTCTCCGGAAACACGAGCCGCGCGAGGAAGTTGCCGTACGGGTCCTGCTGCCAGTTGATGAAGTGCTTCCCCGGTGTCACCCGCAGCGAATAGCTTTCGATGGGGGTCCGGCAGTGCGCCGCGGGCCGCAGCCGTATCTCCTGCGGACCGAGGTTGATGGAGCGATCGTAGCGGTAGACAGTCTCGTGGTAGAGCGCGATACGGATGGTCATCGGGAGCGCGAGCGCCTTCAGGAAAGCCAGTCTGGGTTGGGCAGTTCGCCGAACACGCGCCGCAGACCGCCACCCCAGCCCTGCCGCAGCATCGTGAAATAAGGGTCACCCTCGACGATTCGCTTGTGCACACCCACGCGCAGCGACTCGCGCGGGTACCAAAGCAGCTCGATGGGCAGCCCCACGGAGATGTTCGAACGGATGGTCGAATCGAAGGAGATCAGCACGGACTTCGCCGCCTCGGCCACCGGCGTCGCGCTGGTGACGACGCGGTCGATGACCGGCTTGCCGTACTTCGACTCGCCGATCTGGAAGTACAGCGTCTCGGGCGTCGCTTCGATGAAGTTGCCCTGCGAATAGATGTTGAACAGGCGCGGCGGCTCCCCGGCGATCTGCCCGCCGAGAATCAGGTTCGCCGCGAAGTCGATATTGCTCTGCATCAGGTGGGGTCCGTCACGGCGCTGAATCTCGCGCAGGGCGTCGCCCACCATGCAGGCCACGTCGTAGAGACTGCGGGCGGTCCAGATGGTTTCCTTCCCGGGTTCCGCGTGCGCGTGACGATCGAGGATGTTGACCACCCCCTGGGTCACCGCGAGGTTGCCCGAGCTGAGGAGAACCATCACCCGGTCGTCCTTCCGCTCGAAGACCTTCATCTTGCTGAAGGTGGCAATGTGGTCGACGCCGGCATTGGTGCGGGAGTCCGAGGCGAACAACATTCCGGAATCCAGAAGCAGTGCTACGCAATAAGTCACGATCCGTCCTTGGCATGGTCTTGTAGTGATGCTGCCGAGGAAGCTCCCCGGCGCGGGCGTCAGGCACTGACGGGACCCGCGCGCTCGGAAAAGAAGGCTCTGTTGATCTCGGCGCCCAACTGCCCGGTCCTGCGGAGGAAATCCGTCAGGTATTCGTGCAGCCCAGCCCCGAAAATAGCATCCATCCGGCCATAGTGCAGAGCAGCGTGCATCTCCCCTGCGAGCCGAAGGGCTTCATCGGGATCCTCGCCGACCAGCTTGCGGAGGATGTCGTAGCTCTCGTTCATGCAGGCGTGCAGGCTGCGCGGCATGTCCTCGCGAAGGATCAGCAACTCCGCCACACGCAGGGGCGTGATCACGTCACGGTAGACCTTCCGGTAGGACTCGAAGGCGGACACCGATCGCAGGACGGCCGCCCACTGGTAGTAGTCGACGGCGCCACCTACGTCTTCCACACGCGGCAGCAGGACGTGGTACTTCACATCGAGGATGCGCGCGGTGTTGTCCGCGCGCTCGAGGAAGGTACCCAGACGATTGAACTGGAAAGCCTCGTCCTGAAGCATCGTGCCGACGGTAACGCCGCGGAACAGATGGGAGCGTTCCTTCACCCACTCGAAGAACTCGTGGATGCGGTCGGAGGTGACGCGCTCCTCGGCGACGCGCTGCATCTCGAGCCACGTGCCGTTGATCACCTCCCACATCTCGGACGTGAGACTGCCACGAACGGCCCGGGCGTTTTCCCGGGCTTCCCGCGCGCAGGAGTAGATGCTCGAGGAATTGTCGGGATCGAGCACCATGTAGCGCAGGACGCCGGCGGCATTCACTTGGCTGTACCGGCCACCGAAGGGATAGAGCGTCCCCGTGATGTTGAGCGGCGCGAACCATTCCTGGTCGGCGAGCCGCGGCTCCTTCGGCACGAGCGACATGCGATAGGTGACATCGAGCATGCGGGCCGTGTTCTCGGCGCGCTCGACGTAGCGAGCCATCCAGTAGAGGTTGTTGGCGGTGCGGCTCAGCATGGCAGACGATCGGGGAGGAGATCGGCGAAGAAAGTGTTTCGGTACGTCATTCGAGCACCCACGTGTCCTTGGTACCCCCGCCCTGGGAGGAATTGACCACCAGGGAACCTTCGCGCAGAGCGACGCGGGTAAGTCCGCCCGGACACATCACGATCTCCTTGCCGGAGAGGACGAAGGGGCGCAGATCGATGTGGCGGGGGGCGATGCCCTGATCCACGAAGATCGGGCACGTCGACAGCGAGAGCGTCGGCTGGGCGATGAAGCTTTCCGGGTTGTCGAGGATGCGCAGGCGATAGGCTTCCCGCTCGCGCTCGGTACTCGTCGGGCCGATCAGCATGCCGTAGCCGCCCGACCCGTGCACTTCCTTCACGACGAGTTCGGCGAGGTGCGCGAGCGTGTAGTCGAGGTCTTCGCGCTGGCGCAGCTGGTAGGTCGGCACGTTGTTGAGGATCGGCTCTTCCGACAGGTAGAAGCGGATCATCTCCGGCACGAACGGGTAGATGGACTTGTCGTCGGCGATGCCGGTGCCCACCGCGTTGCACAGGGCGACCCGGCCGCGGCGATAGGCGTTGACGAGACCGGGCACCCCGAGCACCGAATCCGGTCGGAACGCCTTGGGATCGAGGAAGTCGTCGTCGATGCGGCGGTAGATCACATCCACACGCCGCGGGCCGCGGGTCGTGCGCTTGTAGACGATATCGTCCTCGACGAACAGATCGGCACCCTCGACGAGTTCGATACCCATCTGCTGCGCCAGGAACGCGTGTTCGAAATACGCGCTGTTGAACTGGCCGGGCGTGAGCAGCACCACCGAAGGACTTTCGACATGGGCCGGCGCCACGGAGCGCAGCGTGTCCAGCAGCAGATCGGGATAGTGCTCTACCGGCGCCACGGATTGCTGTGCGAACAGCTCCGGCATGAGCCGCATCATCATCTTGCGGTTCTCGAGCATGTAAGACACGCCCGAGGGCGTCCGAAGGTTGTCCTCCAGCACGTAGTACTCGCCCGCGCCGGCCCGGACGAGGTCGATGCCGGCGATGTGCGCGTACGTATTGTTGGGTACGTCGACGTCGACCATCTCGGGCCGGTAGAGCTTGTTCTTCAGGACCCGCTCTTCCGGGATGCGCCCGGCACGGAGGATGTCGCGGCCGTGGTAGACATCGTGGAGGAAGGCATTCAGCGCCTGCACCCTCTGCCGAAGACCGCGCTCCAGCATCTTCCACTCCTCGCCCGGAATGATGTGCGGGAGCATGTCGAAGGGGATCAGACGCTCGGCGCCGGCTTCCTCGCCATAGACGGCGAAGGTGATGCCGACGCGATGAAACAGCATGTTTGCCGCCTCCCGCATCCGCGTGATCCGTTCGGGCGGGGTGGATTCGATCCAGCGGGCTAGCGACCCGTAGTGCGGGCGTACCTGCCCGTCGGGCAGGTGCATCGAGTCATAGTGTTTCGAGTAGGGCATGAGCCGCGTCTGCGGGGGGTTTGGCATCAGGTTGCACCTCTCTGGCGCAACCCATGTGCCATGCGCGGATATACCCTCAAAATCCTGTTTTCTTGAATTTTTTTCTCTCCCGCCTCGAATGCGTCACACGAGAACGCACCACGAGTGTGCGCCCTTCGGGGCGTGCGCACCACTTCGAACGACGTGGTGAAGGGTGGCAGGCGGATACGTTCAGGCAGCCAGCCGTCCGGTCACGCGCACCACGTCGGCGGCGAGCCCCTGGAGCGCACCCGCAAGCTTCTCGTCCTTGAGTTGTCCCTGTGGATCGAACGCCTCGTGGGCTCTCGGCACGCCGACGCGCCGGGCGAGCACCGTGGTGCCGAGTTGCATCAGGACATGGCGCACCATGTCCATGGACCGCAGCGTCGCGAATTGCCCTGGGGTTGCCCCGCACAGACCCGCGATCTTTCCTTCGTAGGGCACCGCGCCGGACTCCCCGCCGTCCTGGCGGGAGATCCAGTCGAGCGTGTTCTTCAGTACGGCCGTGATCGCGCCGTTGTATTCCGGACACGCGATGATGAGCCCCTGGTGCGCCTTGAACAGCGTCTTGAGTTTCCGCGCGTTCTCGGGCACGCCCTCGGCCGCCTCGATATCCCCGTCATAGAGCGGCATCGCATAGTCGCGCAGATCGATGAAGGTGGCTTCACCTCCGGCCGCACGCACGCCATCGGCAGCCAGCCTGGCCAGTTGCTTGTTGAGGGAGGCCGTACGGAGACTGCCGGCGAACACGAGAATACGGGGCGTCGTCATGGGGAGGGATGTCCGAAGTCGAGGGCCTTGCACAGTAGCACCTGCGGTCCTTCCTCAAGGGCGTGATTGCGCTGAACGGACGCTCCGGCGGCGCCGGGATCCACCAGTCGCGGTGCTATATTTCCGCGCCATGCGGGTACGCTCTTCCTTGGAGAACGTGCCAGGCTGCCCCGCCCGCCTCGACACAGGTCGACGCCGCTCCCTCTAAACCAGGAGATCCGCCCGCGATCTCCCCCATGGCAGGTGACATCATGGAAGTCGCTCTCAACTACGGCCGCGGTACGTTGCCCGTGAGACTGCCCGACGGAGTCCGCGCCACCGTCATCCGCAAGCCGGAAATGCCGGTCCTCGCGGATCCGAAGTCTGGCGTGCTCGAGGCGCTCGCGAACGGCTGCGAATCGGGCTCCCTGCTGCAGGAAGCGCGTGGCGCGCGCAGCGCCTGCATCCTCGTCTGCGACATCACCCGTCCCGTGCCGAACGGGCTGCTGCTCCAGCCCATGATCCGCGAGCTGATGGCCGCTGGCGTTCCTCAGTCGAGCATCGTCGTCCTCGTCGCCACCGGCCTGCACCGGCCCAATCTGGGCGCAGAACTGGAGGAACTCGTCGGCGACCCCTGGGTGCTCGCGAACGTGCGCGTGGAGAATCACTACGCCCGCAACGATGCCGATCACGTCGATCTCGGCCGCACACCCCACGGCACCGTGGTCCGGCTCGATCGCCGGTTCGTGGAGGCCGACATCAAGATCGTCACCGGTCTGGTGGAGCCGCACTTCATGGCGGGCTACTCCGGCGGGCGCAAGGTCATCGCCCCGGGCGTGGCCCATGCCGAAACCATCACCACCTTCCACAGCCACCGCTTCATGGCCGACCCTGCCGCGGAAAACTGCCAGCTCGAAGGTAACCCTTTGCACCGGGAACAACTGGCCATCGTGGCCATGCTGGGCCGGGTGCTCGCCGTCAACACGGTGATCGACGAGCATCGGCGGCTCTCGTTCGTGAACTACGGCGAAGTCATCGCGAGTCACCTGCGGGCGGTCGACTTCATCCGCGGGTTCGCGCAGGTTGCCGTGCCGCGGCGCTTCCGGACCGTCGTCACCAGTGCGGCCGGATACCCGCTCGACAAGACCTACTACCAGACCGTGAAGGGCATGGTTGCCCCGCTGGACATCCTCGAGCCGGGCGGCCACCTCATCATCGCCTCCGAGTGCTCCGAGGGCATGGGCTCCGAGGAGTACGTGGAAGCGCAACGGCGCCTGATCGGCCTGGGGCCCGACGGTTTCCTGAAGGAGATCTCCGCCCGCCTGCACGCCGAGATCGACGAGTGGCAGACGCAGATGCAGGTGAAACCGATGCGGATCGGACGCGTAAGTCTGTACACCGGCCGCCTCGACCCCGCCGTCCGGGGACTGACCGGCGTCGCCATGATCGACTCGGTGGAAGACGCCATCGCCGGCAGTGTGCGCGACTCGGGAGACCCGGACATTGCCGTGATCCCGGAGGGGCCGTACGTGGTGCCTGTCTGGCAGCGCCCCGCGGCCCCGGCCTGACGCCGCAATATCGAAACACGCGCGACTTCAAAACTTCTGCATCCTTGTTGCATTAAAGAACGGATTCTGCTCCAATGCGGTCCATCGGCAGTTGCTTTGCTGTTTCGTCTCAACCCCTGGCGGGAGTGGACAGCACGGCGGCCGCGCCGTAACGCACCCCAACCGCTTGCTCTCTCCTCTGGGGAACGTTCTTCCAGGCCCGGGCCTCAGACGCCCGGGCTTTTTTTCGCTCAAAGCTTGCGGAAGGCCGCCTTGGCGACGGCAGCAGAGACAAGGGGGCCGACGGCCTCCACCGCGGCGATGGGGCACATGTCCGGGATGGCACGGACCGGAAAGGCCGGGGAAACAGTCGATGCCGAATCGACCGCGAGAGCGGGCCGACCGGAAGGATCAGGCGGTCTCGGGGCTGTCGCCGCGATCGAGACTCGGATGCCAGAGCGTCAGGACATCGAAGCCCGGCGGCAGGGCGTCGGCCGGGACTTCCTCCACCACCGCGAACATCTCGCGGCTCGTGAGCCGCTTGGTGAACCCCGGCGCGATCAGCCCGTCCTTCCCCAGCACCACGCGAACGACCGGGCAATTCGGGTCCAGCGTCCGCTTGACGGCGACACCGATGTCGCCGCTTCGCAGCTTGACGACGGTACCGGGCGGGTAGATGCCGATCTCCCGGGCAAGCCGGGCTGCCACGAGCGGGTCCATGGTCGGACCGGACGCCGTCAGCAGCCGGCGCAGCGCGACACTGACCGGCACCGCAGTCCGGTAGGCGCGCTCGGCGATGGTCGCGCAGAACTTGTCGGCAACGGAAATCACCTGAGCGGGCAAGCCGATGGCGCTGCCCGCGAGCTTGCGTGGATAGCCTGAGCCGTCGTGGGCCTCGTGATGCTCCGCCACAGCACGGAGCCACGGGATGTCTTCCACTCCGGCCGCCCGAAGTCGCTCCACAGCACACTGCGGGTGCCTGGCCACCGCCGACTTCTGCTCCGGCATCATGTCTTTCACGTGGTAGAGGACTTCCTGGAGCTCCACGATGCATACATTCATGCTGAGAGCCGCGGCGACGGCGGACTCGCGGATGGCAATGTCGGCTTCCTGCCCGTCGAGCACCACCTCGGACAGCACGGCCACGTTGATCGACTGCCGGATCGCGTAGGGAGCCGTCCGCAGCCACTGGATGGAAGCGATGGCCGCGTTCGCATCCAGCGCGACCGCGCGACGCAGGCGTGCCGTGATCTGGCGTATGCCATCCGCAAGGCCGGGGCCGGTATCGGCAAGCACCGGCGCCAGGTCCCGCCGCAAGGCCGATAGCTGTTCGAACACGGACACCTGCTGACGCTCGGACTCCCCGGCTTCGACGGCGATCGGACGGTCTCGCAGGGCGGCGACCTCCGCGGCATCGCCCCAAAGGCCGATTTCCAGCAGACGCTCCAGCTGGCGCTCGCTGCGCACGATCTGCCCGCGCGCGAGAAGCATCACACCCTTGCGATCGAACACGTCGAGTGGCAGAGGTTCACCGGGGGTGAGATCGCCCGGGATCAGCTGGTCGCGAGGTCCGGCGGCTTCGAGCGGGGGCACGGTCAGGTGTGGAAGTGGTCGGGGTTTCGCCAGGAGCTCGCGAAGGAGGTGCGCGACCTTCTGATCATGAACGAGCGTAGCCACAAACCCCGGGACCGTAAAGAGCGCCACGAGCCAGGGATCGGACTGCCGGTTACACTCTCGGCATGCCTACGTCGCACTTGAATCGGTTTTGCAGCATGCCAACCGCGAGCCGGATCGCACGGTGCCTCACGGTCGCGATTCTGGCAGTCGGCGCGGGTCCGGCAGGCAGCGCCGGCGACGCGCCCGCTTTCCGGGGACGCGTGCTTCTCGAGATTCCGGACGAGCCGGAAGCGAGCGGGCGACTTCGCGTCGCCGAGGAGTTTTCGTTCATCGACTCCGGGGGCGCGGTGTGGACCGCGCCGCGCGGCGCGCTGGCGCAGGGAAGTCTCCTGCCCCGCCCGATGCAGCATCTCGGCATTCCCGTGCCCGAGGGCCCCGTGCGCAAGGCCGCCGTCATACGCGACGTCGCCGTCGAGGCGCGAACGGAGCCCTGGCGAAAGGTCGCACGCATGTTTTTCGATGCGAATGTGGCGGAGATGGTCAGCGAGCCGGAGGCCAAGGTGCTCTACGCGGCCTGGTATGCGGGCGGCACCCGATGGGAACCTCGCGGCTCCTCATGTTTCCGGTCCTGCCATATCGCCGCGTCTGCGCTCGCCTGGCAGGTGGATGCCAGCAGCGCGCCGGTTGCCGGCATCCTCGACTGGATCTGGCGCGACAACCCATCACTCGATGCGATCGACCAGCGCCTGGACGATGCCATCACCCGGCCGGGGCCACACCTCTTCGCGCAGCCCCGCTGACCGCGTGAGTCACCCCGCGGACGCCCCCTGAAGACGTTCCAGGTGCGGCAAGGCACCCGCCAGCAGTGCTCTGCCCTGCTCTCGCACTCGCTTTGACGGGTTGCCGAGCGTCTGGGCGCCGGCGAGCACATCCGCCAGCAGCCCGCTCGAAAAAAGCCCCTGCCTCAAGGCTTCGGGAAGCCGCCGGTCGAGTTCCAGGACTGCCGCCTCGATGTCGGTGGCCGCCGCTCTGAGTCCAACCGTCCCGCCGCGTTTGGTCAGCGCGGGATCGGCTGCACTCGCAACGCAATGCGCGAGGGAGGTCACGGCAACAGCCAGTTCGGGATCGGCCGAAACCGACTCGGGACTGGAAGCCGGGACAGCACCACGCTCGGACGCGGAACCCGTCCCCGCCACGGCTCCGGCGGGCACACCGCTGGCAAGGGTCAACAGGGCCAGGAACACGGCCGGCCACTTCCAGAATTGCTTCATGCGCATGCGGGTTCTCCCGGTCGACACGTCGTCGTCCTTCGGAGCTTGGGGCTGCGCCGGCGGCTTCAAGCCCCCTGGCGGCCGGCGTTCCCCCCGGGCCAGGAACCCGCTCAGGCGGCCGGGACGACCTGGTTCTTGCCCTGTTGCTTGGCCTGGTACATGGCCTGGTCCGCCCGGCCGAACACGGAGGCTTCGTCCTCGCCTGCCTGGTACTGCGCGACCCCGGCACTGAAGGTAATGAGCAGCCGCTCGTTGTTGTGCAGGAAGAACCGCTTGGTAAGTTCGCGCTGCAGGCGGGTCGTAACGGTCACGGCCGTGTCCAGGTCTGTGTCGCCGAGGATGATCACGAACTCCTCGCCGCCGTAGCGCGCGATGACATCGGTGGGCCGGACAGTCCGGCGGATGATACGGGCCAGGTGCACGAGCGCGGCGTCGCCGGCGGAGTGGCCATACGTGTCGTTCAGCTTCTTGAAGTTGTCGAGATCGAGGACCGCCACCGAAAGCGGCTTGCCGGACCGCTGCGCCCGGGCGATCTCACGGGTCATGGCATCGTCCATGCCGCGGCGATTGAGGGTGCCGGTCAGCTGGTCCTCCCGGACCTGCTCGCTTACCTTCTCGAGCTCGACCTCCAACTGACGCACTCGCCCCTCCGCGACTTCCGCCTGAGTGCGTGCGTCGAGCAGGTCATCGCGTGAGCGCATCATGTCGACCTGCATCCCGCGTGTGTCGCTCATGAGTTCCTCGACTAGCGACTTCAGGCTGTCGATGGAATCGGTGGTGGCGATGCGCTGGGCGTAGCGCTCGATCTTCGCGTGGTAGTCGACCGTCGTGCCGGTCACTTCGGCCAGCCGCTCGATGAACACGCTGAGCAGGCTCTTCAGGGTGGCCTTGGCCTCCGACAGACTTGCCTTCAGCTGGGACTGCTTGAAGATCACTTCCTTGAAGCCGCGCTCCGCCTCGCGGACCGCGCGAAGGTCCACGGGCTTGCTGATGAGCTCCCGCAGGACGCCCACCTGCCCCTGGACCCATTGGTCGTCCTCGACCAGCTCATCCAGGTTGTCCACCACCAGCCCGAGGAGCCGCATGAGGTTGTCGATGAGTTCCTCGTCCGGCTCGACCCGCAGTTCCACCTTGAGCCAATACTGCTTGAGCTGCTGGCCGATGCGAGTCCAGTCTTCCGCCAGTTCGGCCTCCCGAACCCGCCAAGCGATCTGGAACAGTTCGCTGTAGATGTCGGTGTAACGCTCCAGTCGCGGGGCGACGCCGTTTTCGAGGGTGGCTGCCAGCAACTCGCGGACTTCGCTCATCGCCGGATCGAAGGTGGCAGCGGAACCACCGCCCGCGGCGGACCGGCCGGCCTGCCCGGCAGGCGCAGGGACCGGCGCGCGCGGATCCGCCACTTCCACGGGCGCCGACGCGGCGGAATCCTGCCAGCTTCGCATCAGGTTCTGCAGCTTGGTGGAGAGCGAGGCATCCGACCCGCCGGTGGACAGGACGCGCTCCAGACTCTCGCGCTTGCGTCCCATCGTCCAGCCGCGATGCGGAACGTCGAGTTGGCGCAGCGCGTCGCGGAACAGGGCTCCCATTTCCGCGCCGTTCGACTTCGGCGGGCGGCTCACGAGGCCCTTGAGGGTGGTTGCGATGGATTCCGCGTTGCCCTCTTCGACCGCCTCCGCGAGGGCACCCATGGCAGGGTCGGCATCAGCGCGAGCCGCCATCTGACGCACGACCGCGAGGAAGCGGTCAGCGCTGCCCGTGTCCGGCTGCGGACGGCCGGAGATCTCCAGATAGATCTTCTGGTAGTTGACCGGTGTCGGCGCCATGCGCCGGGTCGCCAGCAGCTTCAGTGTCTCCCGCGCGATGACGGTTGGATTTTCTGATTCGGCCATGAATTGAGGAAACCGGTCTGGAGACGCTCCGAATAACGGCGCAAACGGACGAGTGCTTGACCCGAGAATGCGGGTAACGGGCGATTGAATTATGCGCTGAGGTCGGTCAAGCTTCGCGCCCGTTCCCGGTCAACCGCATGTCATGAGACGCTTCGCAGCACGCCAGATGGTCCGGTCCGACCAAGGCGTCGATGGGGGTAGCCGCTTTATCTCGACGGCATGGCGGCTCGTACTCGCCACAATTCTGCTTGTCGCGGCAAGCAGCGTCCCCACGCGCGCCGAGTCGTTCGAGGATCCGGAGAACCTGCGCCGACTGGCGATCGAGTTCGCCCAGCAGCAGGCGACCGGACTCCCCGGGCAGGTCGACGTGACCGCCGCCCCGCTCGATACGCGCCTGCGTCTGCCGGCGTGCTCGACCCTCGAGCGGTATCTGCCTTCGGGTTCCAGATTGTGGGGACGGTCCCAGGTCGGGCTGCGATGCACCGCGCCTCAGGCGTGGTCCGTGCTGATTCCCGTCCATGTGCGCGTGGAGGGCACCGCGGTCCTGTCGGCCCGGCCGCTCGCGCCCGGTCAGCCGCTTTCCGAATCGGATATCCAGATCCGGAAAGTGGACCTGACCCAGCTGCCGGCGGGGGTACTCACGGACGCCACGGCCGCCGTGGGTCGCCTCCCCCGCGTTGCGGTCGCCGCCGGCGTGCCTATCCGCGGAGACATGCTTCGCAGCGTCCCTGTCATCAGTCAGGGACAAGCCGTGGGCGTCCTTTACCGGGCGGACGGACTGTCGATCCGGGCCGAGGGCAAGGCCCTCGGCGCCGCGGCCGTCGGGCAGCCGGTCCAGATCCGGATGCCTTCCGGCAAGGTCGTGCTCGGCACCGCGGTGGGGCCGGGCGAAGTCGAGGTCCGGTAGGGACAGCCGTTCCGGGATAGTACGAAACTCGGATGGCCGGACGGATTGCCATTGTTATACTGGTTTCCATCTTGGCAGCCCGCCAACGCACCATCCTGGCCGGGCCGCGCCGAACCACTTCTAAAGTTCTTTCGAAAGCTTGCCGTTAACAGGCTCGGAAGGGTTTGAAGGCCTTCCATTTGAGTGAGTGAGGATTATCGTGAAGATCAACAATCCGGTTGGTAAGCCCCCAGGCGTCGTCGGGCCGCAAGAAGTTGCCGGCGCCAAGCCCTCTGCCGCGCCCCAGAGCCCTCCCAAGAGCTCCGGCGACACAATTTCAGTGAGCCCGCTGGCCAGCCAGCTTCAGGCTCTCGAGAGCCGCCTGAATGATGTCAATGTCGTGGATTCGGCGCGTGTCGACGCCATCAAGCAGGCCATTTCCGAAGGCCGGTTCTCGGTGAATTCCGAGGTCGTCGCGGATCGCCTGATTGCGAGCGTCAAAGAGTATCTGCTGAGCCAGAAAAACTGATTGGTTCGGGTAGGACGGTTCCGGCTCCAGGCGTCCCCACGCCCTCTGTGCCGACTCCGGACGACCCACCGTGCGATCGATGCCCAACCGCCAAAGTTTCATCGAAAGCCTGATCGCCGAACGCGAGGCCTTCTCACGGTTCCTCGCGACGCTCCAATCGGAAAGCGCTGCGCTGCTGCGGGGTGACGTCGAAGAGCTGCTGGGCCTCGCAGAGGCCAAGTCGCGTCTCGTGGAACGCCTGAGCGAACTGGGCGATCTGCGCCGCGTGTTCCTCGGTGAAGCCGGTTTCTCCGCCGACCGCGTCGGCATGGCCGAATGGCTCATCATCCACGGCGGCGCCGAACAGGCTCGCCTGTCCGTCGCTTGGAACAGCCTGCTCGCCGATGCCGAACAGGCACGCGATCTCAATCGGACCAATGGCGTGCTGATCGAATCGCGACTGCGGTTCAACCAGGCCGCCCTCACCGCGCTGCGCGACGCCATGCGTCAGGCAACCCTCTACGGTCCCGACGGATCGCCTGAATTCAAGAGTCAGGGCCGGGCACTCGGTCTCGCCTGATGTCCCGACGGTGCTGCCTGCACCGGACGATTTCTGCTCCTCTCTGAAGTGCTCCTCGCCCGATGACGTGCGTCGCTCCGGTCGAACCGTGCGCTCATGGCTTGCGCAGGCCGCCTGCCATCACGGCTTCGGCGGTTCCTCCAGCGGCAGGATGACCACCACCACGCGACGATTGCGCGTGCGCCCCTCGGGCGTGTCGTTCGTATCGACATTGCGGTTCTCGCCGTAGCCGATCGCGCCCATCCTCGTCGGATTCACGCCAGCCTGTGCGAACAGGCGAACCACCCGACTCGCGCGCGCCGCCGACAATTCCCAGTTGGATGGGAACACGGGGCTGTTGATCGGACTGTTGTCCGTGTGTCCTTCCACTTCGATGGGATTGGGCGCCCTTGCGAGCACCTTCGCGACGGACTCGAGCGAGCGGAGCGACGCCTCGGCGAGTTCCGCCTGCCCGGAGGCGAACAGCACACTCGCGTTGATCTCGACGGCGACACCGCGGGCATTCTCGGTCACTCGCACCTGGCCGGTCTGCACCAGAGGGTCGAGGACCGCGCGGATGTCGTTGGCCATTCCCTGCAGCGGGACGTTGCGATCATGCATCTTCGGATAGGGATGCTGCACGGGCGGCGGCACGACACTGGAGCGATCCGGCTGGTTCTCGACAGTCTGGAAAGCCTGCACCAGCGCCTCGGACACCTGACGATAGCGCCCTTCGTTCACGGACGAGATCGCGTACATCACCACGAAGAAGGCGAGAAGCAGCGTGACGAAATCGGCATACGACACGACCCAGCGGTCGCGGTTGTCGTGTTCGTCATCTTCGAGGCGCCGCCGGGCCATGTCAGCGTTGTCCGGAAACGACGGCTGCACAGAGGTAAGGAACGAACGTCCTCATGTCCCGTGATGGCTCCCCTGCGGCAGGTTCAGTCGCCCGGCGCAAGGTATCCCTCCAGGCGACCCTGGATGATTCGCGGATTCTCGCCGTTGGCAACACCGACGAGCCCGTCGATCAGCATTTCGCGACGTTTCGACTCGCGGGCAACGAGCGACCTCAGCTTCTGCGCGATCGGCAGGAACAGCAGGTTGGCCGCCCCGACGCCGTAGATCGTCGCAACGAATGCCACGGCGATACCGGCGCCAAGTTTCGTCGGATCGGTGAGGTTCTCCATCACGTGGATGAGACCGATCACGGCACCGAGAATGCCGATGGTGGGCGCATAGCCCCCGGCCGCCTCCCAGATGCGGATGGCTGCGCGTTGCGAGTCTTCGTAAGTGACGATGTCGCGCTCCAAAATCTCGCGCATCGTCTTCGGATCGGCACCGTCGATGAGGAGCTGCAGCCCCTTCAGTTCGAAGATGCCCTTCTCGATGCGCAACTGGGGCTCTAGAGCCAGCAGCCCCCCGCGGCGGGACACGTTGCTCCAGTGGATCACGCGATTGATCATCCCGCGATAGTCGCAGGGCGGAGGCTGGAATACCCATTTGGCAAGGCGGATGCCTTCGGCGAACACCGGCAGGCGGCTCTGCAGCATCACCGCGCCGAGCGTGCCGCCGATGACGATGAAGAATGCGGTCACCTGCAGCAGCGACGCGAAGTGGCCGCCTTCCAGCCACTGGCCGCCGAGCACGGCGCCGAGGGCGACCAACAAGCCGAGGACGCTGAGGATATCCATGGGTCGGGGGATCTGGGTCCGTCCCGGACGGACGAACTCCCCCTTTAACGGCGCGGGCGAAACCCGACTTGAGACGGACGGCTCACCCGAGGCGGGCGAGGCCGTCCGGAATGACAGTGGCCTACTTGGCCGTCCAGGTCTTCATGCGGGCACGCAGGCGGGCAACGGCCTGGCTGTGCAATTGGCATACGCGCGATTCGCTGACCCCGAGGATCTCGCCGATCTCCTTGAGGTTCATCTCCTGCTCGTAGTAAAGACCCATCACCAGTTTTTCCCGTTCGGGAAGCCCGCCGATCGCCTGGATGAGATGACGGCGGAATCCCTGGTCCTCAAGGACGTCGAGCGGCCCGCGCTGACCGTCCGCGGAGACGAAGGAATCGAAGAAGTCGCCCTCCTCAGCCTCCTGGAAGTCCTCGTAGTGCAGCAGCTGGTAGCCGCGGGAATCCAGCAGCATCTGCTGGTAGTCCTCCAGCGGCACCTCCATATGGGCGGCCAGTTCGCTCTCGCGAGGGGCCCGTCCAAGCGTCTGCTCCAGGGCGGCGACGGCGGATTCGATCTTGCGGAGGTTGCGCCTGACGTTGCGCGGCAGCCAGTCGGCCTGGCGCAGCTCATCGAGGATCGACCCGCGGATCCGCTGGATGGCGTAGGTCTCGAACTGCGCCCCCTGGGTATCGTCGAAATTCTTCGCGGCGTCCAGAAGCCCGATAAGACCGGCCTGGATGAGATCGTCCACTTCGACACTGGCCGGCAGTTTTGCCATGAAATGGTAAGCGATGCGCTTCACCAGGGGGGCGAGCTCGTTGACGATGGCATCGACATCGCGGTTTGCTATGGAAGTGGCATTGACCATCGATTCAGTTCAAGCGTTGGCAGACAGCAGCGTGCGGCTGGCCTGAACCAGACGATGCACGAAGCCATCCAGGCAGTCCTCGCCGGCATACGGCCAGTGGAGCAGGGTATCGGCCATTTCGCCCAGGGCGAGGGCCGACGCAGAGGTGGGAAAAGCGCATGAGACTGCCTGATGCAAACGTAATGCCTTCGACATGTCCGGGTCCTCGGGGACCCATCCAAGCCAGGCCACGCTCACCGACAGAAACCGCCGCGCGGTCGCAGCCAGATTGTCGTGGATCGCCTGCGCGTGGTCCAGCCCCCGCGCCCGGGTCACCACGAGATGCACCCGCCGGATCGGGGCATCCCGCATCAGGCGCTTGACGAGAGCATAGGCGTGGGTGATGCCATCCCGTCCCGCCGGGGCCACCAGGACGATTTCCGAGGCCGCCACTGCGCAGGACACGGCTTCATCGCCGGAACCCATGGGGGCGTCCACCAGGAGCATGTCCACGGAGGGGTCCAGATGGGAAAACGCCTCGGTCAGGCGGACTTCCTCGTCGGCGGGCAGCCGCGCCAGCAGCCTGCCGGCACCTCGGGCCCGGACGAAACGCACGCCCTCCGGGCCGTTGCCGATGATGGTCGGCAGGCTGGAATCGCGCCGGATGACGGCCGCAAGGTCCATGGACTGGGCGAGCCCGAGCCGTTCGCCAGGGCTGGGGCCCTCCGGGTCGCGCTCGACGACACAGACGCTCTGGCCGCGCCGCGCAAGGGCCACGGCCAGATTGGCTACCAGGGCTGATCGGCCGATCCCGGCCTCCCCACCCACGAAAGCAACGCTGCGAACCAGGCTCCGGGCGAACAGCCTGCGCAGGCCCTCGGCCTGGTCCGGAACCACTAGAGGCATCGGATCAGGCCTCCGGCATCACGGTCGCGCCGCCGCCCTGCCGGGCGGCGAGCACGAGCGGGATCTCGTCGGGCGAGGGGCGGAACCCGCCCCCCTGCCCTTCCGCCCTGAAGGCCCGATCGACCAGGTACAACGCGCTCGCCAGATGGAGGTCTTCCGGCACCCGCTGGCCGTTGGTGACGTAATGCAGCGGCAGCCCGGAGCGCATGACGACGTCGAGTGCGCCACCGAGGGACATGGATTCGTCGACCTTGGTCAGGATGCAGCCGGAGAGCCCCTCTCCCCGATAGCTGCGCAGGACGTCCTCGAGCGCATCTCCCTGGGACACGGCACTCAGCAGCAGCAGACGCTGCACGGCCCGCCCATGCCCGCAAAGCATCGCGACCTGTTCGGTGACGCGGCGATCGCGCTGACTCATGCCGACCGTGTCGATGAGTACGAGGCGCCTGCCCTGCAGCTCGGCGAGCGTGACCTGAAGCTCGTCGCCGTCACGGACAGCGTAGACGGGAATGCCGAGAATCTTGCCGTAGATGCGCAACTGGTCCACGGCACCGATCCGGTAGGTGTCGGTAGTGACCAGCGCGACCTGGGAAGGGCCATGCTGCAACGTGCAGCTGGCCGCGATCTTGGCCACTGTGGTGGTCTTGCCGACCCCCGTGGGGCCGACCAGCGCGTACACGCCGCCGCGGTGGACGATGTCTTCGCCTGCCTGGACGCACGTGAGGCCGCTGACCATGGTCGTGCGAGCCCAGCGGACGGCCTGTGCCAGAGTGCTTCCTGCCGGCACCTGTCCGGCAAGCGAACGGGCAAAACCGGCACCGAAGCCTCGACCCAGGAGATCCTTCACGAGTTCCGCCTGCACCGGGGAACTGGCAGAAAACTCCCGCCAGGCGAATCCTGCAAGCTGTCCTTCCACCAGAGCCCGCAGCGATCGGACCTCGTCCGCAAGCTCGCGCGTCGCGGAGAGGTCGGACGCGTGATGGAATTCGCGCGAATCCAGTTCGGGGGCATTTCGCAGTGCTGCCGGAGATTGCGCGGACGTCCCGGCTTTGGGCGGCGCCGGTTCGGCGACGGAGGCCATTTCGTGCTCGGCCACCGCCATGATCTCGACGCCCCCGGGCATCGGGCGGTTCGCCAGGATCAGGGCATCGGCACCGAGCGCATCGCGTACGAGACGCAGTGCCTCGCGCGTGTTGGCCGCGAAGAACTTCCTAACGACCATGACGCTGCAGTCCGGAGAACATCAACGAAGCGATGAATGCGCGCGGCATTAGGCGCGCCCTCCGAGCACGGCAACGACCTTGATGGAACGATTGTCTGGAATCTCGGCGTGCGACACGACCCGCAACTGCGGCGCCGCGCGACGGAGAAAACGGGAGAGAAGGGACCGCAGCGGAGCGGGCACCATGAGCACCGACGGACGACCGACGCTTTCCTGTTCCTGCACGAGCTTGGCCACCTGCTTCAACAGGTTCTCCGCGAGATTCGGTTCGAGGCCGACGCCGTCCTGGGACCGCGCCTGGGATGCCTGCATCAGAACCTGCTCGAGCTGTGAATCGAGGGCGATGACTTGCAGTTCGGAAGTCCCCGGCGCAAGCGAATGGATGATAGCACGCGACAATGCGACCCTTACCGCAGCGGTAAGCTCGTCCGGCTCCTGCGTGCGCGGTGCGTGCTCCGCGAGAGCCTCGAGAATTGTCCGCATGTCGCGGATGTGCACGCCCTCGTCCAGCAGGCTCTGCAGCACCTTGTGCAGCACCCCGAGCGGGACGACCTTCGGGACGAGATCCTCGACGAGCTTCGGCGATTCCTTGGCAATGTGATCGAGCAGGTTCTGCACTTCTTCCCGACCCAGCAACTCCGCCGCGTGCGCCTGCACGATGCTGGACAGGTGAGTGGCCACGACCGTGCCGGCATCGACGACGGTGTACCCCATCGAGATAGCCTGCTCGCGCAGCGCCGTGTCGACCCAGACCGCGGGCAGCCCGAAGGCAGGATCCTTAGTCGGCGAACCCTGAAGCGTACCGACCGCCCGCCCAGGATTGATGGCGAGGTACTGACCCACGATCACGTCGCCCGCGCCGGCCTCCACGCCCTTCAGCGTGATCCGGTAGCCGTTGGGCTTCAGTTCGAGACTGTCGCGGATGTGCACCGCCGGGACGAGGAACCCCATCTCCTGGGCGATCTTCTTGCGGATGCCGCGGATGCGTCGGAGAAGATCGCCGTCCTGCGCCTTGTCGACGAGAGGAATCAGACGGTAGCCCACCTCGAGGCCGAGGATGTCGACGGCCGCGACATCCTGCCACCCGACCTCGCCGGAATCGGCTGGAGGGGGTGGTGGCGGCGGTGGCGGTGGCACCTTGCGGGCCTTCTGGTCGACGAGATACCCGATCCCGGCCAGCGACGACGCCATCAGCAGGAAGGCTACATGGGGCATCCCCGGAATGATGCCCAGCAGCGTCAGCACGGACGAAGTGATGTACAGCACCTGCGGTCGCATGAAGAGTTGCGACACGAGCTGCTGCGAGAGGTCTTCCTCGGTCGCCACCCGGCTCACCATGACGCCGGCCGCGGTGGAGATGATGAGCGAGGGGATCTGCGCCACGAGCCCGTCGCCGATCGTGAGCAATGTGTAGTTCTCGGCGGCCGTCGCAAAGTCGAGATCGTGCTGCAGCACACCGACTGCGAGCCCCCCCACCACATTGATGATGGTGATGATGATGCCGGCGATCGCGTCACCTCGGACAAACTTGCTCGCGCCGTCCATGGAACCGTAGAAGTCCGCTTCCTGGGACACGGTGGCACGGCGCTTCCGAGCGTCCTCCTCGCCGATGAGCCCAGCGTTGAGGTCCGCGTCGATCGCCATCTGCTTGCCCGGCATTGCATCGAGGGTAAACCGGGCGGACACCTCTGCGATGCGTCCGGCGCCCTTCGTGATCACGACGAAGTTGATGATCACCAGGATCACGAACACGACGATCCCGACGGCGTAGTTGCCGCCGACGAGGAAGTTGCCGAACGCTTCGATGACGTGGCCCGCCGCCCCGGGCCCGGTGTGCCCTTCGAGCAGGACCACTCGCGTCGAGGCGACATTGAGCGAGAGACGCAGCAGCGTCGTCACGAGCAGCACGCTCGGAAAGGCCGAGAAGTCGAGCGGCTTCAGCGCGAACAGCGCCGCGAGCAGCACGATCATCGACATGGCGATGTTGAACGTGAAAAGCAGGTCCAGCAGGATCGTCGGCAGCGGCAGCATCATCATGCCCAGCACGAGCAGGATGAGGATGGGGCCGGCCAGGGCGTTCAGCGGCAGGCGGCGCGGCGCGGCAGAGGCGGCTTCGGCCATGGGTCAGGTCAGCGAACGGTCGAAAACGGGAAGAACCATCAGGCGTCATCCTCCTCGACTTCGGGCGGAGATTCCAGTGCCGGATCGAGTTCGGGCGGCACACGGATGTCTGTCGGCTCCGGAGGGCGCTCCCCGCCGAGCCGCTCGTGGCGCGAGAGCTGATACACGTACGCGAGCACCTCAGCAACAGCGGAGTACAGGGCCGAAGGAATCTCGCGACCGAGTTCGGCGTGAGCGTGGAGCGCGCGCGCCAGCGGTGCGGCGCGAAGGACGGGAATGCGATTCTCCCGGGCGAGGTCCATGATCCGCTCCGCCACCAGCGACGAGCCCTTGGCGACCACCATCGGGGCGCGCATGGATCCCTCCCGGTAGCGCAAGGCCACCGCGAAGTGCGTCGGGTTGGTCACGACCACGTCGGCCTTCGGCACTTCGGACATCATGCGGCGCCGCGCCTGTTCACGCTGGAGCTGGCGGATGCGCGCCTTGATCTGAGGATCGCCTTCTGTCTCCTTGAACTCCTGGCGGACTTCCTCCTTCGTCATGCGGTACTGCTTGCGGAATTCCCAGATCTGGAACGGCACGTCCAACGCCACGATCAGCGCCATGGCACTCACCACGCTCAGAAACGTCACGAGCAGCAGATGCCCCATGTGCGCCATCGCAGCAGGCTGCGGTTCGGACGCGAGCCCGAGGATCGCGTCGAGTTCGTTCACCAGGACGATGGTGGCGACGCCACCCACGATGAGTGTCTTGACGATGGCCTTGCCGAGTTCCACGAGGCTGCGAACGGAGAACATCCGCCCGAAACCGGCGAACAGGCTGATGCGGCTCAGTTGTGGTGCGAAGGCCTCGAAGGCAAACACCCAGCCGCTCACGACAAGGGGTGCAAAGAACGCGACCGCGAGAAGGAGGGCGAGATAGGGGGCGAAGCTGATCAGCATGTCGGTGCCGGCGTCGAGCAGGCGCTCGGTCATGGCCTCTGGCCGGAAGGCAGCGGCCCGATCGAGCGTGAGGCCGTCGGACATGAGACGCTTGAGGCTCTCGACGAGCCCGTCACCCAGAACCGCGAATCCGGCACCGCCCGCGAGCAGCACCGCGAAGGTCGCGAGTTCCGGAGAGCGCGGAATCTGACCCTTGGCTCGCGCATCGTCGAGCCGTCGCTGCGATGGCGGTTCGGAACGTTCGAGATCGCTGTCTTCGGCCATGCGCCCCTCGTGCAGCCGTGGAGTGTAGCATGCGTCTGGAATGCTTCCCGGAGTGCGAAACGATGACCCGAACGATGCGCGCGCTGCTGCTCACGGCAGGCCTGCTGGCCCCTGCGGCGCAGGCCGCGGACCCCATGCTTTTCCAAGAGTACTTCGGCGCCGGCGCGTCGCTGCGGCAACTCGAGGGGGCGTGCAAGGACGCCACGGCAGCCAACGGCTTCAGCGGCGTCTGTGACGATTCCAACACCGGTGCCAAGGTGCTCGGCGGCTACCGCCTGTCGCGAAACACCGGCATCGAACTCGCCTATGACACCTTCGGCCAGGCCACGGCAGCGGGGACTCTCAACGGCACGCCGGTCGACGGCAAGCTACGGGGCAGCGGCGTCTCGCTGTCGTTCGTCGGCTGGCTGCCCGTCGGCGACACCTGGGACATCGGCCTCAAGGTCGGAGCCATGCGCTGGGAAGTGCGGCGGGAACGCTACCTCTCGCAGATGCCGGAACTGCGCGACACCGGCATCAATCTCGCCGCCGGCATCGCCGCCACCTGGTACTTCGCGCCCCAGACCGGGCTGCGGCTGGACGTGGACCGCCTTTTCTCCGTCGGCGACTCGAAGACCGTCGGCCAGTTCGACGTGAACGCCGTCACCCTGGGTCTCGTGCTGCGGTTCTAGGCAAGGTCCGCCCACCCTCGCTCCCCGGCTTGACGAATTGTTCTAACACGAACTATTCTCGCGCCCTCACTGAACCGGGCAGAGGCGTGGAAGCATTCTTGGGTACGTTGCGGCGACTGGTGAACTGCTACCAGGCATTCGAGGCCTACTCGGCGGCACACATCCGCCCCCTGGGCCTCACGCCGGCGCAGTTCGACGTGGTGGCTACGCTGGGCAATACCCCGGGAATGAGTTGCCGGGAACTCGGCGAACGCACGCTCATCACAAAGGGAACACTCACAGGCGTGCTGGATCGACTCGAGGAACGGGGGCTGCTCACCCGCACGCCGTGCGCCGAGAACCGCCGAAGCGTGACGGTGCGTCTTACCCGGGCAGGCGAAGCGATGTTCGCCAGTGTCTTCCCCGCCCACGTCGCACATCTTCAGCGCGCCTTCTCGGCACTGTCCCCACAGGAACTCGAACGCATGAACGGATATCTGGAGCGCCTGAGCGCCCGCTTCGCCCCGGCCGACGACACCACGGAATCGATGACGCCCAAGTCCCGCATGATCGCCGCGGCGCGGCGGAGCGCCTGACATGCGCAGTGCCCGCTACAGCGCCGTTGCGATGATCCTGCACTGGCTGATCGCGCTCGCGATCGCCGTCAATTTCGGGCTGGGTCTGTACATGTCGGACCTGCCGCTTTCGGTCGGCCCGATCAAGCTCAAGCTGTACTCGTATCACAAGTGGGCCGGCGTCAGCATCTTCCTGCTGGTATTCGTGCGGATCGCGTGGCGGATGCTCAAGCGCCCGCCGGAACTCCCCGCGCACATGCCGGCGTGGGAACGGGTCGGTGCCGGGGTCTCGCATATCCTGCTCTATCTGCTGACGCTCGCGGTGCCCCTGTCGGGCTGGCTGTTCAGCTCGGCAAAGGGCTTCAAGACCGTCTACTTCGGCATCTGGCCCATCCCGGATCTGCTGGCCAAGGACACCCTGCTCGCCGAGGTTCTCGTCGAGTGGCACGAGAACCTTGCCTTCCTGATGGCCGCCCTTGTCGTCCTGCACGTGGCGGCGGCGTTGAAGCATCACCTGCTCGATCGCGACGACGTGCTTTCCCGCATGCTGCCGATCGTGCATCCCCGAAACCGATAGGAGCCCGCCGCATGCGCATTCGTCTGTCCGCACTCAGCCTGTTCGTCGCTCTGGTGCCCGCCGCCGCGATGGCCAACCCCCTCACGGTGGATCTGCCCAAGAGCGAGGTCGCCTTCGTATCCACCCAGATGGGCGTGCCGGTCGATGGCAAGTTCCGCAAGTTCGCCGCGCAGGTGGATTTCGACGCCAAGAAGCCCGAGGCCGCCAAGGTGAAGCTGGACATCGACATCGCCAGCATCGACGCCGGCAGTGCCGAAGCCAACGGCGAGGTCGTCGGCAAGAACTGGCTGGCGGCTGCGCGCTTCCCGCAGGCAACGTTCGTGTCCTCAGCGGTGAAGAGCACCGGCCCGAACCGCTACGAGGTGACGGGGCAGATGACCATCAAGGGCAAGACGCTCCCGCTCACCACGCCGTTCTCGGTGCGCACCCAGGGCACGTCCCAGGTGTTCGAAGGCACGTTCGTGATGAAGCGTGGCGACTTTGCCATCGGTGAGGGCCCCTGGGCCGATCCCGAGACGGTCGCCAATGAAATCAAGGTGAAGTTCCGCCTCGTCGCCAACCCGGCGAAGTGACGACCGCAGCCTTGCGCCCGACTGCAGTTTCCTGAAACGACCCCGAAGAGGTAACGGCATGAAGAAAACACTCGTCTCGGCCGCGCTGGCCAGCATCGCTGCCATCACGAGCATCGGCGCGGAGGCGGCGCCCGAGAACTACGTCCTGGACGGCCGCCATTCGTTCCCGGTGTTCCAGGTGAACCACCTGGGCCTGTCGCTGCAGTGGGGCCGGTTCAAGAAGGCCTCGGGCCGCATCGTCGTCGACCGGGAGGCGCGCTCCGGGTCCGTCGATCTCAGCATCGACGCGGCGTCCATCGACATGGGTCTCGACAAGTGGGACGAAGTCATGCGCAGCGAGGATTACTTCAACGTCGCGCAGTTCCCGACCCTCACGTTCCGTTCTTCGAAGCTGCTGTTCGACGGGGACAAGGTCTCCGGCGCAGAAGGCGAATTCACGATGCTCGGCGTGACGCGCCCGGCCACGGTATCGCTCGCCGGCTTCAACTGCATCGTCCACCCGATCAACAAGAAGAATGTATGCGGAGGCATGGCCAGCGCCACGATCCGCCGCTCCGAGTTCGGCATGACCAAGGGCATTCCCGGCACGGCGGACGAAGTCCGGCTGAACATGGCCGTCGAAGCCTTCAAGGAATAAACGCGCTTTCCCACTCGACGGTTTGAACGCGAAGACCCTCGACGGGTATCAACAGATCGTCGCCATCCGTTCCCGATCCTCAACTCAGGAGTTACGTACCGATGAAACGCACCCTCGCCGCTCTCGCAATCGCCCTGCCGCTGTCCACCCCTGCCTTCGCCGCTGACTCGTACACGGTGGACCCGAGCCATACCTACCCGAGCTTCGAACTGAACCACCTCGGCTTCTCGATCCAGCGCGGCAGCTTCGACAAGTCCGCCGGCAAGATCACGCTGGACACCGCCGCGAAGTCCGGCTCGATCGAAATCACGATCGACACCGCCTCGATCAACACCGGCCACGGCAAGCGCGACGACCACCTGCGCAGTGAGGATTTCTTCAACGTCGCCAAGTTCCCCACCATGACCTTCAAGTCGACCAAGCTCAAGTTCAACGGCGACAAGGTGGTGGGCGCGGACGGCGAGCTCACGCTCCTGGGCGTGACCAAGCCGGTCAGCCTCAATGTCGACTGGTTCGCCTGCGGCACGCACCCCATCAACAAGAAGGCCGTGTGCGGCGCAAACGCCACCACCTCCCTGAAGCGCTCGGACTTCGGCCTGGCGGCCTATGTCCCCGCCGTGGGTGACGAGGTCAAGATCGCCATCCAGGTCGAAGCGTTCAAGGACTGAATTTTTTCCGCGTGGGGCGGTCGCAGGCGTTGATGGATACTTCTTTTCTTCGCCCGATCGCCCTCGCCGCGGTCATGGCTATCGCCGCCCCTGCCTCGGCCCAGGTCTACAAATGGGTCGATGCGCAGGGGCGTACGCATTACGGGGAACGCCCGCCCGAGGCACTCGACGCCACCAAGCTGGGCATCCAGCTCGAAGGCAACGACCCTCCGGACAAGCCCCCGGGCTGCTACACCATCCAGTGCCAGTACGAACGGATGCGGCAGGACCGTCTCATCCGGGAGGCCGAATGGCGCAAGGAAATGGAAACCCGGGCCCGCGTCGCGGAGGCGCAGCGGGCCGCCCAGCAGCGCGCCAACCCGCCATCTCAGATTCCCCATGAGCCGATCTACGCCCCGATCTACCGCCGGGGAATCGTTGTACCGGGCCAGCCGCGCCCCGTGCAACCGCCGCCGGCGTCCGAACCGGGCGTTCGGCTGAGAATGCCGTGATCCCCATGAATCCCCGCCATCGTCCGATCCTCCCCGGCGCCCTTTGCCTCGTCATCGCCCTCTCCCTTTCGGGTCAGGTAGCAGGCGGAGATGTGTTTCGATGGAAGGACTCCCAGGGCCGGACGCACTACAGCGAGTCTCCCCCGGACGGTACCAAGGGCCGAAACACCGGCATCGCGGCGCAGGTGCCCGGCAATCCGCCGGTGGCTGCCAGAAAGCCCCCCGAATGCCAGACGGTGCAGTGTCAGTACGAGCGGATGCGCCGCTATCGCCTCGAAGACGAAGCCGCCCATCGCAGCGAACGGGTCGCCCGCTCCCAGGATCAGGCGGCGCGCGGTGCGAGTCCGCGAGGGATGAGCTTCGATGTGTTCGCCCGGCTGGAGCGGGGCATGAGCGAAGGGGAAGTCATGGACAGGGCCGGGCCGCCGGATCACGAAGCCTTCGATGGCGCGCTAGGCGCCAAGACGTGGTCCTATCTGCCCACCGCCACCGACCCGTTCACCACGAGAGTGATTCTCCGGGGCGGGCAGGTGTTCGAGATCGATCGAATCCGCCGGCTCTGACGGAATCACCGGCGCCGGTCAGTCCCAGCGGTCGTCCCGCGTGAAGATCTGACCGCCTTCCACCTTGACGGGAAAGGTCAGCGTCGGTTCGAAGGCAGGTGCGGTGAGTGCCGCGCCGGTACGGATGGCGAAGCGCGCCCCGTGTCGCGGACAGACGATTTCCTCGCCTTCCACGCAGCCGCCAGTCAGTTGGCCGCCGTCGTGCGTGCAGACATCCTCGAGCGCGAAGAACTCACCTCCCAGGTTGAATACCACCACCGCTGTGCCGTCGACATCGACGACACGATGCGTCCCCGGGGCGAACCCGTCCACGGCACCGACAGACACCCACTCCATCGTCAGACGGGCACGACTTCGAGCATGGGGTCGATCTGGTGCACGAGCCCTTCGATCCCGGCGAGTGTGCCGGACAGGGAACTCGGGCAGCTTCCGCAGGCGCCCTGATAGTGGACCTGCAGTTGATTGCCTTCGAGACCGACGATGAAGATGTCGCCGCCATCGCCCTGCAGGAACGGGCGCACGCGCTCATCCAGCAGTTCGCTGATCGCCACCAGCTTCTCCAGTTCCTCGACCGAGTAACGCTCGGGATCCAGGAGCGCCGAGTTGGCCGCCCCCAGGGATTCGGAGCGTTCCTCGGCAGCGGGGGCTTCGCGGATCGGCACCGCAAGCTGCTTCAGCAGCGAAGTCCATTCGGCGGATCCGTCCTGGGTGACGGTGAGCCAGTGGTCGACATAGAAGACGTTCGTCACGCCCTCGATGGCGAACAGCGCCCGCGCAAGGGAATCGGCCTCGGCTTCCTGCGCACTGTCGAAGGAATGCGCGATACCCCACGTGAGCGGTTCCTTGAGGATGAACTTCCGCGCGTTCGGGTTCGGCGTGACTTCGATATCTGCGATCTTGGGCATCTACGTCTTCTCGTCGTGTCGGACGTCTTGTTGTCGGGAGGTCGCCTGCTGCCGTCTCAAGTGCCCGGAGCGAGGGGATCCTGGTCCCCTTCGGTGGAGGTCGTCTGCTGCGATGTAAGCGCGGCATGCAACGTATGCCACGGGAGCACCGCGCACTTCACGCGGGACGGCAGGTCCTTCACGCCCGCGAACACGCCGAGTCGTCCCAGGTGATTCGGCTGCGCACCCACGTCGAGGTCGCCGGTCACCATCGAACGAAACTCCCCCACGAGTCCCTCGGCATCCTCGACGCGCTTGCCCTTCACCGCGGCCGTCATCATGGAGGCCGACGCCTTGCAGATGGCGCAGGACTGGCCCTCGAAGGCAATGCCCGAGATGGTGCCGTCGTTCACGTGCAGGTGGAGCCAGATGTGATCGCCGCACAGCGGATTGAGGCCTTCCGAGCTGTGCGTGGCCGCATCGAGCTTGCCGTAGTTCCTCGGCTTGCGGTTGTGATCCAGGATGACTTCCTGGTAGAGCTGTTTGCTGTCCATGCGGCGTCAGGCGAACATGTCCCGCACTTTCACCACGGCCGCCACGAGCGCATCGACTTCCGCATGGGTGTTGTAGAGCGCGAACGACGCGCGCGCAGTCGCCGGGACCCGGAACCGCTGCATCACCGGCTGGGCGCAGTGATGGCCCGTCCGCACTGCCACGCCGTCTTCATCGAGCAGCGTGCCCACATCGTGCGGGTGCACTTCGCCCACGTAGAACGACAGCACGGCCGCCTTGTGTCGCGCCGTGCCGATGATGCGCACGCCACCCACTTCGAGCATGCGCTCGGTCGCGTAGGCAAGCAGCGCTTCTTCATGCGCGGCGATCCGGTCCATCCCGATGGCCGACAGGTAGTCGAGCGCCGCCCCCAGGCCGATCATCGGGGCGATGGGAGGCGTCCCCGCCTCGAACTTGTGCGGAATGGTGTTGTACGTCGTCTTCTCGAAGGTGACCGACAGGATCATGTCGCCGCCGCCCTTGAAGGGCTGCATCTTCTCCAGCAGCGCGGCCTTGCCGTAGAGCGCGCCGCTGCCCGTCGGGCCGCAGACCTTGTGCCCCGAAAAGCAGTAGAAGTCACAGTCCAGCGCCTGCACGTCGACAGGCAGATGCGGGGTCGCCTGCGCGCCGTCCACGAGAATCGGCACGCCATGGGAGTGCGCGACGTCGATGAGGTGCTTGATCGGCGTGATCGTGCCGAGCGCATTCGACACATGCGTCACCGCGGCGAACTTCGTCCGGGCGTTGAACAGCTTCTCGTACTCCTCGACGATGAGTTCACCGCTGTCGTCGATCGGGGCGACCTTCAGCACCGCGCCCTTCTCTTCGCAGAGCATCTGCCACGGCACGATATTGGAGTGGTGCTCCATGTACGTGATGATGATCTCGTCGCCCGCGCCGATGAAACGCCGGCCGTACCCGTGCATCACGAGGTTGATGGCTTCGGTGGTGCCGGTAGTGAAGATGATCTCGCGGTCTTCGCGGGCGTTGAGGAACCGCTGCACGCTGATGCGGGCCTGCTCGTACGCTCGGGTGGCGGTCTCGGACAGGTAGTGCACGCCGCGGTGGATGTTGGCGTGCTCGTGCGTCTGGTATCGCACGAGGCGGTCGATCACCTGCTGGGGCATCTGGCTCGATGCGGCGTTGTCGAGAAACACCAGCGGCTTCCCGTGGGGTCTCACGTTCGTGAGAATCGGGAAGTCCGCGCGGATGCGCTCTACGTCGAGTGGTTTGGTGGCGTCGCCGGCCGGCGGCTGCCTGAGGGCCTGCACTGTCATGGGATCTCCGGACCTCCCGTCCGTTCGATGATTCGCGCCTGCAGGGCCCGCACGACGGACGGGACGGGAATCCTCACGACCATGTCCGCGGCAAAGGCGTACGTCAGCAGGTTGCGTGCTTCGGGTTCCGCAAGACCGCGGCTGCGCAGATAGAACACCTCTTCCGCTTCGAGCTGGCCGACGGTCGCGCCGTGGGCGCACTTGACGTCATCGGCAAAGATCTCGAGCTGGGGCTTGGTATCCACCCGAGCCTTGTCGGAGAGAAGCAGATTGCGGCTCTCCTGCGTGGAATTGGTCTGCTGCGCCCCCTCGCGCACGAGGATGCGACCGTTGAACACGGCATGGGCACCGTCGGCCACGACGCACTTGTGCATCTGCCGGCTGGTGCCGTGGGCGCGCGCGTGGTCGATGAACGAATGGGTGTCCGCCAGCTGGCGTGTGCCGAGCAGCGCAAGACCGTCCATCTCGAAGTGCGTGCCTTCGCCGTCCTGGCGAACGTTGGCGTTGTGTCGCGACAGGCGCGCGCCCATCGCCACGGACCAGCATCGATACCGTCCGTCGCGTGCGACGGACGCCGCGCTCGTCCCGATGTGATAAGCCGCCTTACCTTCCCGCTGGAGGCGGACATGTCGAACCTCGGCATTCTCCGCGACGGCGATTTCGACCACGGCGTTGGCGCAGTACGCACCATCGACCGTGCCGATGTGATCCTCGACGAACAGCATGTCGCTGCCGGATTCCGCCACCACCAGCAACCGCGGATGCGACACCGCGTTGGCTTCCGTGTTGAGGAACAGGCAATGGAGCGGTTTGTCGATCGTCACGCCGCGCGGCACACGCACGGCGACCGCATCGCTCATGGCGGCCGTGTTGGCGGCGACGAACGCGTCCTGAGCGAAGGCAGCAATCTGACCGAGATGTGCGGACAACCACGCGGCATCGGCGAACTCACCCCGCAGACGCACGACCTCGAGCCCGGAACCGCCGATACCTTCGGAGAGATCCTCGCGGAACGCACCGTTCACGAAGACGAGGCGACTGCCCGCCTCCGCGATGCGATGTGCCTCGACGTCGACCGCGCCGGATTCGCCCGGCGCGTGCAGCGCGAGGCGGTAGAGCGGCGTGAGATCGGTGAAGCGCCAGTCCTCGTCACGCGTGGTGGGGGCCGACAGGGCGTTGGCGCGCTCCAGCGCATTGGCGCGAAGCTGCTTCAGCCACTGACGCGCACCGCCGGGCGCCGCCCCGGCCAGGAGGGTCGAAAGAAAACTGCCGGATGCCTGAGCTGCCATGGTGCTCAGGCTGCCTGCTTCTGGATCCAGTCGTAGCCACGCGCCTCGAGTTCGAGGGCGAGTTCCTTGCCGCCGGTCTTCACCAGCCGGCCGCCGTCCATGACATGGACGAAGTCGGGCGTGATGTAGTTGAGCAGACGCTGGTAGTGGGTGACCAGCACCACCGCGTTGCGGTCGTTGCGAAGCTGGTTCACGCCGTGGGCCACGATGCGCAGGGCATCGATGTCCAGACCGGAGTCCGTCTCGTCGAGGAACGCGAGCGACGGCTCCAGCAGCGCCATCTGCAGGATCTCGTTGCGCTTCTTCTCGCCGCCGGAGAAGCCGGCGTTGACACTGCGATCGAGGAAGGCGGGGTCCATCTCGAGGAGCTTCATCTTTTCGCGCACGAAGTCATCGAACTCCAGCGGATCGAGTTCGTCCTTGCCGCGCGCGCCCTGCACCGTGTTGTAGGCAAGGCGCAGGAACTGCGCGTTGGCGACACCGGGGACCTCGATCGGGTACTGGAAGCTCAGGAAAAATCCGGCACGCGCCCGCTCTTCGGCTTCGAGGGCGAGCAGGTCACCGCCCTGGAAGGTGGCCGAGCCGGCCGAGACTTCGTACGCGGGATGGCCGGCGAGCACCTTGGAGAAGGTGCTCTTGCCCGAACCGTTGGGCCCCATGATCGCGTGCACCTCGCCCGCGCGCACCGTGAAATCGATCCCCTTGAGGATCGGCACCCCGGCGACGGAGGCATGCAGGCCCCGCACGTCCAGCAGCACGGGAGAATCCGGCTTCGTCATCCGACACTTCCTTCCAGTTTGAGACCGAGGAGGCGCCCGGCTTCCACGGCAAATTCCATGGGCAATTGGGTAAAGACGTCCTTCACGAAGCCGTTAATGATCATCGATACGGCTTCCTCCGCGTCGATCCCGCGGCTCGCGAAGTAAAAAAGCTGGTCTTCCCCGATCTTCGAGGTGGTGGCCTCGTGCTCCACCTTGGCGCTGTTGTTCTGCACCTGGATGTACGGGAACGTGTTCGCCCCGCAGCGGCTGCCGATCAGCATGGAGTCGCACTGCGAGAAGTTGCGCGCGCCCTCGGCCTTCGGGCCGATCTTCACGAGCCCGCGATAGCTGTTGTTCGACTCGCCGGCCGAGATGCCCTTGGAGATGATCGTGCTGCGCGTGTTGCGCCCCACGTGGATCATCTTGGTGCCGGTATCCGCCTGCTGCTTGTGATTGGTGAGCGCGACCGAGTAGAACTCGCCCACCGAGTTGTCGCCGAGCAGCACACAGGACGGGTACTTCCAGGTGATCGCCGAGCCGGTTTCCACCTGGGTCCAGGAGATCTTGGAATTCACGCCCTGGCAGAGCCCGCGCTTGGTGACGAAGTTGTAGATGCCGCCCACGCCGTTCTCGTCCCCGGCGTACCAGTTCTGAACGGTCGAGTACTTGATGTCGGCGTTGTCGAGCGCCACGAGTTCCACCACCGCCGCGTGCAGCTGGTTGGTGTCGAACTTTGGCGCCGTACAGCCTTCCAGGTAACTCACCTGCGCTCCCTCCTCCGCCACGATGAGGGTCCGCTCGAACTGCCCAGACTCCTGCGTGTTGATGCGGAAGTAGGTCGACAGCTCCATCGGGCACTTCACGCCCTTGGGGATGAAACAGAACGAGCCGTCGGTGAACACAGCGGAGTTGAGCGCCGCGTAGAAGTTGTCGGAGGGCGGAACCACCGTGCCCAGGTACTTCTTCACCAGCTCGGGGTATTCGTGAACTGCTTCCGAGAACGAACAGAAGATGACGCCGACGTCGGCCAGCTTCTTCTTGTAGGTGGTGGTGACCGACACGGAATCGAAGATCACGTCCACCGCCACGCCCGCGAGCGCCGCCTGCTCGTGCAGGGGCACGCCGAGCTTCTCGAAGGTACGTTTCAGTTCCGGATCGACCTCGTCCATGGACGCGAGCTTCTTCTTGGCCTTCGGAGCCGAGTAGTAGCTGATGTCCTGGAAGTCGATGGCCGGGTAATGCACGTTCGGCCACTCAGGCTCGCTCATCGTGAGCCAGTGGCGATACGCGGACAGTCGAAACTCGAGCAGCCAGTCCGGCTCGTTCTTCTTGCGGGAGATGAGCCGGATGACGTCTTCGTTCAGGCCCTTGGGCACCGTGTCGGTCTCGATGTCCGTCACGAAGCCGTGCTTGTAGGGCTGGTCGATGAGTGTTTGAAGTGCACCGCTCATCGGGGGTTACCTCTAATGGTTTTCAGGGGGAGTCCGAACGCGAGGGCCAGGGAAGGTCTGATGACGGAACTTCCCTAGACGCTGAAGCTTTCGCCGCAGCCGCACTGCGCCTTCACGTTCGGGTTGTCTACCCGGAAGGTCTCCTTGAAGCCTTCGCGGACGAAATCGAGCGTCGAACCGTCGAGAATGACCATCGCCTCGCGGTCGACAACGACCGCGGCGTCATGGGCCTCCACCACGTGGTCGTCAGCGCCGAACTCGCGGGCCACGTCGAACGTGTACGCGAATCCGGAACAGCCGACTTTCTTCACCCCGAGGCGCAGGGCGACTCCGCCCCGCTTCTCGACGATCGACTTGCGGATATGGCGGGCTGCCGTTTCCGTCAATTGGATGCTCACTGCGAAAGACCTCTCTACTGCAATGGGTGGCTTTGCGGACCGCCCTCAGACCGACGCCACGACCGGTTCGCCGACCGGCACACGGCGCAGTTCGGGGATGTCCTTGACGGGCACCGGGTTGGCGCGCGCCTTGGCAATCCGCTCGTGTTGATCATTCACCAGCTTCGACAGCTTCACGTGACGCAGATACTCGAAGATATGGGCGTTCAGCGCGCTCCACAGGTCGTGCGTCAGGCATTTCTGGTCGTCCTGGCAGTTTTCCGCCCCGCCACACTGGGTGGCGTCGATCGGTTCGTCCACGGCCAGGATGATATCGGCCACGGAGATCTCTTCGGCACGGCGGGCAAGCGTATAACCGCCGCCGGGACCGCGGGTGCTGTTGACCAGGGACTGACGGCGAAGCTTGCCAAACAGTTGTTCCAGGTAAGACAGCGAGATCTTCTGACGCTGGCTGATCTCCGCCAAGGTCACGGGTCCCTGACCGTCTCGCATGGCGAGATCGATCATGGCGGTCACAGCAAAACGTCCTTTGGTAGTCAGTCGCATGGTTCCCTCACAGGAAAAATCGAACAGCAGGGAAAGTGTTCTCTTTTACCTGAGTGTTTTACTCAAGTATAAAAGAACCCGAGAACTTCGATCAACCATTACGACAGAGGTTCCAATAACTTTAGGGTCAAATACCCCGAAAAGCTTGTTCAAATCAGGGCTTTGTCGGGTCGGTCCGCGCCATGGTGCGAAGCAGACCGCGAAGAATTCGCACCTCTTCCTTCTCGAGCCTGGCCCGGGCTACGAGCCTTCGCAGGCGGGGGAGCAGCCGCTTCGGATTGGCCGGGTCGAAGAACCCGGTGGTCACCATCGCCTGCTCAAGATGACGATGCAATTGTTCGATGTCGTCCAGCGTCGCGGGTTCCCCGGCATCGAGCACGGGCAGCGGATCTTCCAGCGCGGCGAGCCTGAGCTCGTAGCAGAAGATCTGCACCGCGGCCGCCAGATTGAGCGACGTGTACTCCGGGTTACTGGGAATGTGGGCCGCCAGGGTGCAGCGCCCCACCTCCTCCACCGAGAGACCGTTTGCCTCGGTGCCGAACACTAGGGCCACGTCCGCCTGCCCCGCCGCATCGATCACCTGCCTCGCGGCCGAGCGGGCCGTCATCACTTCGGGCGTCAGTTCGTACCCGTGGCTGATGGTCGCCACCGCCATCACCGTCGAGGCCAGGGCTTCCTCGAGGGTGTCCACGACCCGGGCAGCGTCGAGCACGTCCCGCGCGTTGGAGCTGAGGGCCTCGGCCTGAGGGTCTGGAAACCGCTTGGGGCGCACCAGCACGAGCTGCGACAGGCCCATGGTCTTCATGGCCCGCGCCACCGACCCGATGTTGCCCGGGTGGCTGGGATGGGAAAGCACGACGCGCACTCGCGCGAGGACAGGATGTAGGGTCACGGACTAGAATGCCGGGCTTACCGACTGGAAGTGATCAAGCAGACCCGCCATGCATCCCATGCTCAACATCGCCGTGAAGGCGGCCCGGCGCGCCGGCAACATCATCGTGCGCGCCTCCGACAACCTCGATGCACTGACGGTCCGGCACAAGTCGCTGAACGACCTCGTGTCGGAGGTGGACCGGGCGGCGGAAGACGCCATCATCGACGTCCTCAAGACCGCGTACCCGGATCATGCGATTCTAGCCGAGGAGAGCGGCGCCGCCGGGGATTCCGAGTACTGCTGGATCATCGATCCGCTGGACGGCACCACCAACTTCCTGCACGGCTTCCCCGTCTACGCGGTCTCGATCGCCATGACCCACAAGGGCGTGCTCACCCACGCGGTGGTCTACGACCCGATGCGAAACGACCTTTTCACTGCCTCTCGCGGCGGGGGCGCCTTCCTCAACGACCGGCGCATCCGCGTCTCGAAGCGCGACAAGCTGATCGACTGCCTCATCGCGACCGGCTTTCCGTTCCGGATGTTCGAGCACACCGACGCGTACATGGGGATGATGAAAGACTTCATGCGCAAGACGGCCGGCATCCGTCGCCCTGGTGCCGCGGCCCTGGACCTCGCGAACGTGGCGGCCGGCCGCATGGACGGCTTCTGGGAAATCGGGCTCTCGCCGTGGGACATGGCTGCGGGCGCATTGCTCGTTCAGGAGGCCGGAGGCCTCGTCGGCAACCTGCAGGGGAACGACGGTTACCTGGAAAGCGGCAACATCGTCGCCGCGAGCCCGCGCATCTTCCCGCAGATGCTCGAGGTGATCGGCGCCCGCCTCACGGACGCCCTTCGCGCCGACTCCGGCAAACCCACGGCGTAGCCCGGGCGAGGCGCGCATGCGCCGACTCCGGGAGCGTCACCGCAATCGCCACCACCGCGCCCCGGAGTTCGCTTCGCTCGTCCGGGCTACACAACACCCAAACCGCGACCAGCGTCCCGTTCGTCGTGCGTGACCCGTGTGGCCCGGACCGCGACCCGCCTCACCCGCCCGCCACCCCTTGCGTATTCACATAGAGCGCATACACGCTCTTGGAAGCCGCCATGAAGAGCCGGTTGCGGTGCCGCCCGCCGAAGCACACGTTGGCGCACCGCTCCGGCAGGGCGATGCGTCCGATCAGACGGCCGTCCGGGTTGTAGACATTCACGCCATCCAGCGCGGCGTCGCCCATACCCCATCCCATCCACAGATTGCCGTCCACGTCGCAGCGCATGCCGTCCGGCGTGCCATCGCCTACGTCGAAGAGCTTGCGTCGGTTGGTGATCCGGCGTCCGCCGTCCACGACGTCGTAGGCGTACAGGTTCCGCGGGGTCGACCCGGACTCGACCAGGTAGAGGATGGACTCGTCCGGTGAGAAGCACAGCCCGTTGGGCCGCACGATGCTGTCTTCGAGCACCGTGATCTCGCCGGTGACGCCGTCGACCCGGTACACGTTCTGCGGCAGCTCCGGCTCGGCCTTGTCGCCCTCGTAGTAGCCGAGGATGCCGAACGGCGGGTCGGTGAACCAGACCGAGCCGTCGGACTTCACGACGACGTCGTTCGGGGAGTTGAGCCGCTTGCCCTCGAAGCCGTCGGCGATCACCGTCACGGCGCCGTCGTACTCGGTTCGGCTCACGCGGCGCCCGCCGTGCTCGCACGTGACCAACCGGCCCTGGCGATCCCGCGTGTTGCCGTTCGCATACCCCGAGGGTTTGCGGAACACGCTCACCACGCCCGTCTCCTCCTCCCACTTGAGGATCCGGTTGTTGGGGATGTCGCTCCACAGCAGATAGCGGCCGTCGCCGAACCAGACGGGCCCTTCGCTCCACCGGCAGCCATGGGCGATGCGCTCCACACTCGCCGACTTGACCCGGTACCGGTCGAAGCTCTTGTCCAGCACCTGGACCGCCGGGTCCGGATAGCGCTGGCTGGGTTGCCAAGGCACCTGATTGGCATGGCGGGGATCGTCGAAATCCTGGCTCATCGGGCCGACCGTCCTATGAAGGTTGGGAACCGGAGTATAGGGGTGCCGGGCGCGGCACACGCGGCGTATGATTTCCGGGCCGACGCACCCCATAACGAAGTCTCTTCCCTGGAGATCCGCCATGCCGCTCGATGCCCCGCCGTCCGCCGCCCGCCGCACCATCATCGCCGCCTGCCCCCACGACTGTCCGGACACCTGCTCGATGCTCGTCGAGGTCGAGAACGGCAGGGCCCTGAGCGTGCGCGGCAACCCGGACCACCCGTTCACCCGCGGGGGTCTGTGCGTGAAGATGAACCACTACGAAGAGCGCGTTCACAGCCCCGAGCGTCTGATGTATCCGATGCGCCGGGTGGGCCCCAAGGGCTCCGGCCAGTTCGAGCGCATGTCCTGGGAGGACGCGCTCACCGAGATCACGACGAAGTGGAAGAAGATCATCGCCGAGCACGGCCCCGAAGCGATCCTCCCCTACAGCTACCTCGGCACCGAAGGCATCCTGAACGGCCTCAACTGCGGCGACGCCTTCTTCAACAAGCTCGGCGCCACGATCTCCGAACGCACCTTCTGCGACTCGGGCTCCTGTACGGGCTACATCATGACCGTGGGCCCCAGCGCCGGCGTGGACCCCGAGAGCTTCATCCACTCGAAGTACATCGTGCTGTGGGCCTGCAACACGGTCAGCACCAATCTGCACCACTGGCACCTTATCAAGGAAGCCCAGGATCGCGGCGCCAAGGTCATCGTGATCGACCCGGTGAAGAACCGCACCGCCAAGCTCGCCGACTGGCACATCCCCATCCGTCCGGGCACCGACGCCGCACTGGCGCTGGGCATGATGAACATCATCATCGCCGAGGGTCTCACCGACGACGACTACATCGCGAAGTACACGGTGGGCTACGACGAACTGAAGGCCCGCGCCGCCGAGTACCCGGTGGAGAAGGTGTCGCAGATCACCGGCATTCCCGTCGCCGATATCCAGAAGCTCGCCCGGGAGTACGCGACCTCCCAGCCGTCCGTCATCCGCATCGGCGTGGCTGTCGAACGGCATGCCGGCGGCGGCCAGACCGTGCGCGCCCTCACCTGCCTGCCTGCGCTCGTCGGCGCATGGCGCAAGCCCGGCGGCGGCATCCTGCAGTTGCCCGTGTGGGCCTTCCCCGTGAAGTGGGACGCATTGATGCGCCCCGACTGGATCAAGCCCGGCACGCGCGTCATCAACCAGTGGCAGCTCGGTGCCGCGCTCACGGGCTCCATGCCGCTGACTACGCCGGTGAAGTCCCTGTTCGTCTACAACTCCAATCCGGTGGTGGTGATCCCCGATCAGGACAAGGTGCTCGCGGGCCTCGCGCGGGAAGATCTCTTCACCGTGGTGAGCGAACATTTCCTCACGGACACCGCGCGCTACGCCGACATCGTGCTGCCCGCCACTACACAGCTGGAGCAGTTCGAGATCATGTTCTCGTGGGGGCACTTCTACCTCACGCTCAATCAGCCCGCCATTCCGATCCAGGGCGAGTGCGTGACCAACACCGAACTCTTCCGGCGCCTCGCGAAGCGCATGGGCTTCGACGACCCGCAGTTCCAGCGCACCGACGAGCAGATGGCGATGGACGCCGTCGACTGGGCCGCGCCGACGATGCAGGGCATCACAATGGAGCAGCTCAAGAAGACCGGCTGGGTACGGCTGAATCTGCCCACCGCCGACAAGTACGCGCCCCACGCCGAAGGCGGCTTCCTCACCCCGTCCGGCAAGTGCGAACTGAAGTCGTCCATCGCCGCGGGCGGCAACTTCGTCGTGCCGCTCTTCCGTCAGGGCTCCAACGATCACCAGGACGGCACGCCGGTCGATCCCCTGCCCCACTACATCCCGCCCCGCGAGTCGCGCGAGGCCAACGCCGCGCTCGCCGGACGCTACCCGCTCAATATCCTGTCGCCCAAGGCACACGCGTTCCTCAATTCGGGCTACGCCAACATGGAACGGCAGCTCAAGCAGGCCGGCGAGCAGAACGTCGTGATCCACCCGGATGACGCCGCCGCGCGCGGCATCACGGCGGGCGCGGTGGTCGAGGTGTTCAACGATCGCGGCAAGTTCCAGGCGGTCGCCGAGGTGAGCGACGAAGTCGCCCGCGGCGTAGTGATGGCACCGATGGGGCATTGGGCCGCCAGGTCCAAGGGGGGTCGTACGGTCAATGCCGTCAATTCAGTGACCTTCGCCGACATGGGCCGCGCGCCGACGTTCTCGGACAATCTGGTGGAAGTGCGGTTGAGCCAGTGAGGCGGTGAAGTCGTGAAGGCGTGAAGGGGTGAAGACGTGTGGCCCGGGCGCTGCCCGGGGCACGGTCATTCGCGTTGCGACCACTGCCCCCGGACGGAGTCCGGGCTACATACGTTTGAAGGCGCGTAGCCCGGGCTTCGCCCGGGGAGCCGTCATTCTCGTCGCGACCACCGCCCCGGCCGGAGGCCGGGCTACGCACCTTGTCCTGTGGGGCGTGGCAATCTCCCCGCTCTCCCCGTCACCCGCCAACTCACGTATCGTTGCGGGATGACTCGGCGGGCCCCATTGGAGGAGACCCGCCAACCCAGGGAGGAGAACGAACGTGACGGACAAACTGTTTTCGGTGGCGGGCCAGGTCGTGCTCGCGGTCGGCGCGAGCCGCGGTATCGGTCGGGCGCTCGCCGCGGGATTCGCGGCCCGGGGCGCGAAGGTCGTGATCGCCGGGCGCGAGCCCGCGGTGCTCGAGACCGTCGCCAAGGAGATCACGAAGGACATTCCGGTGGAGTTCGGTGCGTGCGACGTATCGCGCGAGGCGGACATCACCCGACTCGTGGCGGACGTCATGGAGCGCCATGGCCGCATCGACACGCTGCTCAACGTGTCGGGCATCAACACGCGCAAGCGCGTCGAAACCTACACCTCCGAAGAGTACGACCGCATCATCAACACCAACCAGCGCGGACTGTTCCTGAGTTCGCAGGCGGTGGGTCGGCACATGATCGCCGCGAAGCGCGGCAGCATCGTCAACATCGACTCGCTGAACACCTTCTCGCCGCTCAAGGGCGTCACGCCCTACGCCATGAGCAAGGGTGCCATCAGCATGATGACCCGCGGCATGGCCACGGAGTGGGGACCGCACGGCGTGCGGGTCAACGCCATCGCCCCGGGTTTCTTCCCCACCGAGTTGTCGCGCAAGCTCTGGGCGGACCCGAAGATGCAGGCCTGGGGCAAGGAAGTCACGCCGCTGCAACGCCTGGGTGAGGTCGAGGAACTCGTGGGCGCGGCGATCTTCCTCGCCTCCGATGCCGGCTCTTACGTCACAGGCCAGATCCTACGCGTGGACGGCGGCGTCACGGCCGGCATCAGCTGGCCGATCGATCTGTAGCCGAACGCAAGGCACCGAAGTAGCGCGCGCCGGCCGCCATCGCGGAATCCGGCGCGGTCCGGGCAGGCAACCTCGAACAGGCGGAAGACGATGGCACTGCGCGATGTATCCCTCGACGACAAGTTCGCGGACACGACGAAGCCGGCACTCATCAGCGGTCCGCAGGCCATCGTACGACTCCTCCTCACCCAGAAGCGGCGTGATGCAGCCGCCGGGCTGAACACCGCCGGCTTCGTGAGCGGGTATCGCGGCTCGCCGCTGGGCTACGTGGACCAGGCCCTGTGGGAAGCCGGGAAGTGGCTCGAGGAAAGCCACATCGTCTTTCAGCCCGGTATCAACGAAGACCTCGCGGCCACGGCGGTGTGGGGTACCCAGCAGCTCACCATCGCGAAGGACGCCACCGTCGATGGCGTATTCGCGATCTGGTACGGCAAGGGGCCGGGCGTGGACCGTTCCGGCGACCCGCTGAAGCACGGCAACTACACCGGCAGCCATCCCAACGGCGGCGTGCTGGTGCTGCTGGGCGACGACCACCCCGGCAAGTCATCGACCATCGCCCACCACAGCGAGCAGGCGATGGCGGCGCACCACATGCCGGTGATCTACCCGTCCAACGTGGCGGAGGTCGTGCGCTTCGGTCTGCTCGGCTGGGCGCTCTCGCGCTACGCCGGCTGCTGGACCGCCTTCAAGTGCGTGAACGAATCCATCGAGCAGACGGCCACGGTACCCGGCGAAGAGGACTTCGGGATCATCACGCCGCCCAAGGGCGATCTGCCGCCCGAAGGCCTGCACTATCGCGGCGTCTACAGCCCGGCACGGGACGAGATGATCCACAAGCGCTGGCGGCTGCCGCTGGTGCAGCGCTTCTGGCGTGCCAATCGCGTCGACCGCAGCGAGTTCGCGGTGGACCAGCCCCGCCTCGGCATCGTGACCGCCGGCAAGCCCTACGGCGATCTGCTGCAGGCGCTTCGCCATCTCGGCATCGATGCCGACCGCGCCCGCGCGCTTGGGCTGGACGTCTACAAGGTGGGGCTCATCTGGCCGCTGGAACCCGAAGGGCTGCGGGAATTCGCGCAGCGCTGCGATGAGCTGTTCTTCGTCGAGGAGAAGTCCGCGTTCCTCGAGCCGCAGGCCGCCGCCATCTTCTACAACGACGAGCGCCGCCCGCGCATCGTCGGCAAGCGCGACGAACAGGGCACGCAACTGCTGCCGTCCGATGTGCAGCTCGACTGGGTCGAGATCGCGCTTGCCATCGCCGCGCGCCTGGAACGCAATGGCCTCGCGGACGCCGACATCCTTGCCCGCGCGGCCGCCGCGCGCTCGCTCGGCAAGGCACTTGCCCCCATCGTCGACGCCTCGCCCAAGCGGCTGCCGTTCTTCTGTTCCGGCTGCCCGCACAACACGTCCACGACGGTACCGGAAGGCAGCACTGCCATCGCCGGCATCGGCTGCCACGGCATGGCCATGTGGGCCAAGCCCGGCACGACATTGCTGGGCACGCAGATGGGTGGCGAAGGCGCGACGTGGGCCGCGCTGCAGCACTTCACCTCGCGGCCGCACATGTTCCAGAACCTGGGCGACGGCACCTACTACCACTCGGGCCTGCTCGCCATCCGTCAGGCGATCGCCGCGAAGGCGAACATCACCTACAAGATTCTCTTCAACGACGCCATTGCCATGACCGGCGGCCAGCGCGTGGAAGGCCCGCTCAGCCCGACACTCATCGCGCAGCAGGTGCTGGCCGAAGGCGCGCGGCACGTGACGATCGTCACCGACGACCCAGACCGCTATCCCCGCGGTAGCCTGCCCGAAGGGGTGCCCGTCCACCATCGCAGCGAACTGGATACCGTCCAGCGCGAACTGCGCGAGGTGCAGGGCTGCACGGTGATCATCTACGAGCAGACCTGCGCCGCCGAGAAGCGCCGGCGCCGCAAGCGCAAGGAGATGCCCGATCCGTCGACGCGCATGGTCATCAACGAAGCCGTGTGCGAAGGCTGCGGCGACTGCTCTACACAGTCGGGCTGCGTGTCGATCGAGCCCCTCGAAACGCCGCTCGGCCGCAAGCGGCGTATCAACCAGTCGAGCTGCAACAAGGACTACAGCTGCGCGAAGGGCTTCTGCCCCTCGTTCGTGTCCGTCGAAGGCGTGGAGATGCGCAAGCGCGGCCGTGCGACCATCGATGAGGCTGTGTTCGCCTCGTTGACCGTCCCGACACCGGCCGTAGTCCCCGATGTCGGCACGGGCATCATGATGGCCGGCATCGGCGGCACCGGCGTGGTCACGGTAGGGGCCGTGCTGGCCATGGCCGCGCACCTACAGGGCTTGCAGGCCTCCGTGTACGACATGACCGGCATGTCGCAGAAGAACGGCGCGGTGCTGAGCCACCTGCGCATCGCCACGGGTTCCACGCCCATCTCGTCGCAGACGGTGGGCGTCGGCGAAGCGCAGGTCGTGATCGCCTTCGACATGGTCGCAGCGCTGTCGGACGACTCGTTCCGAACGATGTCCGCCGACACGCGCTTCCTCGGCAACAGCCGCGTGCAGGTGACGCCGGCCTTCAACTTCAACCCGGACGAGCGGATCGACATGGGCTTCATCACCCGCAAGGTCGAGGGCCGCGTCGGCGCGCACAACATGGCGCAGGTGGACGCCACTGGCGTCGCGCTCGCGCTGTGCGGAGATGCCATCGCCGCCAACTTCTTCATGGTGGGCGTGGCGCTGCAGAAGGGCTGGCTGCCGGTCAGCCTGGAGGCCCTGCAGCGCGCCGTGGAACTGAACGGCGTGCAGGTGCCCTTCAACCTCGATGCCATCCGCCTGGGCCGCCTGTGGGCGCACTCGCCCCAGACTGTGGACAAGCTGCTGCAGGACAACGGCTACCGGCCGCCGGTCGTGCAGACGATGACCCTCGACGAACTGATCGCCGACCGCATCCAGCGGCTCACGGACTACCAGAACGCTGCCTACGCCCAGCGCTACTCCCGTCTCGTCGCCAAGGTGCGCGACGCCGAGAACCGTGCAACGCCGGGCAGCACCGCCCTAACCGAGACCGTCGCGCGGACCCTGCACCGGCTCATGGCGTACAAGGACGAATACGAAGTCGCGCGACTGCATGCCGACGCCGCCTTTCGCGCGTCCATCGACGCCCAGTTCCAGGGAACGCCAACCTTGCGCTTCCATCTCGCCCCGCCGCTACTGGCCCGCAGAGATCCGCAGACAGGGCACCTCATCAAGCGCGAGTACGGTCCATGGATCCTGCCGGTGTTCCGCCTGGTGGCGAAGCTCAAGTTCCTGCGCGGCACCGCGCTCGACGTGTTCGGCCACACCGAGGAACGCCGCACGGAACGCGACCTCATCCGCCGCTACGAAGCGCTGCTCGACCGCATCGTCGCCGACCTGCACTCCGGTAATCATCGCGAAGCCGTCGCACTCGCCAGCAGCTATGGCGCCGTGCGTGGGTATGGCCACGTAAAGGAGCAATCGATCGATCGGCTGAATCGGGAGGAGCCGGCGCTGGTGGAGGCGTTCGCGCACGCGCCGCGCAGGGCGGAGCGGGAGGCTGCGAGGATCAGCGCGTAGGACATCGGCGCGGCTCAGTCGCAAAGCCGCGTAACGCTCGGAAGTTCTCCCGGAATGAGTTGCGGTACCCTTGGTGCGGCATCACCGACCAAAAGAGGAGACCCGCCCCATGAAACTACTTTCAACCGCGTTGCTCGTCGGAGCGATTCTCGCAGCGCCGGCAACGTACGCTGCCGACTTCATCGAAGCCTCCTACACCGTCGCAAGCGTCGGCAGCACCACGGCTGTGGCTGAGTTCGCGATCGACGGTCCCCCGCCGGTTCTCTATGTGGATCTCGCGGCGACGCTCCCCGAAATGTCGTACCTGGAATCGCGCTGGTACGCCAACACGGAAGCGGCTCCGCGGTTTACGACCTACGCCAGCCAGGTGCCCACCGATCCCGACAAGTACTGGTTCGAAATTCCGTTCCAGGGGTGGCAGGACCAGAAGTACCAGGGCCCGTGGCGGGTCGACACGACGCTGTACTCCATCGAGCTGATCCTCATCTACGGTGTGGGCGTCGGCAGCCTCGCGTCGTACGCGGTCGGGTCCAGCGGGTTCGATGTCGTCAACGCGGCGCCTATCCCGGAGCCTTCCGCGGCACTGCTGTTCGCCGCGGGTACGCTGGCGCTGGTCGGCTGGCAGCGCGCGCGGCGGCGCACCGGATGACATCGCCGCAGGGCATGCGCGCCACAGCGTCCGGGCGGGTCGCCCGGGTGACGCGCGCCCTGCTGTCGATGGTGCTGGTGGCGATGGCCAGCCGGGCATTCGCCCTGTCCGGCGGTCTACCCGTCTCCGAAGCCATCGCTGCACGCGGTGCGGATGCACCGCTGGCACGGCAGGTGGCGAGCCATGTCGTGTGGTATCTGTCCGATGCCGCCCGCGGGGAGATCTCCGCTTGCTCCGGGACTCTCGTCCATCCGCAAGTCGTTCTGACGGCCGCCCACTGCATCGCAAGCCTCGGGGAACCGATGCCGCGAACGGTGGTGGTGTTCGGCATGGACATCACGCAGAGTCTGCTCGACAGCCGCAGCACGACGCGGGAGGTCGTGATGAGCATGACCCATCCGCAATTCAAGCGAGTGTGGTCGCGGCGTCGTTCGCCGGTCGACATCGATGCCGCGAAGCGCAGCTATTCGTTCTCGGCGGACGACGACATCGCCGGCGTCGACGTCGCGTTGCTGCTGCTGCATCGCCCCGCACCCGATACCCATCGCGCGGCGCCCGTCGGTGCGCTGGGCCGCTCCGACCGGCAAGGCGAGCTTGCGATCGCCGGGTTCGGTCAGCGGGAGCGCAACACTCAGGGGGACTCCCCACGTCTTCGCTTCGCGACGGCGCCCGCGCGTCGCGCCATGGAGGGCAACCGTGCCATGGAAGACCAGGATGACGTGACGCTGACGTCCATCGATCTCGCTTCCGCGTTCCGCGCCGGCAAACGGGTCGGCGCCTGTTCGGGAGATTCGGGAGGCGCGTTGTTCTATCGGGACAACGGCAGCTTGCGCCTGGTGGGGGTGATCGCCGCCGCGGATACGGCGTGCCGGGAGGTGTCTCGCTTCGCGTCAGTGGAGGCCAATCGTGCGGCGCTTCGTCGGATGTTCGACGAGCTTACGGACGGGATGGCGGCGCAGCGGGAGAATCCGTTCTAGGTTTGGCGGATGCCCGGACTCCGGGGACGACAGTCGCATGGCAGACACCGCTCCCCGGATTGCGCTTCGCTCCGTCCGGGCGACGGGCTCCCGTGTAGCCCGGACGAGGGGCGACTGCCCCGACTCCGGGGAAGATGGTCGTCCGAGAGACACCGCCCCCGGAGTTCGCTTCGCTCCGTCCGGGCTACAAGCCGCTACGCCTTCTCGATCTTCTTCAACCCGCCCATGTAGGGCAGGAGCGCGGCGGGGATGGTCACGCTGCCGTCGGCCTCCTGGTAGTTCTCGAGGATCGCGACGAGCGTGCGGCCCACGGCGAGGCCGGAGCCGTTGAGGGTGTGCGCGATCTCGGGCTTGCCCTTCTCCCCGCGAAAACGCGCCTGCATGCGCCGCGCCTGGAACGACTCGAAGTTGGAGCACGACGAGATCTCGCGATAGGCGTTCTGCGCGGGCAGCCACACTTCGAGGTCGTAGGTCTTGGCGCTGGAGAAACCCATGTCGCCGGTACACAGCGCCATCACGCGGTAAGGGAGATCCAGCCGCTTGAGGATGGTCTCGGCGTGGTCGGTGAGCGCCTCGAGCGACTCGTGGCTCTTCTCCGGATGCACGATCTGCACGAGTTCCACCTTGTCGAACTGGTGCTGGCGGATCATGCCGCGCGTGTCCTTGCCGTAGGAGCCCGCCTCGCTGCGGAAGCACGGCGAATGGCAGACGAACTTGAGCGGCAGCGATTCGGCCGCGAGGATCTCATCGCGGACCATGTTGGTCACCGGCACCTCGGCCGTGGGGATGAGATAGAGCTTGCCCTCGTCCCCGCGCGGCACGCCGAAAAGATCGGCCTCGAACTTCGGCAGCTGACCCGTCCCGCGCATGCTCGCCGCGTTGACGAGGTACGGCACGTACACCTCGGTGTAGCCGTGCTCGCCGGTGTGCACGTCGAGCATGAACTGGGCGATGGCGCGGTGCATGCGCGCCACGGCACCCTTCATGAGCGAGAAGCGCGCGCCCGAGATCTTCACGGCAGTGGCGAAGTCCAGCATGCCCAGCCCCTCGCCCACGTCCACGTGATCCTTCACCTCGAAGGAGAAGGCCTTTGGCGTACCGAAGCTGCGGACCGCGACGTTGTCGTCGGCCGAGCGTCCGGCCGGCACGCTGGCGTGCGGCACGTTGGGGATGCCCAGCAGCAGGTCGTCCAGCTTCGCGCGAAGGACATCGAGTTCGACTTCGTTGCGCTTGAGTTCGTCCGCGAGGCCGGCCACCTCGGCCATCACGGCGGTGGTGTCCTCGCCCTTGCCCTTCATCACGCCGATCTGCTTGGAAAGCGTGTTGCGCCGGGACTGCAGGTCCTGCGTGGCCGTCTGGCAGACCTTGCGCTGCGCCTCGAGCGCCTGGAACTCGGCTACGGGAAACTCGAATCCGCGATCGGCCAGGCGGCGGGCCACGGCGTCGAGATCACTGCGCAGCAATTGGATGTCTAGCATGGAAAGGTTCGCTCGAAGTCAGGTTCGGTTGTTCGGGTCGCGCCGTTTGCGCGGGGCCGGGTTCGTCGGGGCCGCGGCTTCGTCGAGTTCGCGCAGGTGCGCGAGCTTCTCGCCGATACGCCCCTCCAGCCCGCGCGGCGTCGGCCGGTAGAAGGAAGGCGCGTCGATCTCGTCGGGGAAGTATGTCTCACCGGCGGCATAGGCCTCGGGCTCGTCGTGCGCGTAGCGGTACGCGTGCCCGTAGCCCAGGTTCTTCATCAGCTTCGTCGGCGCATTGCGCAGATGCAGCGGCACGGGATGCGAGCCTTCGCGCTTCACGAATTCGCGCGCCGCATTATAGGCAACGTAGACGGCGTTGCTCTTCGGCGCGCACGCCAGGTAGATGACGGCCTGCGCCAGGGTGAGTTCGCCTTCCGGGCTGCCCAGCCGCTCGTACGTTTCGGCCGCATCCAGCGCCAGCCGCAGCGCGCGCGGGTCGGCGTTGCCGATGTCTTCGGAGGCCATGCGCACGATGCGCCGGCCGAGGTAGAGCGGGTCCACGCCGCCGTCGAGCATCCGGCATAGCCAGTAGAGCGCGGCGTCGGGGTTGGAGCCCCGCACCGACTTGTGCAGTGCCGAGATCTGGTCGTAGAACGCCTCGCCGCCCTTGTCGAAGCGGCGCAGGTTCTGCGCAAGGGTTGCCTGGAGGAAGGCTTCGTCCACGGTCTCCAGATGCGCGGCTTCGGCTGCGGCGCGGATCGTCTCGAGGATGTTGAGCATCCGACGTGCGTCACCATCGCACACGCCCACCACCATGTCCCGCGCGCCTTCGGTGAAGGCGAGATCCCCCAGCGCCTGGGACCGCGCCCGTTCGAAGAGCTGCTTCAGTTCCTCGATGGTCAGCGAGTTGAGCACGTACACCGCCGCGCGCGACAGCAGCGCGCTGTTCACCTCGAAGGACGGGTTCTCGGTAGTGGCGCCGATGAAGGTCACGACGCCCTGCTCCACGAACGGCAGGAAGGCGTCCTGCTGCGCCTTGTTGAAGCGGTGCACCTCGTCCACGAACAGGATGGTGCGGCGGCCGGTGCGGTCCAGGGTTTCCTGGGCGCGGCCGACGGCTTCACGGATTTCCTTCACGCCGGCGAACACGGCCGAAAGCGCGAGGAACTCCGCATCGAACGCCTGGGCCAACAGCCGCGCCAGCGTGGTCTTGCCGACGCCCGGCGGACCCCAGAGGATCATCGAGTGCGGCTTGCCGGATTCCACCGCGAGCCGCAGCGGGCGGCCGGGGCCGATCAGGTGCGTCTGGCCGACGACATCGTCGAGTCGCTGCGGCCGCATCGACTCCGCCAGCGGCGCGACACTGCCCGTGGCGGCAAACAGATCGGCCATGAAATCGGGGCTGCCCTACCGGTCGCCCACCACGTCGGCATCGGCCGGCGGTGTGAACTTGAAGACATCGGCGGCGAGCTTCGGATTGCGCTCGACCTTCGTGAAGCGGATGGTGGTCACCTGCCCCAGGCGGTCATGGAGCTGCATAGTCTCCAGCACCGACTTGCGGAAGCCCACTCGCATGCGCTCGAAGCTGCTCTCGGGGTCCTTCGGGATGGCCTCGACCCAGTCCACACCACCTTCACGCGGCATGGCGCTGAAGGTGTAGGCCTCGTCCACGTTGTTGCTGCCCGCGAGCAGCGCCGCGGGGCTCGACCCCAGGGCATCCCCCAGCACCTTCACCGTGACCTGATTCAGGTCCTTGTCGTACACCCACACCTTCGCGCCGTCGCCCACGATCACCTGCTCGAAGGGCTTCTGGTACACCCAGCGGAACTTGCCGGGCCGCGCGAACTGAAAGCTCCCGCGCGACTCCTGGATCTTCTTGCCGGCCTGGTCGGCCACGGTCTGCACGAATTCCGTCCGCGCGCTGCGCACCTCGCTGATGAACGCCTTCAGCGATTCCACACCACCGGCCCACGCCTGCGACGCACCGGCAGCCGACAGGATGACGGCCGCCACAATCCCACGAATCTTCATTCTGCCCTCGCCGGAACCAGCACTTCGCGGTTCCCGTTGGTTGCCATGGATGACACGAGCCCGGCACGCTCCATCTGCTCGATGAGACGCGCGGCCCGGTTGTACCCGATCCGAAGATGCCGCTGGACGAGCGAGATGGACGCGCGCCGGGACTTCAGCACGATGGCCACGGCCTCGTCGTAGAGCGGGTCGGACTCACCCTCCCCGCCCGCGCCGCCGACCCCGGCTTCGCCGGACTCGCCGCCTTCGAGCTCCTCACCATCCAGAATGCCCTCGATGTACTGCGGTTGACCGCGGGACTTCAGGTACTCCACGACCTTGTGCACTTCCTCGTCCGCCACGAAGGCGCCGTGCACCCGCTGCGGCAGCCCCGAACCGGGCGGCAGATAGAGCATGTCCCCCTGGCCGAGCAGCGCCTCGGCGCCCATCTGATCGAGGATGGTCCGCGAGTCGATCTTGCTCGACACCTGGAAGGCGATGCGGGTGGGAATGTTGGCCTTGATGAGACCGGTGATCACGTCCACCGACGGGCGCTGCGTCGCGAGGATCAGGTGGATGCCGGCCGCGCGCGCCTTCTGGGCGAGACGGGCGATGAGTTCCTCCACCTTCTTACCGACCACCATCATCAGGTCGGCCAGCTCGTCGATGACGACGACGATGAGCGGGAGGTCGTCCAGCGGCTCGGGGTTCTCGGGCATGAGCGAGAACGGGTTGGTCACCTTGTTGCCGGACTTCTCGCCTTCGCGGATCTTCTGGTTGAAGCCCGACAGGTTGCGCACGCCGAGGCTCGACATGAGCTTGTAGCGGCGCTCCATCTCGGCCACACACCAGTTGAGCGCGTAGGCCGCCTGCTTCATGTCCGTGACCACCGGCGCCAGCAGATGCGGAATGCCCTCGTACACGGAGAGCTCCAGCATCTTCGGGTCGACGAGGATCATGCGGACCTCGTTGGCGGTGGCCTTGTACAGCAGCGACAGGATCATCGCGTTGATCGCTACCGACTTGCCGGAACCGGTGGTACCGGCCACCAGCAGATGCGGCATGCGCGCGAGGTCCGCCACGATCGGCTTGCCGGCGATGTCCTTCCCGAGCACCAGCGTGATGGGCGAGCCCATGGCCGCGTACACCTCGGAGCCCAGGATGTCCGAGAGCCGCACGACCTGCCGCTTGGGGTTGGGGATCTCCAGCCCCATGCACGACTTGCCGGGGATGGTCTCGACCACGCGGATGCTCATGACCGACAGCGACCGCGCGAGGTCCTTCACCAGATTGACGATCTGGCTGCCCTTCACGCCGACGGCGGGATCGATCTCGTAGCGCGTGATCACCGGGCCGGGATAGGCCGCAAGCACCTTCACCTCGATGCCGAAGTCGAGCAGCTTCTTCTCGATGAGCCGCGAGGTGAACTCGAGCGTATCGGCCGACAGTGTCTCGACGTTGGCGTCGGGTTCGTCCAGCAGCTGCAGCGGCGGCAGCGGGGAATCGGGCAGGTCCTCGAAGAGCGGCTTCTGCTTTTCCTTGGCGACCCGCGCGGACTTGGGGATCTCCTTGACCGGCGGCTCGATGTAGATGGGCGTGCGCTCTTCGAGAATCTCGCGCTTCTCCTCGACGATGGCTTCGCGCTTGGCCTCGGCCTCGGCACCGAGTTCGCGGTCCCGGCGCTCGGCCCGCAGCGCCACGACGCGCTCCCACAGCCCTTCGAGCCAGGTGCCGACCTTCTCGGACACCGTGATCCACGACATGCCCGAGAAGAGCGAGAAGCCCGCGGCGATGACGACCAGGAGCAGCAGCGTGCCACCCGTGAATCCGGTCGAGGCAAGCAGGCCCCGCGAGAGCACCTCGCCGATGAGACCGCCCGGGCGATACGGCAGGCTCGCCGTGAGAGAGTGCAGCCGCATGGCCTCGAAGCCGCTGGAGGACACCAGCACCGCCAGAAATCCGGCGAGCGCGTAGATGAGCGGGCGCCGGTCCTCCGGGCCCTCGGGCGGCTCCAGCCGCCGGTAACCGAAGACGATCGCGACCGCGCACAGGATCACCAGCCACCAGGCGGACAGGCCGAAGAGGTACAGCAGCACGTCGGACAGCCAGGCGCCCAGCCGGCCGCCGGCATTGCGGATCTCGGGGGAGGTCAGCGCGTGGGACCAGCCGGGGTCGGTCTTCGTGTAGGTGGCGAGGATCAGGGCGAAGTACGCCCCGGCGCCGAGGAAGACGAGCCACCAGGCTTCGCGGATGCGCGAGACGAGCCGAGGCGGCAGGGGCTGCGGCCCGGGCCGCTCCGAGCCGCCGCCCTTACGCGGCATGTGATTGATTCGTCGTATGAAGCATGCCGTCATTCTAACCTGCGGCGGGTGGGGGAATCGACACCCGGCGCGCAGCCGCAGGTCCGATCGGCCGCCGCGGCATCGAAAATTGATCAGACCTTCCCTGGCCTGCGACAATCGGCGATCCCGAGAACTCGAAAGGCATCCCTGGAATCATGGCAACGCCGAAACACTCCCGTCTGCTCATCCTCGGCTCCGGCCCCGCCGGCTACACCGCTGCCATCTACGCTGCCCGCGCCAACCTGAAGCCGGTGCTCATCACCGGGCTCGCCCAGGGCGGCCAGCTCATGACCACCACCGACGTCGACAACTGGCCGGCGGACGTCATGGGCGTGCAGGGCCCCGAACTCATGGAGCGCTTCCAGAAGCACGCCGAGCGCTTCGAGACCGAACTGGTGTTCGACCACATCCACAAGGTGGACCTGAAGAGCCGCCCCTTCACCCTCGAAGGCGACTCAGGCACGTACACCTGCGACGCGCTGATCATCGCGACCGGCGCCTCGGCCAAGTACCTGGGCATCCCGTCGGAGACGGCGTTCATGGGCAAGGGCGTGTCGGCCTGCGCCACGTGCGACGGCTTCTTCTTCCGCAACCAGGACGTCGCGGTCATCGGCGGCGGCAACACCGCCGTGGAGGAAGCCCTCTACCTGTCCAACATCGCCAAGACCGTCACCGTCGTGCATCGTCGCGACCGGTTCCGCGCGGAAGCCATCATGGTCGACAAGATCATGGGCCGCGCGAAGGACGGCAACGTCCGCGTCGAATGGAACCACACCGTCGACGAAGTCCTGGGCGACAAGACCGGCGTGACCGGCATGCGCCTGAAGAGCATCGGCGACGGCAGCACGAAGGACATCCCCATCCAGGGCTTCTTCGTCGCCATCGGCCACACGCCCAATACGCAGCTCTTCGAGGGGCAGCTCGAGATGCGCAACGGCTACATCGTCACGCACTCGGGCCTCGAGGGGAACGCCACCGCCACCAGCGTGCCGGGCGTATTCGCCGCCGGCGACGTGCAGGATCACGTCTACCGTCAGGCGATCACCAGCGCCGGGACGGGCTGCATGGCGGCACTCGACGCCGAGCGATTCCTCGACCAGGGCCACTGACCGACCCGCACTGCGCCATGCCATGGACGAGGACGACGACCTGGAAGCCTTCCGCGAGGCGGTGAAGGGCGTGGCACCCATCCGGGTGCCGCCCCGGGTCCCGGTCGAACCGGTCAAGCCCCCGCCCGTACCCGTCCAGAGCATTCTGGACGATCAGGCCGTGCTCGCCGACAGCCTGTCGGACCCGCTCGACGGCGAGTTCGCGCTCGACATCGGCGAGGAACTCACCTACCGCCGCGAAGGTGTCCCGCCCAACACGCTGCGCAAGCTGCGGCGCGGGCACTGGTCCGTCCAGGACTACATCGATCTGCACAGCCTCACCGTCGAACAGGCCCGCAGCGCGCTGGCCGCCTTCCTCCATCGCGGTGTGCGGGCCGGCATCCGCTGCGTGCGGGTGGTCCACGGCAAGGGCTACCGGTCTCCGGGCGGACTGCCCGTGCTCAAGGGCAAGGTGGCGCACTGGCTGCGCCAGCGGGACGAGGTCCTCGCCTACGTGCAGGCCAAGCCGGAAGACGGCGGCGGCGGCGCGCTGGTGGTCCTGCTGCGCGGGACCAGCCGGGCAACGGAGGACGATGGCCTCGACTGAACCCGCGACCGCCGGCACGGTGAGGCTGCGGTCGTGATCACGCTGTTCTCCAGCATCGTGCTCGGCTTCTTCCTCGGGATGCGCCACGCGACCGACGCCGACCACGTCATCGCCATCGCCACCATCGTCGGACGCGAGAAGAGCCTGGGCCCGGCGGCGCTCGTCGGTGCGTTGTGGGGAATCGGCCATACCGCCACTGTGCTGGCGGTGGGCACGGTGATGATCCTCTTCGGCGTGGTGATCCCGCCTGCACTCGGGCACGCGCTGGAGTTCGGCGTGGGCGTGATGCTCGCCGTGCTCGGCGCACAGGCCCTCGTGAGCGCGCTCAAGAAGAACAAGGTGGCGTTCGCGCCGGTGGCGCATCCGCATGGCGCCATGGGTCGCCCCCGAGTATCACCGTTGCGGGCGCACGCGCACGTTCACGCCCACGGCGATCACGTTCACAGCCATCGCCACGGACACGGCAACGATCAGCACGGCCACGCGGAGGATGCGACGGCCACTGGCTGGCTCGACCGGCAACTCGGCCGGATCGGCGTGTACCACGCGCTGCGCCCCGTGCTGGTGGGCGTGGTGCACGGGCTCGCGGGCTCCGCGGCCGTGGCACTGCTCGCGCTCGGCGCGATCCGCGATCCCTGGTGGGGCGTAGCGTATCTCGCCGTGTTCGGCCTCGGCACCGTGGCCGGCATGATGCTGATCACCGCGGCGCTAGCCGTGCCCTTCACCCTCTCGGCGGCCCGCGTGCCGCGCGTCAATCACCTGCTGCGACTCGCGTCGGGCACGTTGAGTCTGGGCTTCGGTCTCTACCTGATGGCGAACATCCTAGTCGTCGCGGCCCGCGCCCTGCCCGTGTAGCAATCACCACGGTATCAGACGCGATCGACGCCCCTACCGTTGAAGTCGGCCTTCGCGACGCGTCCCCAGGAACGCGAGCAACACCCCGAGTCCGCCCAGCAAAGCCATCAGTGGAGACGGCTCAGGCACTGGCACCGTCGGGTAGCGCGTCCCGTTGTACCCCGTTGCGGAGGCCAACGAGACGGGTTGCCCGCTGCGGTCGAATCCCTGAAGGTGATTGATCGTAACGCCGTCGAAGAAGTCCACTACGAACGACCAGTCGCGCTCCTCGTCTTCGGGACTCCGAACGTTGGCAAAGATCTGGCTGGTGATCCCGAACCCGAACCCGAATCGGCCATCGACCACGGGAATCGGATCAGTCCAGAGGTCCGCGGAATGCGCGCCGTTTCCCCAAAAGTACAAGGGGGCGTGGCGTGGCCAGGCGGGCCACTCGCCCAGAAACTCCGCGTAATAGGCGCTGACATTGGCGCGATCCCTCGTGAACCCGTCGGGGATCTCGATCCTCCCGCGGATCGATACGTGAAACCGGACGTGGTCGACAGCGGCATCCGACAGGACGTTCACCTCGTCGGCGAGGTAAGAGGACCCGAAGGTCGCGAATGAGTCCGGCACCCCTGCGGGATTGAGAGTGAAGTCGTCGTTGATGTAAACCGGATTGACATCGTTCACGAGCGGATCGATCACCTCGGCTGCGGCGAATGCCCCCAAGCGTAACCGACCGGTCTGCGCGTAGGCTCGAGACCGGAACCGGGTCTCCCCTGGCGCCCCCGAGGAATCCAGACCGCGATAGATCGTCTCGACTTCCCCCGAGTCGATTCGCTCCCCGTTTAGAGAAACTTCCTCGTCTCCGAACCCGCCAAAGATTGAATCCACGCGAAAACCGTTTCCCACCCACGATTGCACGCCCGCACGCGTCTGTGGCTTGACCACGCCGCGCTCGGCATTGGCAACACTGCAATTCAGCATCGCCACCCATACCAAGGACGAGAACCACAGGAGCTTTGAATGCACGCAGGAACTCCATTCGAAAAGCCCTCGGAGGCTAGGTGACGACGGTTTCAACGCCGTGACAGCCGCTGACGGACGGTCATCGAGCCCGTACACCAAGCTGCCCGGCGCCGTTCCGATCGACAGCCGTTGCTGCCACCTCCGCTCGAGCGACGACGATGAGTTCGATAGCGCTCCCGGGCGAAGCCCGGGCTACGAACTGCAAACCCCGAGAAGGACTCTCTCGGGCGCTCGATGCTCCCCGAGACCACGGTCTCTTCCAGGCCCGCGGGGCCGAGGAGCCCAGCCGGACACTTGATCCAGGTCAACACGAGCTCGCACCACCGCGGTGCAGACTGGCCGGACCATGACCTCGGGAGCAACCACATGGAACGAGCCACCCGCACGATCCGCTTCTGCATGGGGATCGGTCTCGTTGTCGGTCTGTTGGCGGGAAGCGGTTTCGGACATGCCGACTGCGTCGGCTGTCACGAGACCGTGACGCCCGGCATCGTCGCCCAACACAAGGCCGGGAAGATGGCGAAGGTCACGACCTGCATCACCTGCCACGGTACGGGCCACACCTCGGAGGCCGATGTCGCGAAAGCGAAGATGCCCACGCCGGAGACTTGCGCCACCTGCCACGTCAAGCAGGTGCTGGAGCACCGTCAGGGCAAGCATTCCCTCGCGTGGACCGCCATGGAAGCCATGCCGATGCTGCGTCACCAGCCGGCGCAGGTGGTGGGCGCCGGACTCGCGGGCTGCTCCGGCTGTCACAAGATCGGCGACAAGCCGGCCGGCGCTTCCGGCCACTACGGCAGCGCGGCATGCGACTCCTGCCACACCCGGCACGCCTTCTCGAAGAAGGAGGCCCGCGACCCGCGCGCGTGCCGCACCTGTCACATGGGCTTCGATCATCCGCAGTGGGAAATGTGGTCGACATCCAAGCACGGCACGCTGTGGGAGATCGATCCGTCGAGCGGCCGCGGCCCCACCTGCCAGACCTGCCACATGGCCGACGGGTCGCACAGCGTCGGGACCGCCTGGGGCTTCCTCGCCGTGCGGCTGCCCGAGGACGACCCCGAGTGGCTGAAAGACCGCGTCACGATCCTCCAGGCGCTCGGCGTGCTTGATGCCGACGGCAAACCCACCGAAAGGCTCGAGGCCGTGAAGGCAGCGAAGGTCGCCCGACTTTCCAGGGAAGAGTTCGCGGAGTCCCGCGAGAAGATGGTGAAGATCTGCGCGGGCTGCCATTCGCGCAAGTTCGCGGAGAACAAGCTGGGCGCCGCGGACGGCGTGATCCGCGAAGTGGACAAGATCATGGCCCGCTCCATCCGCACCGTCACGCGGCTCTACAAGGACGGCGTGCTGAAGACGCCCTCGACATGGAAATTCGCCCCCGACCTTCTGCAGTTCTACGACGCGCCGACCGGCATCGAACAGGAACTCCACCTCATGTTCCTGGAGTACCGCATGCGCGCCATCCAGGGCGCCTTCCACGCCAACCCGGACTACATGCACTGGTACGGCTGGGCCAAGGTGCGGGAAGCCGCCGCGCGCATCGAGGAGGACGCGCAGCGTCTGCGGGGGAAGCGCTGAAGAGAACACTCGCAACGCGGAATCGGGGCCTCTTGCGCCCGGACACTTCAATGTAATACAGTAACAGTCACTGTATTACAGCGAGACCAACATGCCCATTTCCGTCCGCCTGCCCCCGAAGGTCGAGGAAGACCTGGCCGAGTACTGCGTGCAGAGTCAGTCGAACAAGAGCGAGGTCATCCAGGCAGCCCTTGCCGAATTCCTCGCGCGTTCGGATGCTCCGCGGGGCCGGCATCCCCTGCTCGACCATCCGTTCACGGGGGGCGGCGTTGCCAGGCGATGGGAAGGCGAACCCGCCGACAAGGATGGCGTGCGCAAGGCCGCCCGACAGCGTCTGACGAAACGGCGTACCGGGTAGGCACGCGTCCCATGCCCAAGCCACAGGTCCTCGCCGACACCGGATTCTTCAAGGCGCTCGCGGATCCGCGCGACTCGCGCCACGAGGCCGCACGGTCGTTCCTGTCAGTGTTTCACGGCGGTCTCGTCACTACCGAAGCCGTCATCGTCGAAACCTGCTTCTTTCTGACGCCCGCGCAGATGCACCACTGGCTTTCGGCAGTCGCGGATGGCGCAGTGGTCGTGGGAGAGCCCGACCCCGAAGCCCATCGCCGCATCGCCGCGCTGGCCTCGAAGTACGCCGACCTCGACCTCGACTATGCCGATCTCTCGCTCGTGCGACTGGCGGAGACGACCGGCCTGCGGAAGATTCTCACGGTAGACATTTCGGATTTCACTGCGCTTCGCATCCACGCCCGGCAGCGTTTCGACCTGGTGCCGTGGGATCGCCCACGCAAGACCTGATCGGCCGCGCGGGCCCGAATCACCCGGACGCCGCGCTCCGATCACCCGCTGTTGCGCAGCCCTGCGGCAATGCCGTTGATGGAAATGAGGATGCCGCGCTTCACTTTCCCTTCCGTCTCGCCGCCCCGGTAGCGCTGGAGCAGCGACACCTGCAGGTGGTTGAGCGGGTCGATGTACGGAAACCGCTGCCGGATGCTCCGCGCAAGCGACGGGTTGGAAGCCAGCAAACCCGGCTGACCGGTGATGGCGAGCAGATGCCGGATGGTGAGTTTCCATTCGGCGTGGATGCGCCCGAACACCCGCTCGTGCAGTTGACCGTCCTGCACGAGATCGGCATAGCGCGACGCCACGCCCATGTCGGTCTTCGCCAGCACCATGTCCATGTTCGACAGCAGGGACTGCAGCAGCGGCCAGTCGCGATGCATGCGCTGCAGCCGCAGCAGACCGTCGGTACCATGGTTCGCGATGAAGGCACTCACGGCCGACCCGAACCCGTACCAGCCGGGCAGCATGATGCGCGCGAGTGACCAGCTGAACACCCAGGGGATCGCCCGCAGGTCTTCGATCCGCGTGGACTTCTTGCGCGACGCAGGCCGGCTGCCGAGGTAGAGCTCGCCCATCTCGCCCACGGGCGTGGCCTGCCAGAAGAAGGTCTCGAAACCCGGCGTTTCGTACACGAGCCCGCGATACGCCTTGAGCGCATGGCGGCTCAGTTCCTCCATCACCTCGTGGAAGCCATCCACCTCGGCGTCGGCGCCCGGGCGCTCCAGCAGCGTCGCTTCCATCGTGGCGGAGACGAGCGTCTCGAGGTTGTAGCGTCCGATCTCCGGGTCCGCGTACTTGCTGGCGATGATCTCGCCCTGCTCCGTGAGTCGGATGCGGCCGTTCACCGTGCCGGGTGGCTGCGCGAGGATGGCGAGATGGCTCGGGCCGCCGCCGCGGCCGATCGTGCCGCCCCGGCCATGGAAGAAGCGCAGCGTCACGCCGTGGCGCGCGAACACGCGCACGAGTTCCACCTCGGCCTTGTAGAGCTCCCAGTTCGCGGTGAGATAGCCGCCGTCCTTGTTGCTGTCAGAGTAGCCCAGCATTACTTCCTGGATGCCACCGCGGCTGTCCACGAGCTTGCGGTAGAGCGGGAGCGACAGGATGGCGTCCATGATGCGTGCGCAGGCACGCAGATCGTCGATGGTCTCGAACAGCGGCACGATGTTGACCGCGACCTCGGGCGATTCGCCCGGCTTCAGCAGGCCCACGTCCTTCAGCAGCAGCGCCACTTCCAGCATGTCGCTGGCGCTGTCGGCCTTGGAGATGATGTAGTTCTGCAGCGCGCGTTCACCATAGCGGCTGTGGATCTCGGCCGCGGCCGCGAAGATTTCCAGTTCTCCCTTCGCTTCGTCGCTATAGCGGACGTAGGGCGAACGCAGGGGACGCGCCGTAGCCAGTTCGTCCAGCAGCCACTGGATCTTGGTGGCCTCGTCGAGTTCCGCATAGCCGGGACGCCCCGCGCTGACGGCGAACAGCTCGGCGACGGTGGCTTCGTGGATGCCGCTGTGCTGCCGCAGATCGAGCGGACACAGATGGAACCCGAACACGTCGACGGCCCGGCGCAGTTCCCCCACGGCACCGCGCGCGATACGGCGGGAACCCTGGTGCTCCAGGGAGGCGATGACGACGTCGAGGTCGGCGATGAATTCGTCGGCGCCCGCATAGGGCTCGCGTTCGCCCAGCGGGCGGTGCAGCGGCGTCGGATGCCCGAGCGCCGTGGCGCTCGCCGCGAGCCGCGCGTAGATCTGCGCGAAGGCGCGGCGGTAGGGTTCGTGGAGATGGAAGTCGGAGGTGTCCGGCGATTTCTCCGCGAGGGCTTCGAGTTCCGGCGGCGGCGCGACGAGCAGGTTCGACAGGCTCATGCGCCCGAACAGCTGCTGCACGGTCTCCAGGTAGTAGTTCATCGCCATGATCGAGTGCTGCCGTGCGGCATGCAGCATCACTTCCGCCGTGACGAACGGATTGCCGTCGCGGTCGCCGCCGATCCACGACCCGGGCACGAGAAACGGCGGCACATCGATGTCGGCGAGATCCTCCCGACTGCCCAGCACGGCTTCGATCGCGCCGTACACGCGCGGGACCTCGCGCAAGAACGTGCTGCGGTAGTAAGCGAGGCCGTTCTCGATCTCGTCCTTCACGGTGAGTCGGACCGTGCGCAGCAGCCGTGTCTGCCACAGGACCAGCACTTCGCGGCGCAGGGATTCCTCGTTGTCGGCGGCCTCCTCGGGCGTGAAGTGCATCCGGTCGCGCTGGATCAGCAGCCGGTTGATCTCGCGCTGGCACTCCAGGATGCTGCGCCGCTGCACCTCGGTGGGGTGAGCCGTGAGCACGGGCGACACGAGGGCCCCAGAGAAGAAGTCCTTCAGCGCTTCCCGCCCGACGCCCGAACGGATGACGTGCTCCAGCGCGGCGGTGACGCTCCCCGCTTCCGGGCGGCCGGGCTCGGCCATGCGGGCCGCGCGGCGCTGACGGTTGCGATGGAGGTCCTCGACGATGTTGCTGAGCAGCGAGAAGAGGGCGAACGCGCGGATGACGACCACGGCACGATCGTGATCGAGGCCGTGCAGCATGTCGTCCAGCACGCGCTGGGCATCGGCATCGCGTCCCCGGCGGAACTGGATCGCCGTCTGGCGGATCTGCTCCACCAGCTCGAAGATCTCGTCGCCCTCCTGCTCTCGCAGCGTGTCGCCAAGCAGCCGGCCGAGGTAGCGGGTGTCCTCGCGGAGATCCGTGTCGTCTTCCTGCCCGATGACGGCCGTGTCCAGTGCATTGTTCATGTCGCCTCCCTACTGTAGTGCAGCGTCGGCGCGTGCGCGCCCGCTCAGAACTCCGCGTCGAGTTCCTCCACCTCGTCCGGCTCGGTGAGCGCGGCCTGAGCCCATTCCACCACGTCCGGCAGCGACAGGATGCGGTCGCGATAGGCACTGCAGGCGGCGTCGAGCGTGACATCGTAAGTCAGGAACCGGGTGCACACCGGCGCGTACATGGCGTCCGCCACGCTGAGCTTGCCGAACAGATACGGACCGCCATAGGTCTCCAGACACTCGCGCCAGATCGCGGTGACTCGATCGATGTCGGCCTGCGCTCCGGCCCACACCTTGAAGCCCGGGTAGCGCGCCTTGAGGTTCATCGGCAGTGCCGAGCGGAGATTGGCGAAGCCGGAGTGCATCTCGCCGCAGATGGCACGGCAATGGGCACGGGCCGCACGATCTTCGGGCAGGAGCTGCGCCTTGGGCCGGATCTCGGCGAGGTACTCGGCGATGGCGAGGGTGTCCCAGACGCGGATGCCGTTGTGTTCCAGACAGGGGACGAGAAACGACGGCGAGAGGAGCAGCAGCTCGGCACGCGTCGACGGATCGTCCGCGGGCATCACCTTCTCCGTGAAGGCGAGACCGGCCATCCGGCACAGCAACCAGCCCCGGAGGGACCAGGACGAATAGTTCTTGCTACTGATGGTGAGCGTGGCCTGGGGCATGACGTGTCGATGCGTTCGGAAGGTCGGGCATGGTTCGAGTACAGCATGGAACAGACCAAGCTAGGAAATGGGCGGCAACCGCGGCCCAGCCGCTCGGGACACGCGAACGGGCCATCGGAAACACAAGGGATGATCTACCTGACCTACCAGGCACTGTCGGACCTCATGGCCCCCGTGCGGGCGGCTTCCTCGGCCTACCTCTCCGCCCTGGAAACCCCCTGGGGCGCCCCGTTCGCAGAGGGATTCGGCCGCAATCTCGCCGCGGCGCACGAGCTGATCGCCAGGGCGGGCCTTACGCATCACCGCCCGGAGTTCGGCATTCCGCACGTGTCGGTCAATGGGAAGGCAGTGGATGTCATCGAGGAATCCGCCCTCGTGACCCCCTTCGGGACCCTGCTCCACTTCCGCAAGGACACGCCGGTCGCCCAGCCCAGGGTGCTGGTCGTTGCACCACTTTCGGGCCATTTCTCCACGCTGCTGCGCGGAACGGTGCAGACGCTGCTGCCCGAGAACGATGTCTACATCACCGACTGGCACAACGCGCGGGACGTGAGCCTCGCTCACGGTGACTTCGGGCTGGACGAGTACACGGACCACATCATCCGTTTTCTGGAGGTGATGGGGCCGGGGTCGCACCTCCTGGCGGTGTGCCAGCCCTGCGTCTCGGCGCTCGCCGCCACCGCGGTGATGGCCCAGCAGGACCACCCGGCGCAGCCTCGCAGCCTGACGCTCATGGCCGGCCCCATCGACACGCGGATCAATCCCACCAAGGTGAACGAGCTGGCGTCGAGCCGCCCGATCGGCTGGTTCGAGCGAAACCTGATCGCCACCGTCCCGCCCCGGTTCGAAGGCGCCGGTCGCCGCGTGTACCCGGGCTTCGTGCAGCTCTCGGCCTTCATGTCGATGAACCTGGAACGCCACGTGAAGGCGCATGCCGACCTGTACCAGCATCTGGTGGACGGCGAGCACGAGAAGGCGGAAGCCACGCGCACCTTCTACGACGAATACTTCGCCGTGCTGGACCTCACGGCCGAGTTCTACCTGGAAACCGTGCGCGAGGTGTTCCAGGAGCATGCGCTGCCGCTGGGCCGGATGCGCTGGCACGGCGAAATGGTGGACCCCAAGGCGATCCGCCGGACCGCCCTGCTCACCGTGGAAGGCGAAAAGGACGACATCTGCGCCCTGGGCCAGACGCTGGCCGCCCACGAGCTCTGCACCAGTCTTCGCCCGTACCGCAAGAAGCACCACATGCAGGCCGGCGTCGGGCACTACGGCGTGTTCAGCGGCAAGCGCTGGCAGCACCAGATCTACCCGATCGTGCGCAACGTCATCCTGTCGAGCGAGTGAAGCCGTCTCAGCGGCTTTCCGCGAGTTCCACGAGAAAGCTGCCGACCCGCCGATAGCGCCCGAACAGGGCGGCATAGCGTTCGGTGTTTTCAGTCACCGGCCGCTGCGTTGCCTCGGGCACCACGCACACCGAGACGGCGTGCGCGACATCCTGGAACAGACCCGCACCGATGGCGGCCAGCATGGCCGCGCCGAGGGCGGAATCGCCGTGCCTGATGGTGCGGGTCTCCATGCCCAGCACGTCGGTGATGATCTGCGTCCACACGGGGCTGCGCACCACGCCGCCGGACATCACGGCGGACGTCATCCCGAGCTCGTCGCGCTCGAACATGGCGAGCCCGTCCCGCAGCGAGAAGGCCACCCCCTCCATCACGGCCCGCACCATGTGGGGCCAGCCATGGCGCAGATCCAAACCGGTGAAGCTCCCCCGCACGTCGGCGTTCCAGTGCGGCGCGCGCTCCCCCTGCAGATACGGATGGAACATCAGCCCTTCTGCCCCGGGCGCCACGTCCGCAGCGAGACGATCCATGGTTTCGTAGGTGAAGGCCGTCGCATCCGCACCGGGCAGGGCCTGGCCGAGATCACGGATCCACTTGAGCGACGTGGCGCAGGCGTTGGTGCCCGCCTGCTTGTAGAAGCGGTCCCCGATGACATGCGGGTACGTGATCACGCCGTGGTGGAACGCCGCCCGGTCCGTGACCGCCATCACGCCGCCGGCACTGCCCACCCGCACCATGCCGGCCTCGCCGGAAGCGAGCACACCGCAACCCAGCATCTCGGCGGCGGAATCGAGCGTCCCGGCCACGACGGGAATGCCCGCCGGCAGACCGAAGGCGACGGCGGCCTCCGACGTGATGTGCCCCACGATATCCGTAGGACTCGCCAGCGGCGGCACCGCCGAGTCCGGGAGCCGGCTCAGTTTCAGAATGTCCGCGGACCATTGCCGGTGCTGGGCATCGAGCATGAGCGTCGCGGCCGCGCTGCCGTGGTCCATGATCCTTTCGCCGGTCAGCCGAGAAACGAGGTAGTCCTTCGAGCTGAGGAAGCCGCTCACGCGCGGCAGCACGTCCGGCTCGTGATTCCAGACCCACAGCAACTGCGGCAGCGTCCAGGTGCAGCCGGCTTCGTTCAAAGCGGTGGTCTCGAGCAGCGCGCCGTGCTCCGCTCGCAGCGCAGCGACCTCGGCACTGCTGCGCTGATCGCTCCAAAGAATGGCGGGACGCAGGACGCGGTCCTCCGCGTCGAGCAGCACAGGGATGTGCGCGGCCGAGCAAACACCGACAGCGGCGACGCGGTCGATCAGATCGTCGCTCTGCGCGCGCAGATCGGCGATCGCTGCCTTCAGGGCAATGAGCCAGTCAGCGGGGTCCTGCTCTGCCCATCCGGGATGAGGGCTCTGCGTGGGATAGGAGCGGGAGGCCGAAGCGAGTACGGCGCCGCTTTCGTCGAGCACCACGCACTTCAGGCTGCTGGTGCCGAGATCCATGCCCAGCACGTGACGGGCGCTGCGTCGCGACCCTTCGGCTACCGTCATCGCGACCGCCGGTCATGCCAGAGATACGCGCGAACGATGGCGGGCGCTGTGTTGCCGCTCATTCGCGCTGTACGCGTCACGCGAGCGGCAGGTCCAGCGTGGTGACACGCCGGAGTTCGCGCCGATGCTTCGTGTCGTCGAAGGGCCGCCCGCGATGCATGGTGGCCAGGTTGTCCCAGATGACGAGATCCCCCGGACGCCACGCGTGGCGGTGAACGTAGCGGTCGCGCGTCGCGTGTTCCATCAGATCGAGCAGCAGCAGGCGCCCTTCGGGCACAGGCATCTCGACGATGCGCGACGCGTGCGAAGCCACGTACAGGGAGCGCCTGCCGGTGCGCGGATTGACCCGCACGAGCGGATGCACCGCGCCTTCGAGCTTGCGTGACTCCTCCTCCGAGAAATCGAACCCCAGCGTGCGGCGGGAATGCGCGATGGAGTGGTGAGCATGGAGGCCTTCGATCTGCGCCTTGATGTCTGGATCGAGCGCGTCGTACGCCGCCCGCATGTCAGCGAACTCCGTGTCGGCCGACACCGCCGGCACGACGCGCGCCGAGAGCATCGAATAGCGTCCGGGCGGATCCTGGAATGACGCATCCGTGTGCCACAACCGATTACCCAGCGCGTACATGCGGCGACGGTCGCCGGCGGCCAGCAACTCCCCCGCTTCGTCCACGTTGGAGATGTCGGCGACGGCTTCCGTGCCAAGCCGGCTCGCGCCCAGGGCCGCCGCGCCAGTCTTCGCATGCAGTTCCCCGTCGAAGCGCCGCGCGAACGCCATCTGCGAGGCGTCGGTGAAGTGCTGGTCGTGGAACACCAGCACGCCGTACCGATCCATGCCAACGCGCAGCGCGTGCAGCACGGCGGGATCCTCGACCGTGGGGAGGTCGACGCCGGTGACGCGGGCGACGAACAGAGGATGCAGCGGTTCGAACGTGAGACTCATGGCGACAGTTCCGTGGGCGCGAGGCGCTGTGCGCCATTGTCGCCCAGCCAGGCGCAGCGGAGAATCGTGCGGTGCGGCAGCGCCGGGATCAGGGGTGCCGGGCGAGCCGAGCCGGCGCCCGTTCGGCGGTCGGCGGCGACAGACTCGAGTCCGTCCGCACGTCGAACGCAAACCGATACCGGTGGTCATTCAAGCGCTGCGCCACGGAATCCAGCCACGGCTTCCAGGCGGATCCCGCCTCGGCCAGCGCGATCTCGCCGCTGGCGATCACAGCGGCCGATTGCAGCCACTCGCCCCGCGCCGACACCTCCACCGGCCCGCGCACTGGCCGGACCGTGAACGCCATGGTCTGGCCATCACGCCCGGAAAACTCCAGCAGAGACTCGCCCATGGCGGCGGTGGTGATGGCACCGAGGGCGGCATCGCGCCAGCGTACCTTCCCCTGGCCGCGCAACCGCCCTTCGGGGGACATCGATAGTTGGACCACTTCGATCGAGAGGGTCCCGTCCGGGCGGTAGCCGGCGAATGCGGGCACCGCTGCCAGCAGCGAAGCGGGAAGCTCCGCCTGCAGGTCCGATATCGCTACGCCGTCCGCTTGCCATGTCACTCGACCCCAGCGTTCTGCACGCCGGGCTCGGACATCGAACGAAGCCTCGCCCCGGAACATCGCTGCGGCATTCCATCGCCAGAACCACGTACCGAGCGAAACGCCGTGATCGGACCGCGGCACCGCGACGCGCAGTTCCCCGCTGCCTTGCCAGACGGAACCGTCCGCCGCGACGATGTGCACGTTGCCATCGGAGACGATCGGCAGGATCCAGCCGACCACGCGGGCGGGTGCCCAGACTAAGAGAAAGTGGAGATACGCCACCCCCGCCACGAGCGGCCAGCCTGCCCACCGTGGAAAGGCAGGCAGCCTCACTGTACCGAAGCGAATCGGATCACGCCCGACAGCGCGCCGTCACTGGAACGCAGGTCGGCTTCGACCACCTGCACACCACGTCGCGTGTGCAGGTCGTGCAGCCAGTCGAGGATGCCCGCGGCAGACGTCGGCGCGCAACGCACCCGCAGCGTGCCTGCGGGCTCGAGATCCGTGTCCTCCGCGCGGACGGCCACACCGTGACGGCGAGCAGACTCCACGACCGCCGAGCGCAGGGCAGCTGCATCGACGGGGACCGCCACGCTCTTGGCGCGCAGCGTCGCCACTTCGCCTGCCGCCTGTCGCATGCGCACGAGTTCGCCGGTCAGCACCGGTACTTCGTGATCGAGTCGCGATCGCGCGGTGCCGCCAGGGTCGACGATGAGTGCATAGCACGCGGCCAGAAAGATGCCGAGCGCGCCGAAACGTAGCGCGAGCCGTTCACGTTCCGTGCACGCGGCCCATCGGGTGCGCAGTGCCTTCACGGGGAATGCCTCGCAACACGCAGCACGGCGGCATCCTTTCCGCCCGCATCGACACGCGTGCCGGCGAACCCCTGCGAGCGCAGCGTATCAGCCACTGCACCCGCCTCGCGCGCTGCAACGGGTGCCACATCGAGTTCGAGCACGCCCTCGCGAAAGCGAACGGCATGAAGTGCAGCGGGCGGCACCTTGCGGCCTGCGCGCTCCATCGCGGCGAGGAGACCGAGCAGGTCGGTGTCCGCAATTTCGCCCGATGCCCTTCGCGCTTCCTCCAGCTTGCGCGCCATCTGCAGCGCCGGGTCCACGATGTTTCGGCTCTCGGGGAAGGTACTCTGGAACATCGCACGCATCGCGGCCCGCGTGTCGTCGCGCTGCTGTAGGTCGCGATACCAGTCGATCCCGCTCGCGACGGCGTGCACGGCCAGCGCTGCAATGCCTGCCGCGATACCGGGCCGCAGACGTCGCCACAGCGCTTCACGGTGCGCGACGGCATTGGCTGCAGCGAGCAGGTTGGCGCCGGCGTCGATCGGCGCCGTGCGCCAGTCCCACGGCGCTCCGAGCCGCACCGGGACGCCCAGTACGTCCGACCACCGCTTCGCGACGTCGGCCCCGGTCGATTCGCCGGGACACAGCACGATGCCACGGGGGAGTTCTCCGTCGCGCCGCGCAGCGTCCAGGGCCAGACGCAGGCCGATCGGCGGTTCCACGCCTTCCGGTGCGTCGAGGCTGGCGCCCTCCGCAGCACCGCTGCGCATTAGTGTCCCGTTCCCGTCCGCCGCGACCGTCCAGTCCGGCGCAGCCGACGGGAGGAGGAGGAACTCAGCGATCGCTTGCGTGAGAGGCCTCCCCGCGTCTGCCAGGACGACGGTCCAACCCTGCAGCCACGCCCGTGACACCACATGCAGCGTCGTCATGGCGCCGAACCGCGGACGGATCGGGACCACCTGCAGGCCGGCGGGGTCGTCGGCCACAGCATCTTCCACTAGGTACGGGAGCAGCGCTTCCAGGCGGGCGCCCTTCACCACGGGAAGCACCGCGCGCACCGCTGTCACGCGCCCGGCGGGCACGATGCCGCTCACCGTCGCGGCGACCGGCAGCGAAGCCACCGACCCTTCGCCTTCGTCGACGACCCGTCCGCCGTGGTCGAGGAGTGCCCACCGAAGCGGGAGACCGGCATCCGCCGGGGCTTCGGGCAGCAGGATACGGAGGTGACTCATTGGAAACTCCGGTACACGACGCGGGCGGGCGTCGCCTGTTCGCGCTCGACCAGCGTGCGCATGTTCACGACGTTGTCGTCCCTGGCCGCCTCGACCGTGATGGCAAAGTAGCGCGAGGACACATCGATATCGCTTTCGGCGCGGGACGCAACAGTCGACGGCAGCGCGCCGAGGAAGGCATCGCGCTGGAGGAACGGCGAGGTGCGCCGTCGTGCGTCGAGCGCGCGGGCCTCCTCGATGGACAACCCTGGCATCACGGCGACCAGGACTTCCGGGGGCGCGGTGTTGACGTTGATCGTGGTGCGCACCGGCAGCGCAGACACGAATGGCGCCAGCTTGTCGAAGACGGCGGGCGTGACGCCGCGAACTGCCCGCAGTTCGGACACATCGACCAGCGTGTGATTGGCGATCGTCCGGGGCGGATCGAGCCGCGCGTAGAAGCCGCCTTCCGCTCCACCGCTGCCCGACATCTCATCGTTGCTGTCCAGCCAGTCCACGACGGCGTCGGCCACCGACGGATCGATCGAGAGAGTGGCGAGAAGACGCTGGAATTGCGCCACCGCGGGCGGATGCGCACGCCCGCCGCCCACGAGATTGTTCACATTGAACAGGCCCTGCTGGTCCACGATGCGCCCGGCGATGCGCCCGCCCTCCGCCGGCGTCGGCGGCAGACGGACCGCCCAGGCCTCGTTCAGCGAATCGGCGAGGCTCGTGCGCGCGTCATCGTCGAGGACCAGTTGGGCCCACTGCGTGCCGGCAATCGCCACCTGTCTCAGCTGGGCCTGGGCGAGGCCGTTTTCGGCCGCGCGCATCGTGAGCCGCCCCTGCATCAGCACGTCCGACAGGATGACCGCCACCGTGGCGACGACACCGAGGGCCAGCAGCAGCGCGGCGCCGCGTTCGTTCTTCATGGCAGGGCGAAGGTCCTCTGCACGAGGCCGATGCCGGTGACGTCGAGTTCCACCTGCACGGCACGGGGCAGCGCGGGCGACGCGCCTGCGAGGGCCCCGGCCCACCGCCCCTGCGCATCGAGGAACCGCACGCGACACGCGCGAACGCCCTCGAGCAGGGTGAATGTCTCGACGGGCGCCGGCACGGCGTCAGTGTCCGGCCAGAGACCGTACTCCAGCCGATCGCCGCTGAGGCGATACGAGACGCGCCTCGCGCGCCCCTGCCGGGAATCCCCGCCGGCGCGAACGACTTCGAAGCCCGCCGACCATTCCGTCACGCCGGCATCCGGGACCGACCGCATCAGCGGCACTTCCCGCTGCTGCCGGTCGTACAGACGCGCGTTCACGGCACGCTCCACGTCCAGTTGCATCCTCGCGAAAACGGAGACCATGCGCGCCAGCGCACGGCTTTCGTCCGCGAGGCGGTGGGTGCCGGTCTGGAACAGATCGAGCGCGCGGTAGGCCAGCGTCGACCCGACCGCGAGCACCACGAGCGCGACGAGCACCTCGACCAGCGTGAACCCCCGGTGCGCGATCATGATCTCGGCCTGTCCCCGGGCTCGCGCACGAAGCCCACGAGTTCTGTGAGGTCCTGACCGCTGTCGCCGGCCTCGTGGACCCGCAGACGCACCTGCCGGAACGCCGGATTTGGCGTAGTCGTCACCTGTTCCCGGACCACGAACGCGCGTCCGCCCTGCGTCGCCTCGTACTCACGGTTCCCCACGGCAGGCCAAAGCCGCTGCGCGCGCAAGCGGGCCAGGGCATCCTGCGCCACCCATTGCGCGTAGATCCGGTCGCGAACGAGCGCCTGCCGTTCGGAAGCCGCGGAGGCCGCCCGCCACCCGGCGGTGAGAACCACGCCGAGAACGACCAGAGCCACCAGAAGCTCGACCAGTGCGAGTCCGGCGCACCCGACGCGGCGCCCGTCAGCGCGTCTCGACATGACTGTCCCCGATGCCGGACCCCACGATCCGCACCCGGCCGGCCTCATGCGCCAGTTCGATCAGGAACGGCGGATGGTCCCCGACGGGCGAGAACGCCAGGCGCCCGTCGGGCCCGAGCGCATTGCCGTCCACCTGCGCGAAGGCCATGCGAATGCCGTCCGGGTAGCGGTTCGCCGGCAGGGAGCCCTCGCGCACGGGCGTCCATCCGCCGTCGCGATCCCGAACCTCGAAGCGATACCCGTCGGCCGCAAGGACCACGGAGACGGCCCGTCCGGACAACAGCGACTCCCTGGCCGCCCCGTCGACAAGCGCGCCAAGGCGCCCTGCCTCCCGGGAGCAGCGGATGGCATCGGTGTCCACGAACGAGGGAAGCGTCATCGCCCCCGTGACCGCGAGAATGGCGGTCACGACGAGCACTTCGGCCAGGCTGAAGCCGCGCGACAGAATCACGGCAGATCGTTCGCTGACAGGTCCGCGTCGGTGCCCGCCCCGCCCGGCTGCCCGTCCGCACCAAGGCTGAACAGGTCGAACTCACTGCGCTGGCCCGGCTGCAGATACTGATAAGGCGTGCCCCACGGGTCCCGCGGCAGCTTCTCGAGATAGCCGCCGGTCCGCCAGTTCACCGCTACCGGCTGGGTCGTCGGCCGGCGGATGAGTGCGTCCAGGCCCTGTTCCGTGCTGGGGTAACGGTGGTTGTCGAGGCGATAGAGCTTCAGCGCCTGGGAGACGGCGCCGAGGTCCTGCCGGGCTGCCACCACCCGGGCCTCGTCGGGCCGGGACATGATCTTCGGCACCACGAGGGCGCCCAGGATCGCCAGTATCACCACGACCACCATGATCTCGATGAGGGTGAATCCCTGTTCCCGGAGGTGTTTCGGATGCTTCATGGCTGCGGTCCCGCCCCGATCGGTGTCATGACCTGTGTTTTCGGCATAAGAGCCGCTCCGGTTGAGTGCGGCGACGCTGCGCCGTGCAACGCCGTGGGGCCGGGGTTGTGTCAAGATGCGGGTCACCCGGCGAAATGCCGGATGGATGCATGGGGCGCGCTTCGCGCAATTCGTGGGGCCTGGCAGATGGGAACTCGTCGTTCCGCCGGAATCGTCGTCGTTCGCCGTCGCGGCGAGACCTGGCATTTCCTGCTGCTGCGGGCCTACGGTTACTGGGACTTCCCCAAGGGGGGCATCGAGTCGGGGGAAACCAGCCTGGATGCGGCCATCCGCGAGACCCGAGAGGAAACGGCCCTGACGGAACTCGAATTTCGCTGGGGGGAGGTCTGGATCGAGACCGAGCCCTATGCCGGTGGCAAGGTCGTCCGATACCATCTCGCCGAGTGCAGTCGGGGTGATGTGCGTCTCGACCCGTCGCCCGAGACGGGCCGGCCGGAGCACCACGAGTACCGCTGGCTTCCCCTGGAGCCTGCGAAGGACCTCCTGGTACCTCGCTTGCGTAGGGTGCTTGCCTGGGCAAACGACTCGCTTTCCGGTGTCGCACCCTCAAGCCCCTGAGTCTCGATCCGGTCGGATGGATTCTCGGACTCGGCAGATCGGCCTCGGTCTGTCGAGTAATTCGGAAAAACCGTTGCTTGGGCCAGTAGTTGCGGAACTTATCCGGGCTTCGGCCGAACCAAGCGGGGTACTGTGAGCTATCCCGGTCGGAACGCCTCAATGAATAACTGGAGAGGGATTTTGCGTTTGGGTGGTTTTCTGCGATTTGCCCGCTGGGTATTGTTGGCCTTCGTCCTGCTGCTGGGCGGCCTCGGCACCGATATGGTGACGATGGACCGCGCCGACGCCCAGGAAATGGACAAGGAGTTCGTATCGGCTACCCCGAGCGCGCTCGACACCTCGTCGCCTTTCGCCGCCACGGACCTCGACCCTCCGCTCACGACCTCTGCGCCTGCCGCGCAAGCTCTTTATCCCCTTGCTGCAATTCTGCGTCCGGTATCCGATCCGGGTCCGCAACGCTTTCCGGAAAGACCGCATCCTCCCCCTCGGGGCTGAATATGGCCGGCATACGGCCGTAAAAAGAAGTCGAGCATCGTCCCGACTGCGCCCACTCCATCCGGCCGGTCAGGAATCCCGGGCATTTGCCCGGACGGCTCGATGCAGTCCCCGATTTCCCCATTGGAATCATCGATGAAAGCAATCGCCAAGCGATTCTTCCTGGTCGCCTTGTTGGGCACCGCCCTGCCGACGGCGCTCCGCGCCGCGGAAGTCGCGACCCTGACCCTGCCCCAGGCGCTGGAACTGGCCGAGAAAAACAGCCCACGCCTGAAGACGGCGGCCGCAGAACTGGAACGCTCGCGAAGCGGCATCCGGACGGCATCGGCTTACCCTAACCCCGAGATCGAGGTGCTGACCGGCGGGGTTCGTGCGAGGGTGCCCGGAGTGACGTCGGGTCGGGGGGTGAGCGTCTCGATCGGACAGGCGATCGACCTGCCTTCCCATCGCGCGCCACGGATCCGCGCCGCCGAGCAAGGCGTGGAAAGTGCCCGCCTCGCCTCCATGGAAGCTCGCCTGCTGTTGCGGGCGGACGTCAAGCAGGCCTTCTACACGGTCATGCGGCGTCGGGCCGAGTACGAACTGCTGCTCGATAACCAGAAGCTCCTCGAACAGACGCGCAATCGGATCGCCCTCAGCGTGAGCGTCGGCGAGCGGGCGAAGTTCGAGCTGGTGCGGATCGAGGCAGAACTCGCCAACGCCACCAACCAGGCCGCAAGCGCTGGGTTGCGGGTCACCCAGGCCCTCGCGCAGTTGCGCCCGCTCATCGGCGTGGATGTGGCGCCCGACACGATCGTGACCACCGACCTCGCGGACTCCGTGGGAACGGAAAGCTTCGACGCCCTGTTTCTGCAGATGATGCAGCGCTACCCGGCCATGAAGCGGGTGCAGGCCGAGGTCGATCGTTCGCAGAGCCGGCTCGAGGCGGAACGCGCCCTCAAGGTGCCCCGCCCCACGCTGTTCGCGGGTATCGATCGCGACCCCGAACAGGCCCGTGCGCTCATCGGAGTGGCGATCCCGCTGCCCATCTGGGACCAGCGCCAGGGCCCGGTGGGCGAGGCTGTCGCCACTTTTCAGCAGTCCATTTCGATCGCCGAACAGACCCGTCTCGAGCTGCGCAGCGATCTTGAGCTGAACCACAGCCGTCTTCTCGTGGCACGCCAGCAGATCGCCGCCTTCGAGGGAGGCCTGATTCGTCAGGCCGAGAGTGCCCTGCGGGTGGCCGAGGCCGCCTTCCGATTCGGTGAGCGGGGCTTCCTGGAAGTGCTCGACGCCCAGCGCGTGCTGCGCAGCGTCCGCGCGGACTTCCTGAACGCCCGTTTCGACAAACAATCCGCGCTCGTGGAAATCGAGCGCCTCACGGTCCGTGACCTTCCGGAGACCGCGCGATGAATCGCCGCAAATCCCTGTCCACTGCAGTCCTCGCCACCCTCCTCCTCGCGCTGGGCGCCTGCGGGGACAAGTCCCAGCCGGCCAAGCCCGCCGCCCCGTCCGGCTCGTCACCGTCCCCGCAAGCCAAGGCGGTCAACGATCCGCTCAGCGTGGTCGCGGACGTCGAGACTCAGAAATGGGTCAAGACCGCCGTTCTCGCCACCTCCGAGTACCGGGAAGTGCTCCGGGTCCCGGCGGCGGCCAGCGTCGACGAAACCCGCGTCGCGCGGATCGGCTCTTCGGTCACCGGCCGGGTGACCGAACTCAAGGGCGTCGTGGGCCAGAACGTGACCCGTGGCGAAACGCTTGCCGTGCTGAACAGCACCGAACTCTCCAACGCGCAACTGGGCTTCCTCAAGGCCTTTTCCGCCAAGATGCTCGCCGAGCGCGCCGCGCAGCGGGCCAAGCAGCTGTTCGAGGCCGATGTCATCGGTGCCGCCGAACTGCAGCGCCGCGAAACAGAACTCTCCCAGGCCGAGGCCGAGATGAGCGCTGCCCACGATCAGCTCGTGGTGCTGGGCATGTCCGAGAAAGCCATCGCCAAGCTGGAGCAGGCCCGCACGGTGAATTCCCAGTCCGTCATCATCTCCTCCATCGCCGGCACGATCATCGAGCGGAACGTCTCGCCGGGACAGGTGGTCCAGCCGGCCGACGCGGTGTTCACGGTCGCCGACCTGTCGCGGCTCTGGATCCAGGCGGAAATCCCCGAGAAGCAGTCGGAACTGGTGAAGGTGGGTGACGTAGTGCACGTCCAGATTCCGGCGCTTGGCAACAAGGACATCGAGGGCCGCATTGTCTTCGTGAGTTCCACCGTGAACCCCGAAACACGGACCGTGACTGCCCGCACCGAAGTCGCGAATCCCGATCGCGCCATCCGCCCGGCCATGCTCGCGACCATGCTCATCCAGGACCGCCCCCAGCAGCGGGCTCTCCTCCCGGTGAACGCCGTCATCCGCGAAGGCAACCGCGACTACATCTTCGCGAGCAAGGGGGACAACCGCTACACGCTGACGGCGGTCTTTCTCGGACCGGAGACGAACGGCATGCGCCCCATTCTCGAAGGTCCTCCCGCCGGCATCACCGTCGTGACCGAAGGGGCCTTCCACCTGAACAACGAACGCAAACTGAACCTTCAGTGACGCCCGCGCCGCGGCGTCACACCGGATACGGATACCCACTCCCATGATCGCTCAGATCATCCGGGCATCGGTGAACCAGCGACTGGTGGTCCTGGTGCTCACCCTTGCCGTCATCGCTTTCGGCATCAAGACCCTGCCTCAGGTCACGCTGGACGCCTTCCCGGACGTCACCACCGTACAGGTGCAGGTCGCCGCAGAGGCTCCCGGACTTGGCCCCGAAGAAGTGGAGCGCTTTGTCACGGTTCCCATCGAACTGGCGCTCACGGGTATTCCCGGCGTCGAGGAGATGCGCTCCCTCAACCGCAACGGCCTGTCGCTCGTGACCGTGGTGTTCGCGGACAACGTCGACACCTATTTCGGTCGCCAGCTGGTGCTCGAGCGGCTCATTGAAGCCAGGAACAACCTCCCCGAGGGCATCGTGCCCGTTCTGGGTCCGGTATCGACAGGACTGGGCGAGATCTACCAGTACACCCTGGAGAAGCCCGCCGACGAAGGACGCGCCCTGACCGAGGCCGAACTCATGGAACGGCGCACCATCCAGGACTGGGTGGTGAGGCCGATGCTGCGGTCGATTCCGGGCGTGGCCGAGGTGAACTCGCTGGGCGGCTTCGTGCGCCAGTATCAGGTGCTCGCGAACCCGGACCGGCTCAGACACTATCGGGTAAGCGTGAAGGAGATCGTTCACCAGCTCGAGCAGAACAATGCGAACACGGGCGGCGGCATCCTGCCCCACGGTTCCGATCAGTACCTCATCCGCGGGGTGGGCCTGGTCGAATCCGTCGACGACATCGCCCGGATCGTCGTGAAGGAAGTCAACGGCATTCCGGTGCTCATGCGCGACGTCGCGGAGATCAAGATCGGTCACGAGGTCCGGTTCGGCGCCCTGATCAAGAACGGCACTACGGAATCCACCGGCGGCATCGTGATGATGCTGAAGGGCGGCAACGCCAAGAAGATCACCGCCGACATCAAGGCCAAGGTGGAGGCGATCAACCGCGACCGCCTCCTGCCCGGCGGGCTGCAGATCGTCCCCTTCTACGACCGGTCGTTCATCGTCGACGGTGCCATCGCGACCATGGTGGGCGTCATCACCAAGGCATTGATCCTCAAGACGCTCGTCCTGTTTCTTCTGATGGGCGAGATCCGCTCCTGCCTCATCATCAGCAACACGCTGATCGTGGCCCCGCTGATGACGTTCATCGCCATGAAGTACCTGGGCATGTCGGCGAACCTCATGTCTCTCACCGGCCTCACCATCGCGATCGGCCTCATCACCGACGGCGCGATCTGCGTGGTGGAGAACGTGTACTCCCGGCTGGGTCACGCCAAGCCGCAGACACTGCAGGACCACCTGAGAATGGTCGTGCATGCGTCGACGGAAGTGGGCACGCCTGTGATGTTCGGCATCATCGTCATGATTCTCGTGCTGGTGCCGCTGCTCGCGCTCGAGGGCATGGAAGGCAAGCTGTTCAAGCCGCTCGCCGTGACACTCGCCATCGGCCTCATCGCCTCCCTGGTCCTCGCCCTCACCATCACGCCGGCGCTCTGCGCGTACTTCCTGAAGGGCGGCGCAGAGGAAGATACCCTGCTGATGCGATGGATCCGCCGCCCATACACGCCGATGCTGCGCTGGGCCATCGCGCATCCGTGGAAGATCATCGCCTCCACCTTCGCCGCGCTCGTGGGGTCTCTGTGCCTGGTTCCCCTGCTCGGCAAGGCGTTCATTCCGGTCATGCAGGAAGGCGCGATCGTCCCGGGCCTGACGCGCTTCCCCAACATTTCCTTCGAGGAATCGACCAAGATCGAGGCGGAAGCCATGCGTCGAATCCGCGAGATCCCCGGCATCGCCGTCGCGATCGGACGGGCGGGACGGGGTGACTCGCCCGCCGATCCGCAGATGCCCAACGAGTCCGACCCCATCGTCAATCTCGTGGACCGCGACGCCTGGCCCGAAGGCTGGAACCAGACGAGCTTCGAGAACGCGATCCGCGACAAGCTGAAGGACCTCCCGGGTGTGTCGCTGATGATCTCCCAGCCCGTGCAGCAGCGTGTGGACGAGTTGCTCTCGGGCGTGCGGGCGCAGATCGTGGTCAAGCTGTTCGGCGAGGACATGGGCATCCTGAAGGAAAAGGCCGAGCGCATTGCGACCGTGCTGCGAGAAGTTCAGGGGATCCAGGATCTGCGCGTGGAACAGGTGGGCGGCCAGCACTACTACACCATCAAGATCGACCGCAACGCGATCGCACGGCATGGCATCAATGTCGCGGACGTCAATGCCATCATCGAAACCGCGCTGGCCGGCAAGACGGCAACCCATGTGTTCGAGGGGCAGCGGCGCTTCGCGGCGGTCGTGCGGTTCCCCGCGGAGTTCCGGGAGTCGGAAGAAGTCATTGGCGGCATCCTCGTCCCCGCCGCGGGCGGCGCGACCGTTCCGCTTCGCAGCATCGCGGAGATCAAGGTGGTCGACGGCCCCACCCAGATCAGCCGGGAGGACCGCGAACGCCGCATCTTCATCGGCATCAACATCGCCGGCCGGGACCTGGGGACGTTCGTCGAGGAAGCCCAGGCGAAGATCAGCGCGAAGGTGGATCTGCCGGAAGGCTATCGCATCGTCTGGGGCGGGCAGTACGAGAACATGCAGCGGGCCATGGGGACCCTCGCCATCATCATCCCGATCGTCATTCTCGCCGTTCTGTTCCTGCTCTTCATTCTCTACGGATCGGTGAAGTACGCGTTGCTGGTGATCACGGTGCTTCCCCAGGCGTCGATCGGCGGCATCCTTGGCCTGTTCATCATGAATCAGTACCTGTCCGTGCCGGCATCGGTCGGGTTCATTGTGCTGTGGGGCATTTCCGTCATCAACGGTGTCGTGCTCGTGGCGCACATCTTGCACCTTCGCGCCGAAGGCAAGGACCTCGACGAATCCCTTTACGAGGGATGCCAGCATCGGCTCCGACCCGTTCTGATGACCGCGGCACTGACCAACATTGGCCTCGTGCCGATGTTGCTCGCCTCGGGACTCGGCTCCGAGGTGCAGCGTCCGCTCGCGGCAGTCGTTGTGTTCGGCGTGCTCACCGCCACGCTGCTCACCATGCTGTTCGTGCCCGCGCTCTACAAGATCTTCGAGACGCCGCTTCGCCGGCGCAAGGCGGCCGTTCCCGATTTACCCGCGCAGTCGGAACCTGGATGATCGGAGCGCCGCACTACCTGTGTGGCTTTGGTGTGAGAACGAATTGGCGGGGGGGCTGGCGTCGCTGTCCCTCCCGGATCGAACCCCGATGAACCCGCCCACGTCAACGGTTCCCGGTTCAGGCACGAGCCTTCGGAGCGATACCTCCGAGTACCCGACTTTGGCGATACAGGCCTCGTGAGCGACAATCGCCCGGCGGCCCGGACGCCGGGTTCATTCCCCTGGCGAACGTGCGCCGCGGCCGCCTTCATCCACCAGACCTTTGCCAGCCGCTCGGGGCGCAGTCCGCCTCCACAGGAAACCATCTCATGCTGAACGCCATCGTCCGATTCTCTCTGCAGCAGAGAATCATCCTGGTGGTCATCGCAGTCGCGCTCGTGGCATTCGGCGTGCGGGCCCTCAATTCCCTGTCGGTGGATGCCTTCCCCGACGTCACCAACGTGCAGGTCCAGATCGCGAGCGAAGCCCCGGGCCGCTCGCCCGAGGAGGTGGAACGGTTCATCACCGTCCCGCTCGAGATCGCCATGACCGGCCTGCCCGGGCTCACCGAGATGCGCTCGCTCAACCGCAATGGGCTGTCGCTCATCACGCTCGTGTTCCGCGACGACGTCGACGTGTACTTCGCCCGCCAGCTCGTGATGGAACGGATCATCGAGGTCCGATCCCGTCTGCCGGAGGACGTCGCTCCGATTCTGGGCCCGGTGTCGACCGGCCTCGGCGAGGTCTACCAGTACACGCTGGAGAAGCCGACCGACAAGGGCAAGGCGCTCAGCGAGCAGGAACTGATGGAACGACGCACTATCCAGGACTGGATGGTGCGGCCGCTGCTGCGGTCCGTCGCCGGCGTGGCAGAGATCAACTCGCAAGGCGGCTTCGAACGTCAGTACCACGTGAAGGTGAATCCGGACCGGATGCGCCACTACCGGGTCACACTGAACGAGGTCTACGGCTCCCTGTCCCGCAATAACGCCAACTCCGGCGGCGGCATCCTGCCGACGGGCAACGAGCAGTATCTGGTGCGCGGCATCGGCCTCATCCGCTCCGTCGAGGACATCCAGAACATCGTACTCAAGGAGGAAGGCGGCACGCCGGTGTTCATCAAGGACGTGGCGGACGTGGCCATCGGCTCGGCCGTACGGGTCGGCGCCCTCATCAAGAATGGCCAGACCGAGGCCGTGGGCGGCATCGTGATGATGCTCCGCGGCGGCAACGCCAAGGATGTGGTCACGCGCGTGAAGGCCCGCGTAGCGGACATCAACGGCAAGGGCATGCTGCCCGGCGGCATGCAGATCGTTCCCTTTTACGACCGCACGGAACTCGTCGATTCGGCACTCTGGACGGTGACCAAAGTGCTGTTGGAAGGCATCGCACTGGTGATCGTGGTGCTGTTCGTCTTCCTGGGCGACCTGCGCTCCAGCCTGATCGTCGTCTGCTCGCTGGTGCTGGCACCGCTCGTCACCTTCATGGTGATGAACCGCTACGGAATCTCGGCCAACCTCATGTCACTGGGCGGTCTTGCGATCGCCATCGGCCTCATCGTCGACGCGTCGGTCGTGGTCGTGGAGAACGCGTTCGGGCAGCTCTCGCACAGGAAGGGCGAGAGCAAGGTTCGCGTGATCCTGGAAGCCGTGCAGCAAGTCGCGACGCCCGTCGTCTATGGGGTGGGCATCATCATTCTGGTGTTCCTGCCACTGATGACGCTCGAGGGCATGGAGGGCAAGATGTTCGCGCCGCTGGCGTACACCATCGCCATCGCATTGTCGGTCTCGCTCGTGCTAGCGCTCACCCTGACGCCAGCGCTTTGCGCGTACTTCCTCAAGGGCGGACACGAGGATGACACCCCGCCGATCCGCTTTCTCAAGAAGCACTATCTGAAGCTCCTGCGCGGCGCCCTGGGGAAGCCCAAGGTCACCGTCGGCGCGGCGGTCCTGCTGCTCATCGGCTCGGTGTCGCTGTTCCCCCTGCTCGGCAAATCGTTTATCCCGACGCTGAAGGAGAACACGATCACGCCGGCGATCTCGCGACTGCCCAACATGTCGTTCGACGAAGTGATGCGGATCGAATTCGAGGCGGCCAAGCGCGTGCGTACCATCCCGGGTATCCGGGACGTCGTGGCGAAGGTCGGCCGCGGCGAGTCGCCGGCCGATCCGCAGCCGCAGAGCGATTCCGATCCGGTCGTGTCCCTGCTGCCTCGCGACCAGTGGCCGGAGGGATTCTCCAAGCAGGAAGACTTCGAAGCCGTCATCCGCGACAAGCTGAAGGACCTCCCCGGCATCAGCCTGATCATGCATCAGCCGATTGCGCAGCGGGTCGACGAGATGGTGACGGGTGTCCGTTCGCAGGTAGCGATCAAGATCTTCGGCGATGACCTGGATGAGCTGAAGCGCGTGGGCGACGACATCGCTCGCGTACTGAACCGCGTCCCCGGCACGCAGGACCTCCGCGTAGAGCGTCTCACCGGCCAGCAGTACCTCACGGTCGACATCAACCGGCGCACGATGGCGCGCTATGGCCTCAACGCCGAGGACGTCCACGACGTGATCGAAACCGCCGTGGGCGGCAAGATCGCCACCGAGATCTACGAAGGCGAGCGGCGCTTTCCCGCGCTCGTGCGCTTCCCGCCCGAGTTCCGCGAGAAGGTGGAAGTGATCTCCGACATCCTGCTCACGGGTCCCGGCGGCGCGCTGGTGCCCATGCGGGACATCGCCGAGATCAAGGTGATGGATGGCCCGGTGCAGATCAGCCGCGAGACAGGAAAGCGCCGGATCGTGGTGGGCTCCAATGTGGCAGGCCGAGACATCGGGGGCTACGTGGCCGAGGCGCAGCAGGCGATCGAAGCGGAAGTGAAACTGCCGGAAGGCTACTTCGTGCAATGGGGCGGCCAGTTCGAAAACATGCAGCGGGCCACCGCGCGCCTGGCGATCATCGTACCCATCACCATCGCCGCCATCTACTTCCTGCTGTTCACGCTGTTCAACTCGCTTCGCTACGCGACGCTCATCATCACCGTGCTGCCGTTCGCGTCCATCGGCGGGATCATCGCCCTGTTCGTCACCGGCGAGTACCTGTCGGTGCCGGCATCGGTGGGCTTCATCGCCCTCTGGGGTATCGCCGTGCTGAACGGCGTGGTGCTGGTGTCCTACATACGCACGCTCCGGCAGGAGGGCCGCGCCCAGTGGGATGCCATCGTGGAAGGCTGCACCATGCGCTTCCGGCCGGTGCTGATGACGGCCACCGTGGCGATGCTGGGTCTCATCCCGTTCCTGTTCGCGACCGGACCCGGCTCGGAAGTGCAGCGGCCGCTCGCGATCGTGGTGATCGGCGGCCTCATCACCTCCACGCTCCTCACGCTGGTGGTGGTGCCGACGCTCTACCGCTGGTTCGAGGAACGCGAAGCCAAGACCTGATCGTCCGGCCCGGGGACTCCCCCCGGGCCACCGGTCGCGGTCATTCCGCCCGGCGCGCGTCGCGCCAATCGGGCGCACCTTGCTTGATGTAACCTTCGCTGCGGGTGAGGATCCCGGATCCGGCGGAGACCACGATGCATCCCTACGGCTTTCTGTCGCCGACAGCGCGCTGGGTACTGTTGGCAGTCCTGGTGGTAGCGAGCCTCTCGCTCGCGGTCGTCCTGGCCAACTCCGCACGCGAGTTGCGCGTCGGGCCTGCCGCGCCGCACGGCCTGCTTTCCTACGAATTCGCGTGGACCCATGACCGGGTCCGCGCCATCCTTCTCGCCTGGGGCGCGGATCTCAAGGAAGTCGCGCGGGCCTATCTGCGGGCAGACTTCGCCTTCCTGGTCACCTATCCGCTCCTGCTTTCGCTCGCGTGCGCCATGATCTCGGACGTGCCCGGCGTTCCCCAGCCGGCGGTTGGCGTGTTCCTGTCCTGGGCGGTCCTGTGCGCGATCCCCATCGAAGCGCTGGAGAATATCGGCCTGTTGCGGATGCTGGGCCACGGGACCCACGATCTCGCGAGCGACACCGTGGCCCGCGCCGTCGGGCTCTGCGCCGGGATCAAGTTCACCCTCGGATTCGCGGCACTCGGCTACCTGCTGCTGTCCGAACTGGGGCTGATCGCGGACCGCCTCGGGCTCGGAAAGTTCTGAGTCCCGGGTGCGTCAACCCGCAAGTTCATGGTTTTCTGGAGGCGGCGGGAAACCTTCCGGGCCTATACTCCTGCGGGAAAGCCGGTTCCCGCGACCCCTGGGCAAGACCGGTGACGGGAGACAGGAACGATGTTCAGACAGGTGCTTTCGACCGCAGCGACGCTGTGGTGCCTCGGTGCGGCGGGCGTCGCCCCGGCGATGGAAGGCTCGGGCGATCTTCGGGCGCTCGATCCCTCCCAGTGGAACCGTGACAAGGCGGCCCATCTGCTGGAGCGCGCCGGTTTCGGCGGTACTCCGGCGGAGATCGACGCTTTCGCGGCACTGACGCCACAGCAGGCCGTGCGGCGGCTCGTGTACTTCGAGGGCGCCGAGCCTTCGGACCGGCTGCAGCCCTTCGACGAGTCCGGCGTGTTCGACGAAGGACTCGACGCCTTCCCGCCCAGCCGCCCGGCGACCACCGATCTTGCCAAGGCCACGGGCGAAGCCCTCGGCGTCAAGGTGAAGCCCGACGGCAACCGGCGCATGCAGCCGGTCGTCAACAAATTCTTCTACTGGCTGCGGGCGAGCCGCCTGGAAACCCAGCGCGTCTCGTACTGGTGGGCCAACCGGATGGTCACCTCGCCGCGGCCCCTCGAAGAGAAGATGGCGCTGTTCTGGCATGGCCACTTCGCCACCACCGAGGAGAAGGTCCGTGACTACCGCAAGATGCTGCGCCAGCTGCAGCTCTTCCAGCGCGAAGGTCTCGGCGATTTCCGCACACTCCTGATCGCCGTCGCGCAGGACCCCGCGATGCTGGCGTTCCTCGACGCCGGCGTGAACGTGAAGGGTGCGCCCAACGAGAACTTCGCCCGCGAGATCATGGAACTCTTCTCCATGGGCGTCGGCAACTACACCGAGCACGACATCCGCGAGGCCGCCCGTGCTTTCACGGGATGGAACTTCCACGGACTGGAGTTCGCGTTCCAGGAAGACCAGCACGACGACGGCGTGAAGACGGTGCTGGGCGAGACCGGCCGGCTGGATGGCGTGGGCGTGATCGACGTGATCCTGCGCCAGCCGGTCACCGCCGAGTACATCGCGTCCAAGCTCTATCGCTTCTATGTCCGCGAGGAACTCGATCCTGCGCTGCGCAAGCAGCTCGGAAACCTCCTGCGCGACAGCGGCTACCAGATCGCGCCGTTCCTGGAAACGGTGTTCCTCTCCCGGGACTTCTACTCCGCCGAGTCGATGGGCACGCGCATCAAGAGCCCGGTCGAACTCCTGGTCTCCACGTACCGCAAGCTGGGTCTAGCCGAAGCGCCGGGCTCGCCGGACTTCAATGAGACGACGGCCACGCTGGGCCAGCGCCTGCTGTTCCCGCCCACCGTGGCGGGCTGGGCGCAGGGCCGCAGCTGGATCACACCGGGATTACTCCTGGAGCGGGGCAATTTTGCCCTCGACGTCGTCCTGCCGGACATCACCTTCATTCCCGAAGACCGGTATCCGGTGTACGCCACGGGCGGCGAAATCCGCGCCGTGCACGACCGCATCCGGGCTGGCATGGACATGACCTCCGCGACGCGTCCGGTCGACAAGGACGGCGGGATGGAAATGATGGCCATGTCGAACCGCAACGCCGACCGCGACGAGGACTTCAATACGCGATTCGCCAGCTATCGCGGCTGGCAGATGGCGATCGAGCGTGTGAAGCCGATCCCGCGGACCACCGCCCGCCTCGACCTGACCGGAATGGTGCTGAGCGCCGGATGCCGTCAGGCAGCGGACGTCGTGGCCTATTTCGAGAAGCGCTTCCTGACGGTCCCGCTCGAAGCGGCCGTGCGTGAGCGCCTCACGGCCTTCCTGGTGAATGAACTGGGCACGGACGATCTCACCGTCGCGCAAAGCTACGCCGAAGACGGCCTGCGCCTGCTCCTGCACCTGTTCCTGAGCCGCCCCGAGTACCAGCTCGGCTGACCGCGCCCACTTTCCAGGAAACCCATCCCATGAACGACCGATTTCTTCAGCGCCGCCGACTGCTTCGCAGCGCGCTCGCCGGCGTCGGCACCGGGGCATTCGCGCCCATCGTCGCGCCGTCCATCTTCTCGACCATGGCCCACGCGGCTCCTGCGGACGACGACCGTATTCTGGTTGTGCTGGAGCTCTCCGGCGGCAACGACGGCCTCAACACCGTGGTCCCTTACGCGGACGACATGTACTACCGGCATCGCCCGACCATCGGCATCCCCGGCGCCAAGCTGCGCAAGCTCGACGACCATTTCGGGCTGAACCCCGGCATGGCCGGGTTCGAGCGGCTCTGGAAGGACGGCAAGCTCGCCATCGTCCACGGCTGCGGCTACGAGAATCCGTCGTTCTCGCACTTCACGTCGATGGCCTACTGGCACACGGCGGCGCCGAACAGCGGCGACGACTACGGCTGGTACGGTCGGCTGGCGGATGTGATGGCGCCCAAGCCGCGCCCCAACTTCCTGGTGAACATCGACACGACGCAGTCGCTCGCGGTAAAGAGCCGGGTACACACTCCCGTAGTGTTCGACGATCCCAACAAGTTCCTGCGCAACGCCTTCCAGCAGGAGCGTTCGCTGCTCGACGCGGACGATCACGCCGCCGCAGCTTCGGGCAACCGGCGCTTCCTGGACGATGTCGCCCGCAGCGCCCGCGAATCGTCGGAACTCGTGCGCGATGCCTGGGCCCGGTACAAGTCGCCGGTGGACTACGGCATCAACCCTCTGGGTCTCAACAAGGTCGCGGCATGCATTTCCGCGGGGCTGCCGACGAAGCTCTACTACGTGGCCTACCGGAACAATGCCTTCGACACGCACGTGCAGCAGGCCGACCTCCACCAGCGCCTGCTCACGTACGCGGCGGACGCGGTGCTCGGCTTCCAGCGGGATCTCGAACGTCTGGGTCAGGCGGACCGGGTGAGCCTGATGGCGTTCTCGGAGTTCGGCCGGCGCGTGCCCGAGAATACGAGTCTCGGGACAGACCATGGCTCGGCCAACGTGATGTTCTTCAGCGGGGCCAGTGTTCGCGGGGGTCACTACGGCAAGTCGCCGGACCTGGGTGCCCTCGATGCCGGCGACAATCTTGTCCACACGACGGATTTCCGTCGCGTCTACGCCACCGCCATCGACGGCTGGCTGAAGCTGGGCGCGGCACCAAAGATCCTCAAGGGGACCTTCGACCCCTTCCCCGTCTTCGGCTGACCACCGGTCAGGCCCGACCGCTGCGTCGGGTCTCGGACGGCAGTTCGCCGAACATGCGGCGGTAGTCCGCCGAGAACTGGCTCAGGTGCCAGAAGCCCCAGCGGGCGGCGACATCGCCGACCCGCTCCCCGGGGCCAGCGCGCTTGAGTTCCCGGCGCACGCCGTTCAGACGCACGGCCCGCAGGTACTGCACGGGACTCACGCCCAGGACTTCCTGGAAGGAGTACTGCAGCGTTCTCCGGCTCACACCCGCCTCCACGCAAAGATCCGCCACGGTTACCGGCATGTCGCGCCGGTCGAGGATGTGCGAACGCGCGAGATCGACGACGCGCGAGCGGGCGCGTGCGGACGCCGGCGGCTGGCCGGCGCCCGTCGACGGCGACGCGACCGCCGCGATCGCACCGAGCAGTGACGACACGAAGTCGCGCTGCGCCTGCACGGCACGGAACGGCGCAGGATCCGTTTCCATCGCCTCGAAAAAGGTCCGTACGAGATGGCGCAGCGCGTCGAGTTCCTCCGAGGGCGGCAGGGTGCCGGGGCGTACGTGCGTCAATGCGGCGAACCCCGTTTCCGACGTGGCCTCGACGGTCTTATCCACAAGGGAGGCGGACACGGCGATTCCCACGACATCCAGACGTTCCGGTGTTCGGAGGGTGAACTCGCCTGGAGCACCGAACACGAAACCGGAGCGGGCCGACAGGGGCTGATCGCAGAAGGTGCCTTCCCCCTGCATGGCGAGCACCACACCGATCGTGCAGGCGCCCGGCCACGACCGGCCCGACTGGAGCACCACCTGGTTCGTGACTTCCCGGAACACCTGCACGTCGTCGATCCAGGCCTCGGCCAGATCGCCGGAGAAGCGCCCCGGCGTGAGTTGCTCGTAGTGCTGGTCCCAGCGACGGAGGGATTCCGCGTGTTCGTCGGCGTCGTCCGTGCGGCGACGCTGGAGCGCGCCCTGCGCCGGATCGGTGCACAAGGACATTGCCGCGCCCGCGCAATGTGCGGACGGGCGCGGATCATCGGGACGCTTGCAACTTCCCATCGTCTGGAGCTCCAGGCAGATTCTTCCGGATACGCACGGGTCGTCGTTCGCCGTGGCGGCCGGGCCCGCGTTCACCGCGGGCAATGACGGCCCCCCCAGCAAGCGCCGATCCCGCCGGGGATGCCAAATTTTGATACCTGACGGCAGTGTGTCAGGTTACGATCCAACCGTCGGGGCGGCAAGGCCGTCCGTGGGCACGCACAAGGGAGAGTGAACAATGAAGGTCCTGAGGAAGGTCCAGTTCAATGCAGCACGGCAGGCCGCCCTCGCGCTGGCCCTGGCCGGCTTGTGTCACCTGCCGGCATCGATGGCGCAACTGCCCGTCGAGACCCTGTCCAGCGAGACCGCGATCAAGGCGAAGAACCGGGTGTACATCCCCGATATCGCCATCATGCACATCGCCGACGGCAAGCTGCATGTCGTCGATGGTGACACTGGCGCCTACCAGGGCGTGATCGGCACGGGATTCACCGGCCAGTCGAAGCTGAGCCACGACGGCAAGGAGATTTACATCGCGACCGGCTACCACTCCCGTGGCCAGCGCGGCGAGCGCACCGACATCGTCGAAGTGTGGGATGCCGAAAAGCTCTCGTTCAAGTATGAAATTCCCATCAGCGACAAACGCGCGATGGCGCTCAACTACAAGTGGCTGCTCAGCCTGTCCTCCGACAGCCGCTGGCTCCTCGTCCAGAACGCCACACCGGCCACGTCGATCACGGTCGTGGACATGACCCAGAAGAAGGCCGTGGCCGAGATCACGACGCCCGGGTGCTGGGCGACTTACCCCGTGAAGTCGCAGCCCAACCGCTTCGGCATGCTGTGCGGTGACGGCACGGTCCACATGGTCACGCTGGCAGAGGACGGAACGGCTGCGTCTCGCACGATCTCCGAACCGATGTTCGATCCTGATGGCGATGCCCTGTTCGTCCAGGGCGAGCCGACGGGCGACACCTATCACTTCGTCAGCTTCACTGGCAACCTCTATAGCGTCGACATGAGCGGCGAGACGGCCAAGGCAGCTGGGAAGGTATCCCTGGTCTCCAGCGCCGAGCGCAAGAAGGGCTGGCGCCCGGGCGGCTATCAGGTGCTTGCCCTGAACGCGGCAACGGGCCGCTTCTACGTACCCATGCATGCGGGTGGCGGTGAAGGTAGCCACAAAGCGCCCGCCAAGGAGATCTGGGCCTTCGATCTCGCCACCAAGAAGCGGGTGGGCAAGATGGAAGGGCACGCCTCCACGGCGATCAGCACGTCGTCCGACGGCTCGAAGCTCTACGCCATCGACGCCGAGAAGGCTTCCCTCGTGATCATCAAGCTGGGCAAGAAACCCAAGGTGCTGGGCACCCACCAGATCGGTGAGTTCCCGAGCCAGATCGAGGTCAACTGATGGGCGTGGGCAGTCTTCTGGCAGATCCGGCCGCGGCGGGCATCATCGTCGGCGCGGTGGCGCTCATTCTGCTGGGTGCCGCATGGCACAAGCTGTCGGAACCCAATGCGTTCCTGTCGGCTCTTGCCGCCTATCGGCTGCTGCCCTCGTCCGTCGTGGACCCCGCATCCCGCGTGGTGCCATGGTTCGAGATCGCCGTGGCCGTCGGTTTGCTCGTCCCCGCGACGCGAATCGGCGCGCTGTTCGCGGCTGCGGCGCTGTTTGTGCTCTACGGTGTCGCCATTGCGGTCAATCTGGCGCGCGGACGGAGCTATATCGACTGCGGCTGCGGCGGCGCCGCCCATCCCCTGTCGTGGGGTCTGGTCGTGCGGAACGGCGTTCTGGCGGCAGCAGCTCTGGCCGTCACGGTGCCCACCGTCGACCGCCCCTTCGACTGGCTGGACGCCGTGACGCTCGTGGCCGGCGTGCTGGCTTTCTACTTGGCCTACCTGATGGCCGATGAATTGCTGCGCCAGGCGAGCCGGATGGCGCGGTCCGAACGGGGTGCCGGCCACCAGGAGGGATCGCTGTCATGACCGGAGTCGCCGTTTCGAACGCATTGCTGTGGGTGCTCATGCTGGGCGTCATCGTGGCGCTCTGGGCGCTCGCCCGCCAGGTCGGCATCCTGTACGAAAGGGTCGCGCCCATGGGCGCCCTCATCACCGACGCCGGGCCCAAGCTGGGCGAGGTTTCCCCCCGTTTCGAAGTACCTTCCCTCGCGGGCGGCAACATCGAGATCGGCGGCAAGCGTGCCCACAGCCAGCTCATCTTCTTCCTCTCGCCCACCTGCCCGGTTTGCAAGAAGCTGCTGCCCATTCTCAAGTCCGCATCGCAAGCCGAAAAAGGCTGGCTCGACGTCGTGCTGGCCAGCGACGGTGACTCCACCCAACATCTGGCGTTCTATCGCGACGCGAAGCTGAACCAGTTTCCCTACGTGCTCTCCGCGGATCTCGGCATGACCTACCGCGTGAGCCGTCTGCCCTACGCGGTGCTCCTGGACGACCAGGGGATCATCCGGGCGAAGGGGCTCATCAACAACCGTGAACAGCTCGAGAGCCTGTTCAACGCGAAGGAAATCGGCGTGACCTCGGTGCAGGAGTTCCTGCAGCGCGGGTCCGGTGCGCAGACGGGCGAGACCGCCTGATCTTTTTTTCCGGGAGATGCGAAATGTTCCAGATCATTCAACAGTGGATCGACAAGCTTGCCGAACGGCAGGTGCGCTCGTGCGCGCAGAATCTCTCGCGCCGTAGCGCTGTCGCCAAGATCGGCACCGCGCTCGTGGGCGGAGCAGTGCTGCCGATGCTGCCGTTCGATCGTTCGGGCGGGGAGGCCCACGCAGCGTCTCCCAAGCAGGAAGATCCCATGGCCTGCGAGTACTGGCGCAATTGTGCTCTCGACGGCTTCCTGTGCACCTGCTGTGGCGGTTCAGTCACGTCCTGCCCACCCGGTGCGGAAGCCTCGAAAGTCACCTGGGTCGGCACCTGCAAGAACCCGAAGGACGGCCGCGACTACCTCGTGAGCTACAACGACTGCTGCGGCAAGGTCGCTTGCGGTCGATGCCTTTGTAACTTCAACGAGCGCGAGCGTCCTGCATACCGGATGGGCGTGCACAACGACATCAACTGGTGCATGGCCGACAAGCAGACCATGTATCACTGCACGGTCTCCGTGATCGTCGGGGTCGCGAACTCCTGACGGGTGCGGCCTGAAGCCGGCAGCGTCGGCTGCCGGTGCAGGGGGTGGAAAATGAAGCCTGCCACTGTTCTATTCGCCTTGTCGCTGGCCGTAACGGCAGCTCCGGGCGCCCTCGCCCAGGATTCGTATCAACGGGCGCGTAACGACTATCTTCTGCATTGTTCCGGATGCCACGGGCAGGACGGCATAGGCAATCCGGCCAAGGGCATTCCGCAGTTCAAGAACCAGATCGGCCACTTCACGCGCATTCCGGAGGGCCGTGCGTTTCTGATGCAGGTGCCCGGCCTGCTGAGCGCCCGACTCTCCGATGACCGCGCAGCCGCAGTCACCACCTGGATCATCCGCGAGTTCGCGGGTCCTTCACTCCCGGAAGGATTCCAGCCCTACACCGGCGCCGAAGCTAAGAGATTCCGCGAGGCCCGTCCTGCGGACGTCATTGGCAAGAGGAACGCGCTGTATGGCGAGCTCCTCGGACTGGGCTATCGATTCGAGCAGTAGCGCTGCGCCGCGTTGTCCCGGCTTTGCCGGCACTGTTCGAACCAATCCATGGCGTGAGACGATAACCCCTCTTTCCGAGGTCGCACCGCCCATGCTCGGTAGAACGTTCCGTATTGGTCCGTTCACATTCCGGCGTCCCACTGTAGGTGCCCTGGATCGTCGGAAACTTGGCGTCGCGCCTCTCGCAAGGTCGGCACACGCTTATGTCGAAGAACGGCCGCTGCCGCCCTGGATGCGCTGAACGCGGGACGTAAAAAAAGCCCCTCCGAGGAGGGGCTTTCTCTCCGGCTTGCGCCGGACGGAACGGAACGCTGCAGCAGTGAGTTAGCTGCGGCTGCGGCGCAGGCCGAAGCCCAGAAGGATGCCGCCCGTTGCCATCATCGCCCAGGTGGCGGGTTCCGGGATCGGAGCCACACCGACGCTGAGGATCACATTCTTCTTCTCGACGAACGCGCCCTGGAACGTGCCGGCACCGCTCGTGTCGTTGAACGACCAGGCGGCGAGCAGGTTCTGGATGGTCACGTTGGCCGACGTCGCCTGACCGCCGAGATCCACCGACGCCGCGGCAGTCCAGGGGCTGGAGATGAACGGCGACGTGGCAGCGAACGGGAAGGACGGCGTAGAATCGATGCCGTCAACCACGGTGCCGCCAGGACCACTGGTGCTGGTGATGCGCAGTTCGCCGCTGACCGTGACGTTGGAGCGTGCACCGCCGAACTTGAAGTAGTCACCACCTTCGGCCAGATCGGCGCCGCTGATGAAGTAACCGTCTTCCGCAATGATCGACAAGGCGATGGTGCTGGCCTCGAAGTCCTGCGCGTTGGTGCCCGTCGTGGTGACGGAGTTGGCTTTGAACTGCGTGGGGAAGAACTTGAGTTCGTTGCCGACGAGAACCGGCGTACCCCACATACCCACGATGGCGTCGTCGTACTTGACGTCGAACCACTCACCGTCGAGGGTGACGATTGCTGCGGAGGCACTCATCGGAATGCCTGCAGCCAGGGCGAACCCTGCCAGATAACGTTTGAACTTCATGCACTAGTCTCCTGCTTACTCGTTCCGTTTAAGAGCGACTTGACCCGCCCTACCGTGACAGTCCAAAGCTTTCTGTACCGCATGCGCTCTGGACTTGCCCCCCCGGATTTGCTGCCTGGAATAATGAATACACACTAGTGTGTATTTATTCTTCCGGTGTGTGCTCCAAGCCTGCCCCACCGGACAGTCATTTCCGAATCGACCAGGGACCCTTTCGGTTTCCCTGCCGATACAGTGCGAAAGGTACAGCCTGAAGTCTCCGAAAGCAAGAGGTTTTGCGAGGTTTTTCTTGTCGCCGCGTTGTCGTCGGACGCCAACAACTCCTCTTCATTATCAGCACATTACTTACCTCCGAAGTACTGTCGCCGCACTGCAACACATTCCACCGGGCCGGAAGCTTTTTCCAAGCCTGTCACGACGCCGCTGGAGAGCCCGTTTCTGCGTCCTCCTGCGCCCCTTGAACTCCCCGGGACCCAACCCTTTTTCCGCCATCGGTCGGGGACTCCCCGACGCCCGGCGACCGGGCAAAAGTCGGTCCGGGCCCTCGTGCTCTTTCGACTTCATGAAGTGCAACCTCATGAAAATTCGTCCTTTACACGATCGGATCATCGTCGCGTGACCCGAGGAGGAACGCAAGTGTGCCTCGGACATCGTCATCCCGGAACCACGGATGGTGCCTCCATCGCCAAGGAGATCGAACTGCAGGACAAGTTCGAGAACCATGAGAGTCAGATGGTTAAGGAGGTCGCTTCCAAGACCTCCGACGGGGCCGGTGACGGCACCACCACGGCGACCGTGCTGGGCCAGGCGATCGTCCAGGAAGGCAAGAAGCGTGTCGACGCTGGGATCAAACCGATGGACCTGAAGCGCGGGATCGACAAGGCCGTCGGCGCCGTGGTCGACGAGTTGAAGCAGACGAGCAAGCCCTGATCGACCGGCAAGGCAATCGCCCGGGTACGCGCCATTTCCGCCAACTCGAACGCGGACGTCGGCAAGGTAGAGACGACGATCATCGACGGCGCCGGCGACCAGGCGATGATTGAAGGCCGCATCAAGGCTATCCGCCAGCAGATCGACGAAACCACGGACTACGACCGCGAGAAGCTGCAGGAGCGTGTCGCCAAGCTGGCCGGTGGCGTTGCCCTGATCCGCGCCGGTGCCGCCACGGAAGTCGAGATGAGGGAGAGGAAGGCACGCGTGGAAGACGCCCTGCACGCCACCCTTGCCGCGGTCGATGAAGGCATCGTCGCCGGCGGCGGCGTGGCTCTCCTTTGCTCCCGCGGCACGGTTTCTGTGAAGGGAGACAACCACGACCAGGACGCCGGCATCAAGATCCTGATGCGTGCGCTCGAAGAACCCCTGCGCGCCATCGCCTCGTCGGTTGCAGGTCTGATTCTCACCACCGATTCGATGGTTGCGGAACTGCCGAAGGAGGAGAAGGCACCCAAGGGCGGCGGAGCCCCCGGCATGGACGGCATGGACTACCGATCCGACCAGCAGCCCGCTGGAACCGACACACCAAGCCTGGGCGGGGTGTGTTGTTTTCAGCCGTGCTTATCTAGGGCAGAGATGGCGTAGCGCGCCAGCGCACCGATGACATCCGGGTTCTCCCCTGCCGCGGCTGCGATCTCGAGGCGGCAACCGCTGGTCCGGGAAGCTTCCTCGGCCAGGCCTGGAAGATCCTCGCGGAGATGGCGCCCGACGCCAAGAAAGAGCGGCACCACGACCGCTCGCGACGTGCCGGCTTCGGCGAGCGAGCGCGCAGCCTCACCGAGGGAGGGCTGCATCAGTTCGAGAAACGCCAGCGCCACGGGGCCGGGGTGGACCTTCGTCACTTCCGCGCGGATCGCCTCGAACGGCGCACGCCATCTTTCGTCGCGGGCGCCGTGGGCAAAGAGGATGAGACCGGCGACTTCGTTCACCAGAGGTTCTCCAGGGCGAGGTGGCCGGGCTTGCCGCGGCGGCTGAGTTCATAACCGCGATCGAGGAACCACTTGCGCGTGTCCTCCACCATCTCGGGGTTGCCGCAGATCATGACACGACTCTTGTCACGGTCGAGTTCGAAGCCGACCCGCGCCTCCAGCCCGCCGGACTCCAGCAAGTCCGGGATGCGGCGGGCTAGCGCACCCGGCACTGTTTCGCGGGTGACGACCGGCACGTACACGAGCTTCTGCGCGAACTCGCCGAAGTACTCGTGGTGCTTGAGGCTCTCGACCGTCTCGGTGTAGGCCAGCTCCGCGGACTGGCGGACGCTATGAACCAGCACGATCCGCTCGTAGTTCTGCCAGGTGTCGGCCTCGAACAGAATGCTCACGAAAGGGGCCACACCCGTTCCCGTCGACAGCATCCACAGATCGCGGCCGCCCTCGAAGCGGTCGGTCGTGAGGAATCCGTAGTTCATCTTCTCGACGAGGATCTCGTCGCCCACACCCAGGCGTGCGAGCCGACTGGTGAAGGCGCCGTCCGGCACCACGATCGAGAAGAACTCCAGGTACTCGTCGTAGCTGGCGGACACGATGGAATAGGCGCGCCAGATGATCTTGCCGTCGTCGCCTTCCAGGCCGAGACGCGCGAACTGCCCGGGAATGAAGCGATAGCCGCGAAAGCGGGTGGTTCGGAAGCGGAACAGATTGGGGGTGTACGAGTGGATCTCCGTGATCCGCTCGACGGTGTACTTGTCGGGGTTGGTCATCGTCTCTGGGAAAGGCAAGCCGGGCCTGTTCGATGCTCCCGGAAGCGGCGGCCCGGCGGGCCGCTTCGGGAATTCGGACAGATCAGGCGAAACGACGCTCGGTTTCGCTCTCGGACTGCTGCACGATCGACTCGTAGACCTCGCCGATCATCACCAGCGCCGGGCCGTCGCCGAGGCGCGCACACGTACGGGCCAGACCGGACAGCCGGGTGGGGAGCACACGTTCGCCGGGGAGAGTCGCGCTCTCTACGATCACGCAGGGGCGCGAGGGCGGAATACCCGCAAGCTGCAACGCGGCGGCCACGGCACTTGCGTCCCGCCCCGCCATATAGAGCACCGAAGTGTCGGCGGCCGCGGCAGGCAATGCCCAATCCCAGGCGACCGTATCCTCACCAATGCGCGGCGTAAGGAACGCCACGCTGCGGCTGCGTCCTCGCTCCGTCAGGGACTGCAGCACGCTGGCGGAAGCGCCGAACGCCGCACTGATGCCCGGCACGACTTCCACCGGAATGCCGGCTTGCGAAAGCGCGCTCAGCTCTTCCTGCGCGCGCCCGAACAGCATCGGATCACCGCCCTTCAATCGAACAACGCAGCGGTGGGTGCGGGCGGCTTCGATCAGGAGCGCGTTGATGTCCTGCTGGCGCGCGGAGTGCGCCCCGCAACGCTTGCCCACCGGCACGAGTCTGGCCGACGCTGCGAGATCGAGGATGTCCTGAGAGACCAGCGCATCATGGAAGACGATGTCGGCATCGCGCAGAAGACGGACGGCGCGGACAGTCAGAAGGTCCTCCGCGCCGGGCCCGGCGCCCACCAGGTAGACGGTGCCCGGATCACTCATTCCAGGGTCCCTGCCGCCACGGTCCGGTTGCTTGCCGGGTCGATGAGGATGAACGCGCCCGTGACGCGGTTGTGCGAGTACGGGTCGATGCTGAGGGCGCGCTGCGTTCTCACCCGCACGCGACCGATGTCGTTCATGACGAGCGTACCGGCCGCGGCAACTGGCTGGGCCGAGTCGACGTCGATGCGGTGATCGATGCCCGACACTTTCGCCTTGACCGTCGCGGTGCCGTGCTTGAGCAGGTACGGGCGCGCCGTGTCGAGCGCCTCACCGTCGAACCAGCAGATCTCGGCGTCGAGGTCCTGTGTGACAGCAGGCAGACTGCCGGCCTGCGCGATCAGGTCTCCGCGTGAAATGTCGATATCGCGATCGAGCCTGAGCGTGACGGCCATGTCCAGGCCCGCCTCGGTCAACGCGCCGTCGGCCGTGACGATCGCTGCGATGCGCGCGGACAAGCCCGACGGCAGGACTGCGACTTCGTCCCCGACACGGATGCTTCCGCCCGCCACCGTGCCCTGGTATCCGCGCGCCGAAGCGGAGTCCGCCGCGCCGGCGAAGCGAACCACGCGCTGGACGGGGAAGCGGAACGGCGCCTCGCCGCCGTCCCGACGGGCCGGTACGGTCTCGAGGTACTGGACCAGCGTGGGGCCGTCGTACCAGTCGAGAGCCTCGCCGCGTTCCACCACCATGTCGCCGAGCAGCGCGGACATGGGGATGGCGGTGATATCGCGGAATCCGAGTGTCTTGCCAATGCCGGCGAATGCCGTCCGGATCTCATCGAACTTTGCCTGGGACCACTCCACGGCGTCCATCTTGTTCACGGCCAGCACCACGCGCGGGACGCCGACCCATGCGGCGAGGTAGGCGTGACGCCGGGTCTGCGTCTGGAGGCCATGACGCGCATCGACGAGCAGAACCGCAACGTCGGCCGTGCTGGCCGCCGTCACCATGTTGCGCGTGTACTGGAAATGGCCGGGCGAATCGCCGACGATGAACTTCCGCGACGGGGTGGCGAAGTAGCGGTAGGCCACGTCGATCGTGATGCCCTGCTCCCGCTCGGCCAGCAGGCCATCGGTGAGCAGCGACAGGTCCGGTTGCGAGAAGCCGCGCTTGCGCGAAGCGGCCTCCAGCGCCGTGACCTGATCCGCAAGCAGGCTCTTGCTGTCGTGGAGCAGGCGGCCGATGAGGGTGCTCTTGCCGTCATCCACGCTTCCGGCCGTGATGAACCGCAGAAGACCGGTGTCGAGAACGTCTGCCATCAGAAATACCCCTCGCGCTTGCGCAGCTCCATCGCCGCTTCGTTCGTCTGGTCGTCCAGGCGCGTGGCGCCCCGCTCGGTGAGCCGGGTCTCCATGGTCTCCAGAATCACTTCTTCGACCGTCGCTGCCTGCGAAGCCACCGGCGCCGTGCAGGTGATGTCGCCGACCGTGCGGAAGCGCACGGGCAACTCTTCGACCGTCTCGCCATCCCGTGGCTGGGTGAGGGGCGTAACTGGCACCAGCGCACTGCCGCGACGGATGACCGGGCGCACGTGCGAGAAGTAGATCTCGGGCAGCGCGATCTCTTCGCGCAGGATGTACTGCCAGACGTCGAGTTCGGTCCAGTTGGAGATGGGGAACACGCGGATGTTCTCGCCGCGATGCACGCGCCCGTTGTACAGGCTCCACAGTTCCGGTCGCTGGTTCTTGGGGTCCCACTGGCCGAATTCGTCGCGGAAGGAAAATACGCGCTCCTTGGCCCTCGCCTTCTCCTCGTCACGCCGGGCCCCGCCGATGCACGCATCGAAACCGAACTCCGCGATGGCATCGAGGAGAGTCACGGACTGATGCGGATTGCGCGGCTCGTCGGGGTGACGCAGGCGAACCCGCCCGGAACGGATCGAGTCACCGACCGAACGCACCACGAGCTTGTGTCCGCGCTCGGCCACGAGCCGGTCGCGGAAGTCGATGACTTCCGGAAAGTTGTGTTCCGTGTCGACATGAAGCAGCGTGAGCGGAAGCGGCTCCGGGAAGAAGGCCTTCTCGGCCAGCCGCAGTACCACGGCGGAATCCTTGCCTCCGGAGAACAGCAGCGCAATGTTGCTGCACTCGGCCGCCACTTCGCGGAGGATGAAGATCGACTCCATCTCCAGCGCATCGAGTTGCGTCCAGGGACGCTTGCTCGTTCGATGACCGTCCGTCGGACCCGCGGTGTTTTTCGTCACAACCCTTTCCAGTGTTTCACTCATACGGTTTCTCCGGCGGGCTGCGCCGACGCGCGAACGAGTCGTCCGTCCGGCGTGAAGTGCAACCCGCACTCGCGCTGTTCCGGCTGCTCCCACCACCAGCGTCCGGCACGCTCGTGCTCATGGGGCTCGACGGCCCGCGTGCAGGGCGCGCAACCGATGCTGGGATAGCCCTGTGCGTGCAGCGCATTGATCGGCACATCGTGGGCCTCGACATAGGCACGGACGTCGTCCGCGGACCAGTCCGCCAGAGGGCTCAGCTTCCAGATGCCATGACCCTCGTCGAGTTCGAGGAAGGGAACCGACTCGCGGGTGACCGCCTGTCCGCGCCGAAGCCCCGTGATCCAGAGGCCCTTGCCGGCCAGCGCACGCCGCAGGGGCTCGATCTTGCGTATACCGCAACAGCTCTTGCGCAGATCGATCGAACGGTAGAACGCGTTCGGCCCCTGGGTCGTCACGAACGCCTCGAGCGCCGCCGCGTCCGGATAAAGCACCCGAACGGTCACCCCGTAACGGTCTCGGGCCTGGTCGACCAGCGCAAGGGTCTCCGCATGCAGCCGGCCCGTGTCTAGCATGAAGACTTCCACCGGTAGGCGGTGGCGGGAGACGAGGTCCAGAATGACCATGTCCTCCAGACCGAAACTCGAGGAGAACGTGGCGGGCGAGTGCGCCTGTATCGCAGCTTCCAGGTGTTCGAGGGCGGAGGCCGTCAACTCTGCGAGACTCATCGCGCGCCTCCGGCGCTCGCCGCCAAACGGCGGGCAAACAGGCCGGGCCGGTCGGCGGCGTTCTGGTACACCTCGGAGAAGTCCGCAAAGGCGGCAATCGCGGACTCTACGTTCTGGTCGTCTCTCAACGCCAACGCGTCGAAACCGCACCGCGCCAGCAGGAACACCTGATCGCGCAGCACGTCGCCGACGGCACGCATTTCGCCCTGGTAGCCGTAGCGTTCGCGCAGAAGCCGAGCCGTCGAATAGCCGCGGCCGTCGGTGAACGCCGGGAACTCGACTGCGATCAGCGCGAAACGCCCGATGTCGGATGCGAGGTTCTCCGGATCATCGGCCGGCGAGAGCAGCACGCCGACGGCAGCAGTGCGAGCACTGAGGCTCTCCCGCTCTGCCAGCCAGCGCTTCAGCGTGACATAGACCGGCCCGCTCTCCGGAACCAACGCTTCATCAGCGAGGAATACCCAGGAATCGGAAACCACCCGACGACCCTTAATCAGCGTTGGCATAGACCGCCTCCTTGAAGGGCTCCACACCGAGCCGACGGACCACGTCGACGAAGCGCTCGACCTCGGACTCGCGATGGGCGAGGTACACATGCACCAGCTGTTCGATCACGTCGGGCACCTGGGCGCGAGCGAACGACGGGCCGATCACCTTGCCGAGTGCCGCATCGCTGCCCTGACGGCCGCCGATGCTGATCTGGTACCACTCCTCGCCCCCCTTGTCGACGCCAAGGATGCCGATGTGGCCGACGTGATGGTGACCGCAGGAGTTCATGCAGCCGGAGATGTTGAGGTCCAGCTCGCCGATGTCGTGCAGGTAATCCAGATCGTCGAAGCGAGCCTGGATCGCCTCCGCAACGGGGATGGACACGGCATTGGCCAGCGAGCAGAAATCTCCGCCCGGACAAGCGATGATGTTCGTGAGCAGACCGATGTTCGGCGTGGCGAGCCGGAGTGCCTTGAGTTCACCCCACAACTCCGCCAGCAGGCGCAGTTCCACGTGGGGCAGGACGAGGTTCTGCTCGTGGGTCACGCGAACCTCGCCGAAGCTGAAGCGGTCGGCGAGGTCGGCCACGGCATCCATGTGTTCGGCCGTCGCGTCGCCGGGCGGCAGCCCGTGCTGCTTCAGCGAGACGCTGACGGCGCAGTAGCCGTCCTGCTGATGCGCGTGCACGTTGCGCGACACCCATCGGCCGTAGGCCGGCTCCGCCCTGAGCCGGTGCTCGTGCGCAGCGTCGATCGCCGGCAGCTCACGATAGGCCGGACGGACGAACCGGGCCTCGACGCGCGCGACCTCCTCTGCGACCAGCGTACCCGGACCGTCTTCGAGGTGCTTCCACTCCGCCTCGACCGCTTCGCGAAACTCGGCGGGGCTGCGCTCCTTCACCAGTATCTTGATGCGCGCCTTGTACTTGTTGTCCCGGCGGCCATAGCGGTTGTAGACACGCAGGATGGCATCGAGGTAGGTGAGCAGATGCCGCCACGGCAGGAACTCGCGGACGACATGGCCGATGATCGGTGTACGACCGAGACCGCCACCGACGATGATGCGAAAACCGATCTCGCCGGATTCACTTCGCACGGCCTGGATACCGATGTCGTGCACCAGTGTGGCTGCGCGGTCGTTGTCCGCACCCACGATGGCGATCTTGAACTTGCGGGGCAGGAAGGCGAACTCGGGATGGAACGTGGACCACTGCCGCAGCAGCTCGGCCCAGACCAGCGGGTCCACGATCTCGTCCTGCGCCACCCCGGCGAAGTGGTCCGTCGTCACGTTGCGTACGCAGTTGCCGCTCGTCTGGATCGCGTGCATCTGGACAGTGGCGAGGTGTTCGAGGATGTCCGGCACGTCCTCGAGCTTCGGCCAGTTGTACTGGATGTTCTGACGGGTGCTGAAGTGCCCGAAACCGCGGTCGTAGCGCCGGGCAATGAACGCCAGCATGCGGAGCTGACGCGTGGACAGGACGCCGTACGGAATGGCAACGCGCAGCATCGGCGCATGGCGTTGAATGTAGAGGCCGTTCTGCAGGCGGAGCGGGCGGAATTCGTCTTCGGACAGTTCGCCCGAGAGAAAGCGGTTCGTCTGATCGCGGAACTGCCGCACGCGCTCGTCGACGATCCGCTGATCGATCACATCGTACTGGTACATGACCCTCGAGTTACCGGAGAAAGGTTTGGCGTCGCTGTGCGACGCGGTCGCGCGGCGCCGGAACCCGAAGGGCGCAGAACGAGACGGGCCGGATGGGACTGCGCGTCCCTGGCGCCAGGACTACCTCGGGGACCAGCGGGATGTCACGCGATTGCGCGAAAGACAAATACCCCCCGGGACCCGTTCTGGATCCGAAGCAGAGATGCTATCGGGGGGGATTTAGATTACGAAAGACTGTTTTTGAATTTTGTTATGCCGCGGACGCATAACAAGGCCGATCAGCTGGACTGCCAGCCTGCCGCAAACCGGGGATATGTCTCGGCGATTTCCGAGCGGATACGCCCACGGAGAAGCGCCAGAGTCTCGGCGTCCGGTACCGGAGTTTCAGGGACGTGCGGGTCCCTGTCGAAGTCGAATCCGGTGTTGTCGAGGACCTCCTCGACGCTATGGCCCGGATGCACGCTCAGCAGCCGGAAGCGCCTGCGGTCGCGATCGAAGTCGAACACGCAGCGTCCGGTGACGAGTTTCCAGGGACCGCCGGGCCGATAGACCCCGGGCGGACTCCAGCCCGGCGCGCTGACGAACTCCACCTTCGGAACGAACACCCGGCGGGTGTGTTCTTCGCGGAACAGGATGACGCGCGGTACCAGGAAGTAGAGGTAGCTGGACCCGAACGAACCCGGCCAACGCACCGGACCATCCGGATACGAGCCCGTTCCCACCAGATTGATGTTGGCCTCGCCGTCGATCTGTCCGCCGCCCAGGAAGAAAGCATCCACCCTCCCCTGGGCCGCAAGATCGAATGTCTCCACACCGCCGTTGGTGAAGCTGTTGTGCTGCTGCGATCCGAGCACGTTGACGCGCAACCGGCCGTTGCTGTTCGCGCGGGCAAGCAACGCGGCGGACCCGGGAATCGGCGAGGACGCACCGACGATCACATGGCGGCAACCGTCGAGCATCCCCGCCAGCGTGAAGATCAGCAACTCGCTGGCGCTGCATCCGGCCGAGGTCATGCGCCTGCGAGCGCGGGCTCGCCCACCCATCGCGCCAGCCAGCGATCGAAGCCGTCTGCAGTCTGCGCCGCGGCCGCGTATTCGCCCGCCGCCACCTCGTCCATGCCATAGACATCCAGAAACCGCAGCGGGTAAGCCCCCCGCGGGGCGCGCGCGATACCGTCGACGTAGATCGCGGGAATCACACCCGGCGACGAACCGGGATCGCGCATGAGGTCGTCGTCGGTGATCTCCTCCACGGTGACGTAACAGCTTCGCGACGCCTGGGCCATGGTGAGGAGATCGCGTTGACGGCCGATTGCCACGTTGCCGTGCCGATCCGCAAGCGGGGCGTGGAAGAAAGTGACATCGGGCCGGATGGCAGGGAGCAGGACGATCGGATCACCTGTCGAGAACGGATTGTCGATCACCTTCCAGTCAGGACGCTGCGCGAGCACATCGGTTCCCAGCAAACCCCGCAGCGGCATGAAGGGGAGCCCCTTCTGCCCGGCCTGCAACGCGGCATGGATGGCAGGGCAGGTCGCATCGAGTACGCGGATGGATCCCGCCTTCAAGGCCGCCGCAAACCGCGGCCCGGTTCCGAACTCACCCAGCGTGACCGCGGAGGTTTCGACGACGTCCGCGCAGCCGGCGCCGATGAGGATGTCGGTCTGCATGCCCCCAATGGGCACGCAGACGAGCCGAAGTCCGCGGACACCGCGGGTCACAAGGGCCCGCGTGAGGGCCATCGACACGCCCGTCGCGTCCTGAGCGAGCGCGACGCGCGCCCCGTCCGGGATGCACTGCGCCATCGCTTCGAGGGAAAGCACACGGGTGCCCGTCGATGCCGGCCAGGAGGCTTGCTGAGTCAGATTCATGGACCGCTCCGCAAGAGCTGGAAAAGGAATCGAAGCGTAGCACCGAACCACCGCGCGGGCGTCCGCCGCCTGCGCCTCATCAGGTGGCCGGAACGGTCAGGACTTCGGATAGAACTTCGAGGGAATCGAGCCGCTCACGGACCACGCATTGCCTGCCACGCTGCACGTGGAAGTCCAGACGATCGTCTGTCCGGCGGCCACCGACGTGCCGATGGCCTTGAGCGTGACGGTCACGGTCCCACTAGCGGCGGACGCGGCCGCCACGGTCACACCGCTCACGTAGTTGCCCGTTATGGCGGTTGCGGACGGTATGCCCGCCGATGCGTTGTCGGTGACGCCGGTGCCGGACACGCCCAGCGTAGCCTCCGAACAAGCTTGCGCAACGGCGAGCCGCGCCGGCTGTGAGAGCGAGACTCCTTCCATCAGTCTCGCGCGTACGGTGTAGTCCTGATACGAAGGCAGCGCTACGGCGGCCAGAATGCCGATGATCGCCACTACGATCATCAATTCGATTAGGGTAAAGCCTTGCTGCAGTCGTTTCACGGCGGGTTTCTCCTTGCTCACAGCGCATATCGTACGCCACACGAGTCGGGAGCGGACTGCGCGCGGAACGTTTGATGCCGTCAAGCTCTGTGGTGTAGCCCGCGTGACACGCCATAAAGCGAGAAAGGGGGCCAAGGCCCCCTTTCTCCGGATGACTTTCGCGACGATCAGGTCTTCGGCAAGAACTTCGACGGAATGGAACCACTCACCGCCCAGTTGTTGCCGGAGGCCCCACAGGTAGACGTCCAAACGATCGTGTCGCCTGCGGCCACTGAGGTTCCGATGGCCTTCATGGTCACGGTGACAGATCCGCTTGCAGTTCCGCTCGCCGCAAGCGTCACGCCATTCACGTAGTTGCCCGTGATGCCAGTCGCCGAGGGAAGACCGGCGCTGGCGTTGTCCGTCACACCTGTACCAGTCACGCCAAGGGTGGCTTCAGAACACGCTTGCGCCACAGCAAGACGTGCCGGTTCGGAGAGACTAACGCCTTCCTGGATCTTCGCGCGGACCGTGTAGTCTTGGTAGGCGGGTAGCGCAACTGCGGCAAGAATTCCGATAATCGCGACTACGATCATCAGTTCAATGAGGGTAAACCCTCGTTGGATATGCTTCATCGAACGACCACTCCTATTGGCGGTTGATACTGATACAAAATGATTGGGCATGGAGAGACGACACTACCGGGCGTGTCTCTGCCACTGACGCAACGCTCATTCCATCGCTTTCTGTAGGCAGAAAGAAAGGCACAGTAAGGAGCGCACCGCGGTCGAGACACAACGAATTGGGCGCGAGTCACGCACAGAAACGACAGAGGGGGCCGAAGCCCCCTCCGTGCGATCCCGCTCTCGCGGAAAATCAGGTCTTCGGGAAGAACTTCGAAGGCACCGAACCACTGACGCTCCATGCATTGCCGGAGGCGCTGCAGGTCGAGGTCCACACGATCGTGGAACCTGCCGTCACCGAGGTACCAATTGCCTTGAGCGTCACGGTCACCGAGCCGCTACCAGTGCCGCTCGCTGCAACGGTCACACCGTTCACATAGTTACCGGTGATACCTGTGGCGGAGGGCAGGCCAGCACTGGCGTTGTCCGTCACACCAGTACCGGTGACGCCGAGCGTAGCTTCGGAGCACGCCTGACCAATGGCGAGACGCGCGGGCTCGGACAGGCTGACGCCTTCCTGGATCTTCGCGCGCACGGTGTAATCCTGGTAGGCCGGCAGCGCGACAGCGGCGAGAATGCCGATGATCGCGACCACGATCATCAGTTCGATGAGGGTGAAACCCCGTTGGATCTGCTTCATGAAACGACTACTCCTTTGGCGGTTGGAACTTCCACGCACGATCGGGACATGCGCACTGGACCGGTAAAACCGTGTCTGGCTTACCAAGAGGCAAGCGATGTTCCATCAACGCGAACAGGCTCTTTCGAGATTTCCCTTTCCCCACAGGGGAAAAACGGATTGCGCAATCTCCCGCCGCATGGCTCGAGCCGCGTACGCCAGACCGCAAAAAGAAAAGCCCCGGGACGCGCCCGGGGCTTCCGCCAGCAGTAGCGACTTACGCGCGTTCAGCGCACGTCGAGCTGATACTCCTTCACCGTCGCAGCGATCTCCACGCGGCGATCCTTCTGCAGACACTCGATCATTTCTTCGCGGGAGAGTCCGTCGCACTGCTCGACCCCCACCACGGAATCCTCTTCACCGCGGCCGACAACACGCAGCTTGTGCGGAGGCACACCCTTGTTCATGAGGTAACCCGCAACCGCCCAGGCGCGCTTTTCGGAAAGTCGGCGGTTGTAGTCTTCGGTACCAATGCGATCGGTGAAGCCGAGAATGTGCAGCTTGTCATAGGCAGCGGACTTGAGCTTCTCCGCCAGGTCATCGAGTGAACGTTTCACGTCATCCCGCAACTGATAGCGATCGAAGTCGAACAGACCCTGCTCGTCCATATTGAGTGCCATGGGCAGCATGCCGTCGAGCGTCTGAAGACGTTCGTCCTGGTCGATCAGCACGCGGTTGGCCGCGGTTTCCACGCGGCCTCGGCGCGCTTCGGCTTCCTGGCGCTCGCGCTCCCGTGCCGCAGCCGCAGCTGCCTCCGCCCTGCGCAGGGCTTCCGACACCGGACTGTCGTCCCCCGGCACGCCGGAGCCGCCGAGCGCCGCAGACTGACTGCCGCCGGCGCCACCCGTCCCCGCACCGGACCGGCTGCCATTGGCGCCGCCCTGTCCGGCCGCTGACCCGTTGCCGGCTCCTGCAGCACCGGACTGGCTCTCCGCCCTGGCCAACGCCCGCTTGACCGGATCCGACTCGGTATCGCCCGAGCCCGCAGCACGCTTACCCTTCGATCCGCCCGCACCGCCGTTGGCCGCGAGCTCGCTCTGGGAACCACCCTTGTGACTGCCTCCCGCTGCATCGCGACGCTGCTGCTCGCGTGCGAGGGCTTCTGCAACCGGGTCGTAGGTGGCGGGGTCATAGCCTTCCTGATAGCGATCCACTCCCGGAACGCCAGCCCCTCCCGCACCGCCGGCCGTGCCCGCTGCGGCAGCAGCCGCCTCCCGGTCCCGCCGGGCCTTTTCCCGGGCGATGGCCGACTTGACGGGGTCGGCATCCGCCGCTGCGGCAGCAGCCGCTTCCTTATCCCGCCGGGCCTTTTCCCGGGCGATGGCCGCCTTGACGGGATCGGCATCCGCCGCGCCGGCTGTACCGTCGGCACGATTGACACTCGAATCAGCAAGGCGATCCTGATCTGCCGCCGAGTTGCGCGTCACGAGACTTTCGAACGGATCCGAAGCCGTCCCGCCAGTGCTCCCGGAACCGACCGATGCACCGTTCCGGGCCGCAGCCGCGGCGGCGCTTCCGGATGTGCCGTTGGCATTTTTCCCCTGGGCAGCGGTGACCGACGACGACGATCCGGCCTTGCCGCCGACGCCTGCGGTGCCGGTCGTCCCCTTCGACGCGCACGCGGACAGTGCGCCAACGAGGGCCAGCGCCATGGCATTCATCACGAGCCTCGGCAGAGGCCGGGCACCGAATTCGCTCTTGGGGACGTTCATGGATTCATCTCCGAATGGGGTTAACGCCTGAATGGACTAACGCAATCATCGGTTTGCGATCGGCGGACTTGAGCCTCGAACGCACATTTCGAAGCCCTCGGCCATCGAGGGCCCGCCCAGGCGGGAAAAACCCTCCCGCGACCGCGCCGAAACTAATGCTTGCAAACAAGAATGCGTGGTAATAGCTTGACTAAGTTCATATAGGTTGATTTTCCCACTTTGTTAGACTCGGCGGACGAAAAACTTCATGGAGACCTCGACGATGCGACGGATCGCAGCCCTGTGCGTGCTGTGCCTGCTCGGCCTGGGACAGCCCGCCGCCGCCCAGAATTCCGGAGCGCCGGGCGGTCCACGGTTCGACATCAAACGCTACGTCGTGGACGGCGCCACGCTGATTCCCGCCGCGAAGGTTCGCGCAGCCCTCGAGCCCTACACCGGACGTCAGCGGGACTTCAACGCTGTCCAGAACGCGCTCAAGGCACTGGAAAAGGCCTACGCCGATGCCGGTTATACCGCGATCCAGGTCGTTCTCCCCGAGCAGGAACTTCGTGACGGCGAGGTCCGCCTCCAGGTCCGCGAACTGAAGGTCGGCAAGCTCACCGTCGAGGGCAACAAGCACTTCGACGAGGCCAACGTCCGCCGCAGTCTCCCCGCCCTTGCGCCGGGCGTGTCCCCGAACGTAGACATCGTTGCCCGCAACCTCCGGACGGCCAACGAGTCCCCGGCCAAGAACACGACCGTTCTGCTCCGCACGGGCGAAGAGGAAGGCACCGTCGACGCCGTGGCCCGCGTCGTGGACCAGAAGCCGTGGCGCGGCGCCGTGACCCTCGACAGCACAGGCACCCCTTCGACCGGCATGCTGCGACTGGGGTTCTCAGCTCAGCATGCAAACCTGTTCAATCGCGACCAGGTGCTGAGCGCGCAGTACATCACCTCGCCGTCGTACCCCAACCGGGTCAGCATCATGGGCCTCGGCTATCACGTTCCCCTCTACGGTCTGGGCGACTCGCTCGACTTCGCCTACGTCTATTCCGACGTGGATTCGGGCCTGGTCACCACCCAGCCCGGTTCCATCTTCGGCATCAGCGGCAGCGGTCAGTTCTATTCCGGCCGCTACAACCTCAACCTGCCGCGGCGAGGAAACTGGGACCAGAAGTTCGTGTTCGGGGTCGATTGGCGGGAGTTCTCCAGCAACGTGTTCCAGCCAGGGGGCACCAGTACCAGGTCGCTCGTACCGGATATCACCGTGCATCCGGTCAGTGCCGGCTACGTCGGCCGCCGCAAGACGCAGACCGACGACCTCTCCCTGTTCTTCACTGTAGTGAAGAACATCCCCGGCGGGTCGGATGGCAATTTGGCCGCCTTCCAGCGGTCGCGCCCTGGCGCAGACGCTGGCTACACCCTCTGGCGCGTCGGCGGCTCCTACCTCCGGGTACTGCCCCGCGACTGGCAGGCCCGGGTATCCACTTCCGCACAGTTCACCGCGGATCGCATGGTCTCCGGCGAGCAGTTCGGTCTGGGCGGGATGGATTCCGTCCGCGGCTTCCTCGAGCGGGAAATCGCCAACGACCGCGGCATCCGTTCCGGCATCGAGCTCTACACGCCCGATCTGAACCTGGGCGCCGATGCAGGCTTCCGGAGCCGTGCCCTTGCCTTCTTCGACTACGGCTACATGGCGCGCAACGGCGCGCTGGCGGGCGAGATTCGCGCCGAGTCGATCTCCAGTTTCGGGCTCGGTCTGCGAGCCTTCTACCGCGACATGATGAGCCTGCGTCTCGATTTCAGCCGCGTCCACCAGGGCGGTGGCCTGCAGAACACGGGCGATTTGCGGTTGCAGGGCACGGTATCCATGTTCTTCTGACGTTGGACCGTTGATTTGACGTGATGTGAAGTAGGGGGGGCCATGGGCCAGCGTTTTGGAAGTACCGGCCTGAGGCTGAAGACGATCACGACCGCCATCATGGCAGCACTGCCCTGGCTCGCGGCGGCCAACCCTGTGGGACCGGAGGTCATTTCCGGCCAGGTGGGCTTCCACCAAGCCGGCAACACCCTCACCGTCACCAACTCCCCAGGCGCCATCATCCACTGGGACTCCTTCTCCATCGCCCAGGGCGAGATCACACGCTTCGTCCAGCAGTCCGCCGCCAGCCAGGTCCTCAACCGCATCGTCGGCCACGACCCCTCACAGATCCTCGGCTCCCTCCAGTCCAACGGCCAGGTCTTCCTCATCAACCCCAACGGCATCGTCTTCGGTCCCAATGCCCAGGTCGACGTCGCCG
>LNFM01000397.1_pt1 | contig 117930 bp, 117 predicted proteins | sample 596031 | NCBI WGS metagenome assembly LNFM01 (sample SAMN04254537, study PRJNA301005) | activated carbon metagenome | isolation source: dual media filters at the Ann Arbor, Michigan drinking water treatment plant | place: USA: Ann Arbor | reverse complement strand
TTGTCACGACGGTATTCAAACTCATCCTGGGTCTCTGGCTCGCACTGCTGCTCAATCGCGATTTCAAGTTCAAGGCGTTCACGCGCGCCTTCATCCTGCTGCCGTTCATTGTGCCGACCGTGCTCGCCTGCTTCGCCTGGAAATGGATGTTCGATCCGACTTTCTCGGTGCTGAACTGGATGCTGTTCAAGCTGGGCATCGTCGCTGCAGGCGCAGGCGTCAACTGGCTCGGCGATGGCGATCTTGCGATGCTGTCGATCATGATCGTGAACATCTGGCGAGGCGTGCCGTTCTTCGCCATTTCGCTGATGGCGGGTCTGCAGACCATCAGCCCCGACCTTGGTGAAGCCGCGGCCATCGACGGTGCCAAGCCGTGGCAGCGGTTCTGGTACATTACCTGGCCGCTGCTGATGCCTGTGACCATGGTCGTCGTGCTGTTCTCGGTTATCCAGACCTTCTCTGACTTCCAGATCGTTTATGTCATGACTGGCGGCGGCCCGGCCAATGCGACTCACCTGTTCGCGACCTATGCCTACCAGCTCGGCGTCGGCACCGGCCTGCTCAGTCAAGGCGCCGCCGTCTCGCTCGCCATGTTCCCGCTGCTGTTTGGCATTGTGATCTTCCAGCTGATGTACATCCGCAAGGTGGAGACACGGTGATGAGCGTTTGGCTCGCCTTTCCACCGCTGTCATCCGGTGCTTTGTGCGTTCATCCACTTGCGCCGAAGTTGGCGGTGACGACCGGACCTTCAGCGGTTTCCTCCGACGCCATGCCTGGCTGCGAGCCGGCTTTCGGGCACAAAGCCCAGGATTACATTCGTGCGTGTGAAAACCACGGTGCATCGGATGCGATTATGACCAGCCTGGAGTCCCGCACATGATCGAAGGTGCAGTCTGGCGCCGTTGGGTGTTCTTTCGATTGCCGATGGGGATCTTTCTGATCTTCCTGCTATTCCCGTTCTACTGGATGATCATCACGACGTTCCGGCCGGATGGTGAGCTGTACATTCCGTGGTATCGGGCCAATTACAGGCCGTTCTGGACCTGGAATCCGACCACGGCACACCTCAAATATCTGTTCGGCGAGACCAGTTTCGCGATCTGGATGTGGAACACCACCTTCATTGCAGTGGTCGCAACCGCTATCTCGCTGTTTTGTGGCGTACTCGCCGGCTATGCGCTTTCGCGGCTGAGCTTCAAGGGTGCGGCCCTGCTTGGTACGACCATTTTCATCACCTATCTGGTGCCGCAGACGCTGCTGTTCATTCCGCTGTCAGAGATCATCCGCACCTACAGCCTCGGCGACACGCCCTGGTCGCTGATCCTGAGCTACCCGACCTTCCTCATCCCGTTCTGCACCTGGTTGATGATGGGCTACTTCAAATCCGTTCCGAAGGAGCTGGAGGAGTGTGCGCGTATCGATGGCGCCGCACGTTGGCAGGCGATGCTGTACATCATCATCCCCGTGGCGGTGCCGGGCATCCTCTCTGCCATGATCTTCGCATTTACCCTCAGTTGGAACGAGTTCATCTACGCCCTCGTGTTCCTGTCGAGCCCTGAGCAGAAGACGGTGCCTGTCGGCGTCATCTCGGAACTCGTGCGCGGCGATGTGTTCTTTTGGGGACCGCTGATGGCCGGCGCGCTGTTCGGCTCGATCCCGGTCGCGGTTGCCTACTCGTTCTTCGTCGAACATTACGTTTCCGGCGTGACAGGGAGCGTCAAAGGTTAGCGGACGAAATGCCTTGCCAGCGGAGCAAGGCACCAAGGCACAACAGAGCTGGACGACCGGGGACAGAGAGCGGCCATGTCAAATGTAACGATCCGTCAGGTGCACAAGCGTTACGACGATTTTCATGCGGTGAAGGGCGTCTCGCTCGAGATCAAGGACAAGGAGTTCGTCGTGCTCGTCGGCCCGTCGGGCTGTGGCAAGACCACCACCTTGCGCATGGTCGCGGGGCTCGAGACGATCTCCGAGGGCGACATCATGATCGGCAACAAGGTCGTCAACGAGCTGCCGCCCATGGATCGCGACATCGCCATGGTGTTCCAGAACTACGCCCTCTATCCGCATATGACGGTCTACGACAACATGGCATTCGGCCTGAAGATGAGGAAGTTCGACAAGGCGGAGATCGCCAAGCGGGTCAACAAGGCCGCCGATATCCTCGACATCAAGGATCATCTCAGCCGCAAGCCCCGCATGCTCTCGGGCGGACAACGCCAGCGCGTCGCGCTCGGTCGTGCGATCGTGCGCAATCCGCAGGTCTTTCTGTTCGACGAGCCGCTCTCCAACCTCGACGCGAAGCTGCGGGTCCAGATGCGCGTCGAGATCAAGAAGTTGCACCAGCGCCTTGCCACGACCTCGATCTATGTGACCCATGACCAGGTCGAGGCGATGACGCTGGGGGACCGGGTGGTCGTGATGAAGGACGGCCTGATCCAGCAGGTGGGCGAACCGCTCGAACTGTACAACAACCCGGCCAACAAGTACGTGGCCGGATTCATCGGTTCACCGGCGATGAATTTCGCCGACACGATGATCGAGGAAACGGAAGGCGCGGTCTACGCCACCAATCCCACGATGAGGATCCGCTTGCCGGAGCAGATCGCGGCGCGGATGGGCCCGCACATCGGCAAGCCCGCGACGCTCGGCATCCGACCGGAAGACCTGCACATGGCCACCGGCGCCGACCCGGAAGACCGTTCATTCGGTGCGGTGGTGGAAGTCGCCGAGCAACTCGGCGCCGAGATCATCCTGGACTTGAAAGCCGGCGGTGGCGCGATGGTTGCCAGCGTCGAGCCAACCGTCAAGGTGAAGCCCCAGCAGACAATCCGCCTCGGCATCAACCCGGCGGGTCTTCGGTTCTTCGACGCGGCGACCGAGGCGGCAATTTGACCACCGCGCTCGAAAGTTGAACGAGAGCGACATGCATTCGCAGCTCTACGATGATCTGCCGCTCGCCGATGCCCATCATGACCTTTGGGAAATGGACGGCGACCTCATCTATCGCTGGATGACCAGCGGCGAGTATGCTTATCAAGGCGACAGCTCCGCGTTCCGGCGTACCCACCTGTCACAGGCGTATTGCCGCGTTACGCTCCCGCCTGCGTCCAGGTCTTAAGAACAAAAAGGAGACGGGTTTTGCACATTCTCATTCTTGGCGCCGCCGGCATGGTCGGCCGCAAGTTGACTGAACGGCTGCTGCGCGACGGCCGCCTCGGCAGCCACGACATCACCCGGCTGACGCTGCAGGACGTGGTGGCGCCGGCCAAACCCGGCAATACGTCGATCCTGGTCGAGGTCGTGGCGTCCGATTTCGCCGATGCCGGCGCCGCGGCGCCCCTGATCGCCGGCCGGCCCGAGGTGATCTTTCATCTTGCCGCCATCGTCTCCGGCGAGGCCGAGGCCGAGTTCGACAAGGGCTATCGGATCAATCTCGACGGCACGCGCCATCTGATCGACGCGATCCGTCATGCCGGCGGCGGCTACAAGCCGCGGCTGGTGTTTACCTCTTCGATTGCTGTATTCGGCGCGCCGTTCCCGGAAAAGATCGGCGATGAATTCTTCCATACGCCGCTGACCAGCTACGGCACGCAGAAGTCGATCTGCGAACTGCTGATCAACGACTACACCCGCAAGGGCCTGCTCGACGGCATCTCGATCCGTCTGCCGACCATCTGCGTGCGGCCGGGCAAGCCGAACAAGGCCGCTTCCGGCTTCTTCTCCAACATCATCCGCGAGCCGCTCGCGGGCGAGGAGGTCGTGCTGCCGGTGTCGGAGGACGTGCGGCACTGGCACGCCTCGCCGAAATCGGCGGTGGGCTTTCTGATTCACGCCGGCACCATGGACCTCGACGCGATGGGGCCGCGGCGCAACCTGAGCATGCCCGGCATGTCGGTGAGCGTCGGCGAACAGATCGCGGCGCTCGAGCGCGTCGCGGGCAAGAACGTCACCGCGCGGATCAAGCGCGTGCCCGATCCGACCATTATCAGCATCGTCTCCGGCTGGCCGCGCGACTTTGTCACCGACCGCGCGCTGAAACTCGGCTTCACCACCGCCGAGAAGACCTTCGACGATATCATCCGGATTCACATCGAGGATGAACTCGGCGGCAAGTTCGCGAACTGACGTGATGACACGCTGGTTTCCGCAGATGCCGTCATGACGAAAGTAGCTTGTATCGGCGAGTGCATGATCGAGTTGAAGCAGGCTGATGGAGGCCTGCTCTCGCGCGGCTATGGCGGCGACACGCTCAACACCGCCGTCTATCTCGCTCGCCTCGGCGCGGCTGTCGATTACATCACCGCGCTCGGCGACGACCCGCTTAGCGACGAGATGATCGCCGGCTGGGCCGCGGAAGGGATTGGGACCAGTCGTGTGCTGCGGGTGCCCGGCAAGCTGCCGGGCATCTACATGATCCAGACCGACGAGAAAGGCGAGCGGCGTTTCTTTCACTGGCGCGACGCTGCGGCGGCGCGCAGCCTGATGGATCTGCCCGAAACGCCCGACATCCTGAATTCGCTGGCAGGCTACAACTTCATCTATCTATCCGCGATCACGCTGTCGCTCTATGGCGAGAATGGACAGAAGGATCTGTTTACGGCGCTGAAACTCGCGCGCGAAGCCGGGGCCCGCTTTGCGTTCGATACGAATTTTCGTGCCCGCGGCTGGCCCGATCTGGACCTTGCGCGCGAGGTGTTTCGGGATGCCTTCCACCTCGCCGATATCGTGCTGGCCTCGACCGAGGATCTGCTGCCGCTCTATCCGGGCGAAAGCGCTGAAAACCTGCTGGCGCGGATTCCGGGGGCCGAGGTGGTGTTGAAACTTTCGGAGCCGGCGAGCGTCGTGCGTCTGGACGGCGTTTCCTATCCGATCAAGGCCAAGCCGTTGGAGACGCGGGTCGTCGATACCACGGCGGCCGGCGACAGTTTCGCGGCCGCCTATGTTGCCGCGCGCCTTGCGGGCGCGGACCCGATTGCCGCCGCACGCGCGGGACATCGGCTGGCAGGCGTTGTGGTATGCCATCCCGGAGCGATCATTCCGCGCGCGGCGATGCCGCCCGGGCGCATTGAACCTGGTACCTCTCGCAGGGCATCCACATGACCGCAGGCGCAAGGCAGGAACAGCGGCAGGAACAACTCGCCGCCATCTTCAAGTCCGCCACGGTTATTCCGGTGCTGACCATCGAGCGGCTGGAAGACGCGGTGCCTCTGGCGCGGGCATTGGTCGCCGGCGGCGTCCGCGTTCTGGAGGTCACGCTGCGTACGCCGGTGGCCGTCGATGCTGCCAGGGCCATGATCGCAGAGGTGCCGGAAGCCATTGTCGGCATCGGGACGATCCTGAACGCCGACGATCTCGCGCGGGCGCGGTCGCTTGGTGCCAAATTCGGCATCAGCCCGGGTGGGACGCCGGATCTCCTGAAAGCCGCAGCCGAGAGCGACCTGCCATTCGCGCCGGGGATCGCGACGGCTTCCGAATTGATGCAGGCGCTGGCGGCCGGCTTCGACCTGGTAAAATTCTTCCCGGCCGAGCAGTCCGGCGGTATCAAGGCACTGCGGGCACTGGCGGGGCCGTTTCCCAACATTCGGGTGTGCCCGACCGGCGGCATCGGGGAAGCCAATGCGGTGTCCTGGCTGGCCGAGCCGAACGTCGTGGCGGTGGGCGGTTCCTGGCTCTGCCCGCCTGCGGATATCAGGTCCGGTAACTGGGCCGGCATAACCGCCATGTGCGCGCGGGCGATGAAATCGCTGAAACCGGCACAAAGATAGGTTACAAACCGAACCGAAACGAAACAGGGAGAACGACCATGACAGCCAGCATCGTCGGATGGGCGCACACGCCATTCGGCAAGTTCGACGCCGAAACCGTCGAAAGCCTCGTGGTCAAGGTTGCGACCGATGCGCTGGCCGATGCCGGTATTACCGCATCCGACGTCGACGAGATCGTGCTCGGCCATTTCAACGCCGGCTTCTCGCCGCAGGACTTTACGGCCTCGCTGGTGCTGCAGGCCGACCCGAAGTTGCGGTTCAAGCCGACTACGCGCGTCGAGAACGCCTGCGCCACCGGTTCGGCGGCGGTGCACCAGGGGATCCGGGCGATAGCTGCGGGCGCGGCCAGGATCGTGCTGGTGGTCGGCGTCGAGCAGATGACGCGGACGCCCTCGGCCGATATCGGACGCTACCTTCTGAAGGCATCGTACCTGCCTGAGGACGGCGACACTGTCGGCGGGTTTGCCGGCGTGTTCGGCAAGATCGCGCAAAGCTATTTCCAGAAATATGGCGACCAGTCGGACGCGCTGGCGATGATCGCGGCCAAGAATCACAAGAACGGCGTCGCCAATCCCTATGCGCAGATGCGCAAGGATTTCGGCTTCGAGTTCTGCCGCGCCGAGAGCGAGAAGAACCCGTTCGTCGCCGGCCCGCTGAAGCGCACCGACTGCTCGCTGGTGTCGGATGGTGCGGCGGCATTGGTGCTGACGGATTCGGAAACCGCGAAGACGATGGGCAAGGCGGTGAACTTCCGCGCCACCGCGCATGCGCAGGATTTCCTGCCGATGTCCAAGCGCGACATCCTGCAGTTCGAAGGCTGCACCGTCGCCTGGCAGCGCGCGCTGGAACAGGCTGGCGTACAACTGTCGGATCTGTCGTTCGTCGAAACCCACGACTGCTTCACCGTCGCCGAGCTGATCGAATACGAAGCGATGGGGCTTACGCCGCGCGGGCAGGGCGCCCGCGCCATCAAGGAAGGCTGGACCCAAAAGGATGGCAAGCTGCCGGTCAACCCGTCCGGCGGCCTCAAGGCAAAGGGTCATCCGATCGGCGCCACCGGCGTCTCCATGCATGTGATGACCGCGATGCAACTCGTCGGCCAGGCGCCGGAGGGCATGCAGCTCAAGAACGCGAAGCTCGCCGGCATCTTCAACATGGGCGGCGCGGCGGTGGCGAATTACGTCTCCGTGCTGGAGCCGACCAAGTAACGACCACCCTACAAACGAAGAGCTTCCGGAGCGTGTACCATGAGCAACGAAAGTTCGTTGTCACAGGCAGAACTCAACGATCGGATCAGGATTCTGGAAGACAATATCCGGCAGCTGATCGAGCAGGCTGCCGCCGCTTCGGGCGAGCAAAACGAATCCCGCATCGCGGACCGGCTCAGCCAGCAGAACGAAGAGCTGGACAGGCTGACCCGGGAGCGCGATGCCAGGTCGAAGAAGTAGCGGCCTACGGGCGCGCATACGCCCATACGCCGAGCGCGCCTTGATCTTCCCGAAAACCTCCCGTTACTAGGTCGGAACGACATATCCGGGAGTAAATTGGGCCATGGGACCATTAGAGGGCATCAAGGTCATCGACATGACGACCGTGCTGATGGGGCCCTATGCGACCCAGATGCTCGGCGACTACGGCGCCGACGTCATCAAGGTGGAATCGCTCGACGGCGACGTGACGCGGCAGATCGGGCCGACCCGCCATCCCGGCATGGGACCGGTGTTCCTCAATACCAACCGCAGCAAGCGCTCGATCTGCCTCGATTTGAAAAAGCCTGCCGGTCGCGACGCCGTGCTGCGGCTGATCGAAACCGCCGACGTGCTGGTCTACAATGTGCGCCCGCAGGCGATGGCGCGGCTGAACCTCGGCTATGAGGTGGTCGCGAAAATCAACCCGCGCCTGATCTATGCTGGCGTGTTCGGCTTCGGCCAGGACGGACCCTATGCTGCGAAGCCCGCCTATGACGACCTGATCCAGGGCGCGACCGCGTTGCCGGCACTGATGGCGCAGACCGCGGACGGCGTGCCGCGCTACGTGCCCAATGCCCTCGTCGACCGCATCGTCGGGCTGACGGCGGTGGGCGCGATCTGCGCCAGCCTCGTCGATCGAGAGCGCACCGGCCGCGGCCAGCGCGTCGATATCCCGATGTTCGAGACCATGGCCGGCTTCGTGATGGGCGATCACATGGGCGGCCTCACCTATGAGCCGCCGCTCGACAAGGGCGGTTACGCGCGGCATCTCTCGCCGGACCGCAGGCCCTACAAGACATCCGACGGCTACATCTGCGTGATCGTCTACAACGACAAGCAGTGGCAGAATTTTTTCGACGCGACCGGTCGCGACGATCTCCGCACCGATCCTAAGTTTGCCACCTTCGCCGGCCGCGCCAGCAATATCGATGTCGTCTATGCGGAACTGGCGCGTATCCTCGAAACCAAAACTACGGCCGAATGGTCGAGGATTCTGGAAAAAGCTGACGTACCTGTCATGCCGATGCACGATCTCGAAAGCCTGCTCGGCGATCCCCACATCGTTGCGACCGATTTCTTCCCGGTCATCGAGCACCCGACCGAGGGCCGGATTCGCAACATGAGGCCGTCGGCGCGCTTTTCGGAGACGCCGGTCGAGACCAAGCGGCTGGCGCCGCGCCTCAGCGAGCACAGCGCCGAAATTCTGCAGGAAGCCGGTCTCTCGCCGGACGAGATTGCCGCGCTGGTGCGCGACGGCGTCACCCGGGCCGCATCGAACACGTAGGACAGGACACATGGATTTCGCGCTGTCGGCCAACCAGGAATCGATCCGCGACGCGGTCGGGAAAATCTGCTCGCTCTTCGACGATGCCTACTGGCTGAAGAAGGACAGGGAGGGCGGCTACCCCGCCGATTTCCACCGCGCGCTGGCGGATGCCGGCTGGCTCGGCATCTGCATTCCCGAGGAGTATGGCGGGTCGGGCCTCGGCATCACCGACGCCGCGATCATGATGCGGACGATTGCCGAATCCGGCGCCGGCATGTCCGGCGCTTCCGCCGTGCACATGAACGTGTTCGGGCTCAACCCGGTGGTCGTGTTCGGCACCAAAGAGCAGTGTACGCGGATGCTGCCGCCGATCATCGACGGCCGCGACAAGTCGTGTTTCGCGGTGACCGAGCCCAATACCGGGCTCAACACCACGCAGTTGAAAACCCGCGCGGTGCGCAAGGGCGACAAGTACGTCGTCAACGGCCAGAAGGTCTGGATTTCCACCGCGCAGGTCGCCAACAAGATCCTGCTGCTGGCGCGCACCACGCCGCTGGAGGAGGTGAAGACGCCGACGCAGGGCCTGAGCCTGTTCTACACGGACTTCGACAAGAAGCGCGTGACCGTGCACGAGATCGAGAAGATGGGCCGCAAGCCCGTCGACTCCAATGAATTGTTCTTCGAGAATTTCGAGATCCCGGTCGAGGATCGCCTCGGCGAGGAAGGCCGCGGCTTCGAGTATATCCTGCACGGCATGAATCCCGAGCGCATCCTGATCGCGGCGGAAGCGGTGGGCCTCGGCCAGATCGCGCTGTCGCGGGCCTCGGCCTACGCCAAGAACCGCATCGTGTTCAACCGCCCCATCGGCATGAATCAGGGCATCCAGCATCCGCTGGCAAAGAACTGGATGGAGCTGGAAGCCGCCTGGATGATGGTGCTGCGCGCCGGCTGGCAATACGATCAGGGCATGCCATGCGGCCCGGCCGCCAATGCCGCCAAATATCTCGCCGCCGAAGCCGGCTTCCACGCCTGCGAGCAAGCGGTGATGACGCATGGCGGCTTTGGCTACGCCAAGGAATATCACGTCGAGCGCTACTTGCGGGAATCGCTGATTCCGCGAATCGCGCCGATCAGCCCGCAGCTCATTCTCAGCTTCATTGCCGAGAAGGTGCTGGGTTTGCCGAAGTCGTATTGATGATGGGATGTCTCAGCAATTTGCGTCGTCATTCCGGGGCGCCGCAAGGCGGCGAGCCCGGACGCGCGCCCCGGAATGACGAGAGGGGATGATCATGAGCTTCATCACCGGCGTCGGCCTGACGTCATACGGCAAGCACGAAGGATCATCCTCGCTCGATCTTATGAGCAAGGCGGCCGAGCTTGCGATTGCCGATGCCGGGCTGAAGCGCACCGAGATCGACGGCATTCTCTGCGGCTATTCGACGGTGTCGCCGCACATCATGTTGGCGACGGTGTTTGCCGAACACTTCGGCATCCAGCCGTCCTATGCGCACGCCGTGCAGGTCGGCGGCGCCACCGGGCTCGCCATGACCATGCTCGCGCATCAACTGGTCGATGCCGGGGTCGCAAGGCATGTGCTTGTCGTCGGCGGTGAAAACCGTCTCACCGGACAGAGCCGCGATGCCTCGATCCAGGCGCTGGCGCAGGTCGGCCACCCCGATTACGAGGTGACGCTGGGGCCGACGATCCCCGCTTATTACGGCCTCGTGGCGTCGCGCTACATGCACGAATACGGCGTGACCCAGGAAGACCTCGCCGAATTCGCGGTGCTGATGCGCGCCCACGCGCTGACCCATCCCGGCGCCCAGTTCCGCGAACCGATCACGGTCGCCGACGTGATGGCCTCGAAGCCGGTCGCACTGCCGCTCAAGCTGCTGGATTGCTGCCCGGTGTCCGACGGCGGCGCGGCATTTGTGGTCAGCCGCGAGCCGACGTCTGCGACCGGCATTCGCATCCGTGGCTGCGCGCAGGCGCATACCCATCAGCACGTGACGGCGGCGCCGGCCTTGAGCGAACTCGGCGCCGAGATTGCGGTAGCGAAAGCCAAGAGCGCGGCCGGCCTTTCGATCGCGGACGTACGCTACGCCGCGGTCTATGACAGCTTCACCATCACGCTTGCGATGCTGCTGGAGGACCTTGGCCTTGCCGGGCGCGGCGAGGCGGCGGCGCGGGTCAGGGCAGGGCATTTCGGCCGTGACGGCGCCATGCCGCTCAACACCCATGGCGGGCTCCTGAGCTACGGCCATTGCGGCGTCGGCGGCGCGATGGCGCATCTGGTCGAGACGCATTTGCAGATGACGGGGCGTGCGGGCGCACGGCAGGTCCGCGACGCCTCGATCGCGCTGTTGCACGGCGACGGCGGCGTGCTGTCGTCACATGTCAGCATGTTCCTGGAGCGGGTACGATGAACGACAACCTCGCAGACTGGACCGGGGGCACCGGAGCCATCGTCTATCAATCATGCGGTGCGTGCGACGCCGTGCAGTATTTCCACCGCAACTTCTGCGCCGCCTGCGGCGCGCCGGATCCGGCGACGAAGCGAGCCAGCGGGGCAGGAAGGGTCTATGCGACGTCGCTGGTGTGCCGTGCCGCGACGCCGGAGACGCGCGCGCACGTTCCCTACAACATCGTTCTGGTCGACACGGTGGAGGGTTTTCGCATGATGGCGCATGGCGATAACGATCTCGCCATCGGCGATGAGGTTACCGTGAGCTATCGGCCATTTGCGGGAAGGCTGGTCCCGTATTTCGGGAAAACGTGAATCGAAAACGCAAAAAGTCCAGGACGGTACTTGAATTTTTTAGACGTCAAATGCTCACGCTACGAAGCAATTCAGAACTACGCGGAACCGTGAAAAATCTGAATTGCCTCGATGCGTCAACATTCAATGCCAGTAGAACACGACGCTGGCGATAACGAGCATTGCTGTTACCGCCATCATCTGCGCGAGCGCCTCCGAGGCCACCTTCCTTTTGGCTTCCGTCATGCCTGACTCCCTAGACCTGGGCATGAGTCATCGATACCCGTGAAGGCTTGATGGCTCTGTTGGTTTTTTTACTCGGAACACCCCGCGACGAGTATTCGCTCTTTAGAGTCCCCACTCAGCGAATATCGACAGTCTCAAAATCGACCAGCATTGAGGCGGCAATTTGGCTCGCGCGCAGCCGGTTTGTGCACGAGAAAGGGAGTTTTTGGGAACTGGGCGCCTTCCAATACGGCTTTCGGGCGCGTTTCAGCGCGTCGAACGGCGCCAATACAATGGTTGATCGGCCCCCGCTCGCGGGGCATGATCCGGCCCTCAAAAATCAGAAAACCCCAAAGAATCTCAAGGTGATGAATGGCCCGTATCGAATACAGCGACCCCGCCAAAGCCAACGACCGGACCCGCGAAATCCTCGGCAAGAACCGCAACGCCAACATTTTCCGCATGATGGCGCATTCGCCGAGCTATTTTGAGCAATACTGCCGGCTGGGCGGAGCGATCCGGCACAAGGGCGAGCTGGATCCGATCGTGCGCGAACTCGCCATCACCCGCACCGGCATCCTGTGTGAGGCGCCCTACGAAATCGTCGCCCACAAGCGGATCGGCAAGAACGTCGGCGTCACTGACGAGCAGAACGAGGCCCTGGAAAACTGGCAGTCGGCGACCTGTTTCAACGAAGTGCAGCGTGCCGCGCTCGCTTTCACCGATGAAATCGTCAAGCTTCACAAGCCGACGGATGCAACCTTCAACGCGATTGCCTCCAAGCTGACACCGGCTGCGCTGGTCGAACTGCAGCTCTCGGTCGGCTTCTACATCATGACGTCGAAGTTTCTGGAGACCTTTGCCATCGACCTGCAGCCGGTCACGGAAGTGGTGAGCTGACCACTATCGCGCGAAGAATCTCAGTTCGCTGGCCCGTATCGCCGTAACGCTTCCAGCGTCAATCCCTTGCCGACCGCGCCGAAGATGTCGCCTTCGACGATGCGGGCGTTCGGCACGGCCTTGGTGATGGCGTTACGGACGTGGGCGAGTTTTACCGAACCGCCGGTCAGAAACACCGCGTCGATGTCGCCGGCGGCAAGGCCAGCCTGTCCGAGGCAGTTCTTGATTCGCCCCGCAATGCGTGTGGCCAGTTGTTTGGTATGGCCGACGAGATCAGGGCGGCCGATAGCCGCGCTGAGGCCGGGGGCGACCCATTCCATCGGGATGTCCGACCGGCGCTTCTCGGACAGGGCGATCTTGGCGTCCTCGACCTCCATCGCCAGCGTATGGCCGCGCTGTTCGTTGACCACGCGGATCAAACGGTCGAGCAGTTCGGGCTCGCTGGCTTCCTGCCGGACCTGGCGGATATCGGCCATCACCCGCGGCTCATACATGCGGTTGATGCTCGACCACGTTGCAAGGTCGTGGAAGTAACTCGACGGCACGTCGAGCCCGGCGCGTTTCATGGCGCTGCCGAAGCCGAACAGCGGCATGACGACGCCGAGGCTGAGCTGGCGATCAAAGTCCGTCCCGCCGATGCGCACGCCGTCATTGGCGAGAATATCGGCCGTGCGATCGGCCCTGCCGTGGCGCTCGGGGCCCAGGCGTACGATGGAGAAGTCGGACGTGCCACCGCCGATATCGGCGATCAGCGCCACTTCCTCCGACGCGATCTGCCGCTCATAGTCCAGGGCTGCTGCGATCGGTTCGAACTGAAACGTGACGTCGTCGAAACCGATCTCTCGCGCGATCGTCCGCAAGGTATCCTCGGCCTTGCGATCGGCGTCCGGCGCATTGTCGACGAAGTGCACCGGCCGGCCATGGACGACCTGCCGCAGTTCGCGGCCGCTGGCCTGTTCCGCGCGGCGTTTCACCGCGCCGAGATAATAGGCGATGACATCGCGAAAGCTAACCCGTGTGCGTCCGAGCCGGGTGGTTTCGTCGATCAGCGAGGTTCCGAGCACCGACTTGAGGCTTCGCATCAGGCGGCCGGGTGCGCCTTCGACATAGGCTTCCACGGCCCTGCGGCCGATCAGAACGCCGCCGTCCGTCTCATAGAACATCGCGCTCGGTATTGTGTTCTGAGCAGCCTCCAGCGCCACCAGAACAGGCGCCTGGCCCTCGATGGTGCCAAGCGTCGTGTTCGACGTTCCGAAATCTAGGCCACAGATTGACATGGATGCTCCAGGAGGGAGCGTCCGTTTACACATTACAATGCCATCGATCCACCCTTATCTCGTCGTGTCATCTCAAGGGGTTGTTCGCACGCGTTGATTTGTTCGATTAAGGCCATCCACAGATCAATTTGTTTGCGGCAACGCCTTGATGAAATAATCCGCGATGGTCCATAAGCGGCGTCCGGCGGCCAAGGCGATTCACCTGCCGCCGTGGTTTTGGGAAAGATTTGGCGTGGCAAACATCAATCGACAGATCGCGGAAGAACTTGGCGTGCGCGAGCAGCAGATTGCTGCGACGGTGGAACTGCTCGACGGCGGCGCCACGGTGCCGTTCGTGGCGCGCTATCGCAAGGAAATCACCGGCGGGCTCGACGACGCGCAACTGCGTACGCTGGAGGAACGCCTGACATACCTGCGCGAGCTCGAGGAGCGCCGGGTAGCGATCCTCAATTCGGTCCGCGAGCAGGGCAAGCTCGACGCGGCGCTGGAAGCCGCGATCATGGCGGCCGACAGCAAGGGGCGCCTGGAAGACATCTACCTGCCGTTCAAGCCGAAGCGCCGCACCAAGGCCGAGATTGCCAAGGAAGCCGGGCTGGAGCCGTTGTCCGAATTGTTGTTGACGCAGCCGCAGAACGATCCGCAGGTCGTCGCCAAAGGCTATGTCGACGCCGAGAAGCAGGTGGCGGACGTTGCAGCAGCCCTCGAAGGCGCCCGTGCGATCCTGGTGGAGCGCTTTGCCGAGGATGCCGATCTGATCGGCCGCTTGCGCGAGGATATGTGGTCGGCCGGCCTGATGACTTCCACGGTGCGCAAGGGCAAGAAGACCGAGGGCGAAAAGTTCGCTGATTATTTCGAGTACAACGGCGCTCTCCACAAGCTGCCGTCGCACCGCATTCTCGCGCTGTTTCGAGGCGAGAAGGAAGAAATCCTCGAACTGCAGATTCAGCCTGAGGCGAATGTGCCGGAGGCCGGCGTGCCCAGCGCCTATGAACTCAAGATCATGCAGCGCTTCGGCATTACCGATCAGAAGCGGCCGGGCGACCGCTGGCTGGTCGACACCGCCCGCTGGGCGTGGAAGACCAAGATCCAGGTGCATCTGAATATCGATTTGCGGATGCGGCTGTGGACGGCAGCCGAGACCGAGGGCGTGCGGGTGTTCGCGTCGAACTTGCGCGACCTGCTGCTGGCGGCACCCGCCGGCGCGCGCGTCACCATGGGGCTCGACCCCGGCTATCGCTCCGGCGTCAAGGTCGCCGTCGTCGATGCGACGGGGAAGGTGGTGGCGACCACCGTGATTTATCCGCATGAACCGCAACGGCAATGGGATGCGGCGCTGGCCACATTGGGCAAGCTTGCGGTTGCGCACCGCGTCGACCTGATCGCGATCGGCAACGGAACCGCTTCGCGCGAGACCGACAAGCTGGCAGCGGAACTCGTCAAGCTGCTGCCGGATCTGAAGATGTCGAAGATCGTGGTGTCGGAGGCTGGTGCTTCGGTCTACTCCGCCTCGGCCTTCGCGTCCGAGGAACTGCCCGAACTCGACGTCACCTTGCGCGGCGCGGTCTCGATTGCACGGCGCCTGCAGGATCCGCTCGCCGAGCTCGTCAAGATCGATCCGAAGGCGATCGGGGTCGGACAGTATCAGCATGACCTCGGCGAATCCAAGCTGGCGCGTTCGCTCGATGCCGTGGTCGAAGACTGCGTCAACGCGGTCGGTGTCGATGCCAACACGGCTTCCGCGCCGCTGCTGGCACGGGTATCCGGTATCGGGGCGGGCCTGGCGCAAAGCATCGTGCAGCATCGCGACGCCAACGGGCCGTTCAAATCGCGCAAGGCACTGAAGGAAGTGCCGCGGCTGGGGCCAAAGGCATTTGAGCAATGCGCCGGCTTTCTGCGCATCAACGATGGCGATGACCCCCTCGACGCTTCGGGCGTGCATCCCGAAGCCTATCCGGTGGTGCGACGGATCATCGCCGCGTCAAAGAGCGACATCAAGGCGCTGCTCGGCAATGCCGAGGTCGTGCGCCAGCTGAAGCCGCAGGCTTTCGTCGACGAAACGTTCGGCCTGCCGACAGTGACCGACATCCTGCGCGAGCTGGAAAAGCCCGGCCGCGATCCGCGCCCAGCCTTCAAGGCCGCGGTGTTCAAGGAGGGCGTCGAGGAAATCAAGGACCTCAAGCGCGGCATGATCCTCGAAGGCACCGTGACCAACGTCGCGGCGTTCGGCGCCTTTGTCGACATCGGCGTGCACCAGGACGGCCTGGTGCACATATCGGCGATGTCGAAGACCTTCATCAAGGACCCGCGAGAGGTGGTGAAGCCGGGCGACATCGTCAAGGTCAAGGTGCTAGAGGTTGAGGTCGCCCGCAAGCGCATCGCGCTGACGCTGCGCCTCGATGACGAGGTCGGCAGCAAGGGGCCGAAGCTGTCGGACACCAAAATGCGCGAATATTCCAAGGCATCGATGACATCGTCAGCGCCGCGCAAGCCGCAGGAGCAGGGCGGTGGCGGCGCGCTGGCCGAGGCCATGCGCCGCGCCGCGGAGAAGAACGGGCGACGATCCTAGTCTAGCTCGACGTGAGCAGGTTCACCCGGGCGTTGGCGAGGATCAGGCGATCGGCCAGCAACTGCGCGAGGTTGCGCATGATCCGCTCGCCGGCGCGCGGGTGCTGCTTTCGAAAGCGTTCGAAATCGCGAAGCGGGACTTCGTAGGCGGTGGCGGCCATGTCGGCGAGGACGTCGGCGGAGCGTTGTGGTTCCAGCAGCGCCATCTCGCCGAACGGCATTCCTGCCGTCAGCGTCGCCAGCCTGATTCCTTCGGGCAGGGTGACATGCACCACGCCGCTTCTGAGAAAGAACAGCGATGTGGCGGCATCGCCGGTGGCGATAATCCTCTCGCCGGCCTGATAGGTAGGAATCGTTGCGAGCGAGGCGAAATCGGTCAGCTCTTCGTCCGTCAGTCCCGCCAGCAGCGATTGCTCGGACAGTTCGGTTGCCTCGAAGAAATCGATGGCGCCGCCATAGCGGTACACCACCTGGTCTTCCGCCCATTCGATCGCAGCATCAAGAAGGAAGTAGTTGCGGATGTTGGTGAGGCCTTCCGTCCAGTCGGAGATCATCTTCCATTCGGGGGACGAGCGCTTCACGCCGGACAGGATCACGGTGACTTGATGCGCCGAGAGTTCACGAAACTCCTCGGCGAGCAGGCGGGTGCCGGCGCGCGTCATGGCGGTGACGCGGCGGAGGTCGAAGATGACGAGCTGCGGGCGTGGCTTTGCCGCGAGCTGCCGCGAGACGTAATCGACATTGGAAAATGACAGCGTACCGACCAGTTCGATAACGCGAACATCTTCATGATGTGCCGCAAGAATGGTCTGTTCCGTCGCACGCCTGACGCGTCGCGACGGGCTGTTGCCGATGTCGTAGTCGGCGATGATGCTGGTGCGGGCGTCGTCGCTGCGGTTCAGCATATGCAGGTCGTAATGCGATGACAGCGCCTCGCAGACCTTGATGCCGCGGACGCTGTTGCCGTGCTTGTCGAGCTTCGGCGAATAGCTGCCGAGCCCGAGCCGGGCCGGCAGCGCTGCAAGGATGCCGCCGCCGACGCCGCTCTTGGCGGGGATGCCGACGCGATAGATCCACTCGCCGGCGTAGTCGTACATGCCGGAACTGGTCATGACGGACAGCGTGCGCGAGATGGCGTAAGCGCTCATCACCTGTTCCCCGGTCACGGGATTGATACCACGGTTGGCAAGGGTTGCCGCCATCACGGCGATATCGCGCGCAGTCACCAGGATGGCGCATTGCCGGAAGTAAACCTCAAGCACCGACGCCACGTTGTCCCGGATCACGGCGTTGGTGCGCAGCAGATAGCCGATCGCCCGGTTGCGGTCGCCGGTGGTGCTTTCGGAAGCATAGACGGCATCGTCGACGTCGAGGTCGCGCCCTGCGAACCGGCCCAGCGCCTGCCGGATATACTCGAACGCAGCGTTCCCCTTGGCCTCATGGATCAGGCCGGAGCAGGCGATCGCGCCGGCATTGACCATCGGGTTGAACGGGTGGTTCTCGGCATTGAGGCGAATCGAGTTGAAGGGGTCACCCGAGGGCTCCACACCGATGGCGCTTTCGACCCGCGCCGCACCCAGCGTGTCCAGCGCCAGCGCGAACACGAACGGTTTCGACATCGACTGGATGGTGAAGGGGATTTGTGTGTCGCCGACCTCGTAGACGTGGCCGTCGAGGGTGGCGAGGCTGATGCCAAAATGGGCAGGATCGGCCTTGCCGAGTTCAGGGATGTAATCGGCGACGGCGCCGCCGGTCTCGGACGCGAAATCCGCGTGGCAGCCGTTCAGGAACCGCAGCAAGGGCGGTTTCGAGCTGGTCCAGGCCGGAGCAGCGGTGGCAAGAGGAGGCGACTGTTTCATCGCCTCCTTTTGTGCATTGCATTCAAGGTGTACGCAACTGGTTCGGCATCAGGGGTCGGCGGCGTATCAGCACGAGCGCGATCAGGATGGTCGGGATCAGGATCGCCAATCCGAGCGAGGTAATCTGCCATTGCGAGAGCGGCATGATGTTGCCGCCGGGCGTGGCGAGGACGAAGCCGCCGATCACGAGCAACACCCGCAGCGGCCATTCGAGCGTGCCGGTGCCTCTGAGGTCGCCGACAAAGGCCTGATAGCCCTGAATGCCGCCGCAGATAAACAGCGTGCCGACACCCGCCAGGGCCATCAGTCCCAGTCCCTCGAAATACGGGTTCGCCCCCTGCAGCACCAGCGCCGGGTTCAGAACGAAGAAGAACGGAATGAAGTAGATGATGCTGCCGACCCACATCGATTCCCATCCCGTTTTCATCGCCGGGGAGCCGGCGATGCCGGCCGCGGCAAAGGAGGCGATGGCGACAGGCGGGGTGATCGATGACAGCATGCCCCAGTAGAAGATGAACATGTGCACGGCCATGCGGTTGAGGCCGGCCTTCTCCAGCGCGGGCGCCACCAGGATGGCGAGGAAGATGTAGCAGGCGGTCGTGGTTAGGCCGAGCCCGAGGATCAGGCTCGTGAGGGCGCACATGCCAAGCAGCAGGAACGCGTTGTCGCCGGCAATCCGCAGCAGATCGTTGGCGAGACTTGAGACCACGCCGGTCATCGAAAACGCGCCGATCAGAAGGCCGCAGCCCGCGAGGATGCCGATCAGCTCGACGAAGGTACGGCCGTTGACCTCGAGGAACTTGCTGATGGTGCCAAACGTCCAGCGCGTATCCTTCGAGAACAACTGGTTCAGTACCAGAAGCAGCGCGGTTGCATAGAACGGCGCGTGGCTCTCGCGCTTGAAATACAGCAGCATCACGATCAGCAGCGCAATGACGAAGATGTAGTACCAGCCCTCCTTGATCGTATCCATGACCTTCGGCAGTTCGGCGCGCGGGATGCCCTTCAGCCCGTGGCGCGCGGCATAGGAATCCACCTGCATGAACAGGCCGGCATAAAACAGAGCCGCCGGAATGACCGCGGCGAGAGCGACCTCGGCGTAACTGACGTTGAGGAATTGCGCGATCACGAACGCGGTTGCCCCCATCACCGGCGGGGCCAGCACCGCGCCGGTCGATGCGCAGGCTTCGATCGCGGCGGCATAGGAGGCGCGGAAGCCGCTCTTCTTCATGACCGGAATGGTCATGGTGCCGGCGGTCAGCACGTTGGAGATGATCGAGCCGGACATCATGCCGAGCAGGCCGGAGGCAAAGATGCACACCTTGGCCGCGCCGCCGCGGAACGTGCCGCACAGCGCAAAGGAAATATTGATGAAGAATTTTCCGGCGCCTGTCATCATCAAGGCGGTGCCGAACACCAGAAAGCCGATCACGGTATCGGCGAAAGCCTGGATCGGAATGCCTAGCAGGCTTTCGCCCGACAGCACGTGATATGCCGTCGCCTGTTCAAGCGTCGATTGGGTTCCGCGAAACGGTCCCAGCCATTTTGCATCGGCAAACAGGGGGTAGAGCGTAAACGGCAGCACGCTTAGCAACAGGCTCCAGCCGCCGGTGCGCCGCAGTGCCTCCATCAGCACCGCCCACATGATGATGCCTGCGATGATGACGTTGGTCGGCGCACCGCCGAATTCCCAGCCGGCTTCGGCGGCCTTGCGCACGCTGCGCATCAGTAGGATGGCGCAGGCGAACGTCGCGACAAAGAGCAGGATGTCATACCAGGGGATTCGGTCGAGCGACGAGGTCCCCGTTCCCGGAAAGATCAGGAACGTGAACGGCAACATCAGTGCGATAAGCAGGTAGAAATATTCGGTGTTGAGCTGGGTATAGCCGATGAAGAAGCGCAGCGAAAATTGCTGGTTGATGCACAGCAGGATGGTGGCCGCCGTTGCAACCACCAGCGCCCAGCGCCACGCCCCGCGCAAGGTCCGCACGCGCGTGACCTCGGCTTCCTGCATGTTGCCTGCGCCGGCGTGCGGGTCATCGAAAACGATACGTTTCGCAGGCGCGGCTGCGCTATCAGTCGCAGAAGCTGACATCATTTTCCCCGGGAGATGTTCGCCTTCGACTTCCAGCGCGGAAGCGGGCGTTATTGTTCGAAGCCGTTCGGCATGTTGGCCTTGGCCAACGCCGCCGCACGGGCCTTCAGCCAGCCGTCAAGGAAGGCCTTGTCGTCCGATGGCGGGCTGGACTTGCCGTAGTCGGCCCATGCCGCGGCCAGAACTTCCTGGCGCTTGAGCAGGCCCTTGTTGTGGGCTTCCTGCGCGTCGCTCCATTGCCCGGCTTCCTTCAGCGCCTTGGCGGCGCCGGGATGAACCGGAACAACCCAGTTCTTGGTCTGCCGGTCGGCTCCAAGGCCGCTGGAGCCGGGCGCTGCGTCCTTGTAGGCGTCATAGCCCACAATCATCGCCTTGGTGATGGAGTAGACCTCGTCGGCAGGCACCGATCCGTACACCATGAAGATCGGATAGGGGTAGTTGCCGAGTTCGATCGGCTTGTCCTTGGAAATACCGGCGCCGCAGGTCGCCATATGCGGGAAGAAGAACGAGCCGACCTTCTTCACGCGCTCCCAGCCAGCCTTGTCATTATGGGGTAGCGGCGGCCAGATGATGCCGCGGGGCGAGGTTTCGAGTTCCTTTGCCGGGCCGGTGATGGTGGTAGCAAAGGCGGCATCGACGTCGTTGTTGACCATGCCCTTCCACATCGCGCCGTAGCTCGAGAACTCCACGGTCTTGATGTCGCTCTGCTTGAGATCGCCGAAGGCGAGAATGGCCAGCGAATTCTGGTTCAGCGCCGGCGAACCGACGACGAAGCCGACGCGCTTGCCCTTGAGTTGCTTGACCTCGGTGACGCCGGTATCCTTGGCGACGCCGAGCGTGGCGGCGTTGCAGTCGACCGATGACAGCACGAGTTGCAGCGGCTGCGGACCCCACTCCTTGGCGCCGAACTCAAACACGCCTTCCTGCGCGAAGTAGGTGCCGGAGCCCATCGCCGACATGACCGCGCGCTTGGCGCGCAGCGGTGCCAGACGCGCCACGTCGTTGCCGGCGGGCAGCACGCGGACGTCGGTGCCGTATTTGTCTTTCATCATCTTGCCGACGCCGACGGCGATGTTGAAACCGGCGGTGCCGGTATCGTAGGCGGTGACGGTCATCGTCGGCGGCAGCTTGACGTCATCGGCCAGCGCCGGGGCTGCTGCCAGCAGCGAGAAGGTTGCCAAAGCACCAGACGCGGAATTCATAAGCCGACGGATCATAGTTCCTCCATTTGTCTCGTCAGACGAAACTTTTTTGTCGTTGGGATCATGTCATCGCAGGATTGCGATGGCAATCGCCGATACCTGTCACGACTGTCGCCGTGACGCTTCATTCCTAGACACATTGTCGCGGATCGAAAGTATGAGCGCGCGATTTATGCCTCGATGATCGCGACGACCTGGCCCTCGGCAATGACGTCGTCGATGTTTACGAGCAAAGCCTTTATTTTTCCTGCGGCCGTCGACGTAACGGGAATTTCCATCTTCATGGCTTCCACGAATGCGATCTCATCGCCATCGCCGACGCTTCCGCCAGTTGCAACAGGAAGTGCGCACACGCGGCCGGCGACTTCAGTGATGATCTTGATATCTGGCATGCCATTTCTCCCGAGGACCGTCTGACGGACTAATTGTCCTCGTGAACGGCTTTTTGTTTGTCGCCGCAGATTGCCTGAGGTAGCTTCTTCCGCAAGTGGAATTTTATTCCGCAGAGCGGAATGGAGCCAAAAATATGGGAAGACGCTCGGAGCGATTGAGTAAGCAGGGAATGCTGGCCAGCGACCTGGCCGGCGAGGGCGACGTGATTCAGGTGGTGTCGCGGGCTTTCGATGTCCTGCGCTGCTTCGAGGGCCACGAGGCGAGGCTCGGCAATCTGGAAATATCGAGCCGCTGCGGCCTGCCGCGCTCGACCGTGTCGCGGCTCACCCACACGCTGACGCGGATGGGCCAGCTCGTCTATCTGCCGCGCGACCAGAAATATCGCATCGGGCCCAGCGCGGTGGCGATGAGCACTTCGATGATGAAGGGGTTGCAGCTTCGCAACCTGATCAGGCTGCGGCTGCAGGATGTCGCCGAGCAATTGCCGGGTACCGTCGGCTTTGTGATTCCCGATCGTTTCCAGCTGGTTTATCTGGAGTTCGCGCGCGCGGCGAATGCGCTCGGCCTGCACGAAGCCACCGGCAGCCGCATCTCGATGACGAGTACGGCGGCCGGCTTTGCCTATACTGCCGCGCTCGATCCCGATGTCGGCGACGCCTTGATCACGGAAATGGCGCGCGAGATCCCCGAGCACGCTGCCGAGTTGAAGTTGCGAATCGAAGGCAATCGCCGCTACTTGCGCGAACATGGCTATGTCGTCGGCTGCGGCACCTGGAGCCCGCATATCAACGGCCTCGCGGTGCCGATCTGGTCGCCGCAATATCAGACCTTCGTCGTCGCGACGATCGGCCTTCTTTCAGCGATGTTCGACGAGAAACGGCTGCACAAGGAAGCGGCGCCGCAGATGCTTCAACTCGGCGCGGCGATCGGCGGCCTGCTCGAAGGCGCGGAGGGCGACATTTTCGCAAATCGTCTGGAAAGAAAACCGCTTCCGGTTCCGACCTATAAAAACAAGATCATCAAGACGGAGGATACGAATGAACTGGAAGCCGGAACTCGACGACCTCGCCCGGCGCGAAGCGTTCGCGCGCGAGATGGGAGGCGTTGACAAGGTCAAGCGCCAGCATGACCAGGGCCGCCTTACGGTTCGGGAGCGTATCGACAGACTGATCGACAGGAATTCCTTCCACGAGATCGGCGCCATCTCCGGCATCGCCGAATACGACGAAAACAGCGAGCTCAAGCATCTGACGCCGGCCAACTGCGTGTTCGGCCGCGGCAAGATCGACGGCCGCACCGTGGTCGTGGTCGGCGACGATTTCACCGTGCGCGGCGGTTCAGCCGACGCCTCGATCTCGGCGAAGCCGTTGATGGCCGAGGAAATGGCGCATGATTTCCGACTGCCGATCATCCGTGTGATCGAAGGTTCGGGCGGCGGCGGTTCGGTCAAGACCATCGAAACGAGGGGCGCGGCGAATCTTCCCGGCGGCGTCGGCGGCACGCGCTGGTACTGGTTCACGACGGCGAACATGGCGCGCGTGCCGGTGGTCGGTCTCGGGCTCGGTTCGGTCGCAGGCCTCGGCGCGGCGCGGCTGGCCGCAAGTCATTATTCGGTCATGACGCGGAACTCGGCGATGTTCGTCGCAGGTCCGCCGGTGGTGAAGCGGCTCGGCCAGGATCTGACGAAACAGGAACTTGGCGGTGCTGATATCCAGACCCGCGCCGGCGGCGTCGACGACGCCGTCGATACCGAGGAAGAGGCGTTCGATCGCGCCCGGCGTTTTCTCTCCTATCTGCCGCCGTCGGTGTACGACCTGCCGCCGACCACGGTTTGCACTGATGATCCGGAGCGCGCCGAGGAATCATTGTTGAAAGCCGTGCCGCGAAATCGACGGCAGGTCTACAAGATGCGTCCGATCATCGACGCCGTCGTTGACAAGGGCTCGTTCTTAGAGGTGAACGCGAATTTTGGCCGCCCGATCATCACGGGGCTTGCCCGGCTGGAAGGCCGCGCCGTGCTGCTGCTCGCAAGCGATCCCTTCCATTATGGCGGGTCGTGGACGGCGGAGGCGTGCCAGAAGGTCGTGCGCTGGGTCGATTTCGCCGAGACCTTCCATCTGCCTGTCGTTTACCTGATGGATTGTCCGGGCTTCATGATCGGGCTCGAAGCCGAGAAGTCGGCGACCATCCGTCACGGCGTGCGCGCGATGGCCGCGGTGAATCAGTCGACGGTTCCCTGGTGCACCATCATCGTGCGCAACGCGTTCGGCGTCGCGGGCGTCGTGCACCAGCCGGCCAACCGCTATTCGATGCGCTACGCCTGGCCGTCGGCCTATTGGGGCTCGCTGCCGCTGGAGGGCGGCATCGAGGCCGCCTATCGCGCCGACATCGACGCGGCCGACGATCCGGCCGCCAAGCTGAAAGAGATCGAGGATCGCCTCAACAAGCTGCGCTCGCCGTTCCGTTCGGCCGAAAAATTCTGGGTCGAGGAAGTGATCGATCCGCGCAAGACGCGTTCGCTGTTGTGCGAATTCGCGCGGTTGGCGGAACCGATTCGAACGACCGGGCCGGCCAAGAACATGGCGATCCGGCCGTAGGGGTACGTCATTCCGGGTCGATGCGAAGCATCGAACCCGGAATCTCGAGATTCCGGGTCTGGTGCTAACGCACCATCCCGGAATGACATCTGACGTTTCACGCCGCCGCCACCGCCGGCTTCGGCCGCGAGATCATCAGCACGATCAACGCCGCCACCATGCAGAGAGCGCCGGCCACGAAGAAGGCCGGCAGATAAGTTTCGAGCATGGTCCGCGACAGGCCGGCGCCGAACGCGGCAACGCCCGCGCCGAGTTGATGGCCCGCAAAAATCCAGCCGAACACGAGATTAGCGCGCTCCGGGCCGAACCGCTGCGCCGTGAGCCGCACCGTCGGCGGCACGGTCGCGATCCAGTCGAGCCCGTAGAACACCGCGAACAGCGACAGGCCGTAGAGCGTGAAATCCGAGAACGGCAGGAACAGCAGCGACAGCCCGCGCAGCCCGTAATACCAGAACAGCAGCTTGCGATTGTCGTAGCGGTCGGACAACCAGCCCGAGGCGATGGTGCCGACGAAATCGAAAATGCCCATCGCCGCGAGCAGGCTTGCCGCCTGCACCTGTGGAATGCCGAAATCGAGGCACATCGGAATCAGATGCACCTGGATCAGACCGTTGGTCGAGGCGCCACAGATGAAGAAGGTGGCGAACAGGATCCAGAACACGCGCGATTTCGAGGCGTCGCGAAGCGCGCCCAGCGCCGCCGCCATGATCGGCGTGGTGTTGGGGGGCGGCGCCGGCAACGGTTCGGTGCCTTCGTCGCCGTATGGCCGCAGGCCTACGTCACTGGGACGGTCGCGCATCAGCATCAGCACGGCGAAGGCGGCAACGCCCAGCATAACGCAGATCAGCACCAGCGCGATTCGCCAGCCGTAATGATCGGTCAGGCTTGCCAATAGCGGCAGGAACGCAAGCTGTCCGGTAGCGACGCTCGCGGTGAGAATGCCGACGACAAGGCCGCGCCGCGCCACGAACCAGCGCGCGGCAATCGTTGCTCCCAGTACCAGCGCCGTCATGCCGGTCCCGAGCCCGATCACCACGCCCCACAGCAGAATCAGGTGCCAGACCTTGGTCATCGCCAGCGACGCGATGAGGCCGGACACCACGATCAGCAGCGCCAACAGCGTAATGTTGCGCAGCCCATAACGGTTCATCAGCGCGGCGGCGAACGGCGCCATCAGCCCGAACAGGATGAATCGGATCGACAGCGCCGAGGAAATCTCCGCCGTGCTCCAGCCGAATTCCTTCTGCAACGGCACGATGAAAACGCCGGGCGCGCCGACGGTGCCGGCCGAAATCAACGCGGTGAGAAAAGTCACGCCGACCATCACCCAGCCGTAGTGGATGTTACGGCGGGCGAGGGTGGCTGACAGCCAGTTCGAAACCATTGAGCCTCGGAGAATTCTAACCGGACGGATTACAGGATTCGACGCATTCTGCCGGATCGGCCGTGCGACTTAAATGCCTAAGTTCCCTCGTTTCAGGACATGGGAAACTTCAGTGTGTGATCCGCTCGACTGCGATCGCCGTGGCTTCGCCGCCGCCGATGCAAAGCGCCGCGACGCCGCGCTTGAGGTTTCGCGCCTCCAGCGCATGCAGCAGCGTCACGATCAGCCGCGCGCCGGTGGCGCCGATGGGATGACCGAGGGCACAGGCGCCGCCGTTGACGTTCAACTTCTCCCGGGGGATGCCGAGGTCCTTCTGCGCTGCCATCGCGACAACGGCAAAGGCCTCGTTGATTTCGAACAGGTCGACATCGCCGACGCTCCAGCCGACCTTGTCCAGCAGTTTGCGAATAGCGGGGATCGGCGCCGTGGTGAACCATTGCGGTTCCTGGCTGTGGGTGGCGTGCCCCTTGATCACCGCCAGCGCCGGAAGACCGTCGCGATCGGCGAGCGAGCGTTTTGCGAGGATGAGCGCCGCAGCGCCGTCGGCGTTCGCCGAGGAGGCGGCCGGCGTGATGGTGCCGTTGGCCCGGAACGCGGCTTTCAGCCCGGGGATTTTTGCAGGGTCCACCTTCAGCGGGTGCTCGTCATTGGCGATAATCCGCGGCCCGGCCTTTTCGGTCAGCGTGATCGACGCGATCTCGCTCCTGAACGCGCCGCCTTCGACCGCCTTGCGTGCGCGCGTCAGCGTCTCCATCGCGTAAGCGTCCTGATCGGCGCGGGTGAACTGATAGGCTTCGGCGGTGGCCTCGCCGAAATCGCCCATCGAGCGGCCTGTCTCGTAGGCGTCTTCCAGCCCGTCCATCATCATGTGATCGATGATCCGGTCATGACCGGCACGATAGCCGCCGCGCGCCTTTGCCAGCAGATAGGGCGCATTGCTCATGCTCTCCATGCCGCCGGACAGCACGATCTCGGCCGAGCCCGCGTTGATGATGTCGTGCGCGAGCATCGTGGCCTTCATGCCGGAGCCACAGACCTTGTTGATGGTGGTGGCGCCGGTGGCGTCGGGCAGTTTTGCGCCGCGGGCAGCCTGGCGGGCCGGCGCCTGGCCCTGTCCGGCCGGCAGCACGTTGCCCATGAACACCTCGTCGATCCTTTCGGGTGAGAGTTTCGCCCGCTCCAGCGCGGCTCCGATCACATGAGAACCGAGCTTGTGGGCGCTGAAAGGCGACAGTTCGCCCATGAAGCGGCCGAGCGGCGTGCGGGCGGCGGAAAGGATGACGACGGGATCGGAAGCGGCGGCCATGGCGGTGCTCCTCAGTTACGGGCATCTATTGGATGATTATCATCATATGATGCGCCGCAATAATTGCAACCGACGTTCCCATGAAAAGGCTGGGATAGCCCCATGACAAAATCTGGCGGTTCGCATGAGAGAAACTGATCGATCCGCGTGGGGGAACGATCGGGAGGACGGCGCCGGGCTATGCCAGGTCCTCAAGCGCCGTCTTGATCGCCTTCCTGAACGCCGTGACGTCGCCGAGTTCATGTCCGAGCAGCAGCACAAGCCGGGTCAGGAACAGCGCCTCGCGCTCGGGCCCTGCGGCATCGATCGCCATCGCCAGGGCTTCATACGCGCCCTCGAAATCCTCGAATTTCATCGCGCTCATGTCGCCTCGCTTCCCAGGCAAAGACTGGCGGTTTTCAGGACCTCGCCGGGCACGATGGTCTTCCATCGCCCGGCAACGTGCAGGTCGGGCCGCAGCAAATAGAGCGCGCCGGGACCTGCGGCGAACAGGCGGGCGATTTGCCGGTCATCATCAGCAATGGTCTTCGTGCCGGAGTCCGAGCCGAGCGATCCGATGACGAGGCAAACGAAACGCTTGTCGATCCGGCCAAGTTGCTTGAGCAGTGCCGCCTGGTCGGCGGCAGGTTGCCCGTCGCAAAACAGGATCGCCGTCATGCCGTTGCCGGCGTGATCGAGCAAATGGCTTCCGTCGCCGAGCCCAGCGTTCGGCGCGACGCTGCCGCAGCCGGGTCCGCCGGCGAATTCTGCATCGTGCTTGGCATAGGGCGTCAGCGGGCTTTCGGAATAGGTGTAGGGCTGCATCTGGCGTGGATTGGCTAGCCCGCGCGGAAACTCATGCTTCAAGCTGAGCGACAGCGCCGCCTCGCGCGCCAGCCTCCAGCCGCGGGTCGGCGGCGTCATGAAGCGCGTGCTCTTGGTGGCATTGGCGAAGACGTCGAGCGTGGCGCCGCGCCGCTCCGGCGAATAGCTGTCGAGCAGCCGGTCGTCCGCTTCGCCATGGAGAACGAGCGCCAGTTTCCAGCCGATGTTTTCGGCATCGGCCAGCCCGTTGTTCAGCCCGCGCACGCCAAAGATCGGCACGATATGCGCGGCGTCGCCGATAAAGAAGACGCGGCCATGGCGGTAATCGTCGAGGCAGAGCGTGTTGGCGGAGTAGACGCTCCACCATTCCAGTTCCCATGGTCTGGTGTGGTGGATGTCGGCCAGGATCGCCCCGACGCGGGCGCGGATGTTCTCTTCCTTGAGGGCGTCTTCCTCGCTTTCGCCTTCGCGGAGCTGATAGTCGATGCGCCAGATATCGTCCGGCTGCTTGTGGATCAGCACCGTGCCGCCGGGATTGCCGCTCGGTTCGAAGAACGCCCGGCGCTCGGTCGGAAAATCGTGATCCATGCGGATATCCGCGATCACATACCGGCCTTCATAATTGTCCCCCTTCATCCGCAGTCCGAGCATCGAGCGGATCGGCGACCGCGCGCCGTCGGCGGCCAGCACATAGAACGCGTCGAGCCAGTAGTCGCCCGCCGGCGACGTGATGCGCGCAGACACGCAATCCTCGTGCACCTCGATGCCGGCGAGTTCGCTCTGCCAGCGCATGTCGATCAGCTCGTTTGCTGCGACCGCATCATGCAGGAATTTCTCGATGTACTGCTGTTGCAGATTGTACATCGGCAGGTATTTCTCGTTGGCCGGATGCGGCATTTCGAGCCGGAAAATCTGTTCGCCGCGGTAGTAGCTGCGGCCGAGCCGCCAGCCGAGCGCCTTTTCCAGGAACGGCGAGACCGCGCCAATCCGTTCCAGGATGTGCATGCTTGGGCGTGCGATGCAGATGGCGCGGCTGCCATCATTGAACGTGTCCTTGCGTTCGATCAGCACGCATCTGATGCCGTAGCGCGCCAGTACCAGTGCCGCGGTCATGCCGATCGGGCCGGCGCCCACGATCAGGACCGGGTGTTTCGCCGTGGCGCCGTCGAGCTCGGGAACGCGTCGTGCCGCAAACCGTGGATAGTCGAAGTAGAGCGAATCCAGCGGTCCCTTGCCGGCAGGTCTCATGCGTCCCTCCGTCTATTTCTTGCGGTCGAGAAATCCCTGCATCAACCGCTGTGGCTCGCCGGTGAGGAAGGACTGCCCGAACACGCCGATGCTCAAATTGACGGATTCGGTCAGCGGCAGTTCTTCCCACTGGCGCATCAGCGCCTTCTGCGCGCGCAGCGCTTCAGGTCCGCATTCGAGCAGCGCTTTCACGGTGTGCTCGACTGCGGCATCGAGCCCGCCTTCCTTGGCTACCACATCGACCAGACCCCAGGCGAGGGCGGTCGGCGCGTCGATATTCTCCGCGGTCATGACCAGCCAGCGGGCGCGGCCCCAGCCGATCAGTCGCGGCAACAAAGCGGCGTGGATCACGGAGGGGATGCCGACGCGCACCTCGGGCATGCCGAATTTGGCGTCGTGAGCGGCAATCCGGAAATCGCAGGCCGCGGCGACCTCGAGGCCGCCGCCGAGGCACCAGCCCGGGAGCCGCGCGATGACAGGCGCTGGAAACTTGCGCACCGCCTCGCAGAGGTCGCGCAGCCGGGTGATGAAGGCTTCCGCGGATTTCTGATCGAGCCGCGCCATCTCCTTGATGTCGGCGCCGCCGATCATGCTCTTCTCGCTCTGTCCGGCCAGGATCACGGCGCGGATGTCCCCGTCGCCGGCGAGCTGCTCGAACCCCTCGCGGACGCCGTCGGTGACGGCAGAGGAAAGGATGTTGAGGGAGCCGGCGTTGCAGATCGAGAGGCGAACCACGCCTCGGCCGTCGCGGTCGATCCCGCAGTGCGGATTGAGCATTTCCATGGTGTTTCCCCGATCTGTCCTCGTGGTTGGCGCCACTTCCAAGACATTGCTCCGGCTTGTCAAGGGCAGGCCGGAGAGGCGTTGCCAGGCCTCGGTCACGCTCGAAGCTCACCGATCTGCGGCCGCTATCGGTCAAGTCGGGCACGATCTCGGCAGAAGGTAAAGCCGTAAAGCTAGGTCGCCAGACCAGCTACGCGGAGGGCTTTGTCCATGACGGAGCAGGCAATCTCGCGGTGCACGCGACCGCGACGTTCTCGATGATCGGACATGGCGAAATAAATGCAGCTTTCAAGGCCGAAGCTGCTATTATATGACTGAAAACATTTAATGGGAATGTCGATGCGTTATTCGAAAGAGCACAAGCAGGAGACCCACGCACGGATCGTGAAGAAGGCCTCGGTGCGGCTTCGCGAGAAGGGCGCGCATGGCATCGGCGTCGCCGACCTGATGAAGGAAGCGGGCCTGACCCATGGCGGTTTCTATGCGCATTTTGATTCCCGTGAGGCGCTGGTGATCGAGGCCTTTGGCTACGCGATGGACCGCGCGAACGAGCGCTGGCGCAAGATGGCCGAAGAGATACCGGCCGAGAAGCGGTTTTCAACCATCGTCGAGACCTACCTGACGCCCCTTCACCGCGACGATCCCGGCCACGGTTGCGCGGTGCCGGCGCTCGGCGCCGAGATCGCCCGCGAAAGCCCGAAGACGCGCAAGGCGTTTGCCGCCAAGATCGAGCAGATGATCGAGATGATGACCGATCAGATTTCCGGCGTTCCGCGCAAGGCCGCCCGCAAGCAGGCCATTGCGGCGCTGACCACCATGATGGGCACGCTGGTGCTGTCGCGCATCGCCGGCACCGGCGAATTCTCCGACGAGATTCTGGCCTCGGGTCGCGAGGCCGCGCTGGGACGAACGGCTGCGTCGAAACCGGTCGCGAAGAAGGCTAAGGCGAAGCCGAATTAAAATCGACGGCTCTCTCCACGTCGTCCCGGCCTTGAGCCGGGACGACGAGGGTTTCGCACCAGGCCCTCATCTTCCGCCAAACAGTGCCCGTTCGCCTTCCACCGTCTCGAGAATGTAGTCGGCCACCGCGCGAATGCGCGCCAGGTCCTTGCTGTCGGCGTGCATCAGCATCCAGAACGTGCGCGATATCCTCACCTCGTCAGGCAGCACCGGGCGCAGTTCGCGATGGGCCGTCGCCATGAAATGCGGCAGCACCGCGATACCGAAGCCTGCGATGGTGGCGTTGAGCTGCGCGATCAAATTGGCGCTGCGAAACTTCGCGGAGATCTTCGGTGAGACCTGCGGCAGATAGTCCAGTTCCGGCGTGAACAGCAGTTCCTCGATGTAGCCGACGAAACGATGCGCTGGTAGGTCGCCACGGCCGGTGATTTCAGGCATTCGGTCGAGATAGGCCGGCGCGGCATAGAGGCCGAGGCTGTAGTCGAGCAGCTTGCGCCCGACGATGCGGCCTTCCTTGGGCATGGTCAGGCTGATCGCAATGTCGGCCTCGCGCTTTGACAGGCTGAACAGCCGGGCGGTGGCGACGAGTTGCAGGTCGAGATCGGGATACCGCTCAGTGAATTTCACCAGCCGCGAGGCCAGGAAGTGGCTGCCAAAGCCGTCGGGGGCGCCGATCCGCACCGTGCCGGTCAGATGGGCGCGCGAGCCTCCGACGGCCTCCTGGTTGGCGACGATGGTGGATTCCATCGCCTCCGCGCTGTCGGCGACGCGCTGGCCGGCCTCGGTGAGGAGATAGCCGGTCTTGCGGCGATCGAACAGTTTTGCGGAGAGATGCCGTTCGAGGCGGTCGACACGGCGGATCACTGTGGCATGATCGACCGCAAGCTGCTTGGCCGCAGCGGAAACCGATCCGCCGCGGACGATCGCCAGCACGAAGCGGAAGTCATCCCAATCGATCGTCTTGCCGCCTTGATCCAGCATTTCCGCACATCTATGGTGCAATTTATCGGACTTGTATCCCAAGAAATGCGGGTCAAAAAGGTCCCCAAAGCGATCCAGCGGGACTGTTAGGGAGGTATTCATGCGTTCCATCGGACATTTCATCGGCGGCAAGGAGGTCAAGGGTACCTCGGGCCGGACGGCCGACGTTTTCGAGCCGATGACCGGCGACGTCCAGGCCAAGGTGGCGCTGGCCTCCAAGGCCGAGGTTCGCGCCGCCGTCGAGAACGCCAGGGACGCCCAGGTCGAGTGGGCCAACACCAATCCGCAGCGCCGCGCGCGCGTGATGATGAAGTTCGTCGAGCTGGTGCAGCGCGACTACGACAAGCTCGCCGACGTACTGGCGCGTGAGCACGGCAAGACCGTTCCCGATGCCAAGGGCGACATCCAGCGCGGCCTCGAGGTCGCGGAATTCGCCTGCGGCGTTCCGCATCTGATGAAGGGCGAATACACCGAAGGCGCCGGCCCCGGCATCGACATCTATTCGATGCGGCAGCCGCTCGGCGTGGTCGCCGGCATCACGCCGTTCAATTTCCCTGCGATGATCCCGATGTGGAAGTTCGCGCCCGCGATCGCCTGCGGCAACGCCTTCATCCTGAAGCCCTCGGAGCGCGATCCCGGCGTGCCGATGATGCTGGCGGCCTTGATGATCGAGGCCGGCCTGCCGTCCGGCGTTCTCAACGTCGTCAACGGCGACAAGGAAGCCGTCGACGCCATTCTCGACGATCCCGATATCAGGGCGATCGGCTTTGTCGGTTCGACGCCGATCGCGCAGTATATCTACGAGCGCGCGGCTCAGACCGGAAAGCGCTGCCAGTGTTTTGGCGGCGCCAAGAACCACGCCATCGTGATGCCCGACGCCGACATGGACCAGACCGTCGATGCGCTGATCGGCGCCGGCTATGGCTCGGCGGGCGAGCGCTGCATGGCGATTTCGGTCGCGGTGCCCGTCGGCAAGACTGCCGCCGACCGCCTGATGGAAAAGCTGATCCCGCGCGTGGAGTCGCTCAAGATCGGCACCTCGGTCGATCCGTCCGCCGATTACGGCCCGCTGGTGACCCGCGAGGCGGTCGAGAAGGTGAAGAACTACATCGATATCGGCGTCAAGGAAGGCGCAACGCTCGCGGTCGACGGCCGCGGCTTCAAGATGCAGGGCTACGAGAACGGATTCTACCTCGGCGGTTCGCTGTTCGACAACGTCACCAAGGACATGCGGATCTACAAGGAAGAGATCTTTGGCCCGGTGCTCTCGGTGGTGCGCGCCCACGACTACAACGAGGCGCTGGCGCTGCCGTCGGACCATGACTACGGCAACGGTGTCGCGATCTTTACCCGCGATGGCGACGCGGCGCGCGATTTCGCGGCCAAGGTCAATGTCGGCATGGTTGGCATCAACGTGCCGATCCCGGTGCCGATTGCCTATTACACCTTTGGCGGCTGGAAGAAGTCGGGCTTCGGCGATCTGAACCAGCATGGTCCGGACTCGATCCGCTTCTACACCAAGACCAAGACGGTGACCTCGCGCTGGCCGTCCGGCGTCAAGGAGGGTGCCGAGTTCTCAATCCCGACGATGAAGTAACGGTATAGCCCACGCCGTCATTGCGAGCGCAGCGAAGCAATCCATCTATCCCCGAATAGAGGCGTGGACTGCTTCGTCGCTTCGCTCCTCGCAATGACGACAAGAATGAGCAGCCCTTAATGCATTTCGCGCTCAACGAGGACCAGATCGCCGTCCGCGACATGGCGCGGGCGTTTGCGGCCGAGAAGATCGCGCCGCATGCGCTCCGCTGGGACGAGGAAAAACATTTCCCCGTCGACGTGATGCGGGAAGCGGCCACGCTAGGCATGGGTGGCATCTACATCAAGGACGACGTCGGCGGCTCGGCGATGACACGTTTCGACGCCGCGCTGATCTTCGAGGCGCTGGCGACGGGGTGCCCGACGGTGTCGGCATTCATCTCGATTCACAACATGGCTTCCTGGATGATCGATGCCTACGGCAACGAGATCCAGCGGCAAGAGTGGCTGCCGAAGCTTTGCAAGATGGAGTTGATCGCAAGCTACTGCCTCACCGAACCGGGCGCCGGCTCCGACGCCGCGGCGCTGCGCACCCGCGCGGTGCGTGAGGGCGATCATTACGTCCTGAACGGGCAGAAGCAGTTCATTTCAGGTGCCGGCGGCACCGACCTGCTGGTGGCGATGGTGCGGACCGGCGGCGACGGTCCCGGCGGAGTCTCGACGCTCGTCATCGACGGCAAGGCGCCGGGCGTGTCGTTCGGCGCCAACGAGCGCAAGATGGGCTGGAACGCGCAGCCGACCCGCGCGGTGATTTTCGAGAACGCCCGTGTGCCGGTCGAAAACCGTCTGGGCGAGGAAGGCATCGGATTCAAGATCGCGATGGCCGGGCTCGACGGCGGCCGCATCAATATCGCGGCGTGTTCGCTCGGCGGCGCGCAAAACGCGCTGGAAAAATCGCTGGCCTACATGAAGGAACGCAAGGCGTTCGGAAAGCGCCTCGACGAATTCCAGGCGCTGCAGTTTCGTCTCGCCGACATGGCGACCGAACTGGAGGCGGCGCGGACTTTTGTGTGGCGTGCCGCCGCGGCGCTCGACCGCAAGGACGCCGACGCCACCATGCTGTGCGCGATGGCCAAGCGCTTTGGCACCGACGTCGGTTTCGAGGTGGCCAACCAGGCGCTACAGCTCCATGGCGGCTACGGCTATTTGAGCGAATACGGCATCGAGAAAATTGTGCGCGACCTCCGTGTGCACCAGATCCTGGAAGGGACCAACGAGATCATGCGGCTGATTGTGTCGCGCAAGCTGATCGAGGGCGCGCGATGAGCGATACTTCTGTCGTCGAGGGTGACCTGATTGCGCGCAAGGAAGGCTCCGTCGGCGTTATCCGCCTGAACCGTCCGAAGGCCATCAATGCCGTGACGCTGGAGATGTTTCACGACTTCGACAAGGCGCTCGACGCGTTCGAGGCTGATCCCGCAGTTGCGGTGATCCTGCTGGAAGGCGCGGGCGAGCGCGGTCTGTGCGCCGGGGGCGACATCCGCGCGCTGTGGGAAAGCTCCAAGGTCAAGGGCGATCTCGGCAAGATACTGTGGCGCGACGAATACATCCTGAACGCCCGGATCAAGAAATTCCCAAAGCCCTATGTCGCCTTCATGGACGGCATCGTGATGGGCGGCGGCGTCGGCCTGTCGGCGCATTCCAGCCACCGTGTTGTGACCGAGAAGACGAAGCTCGCAATGCCCGAAGTCGGGCTCGGCTTCTTTCCCGACGTCGGCGGCACCTGGCTGTTGTCGCATTCGCCGGGAGAGATCGGCACCTACTTCGGATTGACCGGCCGGACCATGAACGGTCCCGACGCGATCCATGCCGGCTTTGCCGACGCGGTAGTGCCGTCGGCCAAGCTTGCTGACTTGCGCGAGGCTCTGACAAAGGTTCGCGCCGGGATCACGTCCGCGGAAGTCAAAGCCTTGATCGCCGGCTTTGCGACCGGTGAGACCGCTGGCCCCGTGGCGGCGTTGGAGGGCAAGATCGACGCATGGTTTGCCCATGATCGGATGGAAGACATCATCGCGGCCTTGCAGCGCGATGGCTCTGAACTGGCGCTGGCGACCCTGAAGACGCTGAATGAGAAATCGCCGCGCGGCATGGTGGTGACGCTGAAACTGCTGCGGCTGGCGCGCACGGCGCGCTCGCTGGAAGAGTGCCTGGTGCGCGAATATCGCGCCGCGCTGGAAGTGTTTGCCAGCGACGATTTCCGCGAGGGCGTGCGCGCCGCGGTGATCGACAAGGACCGGAGCCCGAAATGGTCGCCGCCGCGAATTGAGGACGTGACGCCGGCAATGGTCGCGCGGTATTTCGCGGAGATCGGTGCCGACGAGTTGAAGTTTCCCTGATCAAAACACAAAAAATTCAAGCGGAGGATTCGAGATGGCAAATATCGCATTCATTGGCCTCGGCAACATGGGCGGGCCGATGGCCGCCAATCTGGTCAAGGCCGGCCACAAGGTCACCGCGTTCGATCTGGTCGCGGCCTCGCGCGATCAGGCCAAGGCGGACGGCGCGGCCGTTGCCGAAAGTTCGGTGGCATCCGTCAAGGGCGCCGACATCGTCATCACCATGCTGCCCGCGGGCAAGCACGTGCTGTCGGTGTGGAACGAGGTGATCCCCGCGATGACCAAGGGCGCGCTGATCATCGACTGTTCGACCATCGACGTCGAAAGCGCCAAGCAGGCTCATGCGCTGGCGGCGAAGCACGGTGCGCTTTCCGTCGATGCGCCGGTGTCGGGTGGAACCGGCGGTGCCAAGGGCGCGACGCTCACCTTCATGTGCGGCGGCGAGGACAAGGCTTTTGCGGCGGCCAAGCCCGTGCTCGAGAACATGGGCAAGAAACTCGTGCATTGCGGCGGCGCCGGCGCGGGGCAGGCGGCCAAGATCTGCAACAACATGATCCTGGGCATTTCCATGATCGGGGTCGGCGAGGCTTTTGCACTCGCCGAAAAGCTCGGCCTGTCGCACCAGGCGCTGTTCGACGTTGCTTCGACCTCCTCTGGGCAATGCTGGGCGCTAACGTCCTATTGCCCGGTGCCCGGCCCGGTGCCGGCTTCGCCCGCGAACAACGGTTACAAGCCCGGATTTGCCGCGGCGCTGATGGTGAAGGACCTGACGCTGGCGCAGGATGCGGCCAACGCCGCGGGCGCTGCGACGCCGCTGGGCAAGCACGCGCAGGAGATCTACAAGGCGTTCGACGCCGCCGGCCATGGCGGGGTGGATTTTTCCGGCATTATCCAGCACGTTCGGAGTCTCGCCGCGAAATAACGGAGGCCCGATGACGAGTTTTCAGGACGCACGCGCCTTTCTGCTCAAGCACCGCACCGATTACGATGCGGCCGTGAAGGGCTTTCGCTGGCCAGATCCGGTTCCGTTCAACTGGGCGCTCGACTGGTTCGATGCGGAACTCGCCCGCAACAATGACAGCCGGGACCGCACCGCCCTTTGGATCGTCGATGCCGGCCACAAGGAAACGAAGCTTTCCTTCGCGACGTTGTCGGCCCGTTCCAATCAAGTGGCGAACTTCCTGCGTGCGCAGGGGCTCAAGCGCGGCGATCATCTGCTGCTGCTGCTCGGCAATGTCGTGCCGCTGTGGGAGACCATGCTGGCGGCGATGAAGCTCGGCGTGGTGGTGATCCCCGCGACCACGTTGCTCACGCCGGACGAATTGCGTGACCGGCTCGATCGCGGCCGGGCGAGGGCGGTGGTGGCGTCACAGGATCAGGTCGCGAAGTTCGCAGGTCTCGGAGGAGACAGTCTGGTTCGCATCGTGGTCGGTGCGACGTCGAACCACGACGGCTGGCTTCCGTTCGAGGAGGCGGCCGGCGCGTCCGAAACCTTCGCCCCCGACGGCCCGACCAACGCCGACGATCCGATGCTGCTGTACTTCACCTCGGGCACCACGGCCAAGCCAAAGCTGGTGCGGCACAGCCAGCGCAGCTATCCGGTCGGTGCGCTGTCGACGATGTTCTGGCTCGGGCTGCAGCCCGGCGACGTGCATCTGAATATTTCCTCGCCCGGCTGGGCCAAGCATGCCTGGAGTTGTTTCTTCGCGCCGTGGAATGCCGGCGCCACCGTGTTCGTCGTCAACCAGCCGCGCTTCGATGCGAAGTCGCTGCTTGCGACTGTCGGCCGGTGCGGCGTGACCACGCTGTGCGCGCCGCCGACGGTGTGGCGGCTGTTCATCCAGGAGAAGCTTGCGGACTTCAAGGTTAGCCTGCGCGAGGTCTGCGGCGCGGGCGAACCGCTCAATCCCGAAGTGATCGATCAGGTGAAGGCCGCCTGGGGGCTCACCATCCGCGACGGCTACGGCCAGACCGAAACCACCGCGCTATCAGGCAATTCGCCGGGCCAGAAGGTCAAGATCGGCTCGATGGGCCGCCCGCTGCCGGGCTATCGCGTGCAGATAACAGACCATGACGGCCACATCACCAGGGAGGGCGAGGTCACGCTCGTGCTCGGCGCCGACCGTCCGGCGGGGCTTATGCAGGGCTATCAGGGCGACGACGGCAAGCTCTCCGGCGCCGACGGCGATCTCTACCGCTCAGGCGACGTGGTGTTTGCCGACGACGAGGGCTACCTCACTTTCGTCGGCCGCTCCGACGACGTCTTCAAATCCTCCGACTACCGCATCAGCCCGTTCGAGCTGGAAAGCGTGCTGCTGGAACATGAATCGGTCGCCGAGGCCGCGGTGGTGCCGAGCCCCGATCCGATCCGGCTCGCGATTCCGAAGGCTTACGTTCTGCTGGTGTCGGGCGTCGAGCGCACGCCGGAGACCGCGCTGTCGATCTTCAAGCACCTGCACACCCGGCTGGCGCCGTTCAAGCGCATCCGCAAGATCGAGCTGGTGACGGAACTGCCCAAGACGATCTCCGGCAAGATCCGCCGCGTGCAGTTGCGCCGCCTCGAGCATGACGATAATCGCGAGGACGCGTTGCGCGGCGCGGAATTCCGCGAAGATGAATTCCCGGAACTGCAGAAGGTGCGGACGGCCGGGTTGGAGAGCTGATCGATGAATGAAGTCTGGAAGCCACCGGTCTCGTTTGAGGCCTATCAGGCCATGGTAGGCAAGGAGATCGGCGTGTCGTCCTGGCACCTGATCGACCAGGACAGGATCAACGTCTATGCCGACGTGATCGAGGACCATCAGTTCATCCATGTCGATCCCGAGCGCGCCAAGAAGGAAACCGCGTTCGGCAACACCATCGCGCACGGCTTTCTCACGATGTCGCTGATGAGCATCATGTCCTACGAGGTGATGCCGGTCATCGAAGGCACGGCGATGGGCGTCAATTACGGTTTCGACAAGCTGCGCTTCCTCTCGCCGGTCCGCGCCGGCTCCCGCGTCCGCGGCCGGTTCACCCTGGTGGAGGCCAAGCTGCGCAAGCCGAAAGAGCTGCAATCGCGCACCAGCGTCACCGTCGAGATCGAGGGCGAGGAAAAGCCCGCGCTGGTCGCCGACTGGATCGGGTTAATCTATTTCAATTAACCTTTCTTCCGTCGTTGCCGGGCTTGACCCGGCAACCCATCCTTGTTCAAAACGCCTGCAATTTTGATGGATGCCCGGGTCGGGCATGACGAGAATTCGGGAAATACCGCTCATGGCAATCAGGTTTGACGGACGCGTCGCTATCGTCACCGGCGCGGGCAATGGTCTGGGACGGGCGCATGCGCTGGGGCTGGCGAGCCGCGGCGCCAAGGTGGTGGTCAATGATTTCGGCGGCGCGCGCGACGGTACCGGCGGCTCGCTGTCACCGGCCGAAGCCGTGGTCGAGGAAATCCGCAAAGCGGGCGGCACGGCGATGCCCGACGGTGCGGATGTTTCGAACTTCGAGCAGGTCACCGCCATGGTCGAACGTGCCACGAAGGAGTGGGGCAGCGTCGATCTCCTCTGCGCCAACGCCGGCATCCTGCGCGACAAGTCCTTTGCCAAGATGGAGGTGGACGATTTCCAGAAGGTGATGGACGTTCACCTCATCGGCACCTTCTACTGCTGCAAGGCGGTGTGGGCCGGCATGCGCGAGCGCAATTACGGCCGCATCGTCGTCACCACCTCGTCGTCGGGCCTGTTCGGCAATTTCGGCCAGGCCAATTACGGCGCGGCCAAAGCCGGCATGGTCGGCCTGATGAACGTGCTGGCCGAGGAAGGCCGCAAGAACAACATCCGCGTCAACACCATCTCACCGACCGCGGCAACCCGCATGACCGAAGAACTGCTGCCGCCGCAGGCGCTGGCCTTGATGCGCCCCGAGGCGATCACGCCGGCGGTGGAATTCCTGCTCAGCGAGGATGCGCCCACCCGCACTATCATGGGCGCCGGCGCCGGTTCGTTCGCCGTGATCAAGATCATCGAGACCGAAGGCATCAACCTGGCCCAGTCCGACTGGACGCCGGATGCGATCGCAGCGCACTTTGCCGAGATTGACGACGTGTCGAAGGCGAAAGCGTTGCAGGGCGCGTTCGAGCAGACGCAGAAATATGTCGCGCAGGCCGCGGCGCGGGCCGGGATCAAGTTGTAGCGTTTGCCTCTCTGCCGTCATGGCCGGGCTTAACCCCGCCATCCACGTCTTTGTCACCGCCCGCAGTTAGACGTGGATGCCCGGGTCAAGCCCGGGCATGACGACTGTTATTGTGGCGCCGACGGCCTACACTCCCTCCATGCCTACGACTTCACAACACGTTGCCATCATCGGCGCCGGCCCCGCCGGCCTGATGGCAGCCGAAGTGCTCGCGCAAAGCGGCGCATCCGTCACCGTCTATGACGCGATGCCATCCGCAGGCCGCAAGTTCCTGATGGCCGGCCGCGGCGGGCTCAACCTCACCCATAGCGAACCTCTGCCGCAATTCCTCGCACGTTACCGCGAGGCTCAGCCGCATCTCGCCGCCGCCATCGAAGCGTTCCCGCCGCAGGCATTGCGTGACTGGAGCGAGGCGCTCGGGCAGGAGACTTTTGTCGGCTCCAGCGGCCGGGTCTTTCCAAAGGCCTTCAAGGCATCGCCTCTGCTGCGGGCGTGGCTGCGGCGGCTGGACTCGATGGGCGTGCAATTGGCACTGCGTCACCGCTGGACCGGCTGGGACGAGCAGGGCCGTCTTCGTCTTCAAACGCCTGACGGGCTGCGCGCCATCGAGGCGCACGCAGCTGTGCTGGCGCTCGGCGGCGCAAGCTGGCCGCGGCTGGGCTCCGACGGCGCATGGACTGAGATCCTGGCGGCGAGAGGCGTGCAGATTTCGCCGCTGCAGCCGGCGAATTCCGGCTTCACCGTCGCCTGGTCCGACATTTTTCGCGATCGCTTCGAAGGCCAGCCGCTCAAGGGCGCGGCATTTTCATTCGGCAAGCACAGCGTCCGCGGCGAAGCCATCGTTACCCGGACCGGCATCGAAGGCGGCGCGGTCTATGCGCTGTCTGCCGAGCTACGCGAGGCGATCGACAGGGGCAGGGCGACCCTGCGCGTGGCGCTGCGTCCCGATCTCGACATAAAAGAACTGATCGCGAAGATATCAGTGCCGAGAGGCAAACAGTCCCTGTCGAATTTTCTGCGCAAGGCGATCAGCCTCTCGCCTGTCGCGATCAGCTTGCTGCAGGAGGCAGCCAAGGACTCCGGCACTTCGCTGGCGTCGCTGTCATCGTCCGATCTTGCCAGCCTGATCAATGCGGTCCCGATCGAACTCACGGGCGTCGCGCCGATCGCGCGCGCGATTTCCACTGCGGGCGGAGTAGCGTTCAGTGAACTCGATGCCGATTTCATGATCCACCGTCTGCCCGGCGTGTTCGCAGCCGGCGAAATGCTGGATTGGGAGGCGCCGACGGGTGGCTATCTGCTGCAGGCGTCATTCGCGACGGGCGCAGCAGCAGGGCGGGGCGCGCTGAAATGGCTTGGTTGAACGCTCCAACGACGTCATTGCGAGCGCAGCGAAGCAATCCATCGTGCGGCAAAACGGATAGATGGATTGCTTCGTCGCTGCGCTCCTCGCAATGACGTTGTGAGGGCGTGCCTTACCGCAACTTCCCTCTCGCCGCCACCGGCAGCGTGCCGATGATCTCGTCGCCGCGTACCATCACCACTTCGTCCATCATGTTGACGACCACGCAGACATGGTTGGGCACGATCCGCACGACGTCGCCGACGACGGGCCGCGTGTTGCTGCGGGCCAGATCGAGAAAACCGTGCTCCTCGGCAAAGCGCGCGATCTTCGCTTCCGGGTGCTCCAGAATCAGTCCGTAACCCTCGAGCCCGCCGCCGGGGTCGGAAGTCAGCGTTTTCGAGCCGGCGTCGAGAATGCCGCGCTCCGGGCCGGCGCGGCTGACGACGGTGGAATAGATGTTGAGCGCGCAATCATCCCACTCGGCGACGCCGGCAGCGACCTGCATGCGGTCGTTGTAGATATAGGTACCCGGCCGATGCTCAGTCGCGCCCCTGAGCTTGCCGAGATTCTTCAGGTTCGGCGAGCCGCCGGTCGAAACCATTGTCGCGTCGAGCCCATGCGCGCGGACGCCGGCCAGCGCCTCGTCGTAGAACTTCTGCGCTTCGGCCCAGCCGGTTTCGGTCGGATACAGCATGAAGCCCGCGAATTTCAGTCCCTTGGACCCCGCGATCTCCCGCGCCAGCGCGATGGCCTCGGCCGGTGTCTCGACGCCGGCGCGCTTGCGGCCTGTGTCGCATTCGACCACGACCGACAGCGGACGGCCTGAAGCGGCGGCCGCCTGCGGCAGGCTCGCAATCACGATCGAATTATCGGCGGCAACCGTCATGTTCGCCTTGGCCTGCAGCGCCGCAAGGCGCGCCATCTTCTCCTCGCCGATCAGGTTGTAGCTGATCAGGATGTCGTCGATGCCGGCTTCCGCCATCACCTCGGCCTCGCCGATCTTCTGGCAGGTAATGCCCTTGGCGCCGGCCGCGACCTGCATCTGCGCCAGCAGGGGGCTCTTGTGGGTCTTGATGTGCGGCCGGTTGGCGACGCCGGCCGTATCGCAGGCCACCTGAACTCGCGCGATGTTGCGCTCGACGCGGTCCATGTCGATCACGGCGCAGGGCGTGCCGTATTCACGGGCTATCTTGGCGGCGAGGGGGGTGGTCATCAAGCTAACTCCGGTCGTTCCTCGTCATTGCGAGCGCAGCGAAGCAATCCATTGTGCGGCATAACGGATAGATGGATTGCTTCGTCGCTCTGCTCCTCGCAATGACGTTCTATGCCTGCTCTATCTCTTCGCGCAGCACTTCCAGCTCCAGCCACCGGTCTTCGGCCGCCGCCAGTTCTTCCTGCGCCTTCGCAATGGCTGACGATGCCGCGTCGAACTTCCTGCGATCCTTGGTGTAGAGATCGGGATCGTCAAGCAGCTTTTGCTGTTTGGCAATCTCGGCCTGCAACTTCGTCATCGTCTTCGGCAGGGTTTCCAGCGCGTGCTTCTCGTTGAAGTTCAGCCGGCGCTTTGACGCCGCAGCGGGCGCGGCGGCCCTGGTTTCCTTCTTTTCCTCGACGGTTGCACCGGGAGCCTCTCGCGCAAGATCCTCGCCACGCTGCGCCAGCATGTCGGTGTAGCCGCCGGCGTACTCGAGCCAGCGGCCGTTGCCCTCGGGCACGATCACGGACGTGACGACGCGATCGAGGAAGTCGCGATCATGGCTGATCAGGATCACGGTGCCCTCGTAATCGCCGAGCATCTCCTCCAGCACATCGAGGGTTTCGAGGTCGAGGTCGTTTGTCGGCTCGTCCAGTACCAGGAGATTGGACGGCTTTGCCAGCGAACGCGCGAGCATCAGCCGGCCGCGCTCACCGCCGGACAGCACTTCCAGCGGCGTACGCATCTGCTCCTGCGCGAACAGAAAGTCCTTCATGTAGCTGACGACGTGCTTCGGCCGGCCACCGACCATGACGTGGTCGCCGCGTCCGCCGGTCAGGGCTTCGGCCAGCGTCGATTTGGGATCGAGGCTTTCGCGGTGCTGGTCCAGGGTCGCCATCTCGATGTTGGCGCCGAGCCGGATGGTGCCGCTGTCGGGCGGGCTGCCGCCGGTCAGCATATCGATCAGCGTGGTCTTGCCGGCGCCGTTCGGGCCGACGATGCCGATGCGGTCGCCGCGCTGGACCCGGATCGAAAAGCCATCGACGATCGTGCGGTCGCCAAAGGCCTTGGTGATGTTCTTGGCCTCGATGACGAGCTTGCCGGATTTGTCGGCTTCCGCGGCAGCAAGATTGGCATTTCCGGTCGCGCCACGATAGTCGCGCCGCTGGTCGCGCAGCGCATGCAGATTGCCGAGCCGCTTGACGTTGCGCTTGCGGCGGCCGGAGACGCCGTAGCGCAGCCAGTGTTCCTCGTTGACGATCTTGCGGTCGAGCTTGTGCTGGTCGCGCTCTTCTTCCGCCAGCACTTCGTCGCGCCAGGCCTCGAACGCCGAGAAGCCGCGGTCGATCTGCCGGATCTGGCCGCGATCGAGCCAGGCGGTCGAGCGCGAAAGATTGGAGAGGAAGCGCCGGTCGTGGCTGATGATTACGAGCGCGCAACGACGGCTTTGCAGTTCGCCTTCCAGCCATTCGATGGTCGGAAGGTCGAGATGGTTGGTTGGCTCGTCCAGCAGCAGGATGTCCGGCGAGGGCGCCAGCACCCGCGCCAGCGCCGCGCGGCGGGCTTCGCCGCCCGATACATGCGCCGGGTCTTCGTCGCCGGAAAGCCCGAGCTGCTCCACCAGATAGCGCGCCTGATAATGGTCGTCGCCGGGGCCGAGGCCGGCCTCGACATAGGCCAGCGTCGTCTTGTGGTCGCCGAAGTCAGGCTCCTGCGGCAGATAGCGGATGGTCGCGCCCGGCTGCACGAAGCGGCTGCCGCCGTCGGGTTCGACGAGGCCGGCCGCAATCTTCAAGAGCGTCGATTTGCCCGAGCCATTGCGCCCGATCAGGCAGACGCGCTCGCCCGATGACACCGACAGTTCGACGCCTGACAACAGCGGCGTGCCGCCAAACGTCAGCCGGATGTCTTTCAACTGGATCAGCGGCGGCGCCATTGTTCAATCCTGATTTGACGCGGGCTGTTGCGCCCGCTGGCGCTGGATGCGGCGGATGGTCTGGTCGAGCGCCGACAAGAATGCCGAGCGATCGCGCGGGGAGTATGATTTCGGACCGCCGGTGACTTCGCCCGACGAGCGCAGGTCGGTCATCAGGTTGCGCACGGCGAGCGTCATGCCGATGGATTGTTCGGTGAACGGCTTGCCGTTCGGTGCGATCACCTCCGCGCCTGCCTTGACGCAACGGCTGGCGAGCGGGATATCCGAGGTGATGACGATATCTCCCTTGCCGACGCGCTCGGCGATCCAGTCGTCGGCGGCATCCATGCCGGAACCCGCGGCGATGCGCTCGATCAACGGATCCTGCGGCACGCGGATGAAATTGCCCGCGACCACGCTGACCGGCAGGCCGTGCCGGAGCGCGACGCGATAGATCTCGTCCTTCACCGGGCAGGCGTCGGCATCGACATAGATGCGGGTGGGGTTCAATTCAGGCACTTCAGGTCAGTCAGTCGGATTGGATTCGGTAAGATCTTATCATCGGCGCGTGGTACTCCACCGGGCGGAAAAATGCGAGGAAAACAGCTGTTGGAACAAGCTTGCCACGGCACTTTCTTCGCGTACGATAACGGGTCGGAAAGAACAAGAAATCAGAGGAAACTGGCATGACAAGCCGCATCGAGCCGCATCGGGTCTCGGCCTATAACACGTCAATACATTCCGAAAACAAGATGCACGATGACACGGTGGCGAAGCGCTATGGCTTCATCGGTGGGCTGGTGCCCGGTGTCGATGTGATGGCCTATATGATGCACCTGCCGGTGGCCAAATGGGGCCGGGCCTTTCTCGAGCGCGGGCTGATCGAGGCGCGCTTCGTCAAGCCGGTCTATGACGGCGAAATCGCCGATGTCTCCGGCGAGGAGAGCAACGGCGTGCTCGCCATCCAGGTCGAGAGCCGGGGCGAGCTTTGTGCAACCGGCACGGCATCGCTGCCGGCGGCAGCGCCACCCTTTTCGCTTTCCGATTTTGTCGATGTTGCGGCAGTAGGCGAGCGCAAGCCGGTGGATGCGACGTCCTATGCCCTTGGCAAATGGCTCGGCGCGGTGCCGCGCTCGTGGGCGGCGGATGCGGCCAGGGAATATCTGGCGGATATTCGCGAGACTGAGCCGATTTACGATCGCGAAGGGCTCGGCCATCCCGGCCTGTTGCCGCGGGTGATGAACAAGGTGCTCGTCGACAATGCCATCATGGGTCCGTGGATTCACGTCGGCACCCGGATGCAACTGCTGTCTGCGGCGCGCATCGGCGATGAATTGACCGCGCGCGCCAAGGTCATCGGCAATTACGACAAGAAGGGCCATCGCTTCGTCGAACTCGACGCGCTGGTGGTCGCCAACGGCAAGACACCGCTGGCACATTGCCATCACATCGCGATCTATCAGCCGCGGGAGCAGGCGGCGGCGTAAGGTTTTAGTAGCTGGTCATTCGCGGCTGCCGCCACAAACTCCGTCATGCCCGGCCTTGTGCCGGGCATCCACGTCTTTCTCGTTTCGGCCAAGACGTGGATGGCCGGGACGAGCCCGGCCATGACGTGGATGGGTCGTGTCCCTGTTCGGGTTCAACTGTCATGCGGCCACAACCCTCACGCCGCTTTCGCTTTCGCCTTCGCCTCACGGATCGCGCGCCACACACGCTCCGGTGTCAGCGGCATGTCGATATGCGTGATGCCGTATTCCGACAACGCGTCCACCACTGCATTGACGATGCAGACGAGGCTGCCGGCGCAGCCGGCTTCGCCGCAGCCCTTGGTGCCCAGCGGATTGGTTTTTGCCGGCGAGGGATGATCGCCGATTTCCATCGGCGGAATGTCTTCCGCGCGTGGCATGGCGTAGTCCATGAACGAGCCGGTGATCGGCTGGCCGCTGGAATCGTAACTCACTTCCTCCATGAGCGCCTGTCCGATGCCCTGCGCCACGCCGCCGTGCAGCTGGCCGGCGACGATCATCGGGTTGACCACGGTGCCGAAATCATTGACGGCGAAGTAGCGTACGATCCGCGTCACGCCGGTTTCGGGATCGATCTCGACCTCGGCGACATGACAGCCATTCGGAAAGGTCGATGGCGTTTCCTTGGTGGCGTGGTCGACGTCGAGCGATTCAGGCGCGCCCTCCGGCAGCTTGCCTTCGCGGACGCGCTGCGCCAGTTCCATGATGCCGATCGAGCGGTCGGTGCCGGCGATGGTGAAGCGGCCGTCGGCGAATTCGATGTCGCCTTCGGACGCTTCCATCAGGTGCGCCGCCGCCTGCTTGCCCTTCGCAACGACGAGCGCGGAAGCTTCGACGATGGCCTGACCGGTCGCCGTGATCGAGCGCGAGCCGCCGGTGCCGTTGCCGAAGCGGACCAGATCGCTGTCGTTCTGCTCCAGCGTGATCTTCTCGAACGGCACGCCCAACTGCTCCGACAGCACTTGCGCGAACGGTGTGGCGTGGCCCTGGCCGTAATCCAGCGTGCCGGTCGTCAGCTTCACTGATCCATCCGGCTCGAAGGTGATCTTGCCGAGTTCGCCGCTCGGGGGCGCGGTGACTTCGAGATAGGAGCCGACCGCGATGCCGCGCAGCTTGCCTTCCTTCTTGCTTTGCTTCTTGCGCTTGGCAAAATTGGCGTGGTCGGAAATTTCCAGCGCCTTGGCAAAGACGCCAGCGAAATCACCGCTGTCATAAGTCACGCCACTCGCCGCCGCGAACGGCAGTTGCGACGGCTTGATGAAGTTGCGCTTGCGCAGTGTGAGCCGGTTGATGCCCATCTCGTCGGCGGCGCGGTCGATCAGCCGCTCCATGTAGTAATTGGCCTCGGGCCGGCCGGCGCCGCGATAGGCGCCCATCAGCGTGGTGTTGGTCAGAACCGTCTTGATGTCGACGCCGAGCAGCGGCGTGCGGTAGACGCTCGCGAGATTCTTGCCGGTATTGAGCGACAAAGGTCCCGGCGCAACGCCGGTGATGTAGGCGCCGAGATTGCCGTAACCCTGCAGCCGCACCGCGAGGAACTTGCCTTCGGCGTCGAGCGCGAGTTCGGCATGGATGAGCTGCGCACGGCCCTGGCTGTCGGACAGGAAGCTGGTCGAGCGCTCGTCGGTCCACTTCACCGGACGTCCCAGCACCTTCGCCGCGTGCGCGATGCAGGTGTACTCCGGGTAGTTCATGTTCTTCATGCCGAAGGAACCGCCGACATTGGCGGTGAGAATACGAACCTTGTCGGTCGGCACGTTCAGGATTTTTGCAAAGCCTGCCTTGTTGCCGGCGACGCCCTGGGTCGGAACCTGCAGCGTGAAACGCTCGCTGGTTTTGTCGTAGGCCGCCAGTGCTACGCGCGGCTCCATCGAGACGACGGCCACGCGGGTGTTGACGATGTCGAGTTTTGTCACGTGCGCGGCAGCGGAGAATGCCGCATCGATTCTGGCGGTGTCGCCATAGTGATAGTCGAGCGCGACGTTGTTGGGGATGTGCTCGTAGAGCAGCGGCGCGCCGGGCTTGGTGGCTTCCGCGGCATCGGTCACCGCCGGTAGCGGCTCGATGTCGACTTCGACCGCCTCGGCGGCATCGCGCGCCTGCGCCAGCGTTTCGGCAACCACGAAGGCCACGGGATCGCCGACGAAGCGCACCTTGTCGGTCGGAAGCGCGGGGCGGTTGGTCTGCAGCAGCGGCGAGCCGTCGCGGTTCTTCAGCGGCAGGCCGCAGGTGAATGGATTGTAGCCGGCGGCTTCGAGGTCCTTGCCGGTCCAGACGCCGAGCACGCCCGGCATCGCCCTGGCGGCCGCCGTGTCGATACCCCGGATGATTCCGTGGGCATGGCTGGACCGGACCATGAAGCAATAGGCCTGGCCGGGAAGCGAGAAGTCGTCGGTGTATTTGCCCTTGCCGCGGACCAGCGTGTCGTCCTCCTTGCGGCGCACAGGCTGCCCGACACCGTATTTTTGCAGTGCGATGGCGTTTTCCAGCGATGACGGCGGCGTGTGATCCTGCATTGAAAAAGCACCTGAAGTGGCTGGATTCCCGAACTTTTGCGGGTTCCCGCCCAGATACCGCACCGCATCGTCAGCGACAACGCCTGATTGGGCATAGTCTATGTGATGATTTGTTGCGTAGCCCCTTGTCGCTGCTAAAGTTTCCGTGAACGGTAATTCCCGGCGGCCCGGTGTCCTGGGTCGCGGAAAGACAATTTTGATGAATGAGGATCCGCGGCTGCGTGAGGCCCTTGAGCCCTGCGCAAGCCCGTCAGGGTCGGTTGCCGCGGACATCCGGAACGGTGTCTACGCCGCGCTCGACCTTGGCACCAACAACTGCCGGCTTCTGATCGCCAGCCCGGCGGGCGACGGCTTTCGCGTGGTGGATTCGTTTTCGCGGATCATCCGCCTCGGCGAGGGCATTTCCGCGACCGGTTCGATCAGCGAGGCGGCGATCGACCGCGCCATCGCGGCACTCAGCATCTGCAGCGACAAGATTCGTTACCGCAAGGCGCGGCGCCTGCGGCTGATCGCGACCGAGGCTTGCCGCGCTGCCGCCAATGCCGACACCTTCCGGGCCCGCGTCGCCGCCGAGACCGGCATACGGCTCGAGGTGATCGACCGCGAGACCGAGGCGACGCTTGCGGTGATCGGCTGCTCGCCGCTGCTCGACGTCAGGGGGCGGGGCGCGATCCTGTTCGACATCGGCGGCGGATCGACCGAACTGGTCCGGATCGAACGCGATCCCGAGGTGCAGGATGCGCCGCCGCGGATCAAGGCCTGGATGTCGATCCCGCTCGGCGTCGTCACGCTGGCCGAGCAGTTCGGCGGCAGGGACGTGACGACGGAGTCCTATGCGAAGATGGTACGTGAGGTCGCGCAGCACGTCGCGCCGTTCGCGGCCGAACATGGCGGCGGCCTGCGCGACATGCATATGCTCGGCACGTCAGGCACTGTGACGACGCTGGCCGGCGTCCATCTCAATCTGGCGCGTTACGACCGCCGGCGGATCGACGGCGTCTGGATGAACGATTCAGATGTTACCGCCGTCATCCAGCGCCTGCTCGGCATGAGCTACCAGGAGCGCGCCGACAATAACTGCATCAGCTTCGAGCGCGCCGACCTGGTGCTGGCCGGCTGCGCCATTCTCGACGCGATTCGCGAAGCCTTCCCGCTGCGGCGCCTCCGCGTCGCCGATCGGGGCCTGCGCGAGGGGATGCTGGTCGAGATGATGCGCGAGGACGGCGCGCTAAGGCCGTGCTGATGTGCGAGGGCGCGCTTCAAATAAGTTAGTAGTCATTCCGGGGCGATGCGAAGCATCGAACTCGGAATCTCGAGATTCCGGGTTCGCATCTTCGATGCGCCCCGGAATGACAACAGGGACCAATATGGCGAAAGACACCACCGGACGGCTCCACGTCACGGTCAAGAGCGGTGGCAAGCGGAAGCTGTCGTCAAAGCTCTGGCTGGAGCGGCAGCTCAACGATCCCTATGTGGCGCAGGCCAAGCGGGACGGCTATCGTTCGCGCGCGGCCTACAAGCTGATCGAGATCGACGACAAGTATCATTTCCTCAAGCACGGCATCGCCGTGGTCGATCTCGGCGCCGCTCCCGGCGGCTGGAGCCAGATCGCGGCCAAGCGCGTCGGCGCCGTCAGCGGCAAGGGCAAGGTGATTGCGATCGATCTCCTGGAGATGCCTGAAATCCCCGGCGTCAATTTCGCGCAGCTCGATTTTCTGGCCGAGGACGCGCCCGACAAACTGATCGCCATGATGGGGGGCCGCGCCGACGTCGTGATGTCCGACATGGCGCCCAACACCACCGGCCACCGCAAGACGGACCAACTCCGTATCGTCGGCCTCATCGAGACTGCGGCCGCGTTTGCCGCCGACGTGCTCAATCCCGGTGGGACGTTCCTGGCCAAGGCCTTTCAGAGCGGCGCCGACGCCGAACTGGTGGCGCAGTTGAAGCGCGATTTTTCCAGCGTACGCCACGTCAAGCCGGCCTCGAGCCGGCAGGATTCGTCGGAGCGCTACGTGCTGGCGATGGGGTTTCGCGGGCAGCCCAATCGGGGGTGAGCGCGGCCTGACGGATTCGATTGTCAAAGCCGGGCTGCCAGCCCGGTGGACAAATCACTGAAACTTCTGGAATTTTGTCCTGAAACTGCTAGTCTGGTTGTCCGGCGCGGTCTGTTCAACTTCTTGCAGTCTGACGCCATGCAGGAACGAGCCGCGCCTCCGTCTGGGAAGGAGTATTCCCGCGATGGAGCAGAGGACCACGGTTGGTAATAAACTACTAGCTGCGCTGCCGTCCGCAGATCTCGATCTCCTTGTGCCTCACTTCCGAAAAGTAGCGCTCGAACGTGACACCGAACTGGCGCGGTCGGGCGATCCGGTTCAGCGCATTTATTTCCCCCTGAGCGGCCTGGTGGCCTTCATCATGGATATGCCGAGCGGCGAGACGGTGGCGACCGCTGTCGTCGGCAATGACGGCGCCGCGGGCCTGCTGTCGGCGCTGGGACCCACGCGCTCGCCGGTGACCACGGCGGTACGAATTGCGGGGACTGCCTTGCAAATCTCGCCGGCACGATTTCAGGCGGCCCTCAGGCGCAGCAATCCCATACGGGTGGTGGTTCAAACGCTGACGCGGTCGCTGCTGGCCCAATTCCAGCACACCGCAGCATGCAACGCGCTGCACACGGTCGAAGCTCGCTTGGCGCGCTGGTTGCTGCAGGTCCACGACCGGGCCGAAGGCGACGTCCTGCCACTGACGCAGGAGACACTCTCCGAAATGCTGGGCGTACGCAGGCCCACGGTAACGCATGTGGTTCGCCGGCTGCGCGCGTCAGGTGCGATCCGCTCCAACCGGCGGAGCTTTATCGAGATCGACCGGCCGCGGCTCGAAACGGCGGCATGCGAGTGCTACCAGTTGATGCGCCGGAGGATCGAGCAGATCAACACGCCGGAAGAAATGCATCTGCCCGACAGCGCAGGGCCGGCGGACGGTCCCCGCCCGCAAGCTCCGCTGTTTGCTAAAACAGATAACGTCCATCCGCGCGCGGCATCCCACGGCGGGCTGCTCCATCGGCCAAGGAGCCACTGACGGAATGGCCGCGGCGCAATGGCAGTCCGGCCTCGCGCAACGACGTCACGCCGATCGCAGCGCAAGTGGGGCCGTCAACCTCTGCCGCCTCTCTGCGGGCTCGTGAACCCAGGCATCCCTGGCAAACCACTCGTGATTGGTCTGGCAGATCGAACAGAAGGTGCGTCCGAAAAATACCGGACTGCATCGAAACCTTTCCCGATCCATCGTTATGTCTGTCGGGATAGCGCGCCCCGTCGCGGGACATTTGATCATGACGACGCCCATCATGTTCCTCGCTTGCTGTATTTGTTTGCGGCGTGTTGGTCCGCCGTCGGCTGGAGCGCGTCCTTCTCGTCGGGGGACGCTAATTCCAGCCAATCCCGGCGGTGCTGCAAAGGTTTGAATGCGGACTAGGACGCCTTCTGCAGCGCGCTGGCAAAACCCTTCTTGATCGGCTCGGCAGTCTCGGTCGCGACCTTGCGGGCGAGCTCCCAAAGCTCCCGGCCTTGCGCCGTCGTGGTTTCGAAATTCTTGCGGCCATGCGTGGCAGAGAGCTGCAGGAGTTCCGAAGGCGACTTTGTGCCCAGCAGATGGCGGAGAAAATCGAGGGCCGCGTTGGTGTTGGTACCCGAGAACTCGATGACCTTGGCGGTGTAATCCGCGATGCCCCTGGAGTTGGTCGAATAAGCCTGGCTGAGGACGTCGTTGAATGTTCCAGAGGCAGCGTTCAGTTTCGCGCAGTTTTCCTTTGCACGCGCGAGGCTCTGCTCGGTCATTCCGTTCAGGAACGCTGGCGCGGCGAAGTATGGCAGGCCGAGGCCATGCCCCACATCAGCGCCGGCTTTCGGATTGGTGTTCGCTTCTTTCGTGTTGGCTTCATTCACAGCTTTGATGTCCTTTTACTCGTTACCGAATCGACAGAGCTGCAAGGCGCGCGCCCCGTCGGGCCTCGATATGGCGGACTCGCGCCGGGGCGTCCGTTCGCTTTCTGACTCTCACGCCGGATTTTTTTGACCATCGGCTGTCATGATTTCGTCACAGCCTGCTGAACGACCGCGAGTACGCGGCGCGCGAAGTCAACCCAGCCGTTGGTCGCGCGCGTCGCCGGTGCCTTCGCTGGCCGCCTTGGTCGCCGCTTTTTCCGCGCCCTTGCGGCTGGAAATCTCGACGGCCTTGCGCCCTGAAATCTCGTGACCGGCATCATCCGGCATCTGCCAGAAGAAATATGCCGACACGGCCGAGATGATCGCCACCACGATGAAGGCCGGTCCAAACACGCTGTCACTCAGTTCGGTGACGCCCTGGTAGAGCATGGTCGATTCCACCGAGAACGCACCGATGGCGACGCCCGCGGATATCGCCAGTTGCTGGTTGACGCTGACCAGCGTGGTGGCGCGGCTCATTTGCGCCGGTTCGACCTCGGCATAGGCCACCGTGTTGATCGCGGTGAACTGCAGCGAACGGAAGAAACCGCCCACGACAAGGATGATGAAGATCAGCAGCAGTGGCGTCGACACCGTGAACAGCGCGCAAGCCGCGAGGAACACCGAACTGATGACGGCATTGACCGTCATCAGGTTGCGGAAGCCGAAGGTGCGGATGATGCGCGCCGCGAGTGTCTTCATGCCCATGGCGCCGACCGCGGAAGAAAACGTCACCAGGCCGGACTGGAACGGCGACAACCCAAAACCCTCCTGCATCAACAGCGGCAGCAGGAACGGCAGCGCGCCGATGCCGAGCCGGAACAGGAAGCCGCCGATGATGCTGGCGCGCATGGTGGAAAGCCGCAGCAGCGAGAAATCCAGCACCGGCGAGCCTGTCCGCCTTTCGTGCATGACGTACAGCGTCATCGAGATCGAGCCGACCGCGACGAGGCCGGCGACGATCGGCCAGGGCAACAGGTTTAGCCCTGCGACCGAGAGACCGAAGGCGATGCCGGCAAGGCCGATGCCGGCCAGCACCAGTCCGTAGAGATCAAAGCGCTCGGGGTCTTCGCTCTTGATCGGGTCGATGTACTTCATCGCCATGAAGATGCCGAGCAGCCCGATCGGGATGTTGATCAGGAAGATCCAGTGCCAGGAGAAATAGGTGGTGATGAAGCCGCCGAGCGGCGGGCCGATCACCGGCCCGATCAGTGCCGGCACCGTCACCCAGGTCATCGCGTTGACCAGCGCGCTCTTGTCGATCGAGCGCAGCAGCACCAGCCGGCCCACCGGCGTCATCATCGCCCCGCCCATGCCCTGCAGGATGCGCGCGATCACGAAATGGGTGACGTTCTGCGACAGCGCGCAGCCGATTGATCCCACCATGAAGACCGCGATGGCGATCGAGAACACCATGCGCGGGCCGAAGCGGTCGGCGGTCCAGCCGCTGGCCGGAATGAACACGGCAAGCGAGAGCAGGTAGGACGTGATCGCCAGCTTCAGCGTTAGCGGGCTGGTGCCGATATCGGCCGCGATCGCCGGCAGCGACGTCGCAATCACCGTCGAATCCATGTTTTCCATGAACAGGGCGGTGGCGACGATGAGCGGAATCAGGCGTTCTTTGGTCATAGGAATCGGGAGACCGGAAAGTGAGGCAGGCGACCGGCCTGTATCATCCCCCTTTCACACAAGCCATTGCAGAACCGGGCAAACCCCCTAAATCCTGCGTGACGCTGGTATGCATCCGCCAGCCGCGGGAGGTCCGAAACGATGATCTATGTCCTTGCTGCCTTGTTGCCGCCGCTCGGCCTGCTCCTGAACGGGCAGCCGTTTTCGGCTGTCTTCAACGTGGTCCTGATCGTGTTTTGCCTGGTTTTCGGGCTGATTTTCCCTGTCCTGCTGCTGGTGCCGTCGGCGCATGGGCTGATTGCCGTCCACATGAAGCGGGAGGACCGCCGGCACCGGGAGGTCGTGGAGGCGATCCGCCAACACGGCCCGCCGCCCGGATATCAGCGCTAAAGCCTTTCACAAAAGCGTTTTCGAGCGAAGTGGAAACCGGTTCGCGTAAAGAAAACGCCTCAAAACAAAAGGCTAGAGCCCGAAAGGGCTCTGGATTGCGGCTTTTCCCGAAAAGCCTGTGCATGGCCGTCAAACGCTTTGATTCGGCGTCCTGCCATGCTATCGACCACCGTCAACCCCACCGATGGGCTTCGATTCGACGGCGATGCCGGTAGCAGCGCCGAAGGCGACGTTCATCCAGAGTACTGATCGCGGCGGACCGCCGCCGAAAGGAGTTGGCAATGGCGCAGGGACTTCAGGCTATCCGTGAAGCCTTCACGTTCGACGATGTGCTTCTGAAGCCTGGCCTGTCGGATATCCTGCCCTCGGAGGCCGATATCCGTTCTCGCGTCACCCGCGCGATCCCGCTCAACATCCCGATCATTGCTTCTGCGATGGACACGGTAACCGAAGCCCGCATGGCGATCGCGATGGCGCAGTCCGGCGGCGTCGGCGTCATCCACCGCAATTTCGATCCGGAGGGGCAGGCCGCCCAGGTGCGGCAGGTCAAGAAGTATGAATCCGGCATGGTGGTCAATCCGCTGACCATCGGCCCCGATGCGATGCTGTCGGACGCGCTGGCGCTGATGAACGATCACGGCTTCTCCGGCATTCCCGTCGTCACCGGCGCTTCCAAGGGTGTTCCGGGAAAGCTGGTCGGCATCCTCACCAACCGCGACGTTCGGTTTGCGACCGATCCGCGCCAGAAAATCTCCGAACTGATGACGCATGAAAACCTCGTCACGGTGCGCGAAGGCGTCAGCCAGGACGAGGCGAAGCGGATGCTGCACAAGCACCGCATCGAGAAACTGCTTGTCGTCGACGATCAGTATCGCTGCGTCGGCCTGATCACCGTCAAGGACATGGAAAAGGCGGTCGCACATCCGCTGGCCTGCAAGGACGCGCAGGGGCGCCTGCGCGCCGCAGCAGCGACCACCGTCGGCGAGGGCGGCTTTGAGCGTACCGAACTGCTGATCGACGCCGGAGTCGATTTGATCGTGGTCGATACCGCGCACGGCCACTCCTCGCGCGTGCTGGAGGCGGTCAACCGCATCAAGCGGCTCTCGAACGCGGTGCAGGTCATCGCCGGCAACATCGCCACGAAAGAAGGCGCACAGGCGCTGATCGATGCGGGGGCGGATGCGATCAAGGTCGGCATCGGCCCGGGCTCGATCTGCACCACGCGCATCGTCGCCGGTGTCGGGGTGCCGCAGCTCACTGCGATCATGGATGCGGTCGAGGCGGCGAAGAAGGCCGACGTGCCTGTCATCGCCGATGGCGGCATCAAATATTCCGGCGATCTGGCCAAGGCGCTCGCCGCCGGCGCCGACATCGCCATGGTCGGTTCGCTGCTCGCCGGCACCGACGAGACGCCCGGCGAAGTGTTCCTGTGGCAGGGCCGTTCCTACAAGGCCTATCGCGGCATGGGCTCGGTCGGCGCCATGGCGCGCGGCTCGGCCGACCGCTACTTCCAGCAGGACATCAAGGATACGCTCAAGCTGGTACCGGAAGGCATCGAGGGCCAGGTGCCTTATAAAGGCCCGGTCGGCAACGTCATGCACCAGCTTGCCGGCGGCCTGCGCGCGGCAATGGGCTATGTCGGCGCCCGCAACCTCGCCGAATTCCACGAGAAGGCGCAGTTCGTCCGCATCACCGGCGCCGGCCTGCGCGAAAGCCACGTCCACGACGTGACGATCACGCGGGAAAGCCCGAACTATCCGGGCGGGGTGTAATCTCTCCACAGTCATTCCGGGCTCGCTTCGCGCCCCGGAATGACTGCGCTTGGTGTAGGCGCCCTTGGCCACCGTCATTGCGAGCGCAGCGAAGCAATCCATTTCGCCGCTTGCGGAGGTATGGATTGCTTCGCTACGCTCACAATGACGAACAACAAAAACCAAGAGGAAACCCCCATGCCCGCATCGGCAAAACGCATCGTCCTCGCCGCACGTCCCGTCGGCGAACCCAAACCATCCGATTTCCGCCTCGAGGAATGTCCGGTCCCGACCCCCGGCGCGGGCGAGGTCCTCCTGCGCACGATCTGGCTCTCGCTCGATCCCTACATGCGCGGGCGCATGAGCGACGGGCCGTCCTATGCCCAGCCGGTGCCGGTCGGCGGCGTCATGGAGGCCGGCACCGTCAGCGAAGTGATCGCGTCGAACAATCCCGCATTTGCAAAGGGCGACATCGTGCTGTCGCGCGCCGGCTGGCAGACGCATGCGATCTCCGACGGCAAGGGGCTGGCCAAGATCGATCCGAAGCTTGCCCCGATCTCGACCGCCATCGGCGTGCTCGGCATGCCCGGCATGACGGCCTACACGGGCCTGCTCGACATCGGCAAGCCTCAGCCGGGCGAGACCGTTGTCGTCGCGGCGGCCTCCGGCGCGGTCGGTTCGGCGGTCGGACAGATCGCCCGGATCAAGGGCGCGCGCGCCATCGGCATCGCCGGCGGCAAGGAAAAATGCGACTACGTCAGAGGCGAACTCGGCTTTGACGATTGCCTCGATCATCGCGATCCGGACCTGGCCGCGAAACTCAAGGACGCCTGCCCAAAGGGCATCGACGTCTATTTCGAGAACGTCGGCGGCGCGGTGTTCGAGGCGGTGTTCCCGCTGCTCAACGCGTTTGCGCGCGTGCCCGTGTGCGGCCTGATCTCGGAGTACAATAATTTCGGCGAGACCAGTCCGAGTTGGGCCGGCAAGATGATGCGTGCAGTACTGACCAAGCGGCTGACCATCCGCGGCTTCATCGTTAGCGATTTCGGCGCGCGTCACGGCGACTTCCTGCGCGACATGTCGCAATGGGTGCGCGAGGGCAAGGTCAAGCACAAGGAGTTTGTCACCGAAGGTCTCGACAGCGCGCCGGCTGCGTTCATGGGCCTGCTGAAGGGCGCCAATTTCGGCAAGCAGCTCGTACGCGTCGGTCCGGACAAGGCGTAAGCCGTCACAACATCTCGGAGAAGATGAAACATGGCAGGAATTCTTGAAGGCAAGGTCGCGCTCGTGACCGGCGGCGCTTCCGGCATCGGGCAGGCGACCGCGGTGGTGATGGCACGCGAGGGCGCTCGCGTGGCGGTCGCCGACCGCGCCGAGGCGGACGCTGCAGGGACGATCGCGCTGATCAACGCGGCCGGCGGCCAGGCGATCGCGATCGGCGGCGACGTCACGCGTGAGGCGGATGTGGCCGCGATGGTAGCCCGCGCGGTCTCGGCCTTCGGGCGGATCGATTGCGCGTTCAACAATGCCGGCATCGCGCCGCGCGCCGTCGGCCCGGCGGGCCAGCGCCTGCACGAGCTCAGCCAGGAGGCGTTCGACCGCATGCTGGCGGTCAACCTCACCGGCGTGTTCCTCTGCCTCAAGTATGAAGTGATGCAGATGCTGGCGCAGGGCGGCGGCGGTGCGATCGTCAACACGGCTTCGATCGCGGGCCTGATCGGCCTTGCGACATCGGGCCATTACGTTGCCGCCAAGCATGGCGTGGTCGGGCTGACCAAGAGCGCGGCGATCGAATATGCCCAGGACGGCATCCGCGTGAACTGCGTCAATCCCGGCTACATCACCACGCCGATGACGAAGGAGACCATCGAAGAGCGCGGCGACGAGATCCTCGCTAAGGTGCCGATGCGGCGCATGGGCGTTCCCGGCGAGATCGCGGAAGCCGTGGCCTGGATGTGTTCGGACAAAGCGTCCTTCATGACCGGCGCCGCGCACGTGGTCGACGGCGGATACTACGCGGCGTGAGGTTGGCGTGCTTGGCCCTTGCGATCAGGCGGCTGCTATCTTTCCGAGCAACTCGTCCAGCCAGACATCGGTCTGGCCGGGCGCCCTGACGTGGCGGACCTCAAAACTGTCGGGCTGAAAGCGATATTCGACCAACCCGACTTCCTTCAGTCCGATCACTTCCTGCATCGTGTCGGGGATGACGAATCCGGCCGATGGCGCCCAGACGTGGCGGGTGCGGCCATAGGTGAAGTCGCGCCGCTGATGGACGTGGCCGGAGGCGACCAGCCGCAAATCGACCGCCGAAAGCATCTCGATCAGCTCTTTGCGCCGGGGCTGCGGGACGTAGCGAATCGCCGATGATTCAATCTCGGGATCATCGGGCGTGTTCAGATAGAGCGGCTTGTGCAGAAACAGCGCCACCGGCTTGCCGTTGGCTCTCGATAGTTCCGAGTTGAGCCAGTCGAACTGTTCGGCTTCGCTTTCAATTCCAGTGTTCATGATCAGCGAGTTCAGCCCGATAAAACACCAGCCGGCTTCGTCGAAGCGCCAGCGGTCTTCGCCGATCACATCGATGTAATTATTTCGCTCCTTCTCGGTCGCCGGTTGCTTCGGTGCCGGGCCGATCGCCGTCGGATTGTCGCCGAGGTCGTGATTGCCGGGCAGGAGGCGGCTCGGCACCGGCAGCGCGTCGTGCAACTCCCTGGCAAATTCGAGATCGCTGCGGCTGGTAGGCCCGTCGAAGGAGATATCGCCGCTGTTGATGACGAGATCCGGCCGCGTCGCGTCGATATGTTCGCTGACGCGGTGAAAATTATCGGTCAGTTTTTGCAGGCGGCGCGCGAGATGGGTGTCGGAAATTTGCGTCAGGCGAAATTCGGTCATGCACTATTCCTTACTGGTCCGATCATAATAGTTCGGACCTGAAGTCGGAACGATGACGAAAGCGCCTCAGCCCAGCGTCCTTCGCCAGAATGCCAGCATGTCTGTTTTAAACAGCTCGGCCTCGCCGTCGCGGCTGCCGATCCTGGCGCCCTTGCGGCCGTAACCGGCTTTCAGCGCGTAGATCATCAGGTCGCGGTCGACGAGCTTGCTGTCCCCGACACCGGTGAGCGGATGGATGAAGGCGCCGTCATTGCCGATATAGATCGTCGGCGCGGCCGGGGACACGGAGGCGTCCGCGACGTTCTCGATCCCGGTGCCGCGATCAAAGCTGTGCTGGGCGCCGCCGATCAGCCGCATCGTCACCTTGCCGCCGGAAAGGCGGATGGCCTGGCAATGCCCCTGCACCTGCATCGGCGAGCACCATTCGTCCGCATCGCCCATGAGGATGCGGATTTCGGTTTCATCGACCGAGGGATCGAGGAACTGGTGACCGCTCCAGGGATAGGCGGCGAGCACGCTGCGAAAGCCCGCGCCGTCGCCGACGACCGCATCGGCAAAGCGGCGTGTTGCCGCGGTCAGCACGGCGGAGCCGCCGCGGCTGTGGCCCTGCGCGCCGATCCTGGAGGTATCGATATCGGGGTGCGCTGACAGCACCTTCCACGCCGCCAGCACGTCATAGGCGCTGGCGGCAAACGAGAACTGGGTCTGGTTGGCGACGGTGGAGGTCACATCGCGCGCGCCAAAACTGTCGAGCACGAAGGCCGCAAAGCCGTCGTCGACCACCGCTTCGGCGTGCGCAAGGTGTGAGGGGGCAACGCCAAGGCTGCCCGGCACAACCATGACCAGCGGAAATTTTCGGCCGGTCTTGCGATGATCAGCCGGCGGCAGGAACAGCTTGCCATCGATCGTCAATTTGGGCAGTTCGGAGGCACGGCTGATGACGTGAAAGTAGTTCAGCGGATTTGCCGTGGGGATTTCGAAATTCTGTCCCCTGGCGCCGCTCGTGAAAACGATGTCCTGATCGCAAAATCGCAAGTTCCTGTCCTCCCGGGGGCTCTTCTGACAGCCGTCAAGGACACAGTAGAGTCAGGTTTTCCCGCCAACGCAAATAAGGCGCGGCGATTTCACGGGCCAAGGCAGTCATTTCGACCTGGGTGCGGGCGGCGATGGTCGGCGCCATCTTCGGCATCCGGATTTCGAACTCGACCGCGGCCGATGGCTGATTGAGGCCGAGATAGGCCAGCGCTGCGTTGCGCATGTCCGAGATTGCGAAGGCGAACAGGGCGAGCGCCGCGGAAACGGCGAGGCCATGTTTCATCACGTCGCTCCGGCTGCGATAGCCGCTGCGGAAGTACACCGAGAGCAGCATTGCAACCGCCAGCGCCGCGGCGATCCCGGCCAGCGCCGACATGATGATGCCGAAGCCGCCGTCCGGGCTGTCGCCGAACAGGCCGGTCCCGTCCGCGAATGCCCCGAGGAAGGAGGACGCGGAACCGCTGGGCGCCTCGGCTGCGCGGGCAGCGCCGGGCAGAATCGGGGAGGTGATGTTCATCGCCTGCTCGCGGGTTGCTTCAGGACCGGTTCGGACCAGAACCATCTGTTTTCTCGATAGTTGGTCATCCGGGCCCGCGTTGCGGTTCAAGCAGCACCGGCGGCGGATTTGTCAGGCGGCTGGCCCACCGCTATGAACTTGAGGTCTTACATTGGGTTGGGGGAAATTCTCATGTCGCTTCAAATGGTTTTGCTGCCGGTCTTCGTTCAGGTCGGACTTACCTTCTTCCTGCTGCTGTGGATGGCAACCGCCCGTACCAGCGCGGTGAAGGGCCGGGAAACCAGCCTGAAGGACATCGCGGCGGGACAGCCGAAATATCCGGCCCGCACCGCCCAGGTCGGCAATTGCTTCGCAAACCAGTTCGAAGTACCGGTCCTGTTCTACTTCCTGATCGCGCTGGCGCTGCCGCTGCGCCGTGCCGATCTCTTTATCGTGCTGATGTCCTGGGTTTTCGTGGTCACGCGCTTCGCCCATGCCGGCATTTTCGTCACTTCCAACAACATCCAGCAGCGCAGCATGGCCTGGTTCGCCGGCGCGCTGGTGCTGCTGGCGATGTGGATCTACTTCGCAGTGAAGCTGCTGCTGCTCATCTAGAAAGTCATCATGACCCCCGCTGCCCGGCTGTCCGCAGCCATCGAACTGATCGAGACCATCGACGCGCAGCGCGTTCCCGCGGCGAAGGCGTTGAAGGAGTGGGGTACCGCGCATCGCTATGCCGGATCGGGCGACCGGGCGGCGATTGCCGGCCTGATCTGGGACGTGCTGCGGCGGCGGGCATCGAGCGCGTGGCTCATGGACGCGGACACGGCGCGCGCACGTGTGCTCGGCATGCTCAGGCTTGAGCGGGGTATGACCACCGAGGCGATCGCGGCCCTGTGCGACGGCGGACGTTTTGCGCCGGAACCGCTCAGCGAGGCCGAGCGAGCCGCGCTCACCTCGCGGACGCTCGATGCCGCGCCGCCGCACATTGCCGGCGATTATCCGGAATGGCTGGATGCAGCCTTGGCGGCCGTGTTCGGCGATGATCGCGTCGCCGAAGCTACCGCGATGGCGAGCCGGGCGCCGCTCGACCTCCGCGTCAATACGCTCAAGGCCAAGCGCGAAAAAGCTCTCGCCTCGCTCGCCCACCTCGGCGCCTCGCCGACGCCGTGGTCGCCGATCGGCCTGCGCATCGAGCTCGGCGCCGATGCGCGCAATCCGGGCGTCCATGCCGAGGAGGATTTCATCAAGGGCGCGGTCGAAGTGCAGGATGAAGGCTCGCAGCTCGCAGCGCTGCTGTCGGCCGCAAAGCCCGGCGAGCAGGTGATCGATCTCTGCGCGGGCGCCGGCGGCAAGACGCTGGCGCTCGCCGCCATGATGCAGGGCAAGGGACGGTTGATCGCGACCGATCACGACAAGCGCCAGCTCGCGCCGATCTACGAACGGCTGTCGCGCGCCGGTGTCCACAACGCCGACGTCCGTCCGCCCAAGGGCGACGCCGATCCGCTCGCCGATATCAAGGCGTCCGCCGATCTGGTGCTGATCGACGCGCCCTGCACCGGCACCGGCACTTGGCGGCGCAACCCGGATGCCAAATGGCGGATGCGTCCCGGTGCGCTGGAAGTGCGATTGAAGGACCAGGCCGAAGTGCTTGATCGCGCGAGCGGCCTGGTCAAACCGGGCGGCCGGATCGTCTACGTGACATGCTCGGTCCTCCCGGCGGAGAACAACGAGCAGGTCCGCGCCTTCGTGGCGCGCCACCCGGAATTCTCGGTGGTGCCGCCGCACGAGATTGCAAGCGTGCTGTGGGACAAGACGGAAGATTTTGAGAACGCCGCGCTGCAGTCCGCCGAAGGCTGGCTGATGACGCCACGTCGTACGGGTACGGACGGTTTTTTCGTCTCGGTGCTGAAGAAGGCGTGACGTTCTTTCCCCTTCATTGCGAGCGCAGCGAAGCAATCCATCTCGCGGCATAACGGATGGATGGATTGCTTCGCTGCGCTCGCAAAGACGAGGGCTGAGACCTTCAATCCACGATGAACAGCGTCGCGCCAGTCTTCGTCGAGGACCTATGCGCGGCGTCGCCGAAATCCGACACCTGGTAGCTCATGCCGGGCTTGAGCTTGAACGTCCGCCCATCGCGTAACTCGGTATCCAGTTCGCCCTGCAGCACGTAGAGTACATGGCCGCGGTTGCACCAGTGATCGGCGAGATAGCCCGGTGAATACTCGACCATCCGCACGCGCAGATCGCCGATATCAAGCGTGCGCCATAGCGCTTCACCGGTAACGCCCGGATGCGTCGTCGCGGCGACCTGACTCCAGTCCGTAACGGTGAAGGGCAATGTTGGAATTTTCATGCGGAAATGTCCTACTGTGAGTGGGCTTTCCGGGGCGATGCAAAGCATCGTTCGCGCTTTGCGAGCCCTAGAACGATAATTGACCTGGTTGCATGCAAATTAGGTCAATAATACTTACCTAATAGCGCTTGTCCATGCCCTAGAAAGAATGTGGGTCAGCGGTTTCTCGCGGTTGCGAGGGCGCGCCCCGTCGCGTAATTCCTGTCCATGACAGCAGCACAGCAAGCCCGCGAGTCGACGCCATCAATGGCCTCGGCGCATGACAAGATTCTGATTGTCGATTTCGGCAGTCAGGTGACGCAACTGATCGCGCGCCGGGTGCGCGAGGAGGGCGTCTACTCCGAGATCGTGCCGTTCCAGAAGGCGGAAGCCGCCTTCGACGAGATGAAGCCGAAAGCGGTGATCCTCTCCGGCGGCCCGGAATCGGTGCATGAAAAAGGCTCGCCCCGCGCCCCGCAAAAGATCTTCGATTCCGGCGTTCCCGTGCTCGGCATCTGCTACGGCCAGATGACCATGGCAGCCCAACTCGGCGGCGAGGTCGAGGGCGGGCACCACCGCGAATACGGCCGCGCCGATGTCGAGGTGAAGGCCGCGAGCAACCTGTTCGAGTCCGCCTGGTCGATGGGTGAAAAGCATCCGGTCTGGATGAGCCACGGCGACCGCATTACAAAAATGCCGCCGGGCTTCAGCGTGGCCGGCGTCTCGCCGAACGCGCCGTTCGCGGTGATCCAGGACGAGAAGCGCAAGTATTACGGCCTGATGTTCCACCCCGAAGTGGTGCACACGCCCGACGGCGCCAAACTGATCCGCAATTTCGTCCGCAAGGTCGCAGGCCTCACCGGCGACTGGACCATGCGCGCGTTTCGTGAAGAGGCGATCGAGAAGATCCGCGCCCAGGTCGGCAAGGGCAGGGTGATCTGCGGCCTGTCAGGCGGTGTGGACTCTGCCGTGGCCGCGGTGCTGATCCACGAGGCGATCGGCGACCAGCTCACCTGCGTCTTCGTCGATCACGGCATGCTGCGACTCGACGAAGCAAAGACCGTCGTCGACCTGTTCCGCCATCACTACAACATTCCGCTGGTGCATGTTGACGCGTCGAAGCAATTTCTCGGTGAGCTCGCAGGCGTCACCGACCCCGAAATAAAACGCAAGACGATCGGCCGCCTGTTCATCGACGTGTTCGACGCGGAAGCGAAAAAACTCGGCGGCGCGGACTTCCTCGCCCAGGGCACGCTCTATCCCGACGTGATCGAGAGCGTCTCCTTCACCGGCGGGCCTTCGGTGACGATCAAGTCGCACCACAATGTCGGCGGTCTCCCCGAGCGCATGAACATGAAGCTGGTCGAACCCTTACGCGAACTGTTCAAGGACGAGGTCCGCGTGCTCGGCCGCGAACTCGGCCTCCCCGAAATCTTCGTCGGCCGCCACCCGTTCCCGGGCCCCGGCCTCGCCATCCGCTGCCCCGGCGACATCACGAAGGAAAAGCTCGACATCCTCCGCAACGCGGATGCCGTCTATATCGACCAGATCAGGAAGCACGGCCTCTACGATGAGATCTGGCAGGCCTTTGCCGTGCTGCTGCCGGTGAAGACGGTGGGCGTGATGGGCGACGGCCGAACTTACGAATACGTCGTGGGCCTGCGCGCCGTCACGTCAACCGACGGCATGACCGCCGACTTCTACGCCTTCGACATGAAATTCCTCGGCGAAACCGCAACGCGAATCATCAACGAGGTGAAGGGCGTGAACCGCGTGGTGTACGACGTGACGAGCAAGCCGCCGGGGACGATCGAGTGGGAGTAGGGGCGAGAATTACCGGACTAATCGTCGGAAAAGCCTGAGAAAACCATGGGTTTTGGGGTCTTCGTCCATCGCTCAGATTCGATCTACGAGGATAGCCCGGCCGAACAATATCAATTCCCGCGTCAGTATCTGGGTCGCGTTGAAGCATGCGTCGGCGACTGGATAATTTATTACGAACCAAGCAAGGTCGCCGACACGCGCGGTTACTTTGCAATTGCAAAGGTTCGACAAGTTATTCCGGATCCAGGCGCTCCAGCGATGTATCTCGCGTTGATTGAGCCGGGAAGCTATCTTGATTTTGCTAATCCTGTCCCTTTCAACGGCGCGACGGGACCAATTGAACAGGGTGTTCTAAACGAACAGGGGCGGATTTCAGGACGCGCTCAATCAGCAGTCCGTCCAGTCTCTCCCGAAGATTTCAAAAGGATAGCCGAACTCGGATTTGAGGAAAGGTCCCCATTGTTACCTCGGTTCGACAATGAAATGCCGCCGCCGGGCTTTAATGAGGAACAAGCACCCTTCAGCTTTGATCAACAGCGCGACCGCATTAGCGTCACCGTGTCGAGAATTTTACGCGATCGGGTCTTTCGTCGCGTTGTGCTGCGCGCCTACGACGAGCGTTGCGCGATTACCGGACTCAAGCTCATCAACGGGAGAGGTCGGGCGGAAGTCGCGGCGGCACATATTCGGCCCGTGGAAGCAAGTGGGCCGGATATTGTCAGCAATGGGATCGCTCTTTCCGGCACCGCGCATTGGATGTTTGATCGTGGTCTCATTGGCTTGGCCGACGATCTGGAGATATTGATCTCACGGCAGACGAATAATCCGCAGGAGATTCGGGCAATCATCAACAAGTCCGGTCATGCGTTTGCGCCTTCTCGAATATCCGACCGGCCACATCCGCATTTCCTAAAATGGCACCGAGAGCATTGCTTCAAGCAATAACGCCTAGGGTGGATTAGTCAGGGGCGTAATCCACCGCCCATCGTGTGGCGAGGGTAGGCTACAACGTGTGCGGCCATCCGCTACGCACCACGAAACGGATTGGCGATGTGCAAGCCCTCGTCGAGCTTCATGCCATGCTGCATGTCCTCCGACCAAAGCGTGTCGCAACCGGCGCCCAGTGCCGAGGCGGCAATCATCGAGTCATAGATTGAAAGGCCGTATCGTTCGGCGATGCGGAGCCCGGCTTCGTGGGTCTCGACGGTGACGGGATGAACCGTCAGCAGGCCGCGCAACGTGGCCAGCAATGCATGGGTCTCGTCCCATGTCATCTGCATTTTCCGGCGCGCCACGTTGGCAAGTTCGTTGAGAACCTGCACGCTGATCGAGCCGCCGCCGGCAATGATCGCTTCCGCCCGATCGGCCTTCGAGGCGTCGCCGGACGCGAGGTAGACGAGGACGTTGGTATCGAAAAAACTAACGGGCATTCGCCTCGTCTCTGTCGAACTTGAAATCGGCGGGGAGACGGCCGCGGAATGCGCGCAGCCGTTTCAATAGCTCGTCGCGCCCGGGCTTGCGCGCCACCCCGAACTGTCGCTCGTCAGCGACGTGGATTTCGATTTCGTCGCCTTCCTTCAGCCCGAGCGCTTCGACCACGACGGCGGGAAGGCGTACCGCGAGGCTGTTCCCCCATTTTGCGACCTGCATGCTCAATTTCTCCATAGATATACATCGAGGAAAATGTATATCCAATGTTCACGAAGGTCAAGCGTTACGTTGACAGTGCACTTATCTTTCTTGGTATCGAAGCTAACAGGCATTCGCCTCGTCCCTGTCGAACTATCGGCAGGGAGACGGCTGCGAAGCGCGCGCAGGCGCTTCAATGGCTCGTCGCGCCGGGACTTGCACGCCACGCCGAACCGCAAGGCTGTTCCCAACCTGCGACCTGCATGCTGGCTCTCTGTGCCTTGGCCGGTGCTACTCAGACAGGGATCGCTCTCGCAAAGTGCGGAGATTCCTCGAAATACTCGATCAGGATTTCGGTGAGGACGCGGATCTTCCGTGCGGGATGCTGACCCGGCGGGCGGACCACATATGCGCCCGCGGGGGGCGGCGGATGCCGTGTCATGATCGGCACGAGCGCTCCGGAAGCAAGATACTCGTGGGTGAGGCAATCCGGGAGATAGGCGATTCCGAGTCCTGCTGTCGCGGCGGCGACGAGAGCCGTCCCGTTGTCGGCCTTGAAGCGCCCCTGCGGACGAACCATGATGACCTTGTCGCCATCCATCAGTTGCCAGGCTTCGGTGCCCTGCATGAGGGCCTGATGCGCCACGAGTTCCTCCGGCGTCTCAGGCGACCCATGCGCCTTGATATAGTCTGGACTCGCGACGAGCTTCCCATGGATCGGGCCGACGCGTCTCGCGATCAAATTGGAATCCTGGAGATAGCCCACCCGTATCGCACAATCATAACCCTCCGTGATCAGGTCGACGAAGCGATCACTGTAGCAGGTTTGGATATGGAGCTGAGGGTGGCGTCGCGCCATGTCCGCGAGCACCGGAGCGAAGTGGGTCGGGCCGAAAGATAGCGGCGCAGCGACGCGCAAGCGGCCGCGAAGCTCACCGGCGGGCAGGATCGTTTCCCTAGCCACGTCAATCTCGGCGCAGACTTTGGCGGCATAGTCCCGGAAAGTGGCCCCGGCTTCCGTGAGCGCGGCCCCGCGGGTGGTTCGGGCAACAAGCTGGACGCCGAGTTCCGCCTCCAGCCGCAGGAGCCGACGGCTGATGATCGACTTGGACACCCCGAGCCGAAGCGCCGCAGGTGAAATCCCTCCCGCATCGGCAACTTCGACGAACGTCTTTAGCTCTTCGATATCCAATTTGGCGTTCCCCATTTCGCGACACAGCTTGCCGTGAAACGACGCTACCGCATCGCGTCTGGGAACGGCAAATGCCCGTTAGGCAACGTCGCCGCCGGCGCGTGTCTTCCGGAAAACCCCATGCCGCTCACGACGGCAGCAAAGGATATAGTAATGACTTTTCGTAACGGCCTTGCTTCGCTTCTTCGTCCCGAAGACTCGGTACTCGTTCTGATCGACCACCAAGCTTATCAACTTGCGAACGTGAACAGCCACGAACCGCAGATGGTGATCAACAACACGACGGGCCTGGCAAAGGCGGCCAAGGCCTTCGGCGTCCCGACCATCCTGACCACCGTGCTCGCCGAACGGGGCGGTCTCCTGTTCCCTCAGATTACAGACGTTTTCCCTGGCCAGGAAGTGATCGACCGAACGTTCATCAACACCTGGGAGGACCGGAGGGTGGTAGACGCAGTCAAGGCGACGGGCCGCAAGCAGCTGATCATCGCGGGCCTGTGGACCGAGATCTGTGTTGCGATGCCGGCGATCCAGGCCCTCGGCGAAGGCTGGGATGTGACGGTCGTTACCGATGCCTCAGGCGCCGTTTCGGTCGAGGCCCACCAAGTCGCCATCCAGCGCATGATCGCGGCGGGCGCGAACATGATGACCTGGCTGGCGGTAGCGGCCGAATGGCAGCGCGACTGGGCTCGGACCGATCAGGCTGTCGCGCTGACGGAAGTGATCATGCAGCATGCCGGCGGCAGCGGCATTGCGTACCTGTGGGAGCAGCAGCTGCTCAACACGCCTGTCCCCCGTAAGTCGGCGTGATCCTCTGAGCGGGGGTGCTGAGGTTGTCGAGCCTTGCGTTGCGAAAATTGCGCATCGAACCTCGCACCCCCTCTCAACAAGAAGGCCGTCGATGCATGGATCGACGCGGTCGGTATCGTCGGCTGGCGCGCAAATGGGCGGGGCAGGGATTCGACCCCGCCGGTCACTATCGTGGAAGTAGCGCCGGTAATGCAATTCGCCTCGTTATATTTCGTCAAATATGTAGGGTCCGCCACCCCACCGATTGGAGAGTCAAACGCGGCGACAAAAATATGACGCGACCAGAAATAAAGTAACGTCGCTCCTCGCGTTGAGCCACACCGAGCCACGCTGCACTATGTCGCAAAGGTCATCGATGGACTGGCCGTCTACTTCGTGCCAATGACACTCACGAACGTCGCTCGGGACAGCGCAACGTACTTCGATGAGTTCTTGGCCGGTGGCGCAGATTGATTTGGTCAGCGACATGACGAGATTATTCGGCCGGTGCACGAGGAGATTTTTCCAGAGACGCGCACCTGAGCAAAGGATTTCATTTAGTCGGACAACCGGCAGGGTAACACTGACCTTGCCCAACTTGTCCATAGGAACCCAAGTCCCTGGACGCATCATCATTCAGCAGAGGTGAGGCCATGACCCAACACGTTCTATTCATCGTGACCAACGCAGCCGTGATCGGCCCGCAAAATCGCAAGACGGGCGTCTTTTTCGCCGAGGTCGCGCATCCCTTCGATGTGCTCGACAAGGCGGGGATCGCGGTAGAGTTCGCGTCACCCGCTGGCGGATGGACGCCGTACGACGCGTACGACGAGAAGGATCCTGCCCAGAAGGAGTTTCTCGAAAGCAAGGCCTTTCGTCGGCTGAATCGCAGCCGCAAATTGTCCGAAGTGGACGCCGCGGACTACGACGCCATACTGGTGCCCGGCGGCCTCGGGCCGATGGTCGACATTCAGCGCAATGCGGATGTCCAGAAGGCCGTCGTGCGCGCATGGAGCACGGGCAAGCTCGTGACCGCTGTTTGTCACGGTCCGTGCGCGTTGCTCGGCGTGGACCTAGGTGACGGCACGCCGTTCGTGCACGGCAAGAAGCTCACGTAGTTCTCAAAGAAGGAGGAGTACGACTACGCACGCGATGACGTGCCCTACGAACTTGAGGACGCGTTAGTGGCGGAGGGCGCCGAGTACGCGTCTGTAGCCAACTGGCAACCGCACGTCATTGTCGACGGGCGCCTCATCACCGGCCAGAATCCCGCCTCGGCGGGACCGCTGGCGAAAGAGCTGGTCGCCGCCCTGAAAAAGCTGGCCTGAGTCGAGGATCAAGCAGGAACTGCCGTGACGTTGCAGTCCAGCATTGGACTGCAGCAGCACCCCGGCATTCCCTGCGCCTATCTGTCCTTGCGAGGGCAAAGCGGGATGTAAAGCTCAGGCGGATGATGTCGCGAGATCGCCGGTCCGTATCCCGCGCCAGTTGAATCGGAGGAGGCCCGATGGCGTTCGCGACGTCAGGGAATAGCGCCCCGGCCGAAACGCGGGATGTACGCCTTCGGATGCCATGTTACGAAACACGCTTCGTCCCTCCGGAGCCCGCCTCGATGTCCGCCGCGACCGCCGCCAGCCAGTCCACCCCGACCGCCGCCGAGACCGATCCCGAAACCCTCGGCTGGATGCAGGGCTTCCCGCCGCCGCCGGACAAACTCATCACCTTCCATAACGGCTCCTTCCGCAGCTTTCCCGAACTGCGCTGGGCCTGGAGCAATATCCGCCGGCTCGTGCCGACCGTGAACGTCTGGCGCGGGGCAGGGCCGACGTCGGTGTTGCCGCGCGAGGAGCACGATATCGGCGCGGCCGTTTCGGTCACGATGGATGGCCGGCCGATGACGTTTGCGCGCATGCTCGAGGAGACCTATGCCGACGGCATCGCCGTGCTGCACCGGGGCAAGCTGATCTACGAGTGCTATTTCGGCGCGCTGAAGCCGCACAAGCCGCACATCGCGATGTCGGTGACGAAATCGTTCACCGGCACACTCGCCGGCATTCTGGTGGCGGAGGGCAGGATCGATCCGCAGGCGCCGGTCACGGATTATGTGCCGGAGCTGAAGGCAAGCGCGTTCGGCGACGCGCGCGTGCACGAGGCGATGGATATGACCACCGGCCTCGAATACACCGAGGTCTATACCGACAAAAATTCCGGCTTGTTCGGGCTGCGGCGGGCGAACGGCATGGCGCCGATCGAGCCGGGCTATGAGGGCGCGACCAACATTTTCGATTTCCTGTGCACGCAGAAGAAGCAGGGCGAGCACGGCAAGGCGTTTGCCTACAAGACCGTCAATTCCGACGTGCTGGCCTGGATCATCAGGCGGGCGAGCGGCATGACGCTGTCCGATCTGCTATCCGAGCGCATCTGGATCCCGATGGGGGCGGAGGAGGACGCGCACTATCACGTCGACCGCATCGGTACCGAAAGCGGCGGCGGCGGGCTTTCGACGAGCTTGCGCGATCTCGCCCGCTTCGGCGAGACGATCCGCAATCACGGCCGCTTCAACGGCCGCCAGATCGTGCCGCCTTCCGTGGTCGAAGACGTCGCCCGCGGCGGCGATCCCGCAAAGTTCAGGCCGGCCGGCTACACCACATTGCCCGGCGCGTCATACCGCAATCAATGGTGGATTACGCACAATGCGCACGGCGCCTACATGGCGCGCGGCGTTCACGGGCAGGGCATCTACATCGATCCGAAGGCCGAGATGGTGATCGCCCGCTATGCCTCGCACCCGGCCGCCGGCAACGCAGCGAATGATCCCGTGACGCTGCCGGCCTACATGGCGCTGGCGAAGGATTTGATGGCGGGCGGCTAACGCCGCTTCGCCTCATCCCCGCACTGCGGCCTCAATCTTTGCGATGTCGATCTTCCCCATCGGCATCATTGCCGCGAACGCGCGCCTGGCGACGTCGCCGCCCTTGGCCATGGCGTCGGTCAGCACGCGCGGGGTGATCTGCCACGAAAGGCCCCATTTGTCCTTGCACCAGCCGCAGGCGCTCTCCGTGCCGCCATTGCCGACGATCGCATTCCAGTAACGGTCGGTTTCGGCCTGGTCGTCGGTTGCGATCTGAAACGAGAAGGCCTCGCTGTGTTTGAACATGTCACCGCCGTTGAGGCCGATGCACGGCACGCCGCACACGGTGAACAGCACCGTCAGCACCTGGCCGGCCTTGCCGCCGGGAAAGTCGGATGGTGCTTTGTGAACAGCGTCGACACTGCTGTTCGGAAACGTCTTTGCGTAAAACTGCGCGGCTTCTTCGGCGTCGTGATTGTACCAAAGGCAGATCGTGTTCTTGCTCATCGGAGCTCTCCATGATTGGCCGCACAGGGCGATGACGGCTGGTTCCTGCAAAGGACGTTCGAGCAGCCGGCGTCCCGACACCACCACCGAATTTTTTTGCAGGCGCCCGGGAGGCCGAAAGATCGGGGGGCGGCGATCCGACACCGGTCACGGCGTGCACCATCTCCATCACGTAGCCCGGGTGAGCGCAGCGACACCCGGGACCGCTGTCCCTGCATGATCCTCGCATGCTCCGGCGAGCAAAATGAGGCGGAATCTTTCTTTGGGAAAGTCAACTACGTCGTTGCCGTCGTCAGGGAAAATCTTGGAACTGCAAGGCGCTATATGGTCAAAGTACCATCGGATGAGAGCAGGGGTGGCGGCCCTGCCTCGTCTTCCGATGTAACGCATCGCCACGCGCCGTGGAACTCCATCACGTGCTCTCGAATTTATTGAAGCGCAAAGACCTGTACAGCTTTTTCAGCCGTTCGGCTTTCGAGAAGGCCCACGTCTATCAGGCGCAAGGACGGGTCAAGGAACTGGAAGTCAGCGAAGACCTGACGCATCTTCGCGCCAAAGTGAGGGGAAGCGGATCGAAAGAATACCGCGTCGATATCCAGCTCGAGTTCACCGGCGATCGGCTCTCCGACCTCGACGGTGAATGCAGCTGTCCGATGAACTTCAACTGCAAGCATGTGGCTGCAACCCTGCTCGAGGCCACTAGCGGGAAGCCGCTATCGGTCCCCAAGGCGATGGCGGCCGAACAAAGTGCGGCGGCCCTGCCGCCTGTTCTGGGCTACGAAGTCGTCAACTGGCTTGAGAACGTCGGCAACGCGGTGCACGGCGACGATTATCCAGCCGAACTGAACCAACGGCTGCTCTATCGACTGCATGCCTCCGGAGAGGGTGTAAAGACGCCGGTTCTGGCGGTATCGCTGCTGTCGGTGAGGGTATTGAAAGGCGGCGTGTTCGGCGGCAATTACGCGCAACCCCACGCGTCGGATTTTACATCCGAGCGCGCTCCGAAATATTATCGCGACACCGACATCGAGATTGTGAGTCAACTCTCGGCGGCGTCCAGAGGGAGTTATTTCAGCGCCCGGCCACTTTCGGCCGAGCTATTGCAGCGGATCGTCACGACCGGCCGCGCCTACTGGCTCGACCACAAACGACCGCCGCTGCGGTGGGGAAACACGCGTGAGGGGCGGATCGAGTGGCGCCAGGCCAGCAAGCGTGGCGTCGTTCCTTGCCTGCTCGTGCCGGGAACGATTGCGCTCAATGCCGAGCCGCCGGTCTATGTCGACGAGTCCGCCGGCACGATCGGACCGGTGGAACTGAGCCTGCCGCCGAAGCTTGCCCGCCAGCTCCTGTCGGCACCGGAGATTCCGCGCGACCAGCTCATGGAGGTATCTCGTCGTCTTGGCCAACGCCTGCCGGAACGTCATCACGGCCTGCTGCCGGCAGCGCCGGCGGCTGCAGTGCAGATCGACGAGCAGCCCGTCCCGATATTGCGCCTGCGGCTGGGCCGGATGAGAGAGAGTTCCTTCTACTATCGTGCAGACAGCGGCCCGGTCGCGGTCGCCAATCTCGGCTTTCGCTATGGCCCGATCGAAATCGATCCATCGGAACGGGGAAGCCGGCTGGAAGCATTCCACGCCGGACAGGTCTACGCGATCAAGCGTCGCCAGCCGAAGGAGAAGGAGGCGCGCAAGCGCCTGACCGATCTGGGTTTCGTCGCCGCGGCGTCGAAGTTTCCATTTCTTGACTCCGACCATGCCCGCGATCTGACGCTCGGCGATGCCTACGACTGGTTCGACTTTCTCAACCTGGAGGCGGCTGAGCTGCGGGCGCAGGGTTTCGAGATCCAGGTCGGCGACGACTTCCCCCATCGGCTGGCGCCATCGGGCGACTTCGATGCGGCGTTCGAATCCAGCGGCATCGACTGGTTCGAACTGGCTCTCGGAATCGAAATCGACGGGGAGCGGCGCGATCTTGCGCCGATGCTGGCCGCGCTGGTCTCGGCACCGGACTTCACTCCCGACCTGATCAAGGAGCTTGCCGAAAACGGCGATTATTTCTACCTGCCGCTTGCCGACGGTCGCCATGTTTCATTGGCTGCCGATCGATTCCTACCACTGGTGTTGGCGCTGCATGGTCTGCGGCTGAGCGGGATTTCTCCGGATGGTTCGGGAAAGCTGAAGCTGTCGCGTGCCGACGTCGTGCCGCTGCTCGGGGTCGAAAACGACAAATTCGTATTCCGCGGCGCCGACAATCTTCGTCGCCTCGCCGGTCTGCTTCACACCCATGGATTGAACGATCCGCGACTGCCGGAGAGCTTTTGCGCCGAACTTCGGCCCTACCAGGCGCAAGGCGTGGCCTGGCTGGATCTGCTGCGCGAAAGCGATCTGGGCGGCGTGCTGGCCGACGATATGGGGCTCGGCAAGACCGTGCAGATACTGGCTTTCCTTTCGCTGGAAAAGGCGCGGGGGCATATTTCCCAACCGGTATTGATCGTCGCGCCGACCAGCCTGATGACCAACTGGTTCAACGAAGCGCAGAAGTTCGCGCCGGATCTGAAAGTCCTGGTGCTGCATGGTCCCGATCGCAAGCAGAGCTTTGCGGCGATTCCCGAGCATGACGTCGTGCTGACCACCTATCCCTTGATCGCGCGCGACCGCGAGGTGCTGTTGTCGCGCGATTGGCATATGGCGGTGCTGGACGAAGCGCAAACGATCAAGAATCCCGATGCCGCCACCACCCGCTGGCTGCGCGACGTCAAGGCGCGGCATCGCTTCTGCCTGACGGGTACGCCGATGGAAAATCATCTCGGAGAACTCTGGTCCATCATGAGTTTTGCCAACCCCGGCTATCTCGGCGACAAGGCCGGTTTTGTCCGTCAGTGGCGGACGCCGATCGAGAAGCGCGCCGACAAGGTCCGTGCCGCCACGCTCGCCCGGCGGGTCAGGCCGTTTCTGCTGCGCCGGACCAAGGCGGAGGTCGCGGCGGAACTGCCTGCCAAGAGCGAAATCGTCGAGCGGATCGTCCTGGAGGGCAAGCAGCGCGATCTCTACGACGCCATTCGGCTGTCGATGTCGGACAAGGTTCGCAAGGCGATCCAGCAGCGCGGCCTGGCCAAAAGTCACATCGTCGTGCTCGAAGCGCTGCTCAGAATGCGGCAGGTCTGTTGCGATCCTGCGCTGCTGAAACTCGACGACGGCGTCGAGCGGCCGTCGGCGAAACTCGACCGCTTGATGGAAATGGTGCTGGAGTTGCTGAGCGAGGGACGGAAGATCATCGTCTTCTCGCAGTTCACCTCGATGCTCGATCTGGTTCGAAAACGCCTGGACGCGGAAGCCGTTCGCTATGGTGTGCTGACCGGAGACACCAAGGACCGCAAGCGCGCGATCGACGGCTTTCAGAACGGGACGAACGACGTCTTCCTGGTCAGCCTGAAGGCTGGCGGCGTCGGCCTCAATTTGACCGCTGCGGATACGGTCATCATCTTCGACCCCTGGTGGAATCCCGCCGTCGAGGAACAGGCGATCGATCGCGCCCACCGCATCGGGCAGGACAAGGCGGTTTTCGTCTATCGGCTCGTGGCCGCCGGCACGGTTGAGGAGAAAATGGAGGGGCTCAAGGAACGGAAGCGAGCCCTGGCCGACAGCCTGTTCGATCGCGACGGACAGATCGCTTCAACTCTCACGGAAGAGGACGTGCGAGCGTTGTTTGAAGATTGAGCGTGCCGGGCGGAAGCATTGATCGCGCCCGCCTGATTTGGCCGAGGGTTCATTTCAGGGATACCGGTAACGTATTGACTATCGTCCGTAGAGCCTCTCATCCCACCACACCGGCTCAGGCAGCGTGTGCGTAACGCCCCTGGCGTCGGGGTGAGCCGGGTTGATCAGGAAACTGCGCTCCGGCCGCGCCGGGATCGAGGGGACGATCAGGAGCGCCGAACGCTTCTCCTCGTACCATTCCTGCCCATACGTCTTGCAGATGGTTTCGTTGCGGGAATCCCAGCCCGGATGAGCGGCGGTCTGGAAGATCTCGTAAGCGACGCCGTTCGGAATCGTGATTTCGATGAAGTGCTGATTGGCGGGCATCACCAGATTGGCGTGCACCAGCTTTTCCAGGAGCGCGGTGGAATAGTGCTCGGAAGTGTAGATGAGCGGGCTCGTATGCGTGTTCCAGCGCCCCGGATAGAGGCGGGCGCCTTCGGCGTCGTAGATCGGAAAGGCGCCGTCCGGGTCCCCGATGCGATAGCATTTCAGGACGCGGTCGGTCTTCTGAACGCTCATACGCCGCCGCTATACGCCGCGCGACCCATCAGGTTGATCACCGCATCGGCGCCGGGGCCGGTCGCCAGCGCCAGTTCGAGCGGCGCCTTGTCGTCCAGCATCGGGTGCGGCCGCTCGAGAAAGGCCCGCACCTTGTCTTCGTCACGGAACACGTCGATGCCGAAGGCGAACACCTTGGCGACGCGCGCGAGCCGGTCGCTTTCCTCGCTGCTCAGGGGTTGCTTCTGCTTCCGCCGTCGTTCGAGCGTCGGCTTCGGCACCACCCGATAGGTGAAGCGGCGGACATCGTTCGGGCTGACGCGGCCGGCGAACTTGTCCAGCGCCGAGACCGGCAGGCCCTTCTCGACGGAATAGGCCAGCGTCAGCGTCGTCTCGCTTTTCTTTGGTTTGACGCCGAGCAGCTCGGCGGCGGTCGCGGCCTGGTAGGTCATGGAAGCCTCGGATCAGTTGAGGCAAATCTATGCCTCAGGTGAGGCTAAGTCAATGGGGCTGGACGCTCGGGAAGCATGCTCGATGCAAGCTCGCCATTGCTTCCGCCTGATAACGCGTTATATATGACTACAGTGGTCATATCAGGAATGCTGCCATGAAAGAAATCCAGCTCCGTGATGCCAAGGCAAGTCTCTCTGCCGTGATTGACGAGGCGATGCAGGGAAAGCCTGCGGTGATTACCCGGCATGGCAAGCGGCAGGCAGTGGTCGTGAGTTACGACGAGTGGGAACGGCTATCCCATGTTCCGAGTTTCGGTCGTTTGTTGATGGCGGCGCCGGTGGCCGCGGATGATCTGCCCCGGCGTAACCGGTCGGGACTGCGGAAAGCCAACTTCTGACCCACCGGTGTACCTCATCGACACCAACGTTATTTCCGCAGCTCCAACTCGGCCCGTACCAGCAGAACTTGTGCGATGGATGGACGCGCATTCCAGCTCGCTGTTCCTGTCCGTCGTAACGGTAGCGGAAATAGAGGACGGCATCGCCAAATTGCGGCGCGAGGGGGCACGGCGCAAAAGCTCGCACCTGGCGTCGTGGCTGGAGACCGTCCTGCACCTCTACGGGGACCGAGTTCTCGTCTTTGACGCGCCGATAGCGCGGATCGCCGGCGCGATTTCGGACCGGGCGAGGGGGCAGGGCCATGCTCCGGGTTTCGCCGATATCGTAATCGGCGCGACGGCACAGCGTCACGGGCTGACGGTCCTCTCACGCAACACCAGACATTTTGAACCTTTGGGCGTCGCCGTTCTCGACCCATTTGCCGCTTTGCCACGGAAGTGAGCCGATCGTGTTTCAGGCGTAGCCGATCCAGCCGCGCCAGGTAAACGCGGCGTAGAACATCTCGACGTCTCGAAAGCCGGCCTCGCTCAGGATGCGCGCGTCCTGTTCCGGGGTGAGCAGGCTCAAATTGGCGTCGACGGCGGCGCGCGCGGTGTTGGCTTTCTCCGGATCGGCGCCGGATGCGATCGCATAGGCAGCGTAGCGCGATAGCCATCGCCCGCGGTCGCTGTCCGCTTGCGGGAAGCTGGAATGGGCGGCGACGAAGGGCGCGCCGGGTTTGAGGCGGCGGTGGATTTCCCGGGCCGTTCGCCGTCGCTCGTCGGCATCGAGGAAATGCAGCGTCAGCAGGCAAGTGGCGGCATCGAACGGTCCGTCGGGCGCATCGTCGATATAGCCCTGCTGTAGTTGTACGCGCGCACTTGATGGACCCAGCGTCCGCTCGGCCAGTTCCAGCATTGCTGCGGCGGGATCGACGCCGACGAAGCGCCAGTGCGGCTCGGCCTCCGCCAATGCCTTCAACTCCAGCCCGCCACCGGCGCCCAGCACGAGCACTTGCGCGTCCGGCGCGGTCCGTTCAGCAAGCAGGATGCGGGTCATGCGATGCAGGTCCGCATAGCCGGGCACGAAGCGCGGCGGCCCTTCGGCATAGGGCATCACGGCCTCGGGATCGGAGAAATGCGCCTGCCATGGCCGGGCTGCGGCATCACGAAGCATGGGCGGTCTCCAGGCGATGTCGGTTGCGCCGGTCACCGAGGTGCTTCTGGAAGTCGGCGTTCAGCATCGCAAGCGTCACGTTGCCGAGTCGCGACATCAGCAGCGCCTCCGCGTCGTCGAACGCCTGATCCAGCGCGGCGTTCACGACCTGCTCGACGAGGCACTTCGGTGACTCGGCTCTGTTTCCCACGGCGAACAGCGAGGGCTGGCCGAGCGTCGATGTCAAGCTGCGGGTGAAGGAACCGTCGGTTGAGTCTTACTATAAGTATTGACTTATATAAGTGTGTGCCGATATTAATTAGCTGGAAAATGCAGGGAGGTTCGGAAATGGATATCGACGTCACCAGGGTGTTGGGGCTTGTCACGCGCGCGGTGCGCAATTTCGAGAAGGACGGGAAGCCGGCGAGCGCGGTGACGCTGACACGGCTTTACGACACCAGCGTCGATGATCTCTGGGACGCACTGACCAGCAGGGAGCGCATCCCGCGCTGGTTCCTGCCGGTCGAGGGCGATCTCGAACTGGGCGGAAAGTACCAGCTCAAGGGCAATGCGGGTGGGACCATCACGGCATGTGCGCCGCCCAGCCACTTTGCCGCGACGTGGGAATTCGGCGGCGCGACGAGCTGGATCGATGTCAAGCTGGCGGCAGAACGCGACAAGGCGCGCTTGACGCTGGAGCACACCGCGATCATGGAGGATCACTGGGACCAGTTCGGTCCGGGCGCGGTGGGCATCGGTTGGGATCTCGCCATCGCGGGACTCGAGCGCTATCTTGCGACGGGGGCGTCCGTCGACCACGAAACGGCCGAGGCATGGATGGGCTCTCTGGAGGGCAAGGCGTTCATGGGTGAGAGCGGCGAATTCTGGCGCGCGGCGCATGTCGCAAGCGGCGTCGATCCGGCCTCCGCGAAAGAGCGCTCGGACCGGACCATCGCGTTCTTTCGCGGCGAGATCCCGCCCGACATGGCACATCCCGGCACAGGAAGCTGATGCACGCCTTCGAAGTCCTTGCCGATCCCGTCCGCCGCCGCATCCTCGAACTGCTGGGTCCGGGGGAAATGGCGTCCGGCGAAGTGGTGGAGGCGATCGGCGCCGAGTTCGGCATCACGCAGGCCGCGGTTTCGCAGCATCTCAAGGTGCTGCGTGAAAGCGGCTTTGCAAGAGTCCGCCCCGACGCGCAACGACGGCTCTATTCGGTGGATGCCGCGGGGCTTCAAGCGGTCGATGCTTGGATCGGAAGGTTCAGGAATTTCTGGGAGCCGAAGCTGGAATCGCTGGCGACAGAGATCGCGCGAGGCAAGCGCGAGCGGCGTAAGGCACCCATCACCAAACGTACCGGGAAGAGAGCTTGAGGTAAGTTTGCGCATGTCTGACGATTTGAACTGGCTGTCCGCCCGCGGGATGGTGCGGCGCTTCGCTGATGGCAGCCTGTCGCCGGTCGATGTGCTGGACGCCACGCTGGCACGTCTGCACGCCGTCAATCCGGTTCTCAATGCCGTCTGCCTGCTGGATGAGCCGCAGGGCCGGCGGATGGCCGCGGAGTCGGCGGAACGCTGGCGCAGCGGCACGCCGCTCGGGCCGCTCGACGGCGTGCCCATTGCGATCAAGGATACGGCGCATGTCGCGGGCTGGCCGACGCGCATCGGCTCTCACGCAACCCCCATAACGCCAAGTTCCGAGGATACGCCCGGCGTCGCGCGCCTGCGCGAGGCCGGCGCCGTATTTTTCTGCAAGACGACCACGCCCGAATTCGGCTGGAAGGGCATCACCCACGGCCCGCTGACCGGCATCACGCGCAATCCCTGGGACACCTCGCGCACACCAGGCGGCTCCAGCGGCGGCTCGGCCGCGCTGGTGGCGGCAGGCGTCGTGCCGCTGGCGACTGGCGGCGATGGCGGCGGCTCCATTCGCATTCCGGCGGCGTTCAGCGGCGTGTTCGGCCTGAAGCCGAGCTACGGCGTGGTGCCGAATTTTCCGGGGCCGATGGGCACGCTCGCGGTCTATGGCGGCCTGTCGCGCGATGTCGCCGACAGCGCGCTGCTGCTCAACGTGCTGACCCGGCCGGACGCCCGCGATTCCTTCGCCATTCCCTATCGCGGCCTCGATTACCTCGACGGCCTCGACGGTGGCGTGGCGGGCCTGCGGATCGCATGGTCGCCCGATCTCGGCTTTCCCAAAGCTGACCCCGCCGTCGTGGCCGCCATGCAGCCGGCCCTCGACGCGCTGGCGAAAGCTGGCGCCGACGTGCAGCACGTTGCGCTCGACCTGTCCGGTGCGCAGCCGGCGCTGGAGGCGATCTGGGGCGCATCGCATGCCGCGCTGGTACGCGATTTCGATGGCGCGCAACTGGCGGCGCTCGATCCCGGCCTGCTCCGGCTGGTGATATCGGCGCAAGATATTTCCGCGATCGAACTGCAGGCGGCCTATGCCGGGATGCGCGCGCTGAGTCAGACGATGCACGCGTTTCACCGGGATTACGATCTCTTGCTGACGCCGACGGTTCCCATCACCGCCTTCGCTGCCGGCGTCGACACGCCGGACAGCACGCGTTTTCCCCAATGGTACGACTGGACGCCGCTGACATGGCCGTTCAATCTCACCCGCCAGCCCGCAGCCTCGGTGCCGTGCGGGTTTGTCGAAGGGCTTCCGATCGGGTTGCAGATCGTAGGCCCGATGTTCGCCGAGCCGAACATTTTCCGCGCGAGCCGCTGCGTCGAGCGGGCCTGCGCCACCGGCGCGCGCCCGGGCCTTTGAGGACGAGGGTGCGGAAACGCGCTCCAGAAAAAAATTTAGTTGCGGCCATGAAGCTGTCGGTTCCGGCCGATGCCATTCGTCTTCCACCCGGAAAGAAACGGTGGTGGAGATCGGAAATGGAGAATTCCAGATATCGCTGGGTGATTGTCGCAGCCGGCGGCCTGCTTGGCTGTGTCGCGATAGGCGGCATGTTTTCGCTGCCGGTGTTCCTGCAACCGATCGCGCGGGACACCGGCTGGTCGGTGACCGGCATATCGAGCGCCATGACCGTAGGCTTCCTTGCGATGGCGTGCACCAGCATGATCTGGGGCACCTTGTCGGACCGGTTCGGGCCGCTGCCGGTGGTGCTGTCAGGGTCGATCGTGCTGGCGGCAAGCCTGGGATTATCGAGTCTCGCGACATCGCTGGTCGCCTTCCAGTTCATGTTCGGGCTGCTGGTCGGCGCCGCCACGGCAGCAATCTTCGCGCCGATGATGGCGTGCGTCACCGGCTGGTTCGACACCCATCGCAGCCTTGCGGTGTCGCTGGTTTCGGCCGGGATGGGCATGGCGCCGATGACCATGTCGCCGCTGGCGGCCTGGCTGGTCTCGAACCATGACTGGCGCACCTCGATGCAGATCGTGGCGCTGGTCGTCGGCGCGATCATGATCCCGGTTTCGCTGCTGGTGCGCCGGGCGCCGGCGCTCGAGAGCGGTCCGTCGGTCCCGTCAGGGGGGGCAGGGCAGGCGGAGATGTCGCTGGCGCAGGCGCTGCGCTCGCCGCAGTTCATCATTCTGCTGCTGACGAACTTCTTCTGCTGCGCCACGCATTCGGGTCCGATCATCCACACCGTGAGCTACGCCGTCAGTTGCGGCATTCCGCTGATTGCCGCGGTCACGATCTACAGCGTCGAGGGTCTCGCCGGGATGGGTGGCCGCATCGCCTTCGGGCTGCTCGGCGATCGCTTCGGCGCCAAGCGCGTGCTGGTTCTCGGCCTGCTGGCGCAGGCGTTCGGCGCACTCGGTTATGTCTTCGTGCGCGATCTCGCCGCGTTCTACGCGGTCGCGGCGCTGTTCGGCTTCATCTATGCCGGCACCATGCCGCTCTACGCCGTGCTGGCGCGCGAAAACTTTCCGCTGCGGATGATGGGCACCGTGATCGGCGGCACCGCGATGGCCGGCAGCCTCGGCATGGCGATGGGACCGCTCGCAGGAGGTCTGATCTACGACACCTTTGCCAGCTACGCTTGGCTCTACATCGGTTCCTGGATCATGGGCCTCTGCGCGTTCCTGATCATGATGACGTTCCGCCCGGTGCCGGTGGCACAGACTGCGGCAGCGCCGGCGTGACTCGCTCCGTCATTCCGGGGTATCTCTCCCCCGTCATTCCGGGGCGCGCTTTTTGGCGCGAACCCGGAATCCATTTCACCAGAGAACATGCTGCCTGATGGATTCCGGGCTCGATGCTTCGCATCGCCCCGGAATGACGGAGCGCAATCTCACCTGCGCGAAATCTTCTCAAACCGCTTGATCAGCCGCTCGCGCTTGAGGCGGGACAGCCGCTGGATCCAGAACAGGCCGTTGAGCTGGTCGATCTCATGCTGGTGGCAGACCGCGCGCAGGCCCTGCGATTCTTCCGTCTGCATGTTGCCGTCGAGGTCCTGATATCCGATCCGGACGCGGGCATGACGCTCGATGTCGTCATTGACGCCAGGCATCGAGACGCTGCCTTCCTGATGCATGATCATCTCGGGCGATGCCCAGATGATCTCCGGATTGACGTAGCTTCGCGCGCCATTGACCGGGTCGAGGTCGAGCACCACGACCCGCAGGGAGATGCCGATATGCGGCGCGGTGATCCCGATCCCCGGTGCGGCATGCATGGTCTCGAGCAGGTCGTCAGCCAGTTCGCGCAGCGCGCCGTCGAACACGGTCACGGGCTGCGCCGGGAGGGCAAGCCGAGGGTCGGGATAGCGGACGATGGGGCGAATGGTCATGGTCTATTGTCGTGTGCCGGTGAATGCGGAAGCTCCGCGGGCGTCAAACACTATCTCTTTCGACGGCCTGACGCAGGGCGATATCGCACGTGGTCGATCAGGGCGCGCAGCTTGGGCGGAAGATTCCGGCGGTCCGCGAAATAGAGGAAGAAGCCGCGAAACGGCGGGCAGTACTGCTCCAGAAGCGGCACCAACTCGCCTCGCTCGATATACGGCCTGAAAGTCTCCTCCATGCCGAACGTCAGGCCGCCTCCGGCGCAGGCGGTCCGTACCATCACCCACATGTCATTCGTCGTGATCCGCGGGTTTACCGCGACGTCGAATTCGCGGCCATCCTCCTCGAACTCCCAGCGATACGGCGCCACTTCCGGAGCCGGTCGCCAGCCAATGCAGCAGTGCTGCGAAAGTTCGGCCGGGTGAGATGGCGCTCCGAAACGCTCCAGGTAGGACGGTGCAGCTACGACCATCTGGCGCTGGTCGTCCGAGACCGGTACGGCAATCATGTCCTGCGCGATGACTTCGCCGAGGCGAACGCCGGCATCATAGCCCTCAGCTACGATGTCGAATTCCTCGTCAGTCACGGTGATGTCGATCTGCACGCCCGGATGAGCGTGCGTGAAACTCGCAAGCAGCGGTCCGCAGATGAACCGCTCGGCGATCGAGGAAACTGCAAGGCGAAGCAGCCCGGTTGGCTTGGCGTCGCGATCTTGCGCGGTATCGAGTGCGAGTTCTACTTCCGCAACGGCTGGCGCGACACGCCGGTGCAACTGCACGCCGGCTTCCGTGAGGTTGACGCTGCGCGTCGTCCGCTGGACGAGGGCCACGCCCATCCGGTCTTCCATGCGTCGAATGGCCTGGCTCACCGCCGACCGGGTTACGCCCAGCCGCTCCGCAGCGCCGCGAAAGCTCTTCGCTTCCGCGACCGCCAGAAAAACGGAAACGAGATTCAGGTCCACGGTCATTGGTTAGAAAAACTTACCAAGTTGGTTACGATTGGGCAAATTGTTTTGCGTGTCGCCGTGCCTTACGTGTGCTGTCGACATGAGGTGGAGGCACAGGCAATGAACTCTCTCGATCATTACCGTCTGCTCGGCCGGTCCGGCTTGCGGGTATCCCCAATCGCGCTCGGCACGATGACCTTTGGCCAGGACTGGGGCTGGGGCGCGGATGCGGGTGAGGCGCGCCGGATCTTCGATCTCTACGTCGATCACGGCGGCAACTTCGTCGATACGGCCGTAAACTACACCGATGGCGCTTCCGAGCGCTTCGTCGGCGAGTTCATCAAGGACAAGCGCGACCGTATCGTACTCGCGACTAAATTCACCATGTCGCGCGAGCCGGGCAATCCGAACTCGGGTGGCAACCACCGGCTCAATATGCTGCGCTCGGTTGAGCAGAGTCTGCGGCAGCTCGACACTGACCGCATCGACCTGTTCTACCTGCACGGCTGGGACATGACCACGCAGCCCGATGAGGTGATGCGCGGGCTCGATGATCTCGTGCGTTCGGGAAAAATCCACTACGTCGGCATCTGCAATACGCCGGCCTGGCGTATCTCCCAGATGCAGACGTCAGCCGTTATGCGCGGCTGGTCACCCTTCGTGGCGCTCCAGATCGAGTACAGCCTGATCGAGCGCACAGTCGAGCATGAACTCATTCCGATGGCTGCCGCGCTCGGCATGGGCGTGTTGCCCTGGTCGCCGCTTGGCGGTGGCGTGCTGACCGGCAAGTACGCCCGGTCCGATGTCGCGGACTCGCGCGACGCAGGCATCTCATCGACGCGCAAGGGTGTCATCGCTTCGTCGGGCCATCTCAATGAGCGGTCTATCGAAGTTGCTGACGTCGTGCGCGCCGTAGCCGAAGAGGTCGGCGCGACCCCATCCCAGGTAGCGATCGCCTGGACGCTCGCGAATCCCGCGATCACGTCGCCCGTGATGGGGGCGCGCACGTTGGCCCAGGCGAAAGACAATCTCGGCGCCCTCGGCGTCGCACTTTCGCCTGAGCACGTCGACCGGCTCAATCAGTCGAGCGCGCCGGATCCGATCTTTCCCAGCCGCTTCATGGGGCGCCCCATGGTCAAGCAGCTCATCTTCGGCGGCGCATCCATCGGCCGGCGGGACTGAAAGCAGGTCAACTCCAATGCATCGGCGAGAGTCGTGCCGGCTCATCGCCCAGGAAAGTGAAGTAGAGCGGAAACGGAGATAACTATGAGAGCCATGGCAAATCGCGCAGTCGCATGGTGCATGTGCGCCGCAATGTTCACCGCGTCCAGCCTGACCACGGCGGCCCCCTGCGGCCAGCCGAGCACGACGGAAGATAACAACAGGCAAATCGTCACCGAAGCCTTTCATCGCTGGGCCGCCGGCGGAACGTCCTTCTTCAACGACGTGCTCGCCGAGAACGTCGTCTGGAGGATCAAGGGATCGGGTCCCAGCGCCGGAGAGTTCCAGGGTCGCGAGACGTTCCTGGAGCAGGCGGTCCAGCCATTCGCGACGAGACTGTCAACTTTCGTTCGCCCGACTGCCGTACGGGTCTGGGCGGATGGCGATCATGTGATCGCGCAGTGGGAAGGGAGCGGCGTAGCCCGCGACGGCGAGGGTTACAGCAACAGCTACGCCTGGATCTTCCGCATGCATGACGGGAAGGCGACGGAGGTCACGGCCTTCCTCGACCTCGTTCCTTACGACGATGTCCTGCGGCGCATTCCCGCGCTTCAGCAGTAGGACGTCAGCCGATCACCGGAGCAGAACAAGATGAAACTTCGACCAATCACAGTTTGTGCCATGCTGCTGGTTTCACTTCATATCATCGGACCATCGATGGCTGTCGCTTCAAGCGAGGTGTCAGCAGGCGGCAAACCCGACCAGCAGTCCATGGAGAAGAAAATGGCGCAGCATCCCTATGTTGGCATGTGGGTGACCGATGGCGGCCACATTCGCCACGAGCTTCTTCCGAACGGTCGCTACGACGAAGCCCGCGGAACACGCAACAGTGCCTATCAGGGGCGCTATGAGATCAAGGGCAATCACATCGACTATTGGGACGACACCGGTTTCACCGCTGATGGCACGTTCGTCGACGCGCAGACCCTCCATCACGGCGGCATGATCTTCCGGCGTCAGTAACGTCGACCGTAAAGCCACTGCGCAGGGAAGGCCGGAGTGTTTCCGCTGAACCTGTATGCTCGTGTGCATATTTGTTTGCGCATATGGCACACGAGACCGCGGGTGCAGCGCGCATCCGGAAGGCTTGATCACGAAGACGTTAAACCAATCGGTTGACTATTCGTTTTGCGCGTCTATACTAAACCAAATGGTTGAACAATCGTCCCATCTCGACGCTGTTTTTCATGCCCTCGCGGATCCAACGCGGCGGGCGATGCTTGGTCATCTGGCGCAGCGCGAACGCACGATCGGGGAACTGGCGACGCCGTTCCGCATGAGTTTCGCGGGCGCGTCGAAACACTTGCGGGTGCTGGAGAACGCAGGGCTGGTCACGCGCACAGTCCGCGGCCGCTCGCATCTCTGCCGCCTCGAGGCGGCGCGGCTGGCGGAGGCCGATGCGTGGCTGCGGCGCTACGAGCGCTTCTGGGGTGAAAATCTCGATGCGCTGGAAGCGCTGCTGCGCGCCGAGGACGAGACGAAGACTGAGAAGGCGAAGTGAAGGAGAGAACGATGGACGCAAGCACAAAGCCCGACGCCTATGGCGCCTTGATCGAACCCACGACATTGAAGATCCAGCGGTTGCTGCCGGGCCCGATCGAGCGCGTCTGGGCCTATCTCACCGACAGCGACCTGCGCTGCAAATGGCTGGCGGCGGGCGCGATGGAAATGAAGGTCGGGGCGCCCGTCGAACTGGTCTGGCGCAATTCCGAACTCAACGATCCGCCCAGCAAGCGGCCGGAAGGCTTCTCCGAAGAAAACCGGATGCAGAGCCGCATCACCGAGTTCGAACCGCTCCGCAAGCTTTCGATTGCTTGGAACGGAAGCGGCGACGTCACGTTCGAGCTGGAGCCCAGGGGCAAGGGCGTGCTGCTCACCGTGATCCATCGCCGTCTGCCCGATCGCTCGACCATGCTCAAGGTCAGCGCCGGCTGGCACATGCATCTCGACGTTCTGGTTGCCCGCGCCAGCGGTGAGGAGCCGGAATCGTTCTGGGAAGGCTGGAGCCGGCTGCACAAAGAGTACGAGCAGCGGCTGCCTGCCTGAGGCGGCAGGTCGAAGCACACAACAAGCATCGCACAAAACAGGAGTTAGCCATGAAGACCAACGTCGTTTCAGCCAAGGAGTGGGAAACCGCGCGCCAGCAGATGCTGGTCAAGGAGAAGGCCATGACGCGCGCCCGTGACGCGCTCGCCGCGGAGCGTCGGCGGATGCCGTGGATGGCCGTGGAGAACGAGTACGTGTTCGATGGACCCGGCGGCAAGGCGAACCTACTCGACCTGTTCGACGGCCGCCGTCAGCTGATCATCTACCGTGCATTCTACGAGCCCGGCGTGTTCGGCTGGCCCGATCACGCCTGCCGTGGCTGCTCGTTGGGAGCCGACCAGGTCGCCCACGTCGCCCATCTCAATGCGCGCGATACCACGCTCGCCTTCGTGTCGCGCGCGCCGCAGGCGGATATCGCGCGGCTGCAGGCGCGCATGGGTTGGCAGACGATCCCCTGGTACACCGTCACCGACAGCTTCGACGCTGATTTCGGCGTCGGCGAGTGGCACGGTACCAACGTGTTCATTCGCGACGGCGGCAAGATCTTCCGCACCTACTTCATCAACAACCGCGGCGACGAGCAGATGGGAGGCACCTGGAACTACCTCGACATCACGCCGCTCGGCCGGCAGGAGGCGTGGGAGGACTCGCCCGAGGGTTATCCGCAGACACAGACCTACAAGTGGTGGAACTGGCACGACAGCTACGTCGAAGGCGCCGCGCCGGACCAGCGATGGGTCGAGATATCGGATGCCGGCGAGGCCGCGTTCCGGAAAGAGGCGGGCGCGAAGCCGTGAGCGAGGCTTGCACCGGCGCGGCGGCGTCAGGCATCGCCGGCTGGCTGTCGTTCGCGGCGGCGCCGACCTTCGCGGTGATGGCGTTGCTGACGCATTTCGGCGGTGGCCCGCTGGACGCGCTGTGTTCGGCGGGCACTTCATTGCACCTCGGCGGCATGGTCCCGATGTACCTGTTGATGAGCGCCTTCCATTCGGCGCCGTGGCTGAAGCTGATCGCCGGCCGCCCCTGACTTGACGCGGCGGCCACAAGCGACGATGGAGAGAGGAGGATTGGCTGGATAACAGTCCAGGCCAACGACAAGAGGAAACTCCATGGCACGGGTGCGCTGTATTACCGAAATGGGCATGGGCGTCGACGTTCACGGGCGTGACGGCACCAAGGCCGCCAGGCGCGCCGTCTCGGACGCCATCCGCCACTCGAGCTTGGGGTTCTTCCGCATGCTGGGCAAAACCGCCAACGACATGTTCGTCGAGGTTACCGTCGCGGTGCCGGACCCGAGCGGGGTCGACACCGCCGCCGTCGCCAAGGAACTGCCGTATGGCACCGTGAACGTGACGGCGGTGAAGGGTGGGCTGGAAGTGCCGGCGGAGAGCGGAAGCGACTCCATCATCATCGCGAACGCCGCCGTGATCGTCAGTTTCGACGACGGCAAGACCGGCTAGATTTCCCAGTGCCAATCAGGCCGGACGGCGACGTCTGCGCATTCAATCAGAAGACCTGGAGCACCTCATGACGACGAAGGACAGCAGCACCTATTGGAAGCGCGGGCGGGTCGAACTGCGCGCAGCCGGTTTCGATCCGGACCGCGCCGCGGAGACCAGCGCGGTGGTGACGATCGCCAGCGCCTACACCAACGCCCATCGCTGCAACAATCGCGTGCGCACCATTGGCGATCTGCTGGTGGAACTGCTGGCGGAGCGTGGCGGGCAGGGGCTGATCGTCGGCGCGCCGGCGGTCTCGGATGCGCTGACGCAGGGAACGCCGACGGCGGGCTACAGCCTCGCCTCCCGCGACGTCGTCGCCGATTGCTTCGAGATCGGTCACTACGCCCATCACGGCGATGCGATGATCGTGATCTCCGGCTGCGACAAGACCGGCGCCGCCGCGCTGATGCCACTGGCGCGGACGAATGCTTTTGGGTTGGTGCTATATCCCGGCACCAGCACGCCGGGCAGCGTCTCGTTCGGAGCATGGGCCGCCAAGGGCAACAACCTCACGATCCTGGACTACGCCGAAGCGCGTGCCGCCAACGAATCCGGCAGGTTGTCCGGCGAAGAGCTGCTGGAGGTCGAGCGCAACGTGATGCCCGGCAGTGGCACCTGCGGTGCGATGTTCACCGCCAACACGATGAGCACGATTGCGGAATCCATTGGCATGATGCTGCCGCGCGGCGCCTCGCATCCTGCCGATTACAATGCGGGTAGCGATATTCATGCCGACGTCCGCGCGCAGGCGCGCGCCTCGGTCGACGCCCTGTATCGGCTGATGGAGGCGGGCATCCGGCCGCGCGACATCATGACCGAGCGCGCCTTCGAGAATGCGATCACGACCGTCTACGCCATGGGCGGCTCGACCAACATGTATCTGCATCTGCTCGCGGTCGCGCGCGAGGCGCAGGTGCCGATCACGATCGAGCGCATCCAGCAGATCGGCGAGCGCGTCCCGCTGCTCGCCAACCTGCAGCCGCACGGCCCGTTCGCGATGGGCAGCCTGCATGCGATCGGCGGCGTGCCGGTCGTGATGAAGGAACTGCTGCGCGCCGGACTGCTGCACGGCGACGTCATGACGGTCAGCGGCAAGACGCTGGCGGAAAATCTCGCTGACGTGCCGTCATTAGAGCAGATGGACCGGCAGGAAATCGTCTTGCCGGTGTCGAAACCGATCGCACCGGCGAACAATCACATCAGCGTCCTCAAGGGCAATCTGGCGCCGGAGAGCTGCTTGCTGAAACTATCCGGCAAGACCCTCGAGAAAGGCCAGTTTCGCGGCACCGCGCGCGTGTTCGAGTCCGAGGCCGAAACGATGGCAGCGATCCGCGCCGGCGAGATCGTGTCCGGCAACGTGATCGTGGTGCGCAATGTCGGTCCGGTCGGCGGGCCCGGCATGCCTGAGATGGTGATGCTGACGATCCAGTTGCAGGGGCGGGGCCTCGGCGAGGACGTCGCCCTGATCACCGACGGGCGTTTCTCCGGCGTCTCGCACGGCATCCTGATCGGCCACGTCTCGCCGGAAGCCGCGCGCGGCGGCCCGATCGCGGCAGTGCGTGACGGCGACACCATCGTGATCGACCCCACCGCCCGCACGGTTAACCTCCAAGTATCAGCGGAAGAGATCGCCCGCCGCATGGCCGATTGGCGCGCGCCGGCTTCGATAGCTGCGGTGCGGCCGGGATCGGTGCACGACAAGTACATCCGGCTGGTGTCATCGGCGCATTATGGATGTGTGCTCTGAACGGCCTAACACGCTGGCGGCGTCCACATTCAGTCGCGAGATCCGGAAGGTGGGGCGATCGATGCCGCAATGTTGGCGATAGACCTCAACAACATCAGCGGATCGTCTTTGAAAGGAATAAAGCCGCGCCGCTTCCAGAAATTCGCAGGCCTCGATATCGACAGCATTGACGATGAATGCACGTCCGCCAATCAGGCTGGCCGCGGCTACAAAACGTTGCAGCGCATGCTTGAGCAATCCAGTACCGATTCCTTTTCCGCTGTAATTCTGATCGGCTGCAAGCTGTCCCAACAACAGGCAGGGAACGGGATCGGGCGGCTGTCCGGTCCGGATTGATCGCGGCAACGTCGCCGGAAGAACCGCCGTAGGCGCGAGGCCGTAATAGCCAACGACCTTATTGGCTTCATGTACGACCATGACAGCCGTGAAACCCTTCTCTTGGTTGGAGAGCGCGCGTGTTTTCAGCCATCGATCCAGAGCCGGTTTGCCGCAGGAAAACCCGGAGACGTCGTGAGCGGCCGTAAGCGACTCCGGCTCGGAAATAGCCACCCTTCACTACTCGGGTTTTACGTCACTAGATTCCCACGGAGCCGTGCGTTGAAAGAGTTCGACCATTTCAGGGACCGGGTGGGCGGGCTGTGAAAGAACATCAATAAAGGCCTTGAAGTCAGCCGGACTCATCCGAATCGGCGTCGTTTCCATCAGAACATCCTCCGCCGCACGTACCGCCGCCTCGCGCACGAAATCGGTCCGCGTACGGCCGCGCAGGGTGGCCGCACTATCGATAATTGCTATGTCTGTCTCTGGCAGTCGCATCGATAGCGGATGCTCTTTTCGTTTTATGACGCGCGGCATTCGGAAACTCCGGAAAAGAAACTATCGTAGTGCATTTTACAGTACAGAGGCAGATGAGTTCATGTTTCGTTCTAGTTTAGCTATCTCGCCAAGACAAGCCTCTGCGTGATCTCATCGATCGACTTGAAGAAATGCGTTGGCCCTGCCGACTGCAGCGCGGCGGGGAGCGCGTAGCCCCATGCCACCGCGCCGGAATCCATGCCGGCGGCGTCAGCGGCCTCGATGTCGCGGATTTCGTCGCCGATGCAGATGGCCTCTGTCGCCTTCGCCCCGAGCTTTCGTGCCACGCGCCGAAACTTCCAATGCTTGCCGAACACCGCAGCGCCGCAGTCGAAGCGGGTGATCAGGCTCGCCGTCGGGCCGAGCACGAGCCTGACGGATGCCTCGCTATCGGAACTGACGATGGCAAGCTCGATGCCGAGGCGCTGCAGGTCGGCCAGCATCGCCGGGATGCCGGCGAACAGCGGCGTCTCGCCTGCCGCCGCGAGCTTGCGCTTGCGCATGTCGCTGACGATGGCCGGCAGTTGCCACATGGAAACCTTGAGCCGCGCCATGATGTCCCGCGCCGACAGCCCGCGCATGGCTTCCAGCTCCTCGGGACTGACCGGCGCCAGATCGAACCGCGCAATCGTTTCCTGGAGCGAGATACGAAACCACGGAAGCGAATCGACCAGCGTGCCGTCGAAATCGAAGATGGCAAGGCGATAGCGGGTCATGGGAAATCGGCTTTCAGCGGCTCATTCGCTATCGCCGCGAAAGTATGCCGGCTTTCCGGTGGTCCAGGTCTCGCCCCAGAGCTGACCGCCGCCATCGACCGTCAGCGTTTCGCCGGTGACGAATTTGGCCGACGGTCCGGCGAGGAAGACGCTGGCTTCCGCGACGTCCCATGGCGAGCCTGTGCGCATCATCGGGTTCGAGCGCGGATAGGCGGCGCGCGCCTCCGGCGAATAGACCTTCCAGCCCTCGGTCTCGATCGCGCCGGGCGCCACGCAGTTGACCCTGATGTTCAGCGGCGCCCATTCCACTGCAACCGCACGCGACAGCCCGATCACGCCGCTTCGCGCGGCGATGCTGTGGGCGATGCCGTAGAGGCCGTGCGTTGTGACAACGACGATGTTGACGATGCTGCCGGGATGCTTGTGCTCACGCCAGCGTTGCGCGGCGGTCTGCATCATGTACCAGGTGCCGTTGAGATTGGTATTGATGACGGCGTTCCAGCCCTTCACCGAAAAATCGATGGCGGCTTGCGGAAACTGCCCGCCGGCGCTGTTGACGAGGCTGTCGATGCGGCCTTGTTCGTGCCAGATGGCGTCGAACAGGGTATTGACCGCCTCTGGTTCCCGGATGTCGGCGGCGTAGGCGGAGGCCGTCAGGCCGCGGCTCGTCAACTGCCCCACGAGCGCATCGAGCTTGCCCTGATCGCGCCCGATCAGGGCGACATGCGCGCCAAGCCGCGCGAACAACCAGGCAATGGCGCGCCCGATGCCGCCGGCTCCGCCAGAGATGACGACGACCTGGTCCTTGAATGCGTCGCTTGCAAAGACAGTCGGATGAACCGCGAACTCCGCGTCAGTCAGGCCGGGCTTCGCCGATGAGGGATCGTCAGTCATGGATCGCGGCAGGCCTTGTTATGCGCGGCATCAGTCGTACATTAGCCGCGCAACGGAAACCAAGCAAAAGAACACATCAATTGATGTCCGATCTATCGCAGCGCGGGCTCGAGATTTCGAAGCGGTCTTGAACTGGGGGCATTTCCGACGATGACCATCACCATCTACGGCATCAAGAACTGCGACACCATGAAGAAGGCGCGCGCCTGGCTCGATGAACACGGCGTGGCCTACGACTTCCATGATTACAAGCTTGCCGGCATCGGCAAGGACAAGCTCGAGCAATGGTCGGAAGATGTCGGCTGGGAAACGCTGCTCAACCGCGCGGGCACGACGTTCAGGAAGCTGCCCGACGGCGACAAGGAAGGCCTTGACGAGCGCAAGGCGCTTACGCTGATGGCTGCGCAGCCCTCGATGATCAAGCGCCCGGTGCTCGATCTCGGCGGTAAACTGCTGGTGGGATTCAAGCCGGATATCTACGCCAGGGACGTGGCGTCGAAATCGCGCGGCCGCAAGGCCTAGTCGAACTCGAGCACGTCGCCTGCCGGAATGCGGCCGGGGGCACGATGAAACAGATCGCGGTCGATGATGCTGCGTAGCCTGGGCACCGGCAGCTTGTCGTTTCCACGCATCAGGTCTCTGATCTCGAAGCCGCCGTCCTCGCTGATGGTCTTCAGCGACGCTATGATGTGGGTGACGCCATCGCCGTCGGAGAACGGCAACAGCAGTCGCTCATAGGCGACGATGCGCCCATAGATGTCGTCGATATTGGCGATGGTGTAGGCTGGAAGCCGGCGGGCGATACACTCATGATAGACCGGCAGGACAATTGGAGCGAGCCTCGCACCAAGATACTCGTCGAGATGGCGGCCCCTGCCGGTATTCCCATAGGCCTTCGACATGCGCGTGCCGTCGCTCTCGATCATGAGGCGAGGCGGCTGCACGGTGGCATCCACGCCGTAGAAGACGAGGTCGGGGAGTTCATCCCCGATCCGCTCCGGCTGATATTCCGAGATGCGCGGGATCGACTGCTCACGGGCGTATAGCCGCAGCCACGTATTCAAGAGGTCGCGCTGCTTGATCGATTTGACGATCGATGGCTGGGCACTTTCAAATTCCAAGGCGGCAATTCCAGGCTATCCAAATCGCGCGATCATGCGTCCCGAGGGGGAAATATTGTATGAAAGCGGCCGATCGCAGCAAAACACCGTTAACGGCGGCTTGTCGGCGCGGCCGGCTGGGTGGACCGGCAAGCCCGGTGCCGGCGCATGCGACCTATGGCGCATCCGGAACTGGGGCATGTGTTTCCCCCGCGTCAGCTTTCCGCCTTGCCTAACCCCTGCCATTGACGGCATATTCCGGCCCGGAGGCGGCAGGCTCGGGACGGATTCCAGGGACGTCCGGGAGAACCTGCCCGTAAAGGGAAAATTGGCCACGCGCGAGGGATGTCGCCTCGATGGCTGATGGGGGAAATTTGTTTGGCTGATGAGTTCATTCTCGAAACCCACGGGTTGACCAAGGAGTTCGCGGGTTTCTTCGCGGTTCGCGATGTCGCTCTCAAGGTGCGCCGCGGTAGCATTCATGCGTTGATCGGGCCGAATGGCGCCGGCAAGACGACATGCTTCAACCTCCTGACCAAGTTTCTGAAGCCCTCCGCTGGGCAAATACTCTACAAGGGGCAGGACATCACCGCGATGGCGCCGGCCGATGTGGCGCGTCTCGGGCTGGTACGTTCATTCCAGATTTCGGCGGTGTTTCCGCACCTCACGGCGCTGGAAAACGTCCGCGTCGCGCTGCAGCGCCAGCATGGAAGCTCATTCGATTTCTGGCGCTCCAAGAGCGTGCTCGACCAGTACAATGGCCGCGCGCTCGAACTGCTGAACGATGTCGGCTTGAGCGAGTTTGCCAACACGCCGGCGGTCGAGATGCCCTATGGGCGCAAGCGCGCGCTCGAGATTGCGACGACGCTGGCGCTCGACCCCGAAATGATGCTGCTCGACGAGCCGATGGCCGGTATGGGCCATGAAGACATCGAGAAGATCGCGGCGCTGATCAAGCGCATTTCGGCGAAGTACACCATCCTGATGGTCGAACATAATCTCTCCGTGGTTGCCAACCTGTCCGACATCATCACGGTGCTGACGCGCGGTCAGGTGCTGGCGGAAGGCAATTATGCCGAACTGTCGAAGGACGAGCGCGTCAAGGAAGCCTATCTGGGGGCCGGTCATGGCTAATCTGAAACTGGCCGAGGCCGCAACCAAACCGGCTGCCGCGCAGGTGCTGTCCGTTTCCGACCTGCAGGCCTGGTACGGCGAGTCCCACATCCTTCATGGCATCAACTTCAACGTGAACGCCGGCGAGGTGGTCACGCTGCTCGGCCGCAACGGCGCCGGCAAGACCACGACGCTGAAATCGGTGATGGGAATCATCGGCAAGCGCACCGGTTCGATCCGCTTCAACGACCAGGACATCACGCGCGCCTCGTCCGACCGGATCGCGCGGATGGGCGTCGCTTTCTGCCCCGAGGAACGGGGCATTTTTGCAAGCCTCGATGTCCGCGAAAACCTGCTGCTGCCACCGATCGTGCGCCCCGGCGGCCTGTCACTCGATCAGATCTTCGATCTGTTTCCGAACCTGAAGGAACGCCTTGGCAGCCAGGGTACCAAGCTTTCGGGCGGCGAGCAGCAAATGCTCGCGATCGCCAGAATCCTGCGCACCGGCGCGCGCTTCCTGATGCTGGATGAACCGACCGAGGGGCTGGCGCCGGTGATCATTCAGCAGATCGGCCACACCATCGCGCGGCTGAAGTCGGAAGGGTTCACCATCCTGCTGGTCGAACAGAACTTTCGCTTCGCCTCTACCGTGGCCGACCGCTACTACATCGTCGAGCACGGCAAGGTCATTGACGGTTTTGCGAATTCGGAGCTGTCGGCCAATATGGACAAGCTCCACACCTATCTCGGTGTCTGATTTTTACCGCGGTTGCACTCGGGATTAATGGAGTAATCAGTATGAAACATCGCATTTCGGCTCTCTTTCTCGGCGCCGCACTGACAGTTTCCGCCGGCGGCGCCCTGGCGCAGGACAAGAACATCAAGGTCGGTGTCCTCACCGACAATTCCGGACTGTACTCCGACCTCGGCGGTGCCGGCTCGACCCTGGCGGCGCAGATGGCGATCGAGGATTCGGGGCTGGCGGCCAAGGGCTGGAAGATCGACCTGATCTCCGCCGACCACCAGAACAAGCCCGACATCGGCGCCACCATCGCGCGTCAATGGATCGACGTCGAGAAGGTCGACATCTTCATGGATGTGCTGAACTCCGGCGTTGCGCTGGCGGTCAACAATCTGGTGAAGGAAAAGAACGCCATCATGATCAATACCGGCGCGGCGACGTCGGATCTCACCAATGCGCAATGCTCGCCCAACACCATTCATTGGGTCTACGACACCTACATGCTGGCCAACAGCACCGGACAGGCGCTGGTCAAGGCCGGTGGCGATACCTGGTACTTTCTGACCGCGGATTACGCCTTCGGTCACGCGCTGGAGCGTGACACGACGGCGGTCGTGGTGAAGTCGGGCGGCAAGGTCATCGGAACCGTCAAGCATCCCCTGAATTCGTCGGATTTCTCCTCGTTCCTGCTGCAGGCGCAGGCATCCAAGGCGAAAATCGTCGGCATGGCCAATGCCGGCGGCGACACCACCAATACCATCAAGCAGGCGTCCGAATTCGGCATCGTTGCCGGCGGCCAGAAACTCGCCGGGCTGCTGCTGTTTATCACCGACGTGCATTCGCTCGGCCTGAAGGTGGCGCAGGGTCTCAGCTTCACGGAAACCTTCTACTGGGACCTCAACGACGGCACCCGCGCGTTTTCCAAGCGCTTCTCCGAGCGGACGAAGAACAAGGCCCAGCCCTCGATGGTGCAGGCCGGCGTCTATTCAGGCCTGGTCCACTATTTCAAGACGCTGGACGCGATGGGTGGCAATCCGCATGACGGCGCCAAGGTGGTGGCGAAAATGAAGGAAGCCCCGACCGACGATGCGCTGTTCGGAAAGGGATCGATCCGCGCCGACGGTCGCAAGATCCACCCGGCCTATTTGTTCGAGGTGAAGAAGCCTTCCGAATCCAGGGGCCCGTGGGACTATTACAAGCTGATCGGAACGACTCCGGCGGACCAGGCCTTCAGGCCGCTTTCGGAGAGCGCCTGTCCGCTGGTAAAGAAGTAACAACATAGCCCGCCGGTCGCGTGCCGGCGGGCGTCCTCTCGCGCCCCAAGGCGATTGCGCCACAAACGAGATTGAGTGCGAAACCGATGCAAGCTCTTTATGCCCAGCTCCTGGTGGGATTGATCAACGGATCGTTTTACGCGCTGCTCAGCCTGGGGCTGGCCGTCATTTTCGGCATGCTCAATATCATCAACTTCGCCCATGGCGCGCTCTACATGATGGGCGCGTTCTGCGCGTATTTCCTGTTGAACATCGCCGGCATCGGCTACTGGCCGGCGCTGATCATTGCACCCATCGTGGTCGGCATCTTCGGCATGATCCTTGAACGGACCATGCTGCAATGGCTGACCGGCCTGGATCATCTCTACGGGCTGCTCCTGACCTTCGGCATCGCGCTGATCGTGCAGGGCGTGTTCCAGAACTATTTCGGCTCGTCCGGCCTGCCTTACGCAATTCCGGATGAACTGAGGGGCGGCGTCAATCTCGGCTTCATGTTCCTGCCGATCTACCGCGGCTGGGTCGTCATTTTCTCGCTCGTGGTGTGTCTCGCCACCTGGTACCTGATCGAAAAGACGCGCCTTGGCGCCAATCTGCGCGCGGCCACCGAAAACCCGACGCTGGTGCGTGCGTTCGGCATCAATGTCCCCAGAATGATCACGCTGACCTATGGGCTCGGCGTCGGCCTTGCGGCGCTCGCCGGCGTATTGTCAGCGCCGATCAATCAGGTGCGCCCGCTGATGGGTGCCGACCTAATCATCGTCGTGTTTGCGGTGGTGGTGATCGGCGGCATGGGATCGATCATGGGATCGATCATCACCGGCTTTGCGCTCGGCGTGATCGAGGGACTGACAAAGTATTTTTATCCCGAAGCCTCCAACACCGTGGTGTTCGTCCTGATGGTGCTGGTGTTGCTGGTGAAACCGACGGGACTGACGGGACGGGCGGCCTGACATGAGCGCAATGACTGACGACACACTGCCGGTAACACCGCGCGCCGTGCGCGACGAGATGATCGTGTTTGCAGCGATGGCGGTGCTGCTGGGCCTGGTGCCGATGACCGGCATCTACCCGTTCTTCGTGATGCAGGCGCTGTGCTTCGCACTGCTCGCCTGCGCGTTCAACCTTTTGATCGGTTATGGCGGGTTGCTGTCGTTCGGCCACGCGATGTTCCTGGGAACGGCGGGCTACTGCACGGCACATGCGCTCAAGGTCTGGGGGCTGCCGCCGGAACTCGGAATTCTGGTCGGCGTCGTTGCCGCCGCCGCGCTTTCCGTCATCACCGGATTCATCTCGATCCGCAGGCAGGGCATCTACTTCTCGATGATCACGCTGGCGTTGTCGCAACTGCTGTACTTCATCTATCTGCAGGCGCCGTTCACCCACGGCGAAGACGGCATCCAGGGCATTCCGCAAGGTTATCTGTTCGGTATCTTCAATCTTGCCCAGCCGACGGTGCTTTATTACGTCGTGCTCGCCGGCTTCCTCGGCGGCTTCCTGCTGATTTACCGCACCATCAACTCGCCGTTCGGCGAGGTGCTGAAATCGATCCGCGAGAACGAGCAGCGCGCGATTTCGCTGGGTTACAAGACCGACCAGTACAAGCTTCTCGCCTTCATCCTTTCGGGAACACTCGCGGGCTTTGCCGGATCGCTGAAAGTGTTCGTGGCGCAGAACGCCTCGCTCACCGACGTGCACTGGACGATGTCCGGCGAAATCGTGCTGATGACGCTCGTCGGCGGCCTCGGAACGGTGTTCGGTCCCGTGGTGGGCGCCTTCGTCATCATCGCCATGCAGCAATATCTGGCCGGGTTCGGTCAGTGGGTGACGGTGATCCAGGGTGTCATCTTCGTCGCCTGCGTGCTCACCTTCCGGCGCGGCATCATCGGCGAGATCGCCCATTATCTGCGGCGATCGCTGTAAAAGCGGTTCGCTCTGACGCTGGCCCTACAAAGTGGTGCATGACCCGGTTCCCGGGCCATGCCGTCGTTGCTGCGCTGATCAGGTGACCAGCTTGAGCCCGACAATTCCTGACACGATCAGCCCGATGCTGGCGAGGCGGGCCGCGGTGGCGGGCTCATCGAACAACGCGATGCCAAGAAGCGCGGTTCCAACGGCGCCAATGCCGGTCCAGACGGCATAGGCCGTCCCGATCGGCAGCGTCTTTAGCGCCAGTCCGAGCAGAGCGATGCTACCCGCCATCGCGGTCAACGTCAGTATTGACGGCACCAGCCGCGTAAAGCCTTCGGTGTATTTGAGGCCGGTTGCCCAGCCGATTTCCAGAAGACCCGCAGCGAACAGGACAAGCCAAGCCATGACAACCCTCCGATCCGTGCAGGGTCGTCCCCGCTAAAATGCTGTGAAATCGGAAGGCCGTCCTTCCAGAGCGGATATGGGACTGGTGACCCGGTTCCACAATCACCAAATGAGGCTTGATTAGCCCAACTTTCCCTGCCAAACGCTCACACCTCATGTCCGACATCGCCGTCACGTCCGAATCGCCGTCCCGCTCGCCGCTTTCAGACGAAGTGGCGCGGCGGCGGACCTTTGCCATCATTTCTCATCCGGACGCCGGCAAGACCACGTTGACCGAAAAGCTGCTGCTGTTCGGCGGCGCCATCAACCTGGCGGGGCAGGTCAAGGCCAAGGGCGAGCGGCGCAACACCCGCTCCGACTGGATGAAGATCGAGCGCGAGCGCGGCATCTCGGTCGTGACCTCCGTGATGACCTTCGAGTTCGAAGGCCTCGTCTTCAACCTGCTGGATACGCCGGGCCACGAGGATTTCTCCGAAGACACCTACCGCACGCTGACCGCGGTCGATTCCGCGGTCATGGTGATCGACGCCGCCAAGGGCATCGAGGCGCGCACGCGGAAACTCTTCGAGGTATGCCGGCTGCGCGACATTCCGATCATCACCTTCATCAACAAGATGGATCGCGAGAGCCGCGACACGTTCGAACTGCTGGACGAGATCGAAAAGACGCTGGCGCTCGATACCACGCCGATGACCTGGCCGGTCGGCCGCGGCCGCGACTTTCTCGGCACCTACGATGTCATCGACGGCGGCGTGCGTTTACTGGAAGGCGGGGGCGCCAAGACCGGCGCCGCGCAACAGATCGACATCGCCGATCTCGCCGGTCGCAACCCCAATCTCGATGTTGCCGAGATCAAGGACGAACTCGCGCTGGTATCGGAGGCCTGCAAGCCGTTCGATCTGGAGGCGTTTCGCGAGGGCCATCTGACGCCGGTCTATTTCGGCAGCGCGCTGCGCAATTTCGGTGTCGGCGATCTGCTGGAGGGCCTTGGCAAGTTTGCGCCGGCGCCCCGCGCGCAGGACAGCAACTTGCGCAAGGTCGAGGCGGCCGAGCCGCGCATGAGCGCCTTCGTCTTCAAGATCCAGGCCAATATGGATCCGAACCACCGCGACCGTATCGCGTTCGCCCGGCTGTGCTCGGGCAAGCTCAGCCGCGGCATGAAGGCCAAGCTGGTGCGCACCGGCAAGAACATGTCGCTGTCGGCGCCGCAGTTCTTCTTCGCCCAGGACCGCTCGGTGGCGGACGAGGCGTATGCCGGCGACGTGGTCGGCATCCCCAACCACGGAACGCTGCGGATCGGCGATACCCTGACCGAGGGCGAGGACCTCACCTTCGTCGGCGTTCCCAGCTTTGCGCCGGAAATCGTCCGCCGCGTCCGCCTGACGGACGCGATGAAAGCCAAGAAGCTGAAGGAAGCCCTGCAGCAGATGTCCGAGGAGGGCGTGGTGCAGGTGTTCCGGCCGCGCGATGGCGCGCCGGCGCTGGTCGGCGTCGTCGGTCCGCTGCAGCTTGACGTGCTGAAAGCCCGGCTCGACGCGGAGTACTCGCTGCCGGTCGAGTTCGAGGTTTCGGAATTCCAGCTGGCGCGCTGGGTTTCGTCCGACGACCGCAAGAAACTCGACGCCTTCATCGCCGCCAACGGCTCCGGCATCGCTGACGACGTCGACGGCGACCCGGTGTTCATGGCCAAGAACGAGTTCTACCTCGGCTACACCCGCGAGCGGGCCGAGGGGATCACCTTCTCCAACGTCAAGGACGTGAAGAAGAAGGCGTAGGGGCACGCTTTCGCCCCTGCGCTCCGCTGTCGTCCTCCGCGAAAGCGGGGGACCCAGTACGCCGCAGCGTCTCCGTTGATCGCCACCTTCTCTGGAGTAATGGGTCACCCGCCTTCCGCCTCCGCTCGTTGAGCTACGGCGGACAAGGCGCGGGTGACGACGGCTGAGGCTATGGCTTGACCAAGGCACTACATATGCATCCAGTGGATGCCAACAATGCACATCCCGTCCGATAATTCTCTTGCTTGGCCACCGTGCGCAATGAAGTATCCAGTGGATGCTTTAACAGGGAGGTGACCCATGACTGATCTCGCGACCTATTCCCGTTCCGGCCCGGTCGGCACCATCGTGATCGACGACGGCAAGGCCAATGTGATGTCGCTGGCGATGCTGAGCGCATTGCACGCAGCGTTCGACCACGCGGAGAAAGACAGGACCGTCGTGATCCTGAAGGCGCGGGGCAGGCATTTTTCGGGCGGGTTCGACCTCAGCGTCTTCGCCAAGGGCAGCGCCGAGGACCAGTACCTGATGGTGAAGGCGGGGGCCGAATTGGCGGTGCGCATCCTCTCATTCCCGACGCCGGTGGTGGCAGCCTGCCAGGGCAATGCCTATCCGATGGGGGCGTTTCTTATCATGTCCAGCGACCATCGTATTGCCGCCGAGGGTGATTACCGGATCGGCATGAACGAGGTCGCGATCGGGCTCACGGTGCCGCGTTTTGCGATCGAGGTCGCGCGGCAGCGGCTGACGCCGGCCTATTTCAGCAGGGCTGTGATGACGGCGGAAATGTTCGGCCCGGCCGAAGCCGTCACCGCCGGCTTCTTCGACCGCATGGTCCCGGCGGAGGCGCTGGAGCGCAGCGCGGAGGAGGCGGCCCGGGCGCTTGCCACCCTCGACATGGCCGCCCATGCCGCGACCAAGGCACGGGCGCGCGGCGTGGTGATCAGGATGATCCGCGATATGATCGACGAGGACATCACACCGCGATATGGCGAAGATCGTGTCGCCCGCCGGGCGTCGACCTGAGCAACCGGCACATCGCGGTGTGGCATTGCCGCTGCGGCCTTTGTATGAAGGGTGCATGACCGCAAAGCCGCGCCGGGCGACTTATCGCCATGGCAATCTGAAATCCGCCGCGCTGAAGGCCGCCACCCGCCTGGTGGCCAAGGGCGGCCATGAACAGCTGAGCCTCCGCGAAGTCGCGGACGGCGTCGGCGTCGCCCATCGTTCGCTATACAATCACTTCGCAGACCGCGAAGCGTTGCTCGACGCGGTTGCCGCCGACGCCTACAATCGCCTTGCGGCCCGCCTCGTCAAGGCAGAAAGCCCTGACGACTACACCGCGACCTACGTGCGATTCGCGCTGGCCAATCGCGCGCTCTACGCCCTGATGACCAGCCGGCCGCATGCGACCATGAAGCACAATCCGCCGTTGCAGACGGCGGTCCACAAGGTCATTACCCAGGCGATGCGGATATTCTGCCAGGATATCGAGAGCCCGGCCGAACGCCGCCGCGCCGTCATGAAGGTCTACATCACGCTTTACGGCGGTATCTCGCTCTATGCGGCCGGCGTCCTCGACCAGCCCAGCGAGAAGGCACTGATCGCGGAACTGTCGGCCCTGAACGCAGGGAAGTGAACGACGCCGCCTTGATACCGGCCAAAGCCGACATCAAGTTGGTTGGACCGTACCCCGAGGGGACCAGCGCATGTCCCGGCGCGTCATCGTCTGCCTGATCGTCACAATTGCCGGGCTGGGCCCCGCCAACGCCCAGCAGCGGCGCCAGATCGATGCCACGCCATTTGCGCATGCCCCCTGCAGCGTGCTCGACGGCCAGCCCTGTACGCCGACGTTTTGCAGCGTGTTCAACGACGGCCCGTGCATTCCCGAAATCTTCTATCCGTACGGCCAGAACCTGCAGCTCACGATCCAGAGCGTGCCGCCGCAGGATCAGGCGGCGAGATACCGCAAGCCGGACCACGATCTCGATACCATCGGCGACCTGTTTGCGGCGCTGCGGTCCTGCTGGGCGCCGCCGCCGGCCGACACCGCCCGCGAGGGCATGCAGATGTCGGTGCGCTTCAGCTTCAAGAAAACGGGCGAGATCATCGCCACGCCGCAGGTGACGTATGCCACGGCGGGCGTGCCGACCGATACCCGCGCCATCTATCTCAAGGCGATCAATGCATCGCTCACGGCCTGCATGCCCCTGAAATTCACCGGCGGGCTCAGCGGCGCGCTCGCGGGGCGGCCGATCGCCATCCGCTACGTCGACAACCGCGACCTCGGCCGGCAGGCGGGAAAGCCGTGATACCGGCAGCCGCGTGGCGCATTGCGCTCCGCGCCCATTAGATGTTACGCGGTTGAAAGGAAGCCGGTCGCGCAAGGGAGGACGTCGTGGGATTGCTGGTGTTGATCCTGGGCCTGATCCTGTTCCTCGGCGTCCATACCCTAACGACCCAGCGCAAGCTGCGCGCGCAGGTCATCGCCGCCACCGGCGAGGCGGGCTACAAGATCGGCTATACGGTGGCTTCGTTTGTCGGCCTCGCGCTGATTACCTGGGGCTTTGGCGTTTACCGCGCGACCGGCTGGATCAACGTCTGGAGTCCGCCGACGGCGCTCAAGCACATCGCGGTGGCGTTGATGCTGCCCGCGGTGATTATGGTGGTCGCCTCCTACATCCGCGGCCGGATCTACACCACGCTGAAGCACCCGATGCTCGCGGGCATCAAGCTGTGGGCGGCGTCGCATCTGCTCGCCAACGGCGATCTCGGTTCGATCCTCCTGTTCGGCTCGTTTCTCGCTTGGGCGGTGTTCGACCGCATCTCGCTAAAACATCGTACCGACACCGGCGCACCGCCGATCCCCGTCGGTGGTCCCGGCAACGACCTGATCGCGATCGCGGTCGGGGTCGTGGCCTATCTGGCGCTCGCATTCGCGTTCCACCCGGTCGTGATCGGCGTCCCCGTGGTTGGAGTCTAGCATGTCAGTTCAGTCGGCCATCAAGCGCAAGACAGCGCCGGACATTCGCGCGCGCAAGAACGGCGAGCCGGTCGTGATGCTCACCTCCTACCATGCGCACACCGCCGCGCTGGTGGATCGTTATTGCGACGCCATCCTGGTCGGCGACTCCCTCGGCAACGTCATGCACGGCCTCGAGACCACGGTGCCGGTGACGCTGGAGATGATGATCCTGCAGGGGCGCGCGGTGATGCGCGGTTCGGAGCGCGCGCTGGTCGTGGTGGACATGCCGTTCGGCTCCTATGAGGCTTCGAAGGAACAGGCCTTTCATTCCGCGGTGCGGATCCTGAAGGAGACCCATTGCGGCGCGGTGAAACTGGAGGGCGGCGTACGGATGGCCGAGACCGTGGCGTTCCTTTCCGAGCGCGGCGTGCCGGTCATGGGCCACATCGGACTGACGCCGCAGTCGATCAACACGCTCGGATCGTTTCGCGCGCAGGGTCGCGACGAGGGCAGTTGGGATCCGATCCTGAACGACGCCAGGGCGATCTCGGAGGCCGGCGCGTTTTCGGTCGTGGTCGAGGCGGTCGCCGAACCGCTGGCGCGGAAGATCACCGAGACCATCGCCATTCCCACCATCGGCATCGGCGCGAGTGCGGCCTGCGACGGCCAGGTGCTGGTGCTGGAGGACATGTTGGGACTGTCGCCGCGGACGCCGAAATTCGTGCGCCGCTATGGCAATCTCGGCCCCGCGATCGAGGCGGCGATCGAAGGCTATGCCACCGACGTGCGCTCGCGCGCATTTCCCGGACCCGAACACGTCTACGAGATGAAGAAGAGCTGAAGAGGCGAGGAAGAGGCAAGCCATGGATTGGTCGCAGCACGCCATTCCGCCGATGCGGCTCGAGCCCCGGTTCGGCGATCGTGTGGTGCCGGCGTTCTGCGAACGGCCGAAAAGCATCCCCGCGATGGTGGCCGACGCGGTCGCAACCAATCCCGATGGCGAGGCGCTGGTTTGCGGCGACAGGCGAATGACCTGGCGCGAAGTCGCGCGGCAATCGGCGCAGGTCGCCGCGGGTCTTCAGAAGCTCGGACTTGCGCGCGGGGATCGCGTCGCCGTTCTGCTCGGCAACCGCATCGAGTTCGTGCTGACAATGCTGGGCGCAGCGCATGCCGGGTTGGTGACCGTGCTGCTTTCGACCCGTCAGCAGAAGCCTGAAATCGCCTATGTGCTGACGGATTGCGGCGCGCGGCTGTTGATCCACGAGGCCGCGCTTGCCGACCGCGTGCCCGACGCACGCGACATTCCGGATGTCACACACCGGGTTCCCGTCGACGACGATGTACGGATTTCGCGCTTCTCGGAACTGGCGGAAAATGCGCCGCTCGCTTCACCGGTCGAGGTCGACGAAGAAGACACCGCGATGATCCTCTACACGTCGGGTACCACGGGACGGCCGAAGGGCGCGATGCTGGCCCATTGCAACATCATTCATTCGGCGATGGTGTTCGCATCGTGCCTGAACCTCACCGCCGCGGATCGCTCGATCGCCGCGGTGCCGCTCGGGCACGTCACCGGCGTGGTCGCCAACATCATGACCATGGTCCGCTGCGCTGGCGCGTTGATCATCATGGTGGAATTCAAGGCCGCCGAATACCTGAAGATGGCCGCGCGCGAGCGCGTCACCTACACCGTGATGGTGCCGGCGATGTACAATCTTTGCCTGTTGCAGCCGGATTTCGACAGCTACGATCTGTCGAGTTGGCGGGTCGGCGGCTTCGGCGGGGCGCCGATGCCGATTGCCACCATCGAAAAGCTCGACGCCAAGATTCCCGGACTGAAGCTCGCGAATTGCTACGGCGCGACCGAGACCACGTCGCCCTCGACCATGATGCCCGGCGAACTGACCGCGAGCCACATCGACAGTGTCGGCCTGCCGTGTCCGGGCGCGCAGATCGTGGCCATGGATGCCGATGGCCGCGAACTGCCGCGCGGCGAGATCGGCGAGATCTGGATTCACGGCGCCTCGGTCATCAAGGGGTACTGGAACAACCCGAAGGCGACCGCGGAAAGTTTCACGGCGGGCTTCTGGCATTCCGGCGACCTCGGTTCCATTGACGCGCAGAATTTCGTCCGCGTGTTCGATCGCCAGAAAGACATGATCAACCGCGGCGGCCTGAAGATCTATTCGGCGGAAGTCGAGTCCGTGCTGGCGGCCCATCCCGACGTGATCGAGAGTGCGATCATCGCAAAGCCCTGTCCGGTGCTCGGCGAACGCGTGCATGCCGTCGTGGTGACGCGCAAAGTGGTCGGCGGCGAGACGTTGCGAGCGTGGTGCGCGGAACGGCTGTCGGACTACAAGGTGCCGGAAACCATGGATGTGCGGAGCGATCCGCTGCCGCGCAACGCCAACGGCAAGGTGATGAAACGGCAGTTGCGCGAGGCCTGGGCGGCGGCGCAGGTCTAGAATTCAACCGCTAAAGTCTGGGCGTGCTGCCGGTCGGCATCGACTGCTGGTCCGCCGCTAGCGCCGCGCCGTCGATAGCCGCTGCGCTGATGACGCGCTTGATATCCAGCAGCGTGAATTGCGCGATGCTGACGCGATCCGCCGACGTGCCCGGGACGAGCTGCACGCTCAACACGCCCTCGCAGTTGGCACCCTTGGCCTCCGGCAGCATGGCGTTCAATTCCTTGGCCTTGGCCTGGGCGCGCTTGACGACGGCCACGCAACTGCCGCGGACGGTGTCGCCGTTGAGCTTGACGGCGGCCCTCGGATCGAGCGGCTTGTCGATCGCTTCCAGCGCGCTCGCTGCCTTGTACTTGCCGCCCACCGATATGATCGAGCCCTTGCGGTAGATGTAATACAGATGCTGATCGCCGATGATGGTGGGAACGCCGTATTTGCCCATCACCTCCTTGATCATGTCCGCCTTCGAAGGCTGCTGGTCCTGCGCAAACGTCAAATTGCGGGCGACGAAATAGGCGCGGTTTGCGCTGGCCGGGGACGAAAAGCTGGTCGAGAGCATCTCGCCGTTCTGCCTCGGGCCGGCGGGGAGGCTGAAACTCATCGCCGCGACAAAGCTCGTGCCGCCATTGCCGAACTTCTGCTGCTGAATATCGGTCTTGGTGTCGGTGCGGCCCTTGAACAGGGAATCAAAAACGGCGCGCGCCGTTTCGGCGGTCGATTCCGCCGAGATGCCCAGAATGTCCGGGGTCAGCTTCCCCGTAAACGCCGTCTCCGGCGTCCTCGGCTTGATGTCCTCGGCCGGGGACGCAACGGGCAGGGATGCCAGCCCCATGGCAAGCATTGAAACCAGGGCGCGGCGAAGCATGAATCACCTGAAAAGCGGAGAGCGAAGCCGGGAATGGAAGCGGGCGGATTACGCCAAATTTTGAACCGCTATGTCAACATTGCGGACGGTTTCCAACCCAATCGTGCCCGCTGTTAACGCTTTGATCCACCTCACTTTGCCTTGCCACCGCCATATCGTTAAGGTACCCCCCGGCCATGCGGGGATCAGGCGCGGCGCGCTGCTGCCCAAATCGCGGTTCCCCGGAGATGGGATTAACTTTAAGTGTCTCAATTATTTGATGAAATCGACGAGGATGTGCGTCGCGATCAGCTCAAGAAGCTGTGGGAAAAGTATTCCATTCTCATCATCGCCGGCGTGATTCTGATCATCGCCGCGGTGGGCGGCTGGCGTGGCTACCAGTATGTGGAGGCCAAGAAAGCGGCCGAGGCCGGGGCTGCCTTCGACAGGGCTGTGGAGCTTTCGGACGCCGACAAGCACAAGGAGGCCGAGGCGGCCTTCGCCGAGTTGGTGGCGAAAGCACCGTTCGGATATCGCACGCTTTCGCGGTTGCGCCTGGCGGCGGAAATAGCCAATCGCGATCCGCAGGCCGCGGCCAAGATGTTCGATGAAATTGCTGCCGACCGCAGCGTCGGTGCGGCCGATCAGGATCTGGCGCGAATTCGCGCCGCGCAATTGCTGGTGGAAACCATTGGCTATCCCGACATGAAAGAGCGCCTTGAGGCCGCCGCAGCGCCCGGGGCGACCTTTCGCCATAGCGCGCGCGAATTGCTGGCCCTGTCGGCCTGGCGCGCCAACGATACCTCCGCGGCACGGCAATGGCTGGACATGATTGCCAATGACGGCCAGACGCCGCCGAGCATGCGCTCGCGCGCCGAAGCGCTGCAGGCCTTGCTTCCGCCGGTCGCAAAGAGCTGACGGACAACGAGTGAGTGGGAAAACGACCATGCGCCGCCCGCAACGTCTGATCGCAGCCGCCGTTCTCGTCGCACTTTCCGGTGCGCTGGCAGGCTGCGGCGGTGGCGGCATCGGCAATTTCGATCCCTCCGACATGCTCGACTTCCTCGATACCAAGAAGAAGCTACCGGGCGAGCGCAAGCCGGTATTCCCCGACGGCGTTCCGGGCCTCGACCAAGGCGTGCCCAAGGATCTCTACAAGGGCTCCCGCCAGCAGCAGCTTGACGAGCAGAATGCCCAGGCCGCGGCTGCCGCCGCTCCGCCCCCAGCGGAGCCCACATCGAAGCGCGGCGCCAAGGGCAAGCAGGCCGCGGCACCGGCCGCCGTGGACCCCGACGCCGCGCCTGAGGAGAATGGCAGCACGGCCGCCGCCCCGCCGGCGCCCAAGCCCCAGAAGATCGTGCGCAAGCGCACCACCGCGCCGCCGCCCGATCAATCGGCAGCGCCCGCACAGGCTCAGCAGCAATCCGCCTCGCCGTTCCCGGCGCCGATGCCGAGCGGCTCGTTCACGCGTTGATTTCTTTGTTTTCGTTCGATTGACACGCCCTCCAAAAAGGGCGTTTGGATCATTTATGTCCTTTACGATTGCAATCATCGGCCGGCCCAATGTCGGAAAGTCGACGCTGTTCAACCGGCTGGTCGGGCAAAAACTCGCGCTGGTGGATGACGAGCCCGGCGTTACGCGCGACCGCCGCGAGGGAGATGCGCGTCTTGGCGACCTCGAATTCACCGTCATCGATACCGCCGGCCTGGACGAGGGCGCCAAGGGCTCGCTTACCGCACGGATGCAGGAGCAGACCGAAACCGCAATCGAGCTTGCGGACGCGCTGATGTTCGTGATCGACGCGCGCGCAGGCCTGACGCCGAACGATCGCGCCTTTGCCGATTTCGCGCGTCGCGCCAACAAGCCGGTGGTGCTGGTCGCCAACAAGAGCGAGGGCAGGCACGGCGAAGTCGGTGCGATGGAGTCCTACGCGCTCGGGCTCGGCGACCCCATCCAGATCTCCGCCGAGCACGGCGAAGGCCTGAGCGATCTCTACGATGCGCTCGCTGTGCTGATGCCGGAGCCGGTGGACGAGTCTGAAGAGTTCGACGACGACGATATCATCGAGACCGATGAGGAGATCGCGCAGCGTCCGATCCGCGTCGCCATCGTCGGCCGTCCCAACGCCGGCAAGTCGACGCTGATCAATCATCTGCTCGGTGAAGAGCGGCTGTTGACCAGCGCCGAGGCCGGCACCACGCGCGATTCCATTTCGGTGGAGATCAACTGGAAGGGACGCGACTTTCGCGTGTTCGATACCGCAGGCCTGCGGCGCCGGTCGCGGATCGAGGCGAAGCTGGAAAAGCTGTCGGTGGCGGACGCCTTGCGCGCGGTGCGCTTTGCCGAAGTCGTCGTGATGATGATGGACGCGCAGAACCGGTTCGAGGAGCAGGATCTGCGCATTGCCGATCTGATCGAGCGCGAGGGACGGGCGATCGTGCTGGCGGTCAACAAATGGGATTTGATGGAGCGGAAGGGAAATTTGATTTCGGCGTTGCGCACCGATGTCGACCACTGGCTGCCGCAGGTCAAAGGCGCGCCCGTTGTGGCGGTGTCCGGGCTGATGGGCGAGGGCATCGATCGGCTGATGACGGCGATTGAGGAAGCCTACGCGGTGTGGAACAAGCGCGTGCCGACGGCTACGCTCAATCGCTGGTTCGAGCAGGCGGTCGATGCCAACCCGCCGCCCGCGGTCTCGGGCCGCCGGCTGAAGCTGAACTACATTACGCAGGCCAAGGCGCGGCCGCCGAGTTTTATCCTGTTCTGTTCGCGCGCTGACGCCGTGCCGCAATCCTATCTGCGCTACCTCACCAACAGCATGCGCGAGGCCTTCGACCTGCCGGGCACGCCGATCCGGATCACGCTGCGCGAAAAGGCCAATCCGTTCGCCCACAAGCGCAAGCGGCCGTCGTGAACGAAGAGGCGTCCGCGCGAGCGACCGACTCGTCGCCGGTACGCAGCGGCGCGGCGGCCTTCATCTTCGTTACTATCCTGCTCGACATGCTCGCGCTCGGCCTGATCCTGCCGATCCTGCCCAAGCTTGTGGAGAGTTTCGTCGACAACGATACCGCCACCGCAGCGCGTATCTTCGGACTGTTCGGCGCCGCCTGGGCGCTGATGCAGTTCCTGTTCTCGCCGATTCTCGGCGCGCTTTCGGACCGGTTCGGCCGGCGGCCGGTGGTGCTGCTGTCAAATTTCGGGCTGGCGCTGGACTATGTGCTGATGGCGCTGGCGCCGACGCTGCTCTGGCTGTTCATCGGCCGGGTGATTTCAGGCATTACCTCGGCGAGTATCTCCACGGCGTTTGCCTACATCACCGATGTGACGCCGCCGGAACGGCGCGCCGCCGTGTTCGGCAAGATTGGTGCTGCGTTCGGCGCAGGCTTCATTCTCGGCCCTGCCGTCGGCGGCCTGCTCGGCGGCATGGATCCGCGGCTGCCGTTCTGGATCGCGGCGGGTCTCAGCTTTGCGAACACGCTCTACGGCTGGCTGATCCTGCCCGAATCGCTGCCGCCGGAGCGGCGCGCACCGTTCCGCTGGAAGGCCGCCAGTCCGCTTGGCGCACTGCATCTGCTGCGTTCCAACCGGATTCTCGCCGGGCTGTCACTGGCGAATTTCTTCGGGCAGGTCGCGCATGTGGTGCTGCCTTCCACCTTCGTGCTCTACGCCACCTACCGATATGGCTGGGACACGACGACGGTCGGCCTGACGCTGGCGCTGGTCGGCGTCTGCGCGATGGTAGTGCAGGGTGCGGGCGTCGGCCCGATCGTCAAGCTTCTCGGCGAACGCCGCGCATTGCTGCTCGGGCTCGCCTGCGGCGCGCTCGGCTTTTTCATCTACGGGGTCGCGCCGACCGGGCCGCTGTTCTGGCTCGGCATTCCCTTGATGTCGCTATGGGGCGTGGCGGGCGCAGCGGTACAGGCGCTGACGACGCGACTTGTGGCGCCGGATCAGCAGGGCCAATTGCAGGGCGCGACCAACAGCGTCAACAGCGTCGCGCAAATGCTGGGCCCGTTTCTGTTCACGCTGACCTTTGCCTATTTCATCGGCGACCAGGCGCCATTCAAAATGCCGGGCGCGCCGTTCCTGCTGGCGGCGGCATTGCTGGGGTTGGCGCTCGTGATCGCGTGGCGGACTTTGGGGGAAAGAAAATCAGCGTGACCGAGCGCGCTGTTTAAAGCGAGTCATTCCGGGGCGCGCAAAGCGCGAACCCGGAATCTCGAGATTCCGGGTCTGGTGCTTACGCACCAGCCCGGAATGCCGGCTATGCCTTATTTCTTCAGCAGCGGACAATCGCTGGTTTCGAGCGGCTTGGCAGCGTCCTCGGGAGCGATCGTGGCGATCTGCTTGTAATAGTCCCACGGACCCTTCGATTCCTCGGGCTTCTTCACCTCGAACAGGTAGGCCGGGATCAGGCGGCGGCCGTCGGCACGCAGCGGGCCCTTGCCGAACAGCGTATCGTCGGTCGGCAGTTCCTTCATCTTGGCGACGACCTTGGCGCCGTCATTCGGATTGCCGCCGAGCGCTTCCATGGCCTTGAGATAGTGCAGCACCATGGCGTAGTTGCCGGCCTGGGTCATCGAGGGCATGGCGTTCTTGCTGGCGAGAGAAGCGAACCGCTTCGACCAGGCGCGCGTCGCGTCGTTCAAGTCCCAGTAGAAGGATTCGGTGAACGTCAGACCTTGCGCGGTCTTCAAGCCGAGCGAATGCACGTCGTTGATGAACAGCAGCAGCGCGGCGAGTTTTTGACCGCCTGCGACGATGCCGAATTCGGCAGCCTGCTTGATCGAGTTCGTGGTGTCGCCGCCGGCGTTGGCAAGCCCGATGACCTTCGACTTGGAGGCCTGCGCCTGCAGCAGGAAGGACGAGAAATCGGCGGTGTTGATCGGAACCTTGACGCCGCCGGCCACCTTGCCGCCATTGGCGGTCACGACCGCCGACGTGTCACGCTCGAGCGCGTGACCGAAAGCGTAGTCGGCAGTCAGGAAGAACCAGCTGTCGCCTCCCGCCTTGGTCAGCGCCTTGCCGGTGCCGTTGGCGAGCATGTAGGTGTCGTAGGTAAAGGAGACCGTGTTCGGCGTGCAGGCCTTTCCGGTGAGATCGGCGGTCGCTGCGCCCGAGTTGAGCAGGACCTTGTTTTTTTCCTTGACGAGGTTGTTGACGGCCAGCGCCACGCCCGAATTCGGCGTATCCGCGATGGCATCGACCTTGTCGTTGTCGATCCACTGCCGTGCGATATTGACGCCGATGTCGGGCTTGTTCTGGTGGTCGCCGCTGACGACTTCGATCTTCCAGCCCTTCTTCGTGAGCCCGGAATCCTCGACCGCCATCTTGATCGCGACCACGGAGTTCGGGCCGCCGATGTCGGCATAGAGGCTCGACATGTCGTTGAGAACGCCGATCTTGACGGTCTTTTCCTGGGCGTAGGCCGGCGCGGCAAAGCAGATGCCGGCAACGCTGATCATCGCGGCAAGGCGCCGCGTGGTAAGGGTGTTCATATATATCCTCCATCTACGGTAGCCGGACGGCTTTCTTGAGGGAGCCGGGCCCGGTATTTGACTGTCGCGCGATCTCATCGCCAGGACTTGCGGCCCTGGCTGATCATGCAAACTGCTATCCTGTTAGTGGTTCGCGCCGACCCCGGCAATCCGCCTATCGTATCCGTATCCGCTTCCCGGTGCCGATTTTGGAGGCAGACATGTTCCGCCACGTTAAGAAACGGGCTGCCGAGGCACCATTGGGTGTCCCGAAACGGGAACTCAGGCCGGCGGCTGAAAGCTCATCAACGTCCGCGTCCTGTAGTCGTAGAGCTTGCCGGTCTCGGTCCACTCAGGCGTGCACATCGGCACGATGAACTCGGCGGCCTGTTCCGGCGAATCCAGCGTCATCGGATCTTCGCCGGGAAACACGCTGGCGCGCATGCGGGTGCGGATCGGGCCGGGGCTGAACAGGTTGACGCGCAGCTTCGTGCTCACGGTCTCGTTGGCCCAGGAGCGCGCCAGCGTTTCCAGCGCGGCCTTCGAGGCGGCGTAGGGACCCTGATAGGCGCTCGCCTTGCTGGCCGTGCCCGAAGTCACGAACACGGCGCGGCCGGCGTCGGAGACCCTGAGCAGCGGATCCATGCAGCGGATGAGCTGGAAGTTGGCGGTGACGTTGATCGCCATCACGTCGTTCCACGGCTTCAGCTCGATATGGCCGAGCGGCGAGGAGGGACCGGCGATGCCGGCATTGCCGACCAGGATGTCGAGCTTGCCATGACGCTCATGCAGCGCAGCCCCAAGCCGGGCGATGCCGTCGAAATCGGTGAGGTTGAGCGGCACCAGCGTGGCGCTGCCGCCGTCTTTCCGGATTTCGTCGTCGAGTTCCTCCAGGCCGCCTTGCGTGCGCGCGATGGCAACGATGTGCGCGCCGGCCTTCGCCAGCGCGCGCGCGGTGGCATAGCCGATGCCGCGCGATGCGCCGGTGACGAGCGCGATACGGGAGGCGAGGGGGAGGGGCATTGAGCTAACTCTATCATCGTCGTCCCTGCGAACGCAGGGACCCATACGCCGTGACGGCTATGAGGCGGAAGGTGTTCGTATCAAATGGCGTCCGACGAAGGCCTGTGGTTATGGGTCCCTGCGTTCGCGGGGACGACGTTGTGGCGCCGCCTCAGCTCGCTTCCGCCAGCAGCGACAATTGCCGGGGCTGCTGCTCGACCTGGGTCTGGTCGGTGAGGTGGGTTGGATAGGTGCCGGTGAAACAGTGGTCGGAGAATTTTGGATTGGCTGGATCGCGGCCGGGTTCGCCCATGGCGCGGTACATGCCGTCGATCGACAGGAAGGCCAGCGAATCCGCGCCGATGATTTCGCGCATCTCTTCGAGCGAATGGGTCGCAGCGAGAAGTCCGCCGCGGTCGGGAAGGTCGATGCCGTAATAATCGGGATACAGGATCGGCGGCGAGGCGAGGCGGAAATGCACTTCGCGGGCGCCGGCGTCGCGCATCATGCGGACGATCTTCTTCGAGGTGGTGCCGCGCACCAGCGAGTCATCGATCAGGATGATGCGCTTGCCTTCGATCGCGGCGCGGTTGGCCGAATGCTTCATGCGCACGCCGAGTTCGCGCACGCTCTGGGTCGGCTGGATGAAGGTGCGGCCGACATAGTGGTTGCGGATGATGCCGAGTTCGAACGGCACGCCCGAGAACTGGCTGTATCCGACCGCGGCGGGCACGCCGGAGTCCGGCACCGGCACCACGACGTCGACATCGGGATGGCTCTCGCGCGCGAGCTGCGCACCGAAGGCCTTGCGGACGTCATAGACCGAGCGGCCGCCGACGATGGAATCCGGCCGCGAGAAATAGATGTATTCGAAGATGCAGGGCCGCGGCGGCTTCGGCGGAAACGGCTTGTGGCTGTGCGCGCCGGCCTCGTCGAACACGATGATCTCGCCAGGCTCGATGTCGCGGACGTATTTGGCGCCGATCATGTCGAGCGCGCAGGTCTCCGACGTCAGGATCGGGCGGCCGTCGAGATCGCCGAGCACCAGGGGGCGGATGCCGAGCGGATCACGCGCGCCGATCAGCTTCTTGTTGGTCAGTGCGACCAGCGCGTAGGCGCCTTCGATCGCGCGCAGCGACTCGATGAACCGGTCGATGAAACGGCTGCGCTTGGACTGCGCGACCAGATGCAGGATGACCTCGGTGTCGGTGGTCGATTGCATCATCGCGCCGCCCTTCACCAGTTCGCGGCGGAGCGTCAGCCCGTTGGTGAGGTTGCCGTTATGGCCGACGGCGAAACCGCCGGCATTGAGTTCGGCAAACAGCGGCTGGACGTTGCGCAGGATGGTGGCGCCGGTGGTGGAATAGCGGACATGGCCGACGGCCATGATGCCGGGCAGGCGCTCGATCACTTCGCGGCGGGAGAAGGTATCGCCGACAAGGCCGAGACGGCGCTCGGAATGGAAGCGGCTGCCGTCGAAGGAGACGATGCCGGCGGCTTCCTGGCCGCGGTGCTGGAGGGCGTGCAGTCCCAGCGCCGTGATGGCGGCGGCCTCCGGGTGGCCGAAGATGCCGAACACGCCGCATTCCTCGCGTAGCGTGTCGCCTTCGAGATCGTCCTGCAACTCGATGCCTAGATTCAGGTCAGGATTCGGATCGAGTTGGCCGGAGGGATCGGAAGGGTTTTGCATCGCGTCCATCGCCTCTCTAATTGGCCAGAATTAGCGGCCCGCGGGTTTCTCGATCAGCTTTTTAAGGCCGTCGCGGGCAGGTTTACTATAGCCATCGCCAGACGCAGGGGTTGCCTGGTCGGCGTCAGTTTGGTCGTCCTCGGGTTTATTCTTCTTGAATCTCTTTAAGATGGTGTTCTCGGGATCATCCGGCAAGAGCGACATTAACCAATCCCCGGTTCCCTGCAGGACCAGCCGGGATTTTGCGCCCGTGACCCAGTCCGGGCGCTGCTTGTCCGGTACCAGCCAGGTGAAGAACAGGAAAGCGACCACAACGATCAAAAGTCCGCGACCCAACCCGAAGAGGAAGCCGAGCGTGCGATCCAGCGCACCGATTCGGGAATCCAGGATCATGTCGGAGATTCGCACCGTGATGACCGAGACCACGATCAGGGTGCCGATAAAGGTGCCGGCGACCACCACTATCGCCGCAACTGTATCGTTATTGAAATAAGTCTTGGCAGTCGGGAGCAGCTTCGAGAAAGCATAAAGCGTGACCAGCGCGGCTGCACCCCATGCGGCGATCGACAGGATCTCCCGCATGAAGCCGCGCACCATCGCGAGCAGGCCCGAGATCAGCATCACCGCGAGCAGGACGAGATCGAGTATCGTTATCGGCATCGGCTGGTCAGGTCCGCTCGTAAGTCCTCAAGCAGCGAATCGGCGGGTCGGATCAACCCCAAATGAAGGTCAGACGGCATATCCCGCAAGGTTGAATATCGCGCCATCCCGCTCGCCTTTCGCGCGCGTTGTATAGCGGCGAGGGCCGGGCGCGTCACGCCGCTTTACCCGTTCTCATGACGGAATCGCGACGGTGTGGCATTTTTCTCAGATGTTCCAGCGTTTGCATCCCGATTGCCGTTCCCGGCGTTCCGCGGCGTGCCGCGCGCGGCGATTTCGGCGACCAGGCTGGTCAATCCGCCGACGCTGTTCAGCGAAAGGCCGCCGTCGGAGCCGATCTCGCCGCGGGCCGATTCGGGCAAGACCGCGCGGCCAAAGCCGAGTTTGGCGGCCTCTTTCAGCCGGGCCGAGGTTTGCGCCACCGGCCGGACCGCGCCGGAGAGCGAAATCTCGCCGAAATAGACCGCATCCGTGGGCAATGGCGCGTTCACCAGCGAGGACACCAGCGCGGCCGCGGCCGCGAGGTCGGCGGCGGGTTCCTGGATCCGCAGGCCCCCGGCAACGTTCAGATAGACGTCGTAGCCGGACAGCTTGACCCCGCAATGCGCCTCGAGCACGGCCAGCACCATGGACAGCCGGCTCGGGTCCCAGCCCACCACCGCCCGCCTCGGAGTGCCGAGCGTGGTCGGGGCCACCAGTGCCTGCAATTCCACCAGCACCGGGCGGGTGCCCTCGATGCCGGCGAATACCGCCGTTCCCGGGCTGCCCAGATCGCGCTCAGAAAGGAACAATTCGGACGGGTTGGAGACCTCGCGAAGGCCCAGGCCTGTCATCTCGAACACGCCGATTTCGTCGGTCGGGCCGAAGCGGTTTTTCATCGCGCGGAGAATGCGGAAATGTTGCGAGCCTTCGCCTTCGAACGACAGCACTGCGTCGACCATGTGCTCGACCACGCGCGGACCTGCGATCTGGCCATCCTTCGTCACGTGGCCCACCAGGATGATCGCGGCGCCGGTTTTCTTGGCGAAGCGAATCAGGGCCTGCGCGGAGGCGCGGACCTGCGTCACCGTTCCCGGCGCCGATTCCACCGTGTCGGTCCACATCGTCTGGATCGAATCGATCACGATCAGGCGTGGTACCGCGCCCTCCGACAGCGTCGAGACGATGTCTTCGACCGAGGTTTCAGCGGCCAGTTGCACTGGAGCGTCTGCAAGACCGAGCCGCTCGGCGCGCAGCCGCACCTGCGCCACGGCCTCTTCGCCTGATATGTAGACCACGCGATGGCCGGCGCGGGCCATCAGGCTGGTGGCCTGCGTCAGCAGCGTCGATTTTCCGATGCCGGGATCGCCACCGACCAAAAGCACCGAGCCGCGAACAAATCCGCCGCCGGTGACGCGATCGAGCTCCGTCATGCCGGAGGACAGGCGAGGAGCGTCCTGTGTCTTGCCGGTCAGCGATTCCAGCTTGAACGTCCGGCCCTTGCGCTTCGAGCGGACCGAGACCGGCATCGAGGTCGCGCCGGTGGTGTCCTCCTCGCTCAGCGTATTCCACTCGCCGCAGGAATCGCACTTGCCCTGCCAGCGGTTATACGCCGCGCCGCAGTTCTGGCAGACGAAGGAGAGGGTGGATTTGGCCATGATGGGAAAATAGCGGTCTCGGTGGAACGGGCGCAGCATTCTTAGCACGAATAAAAGCTGTGCAGGGCGATGAGTGCCGATACGTCCACTGCAAGCTTCAAGGCACCACGTTCGCGCAGGTCCATATCCCCACCGGCTGCTCCAGACCCCGAATGGTCTGTGCCGGCTGCTCGACCAGCGACGCGAAGTCGGTACTCGCGTGATTCGGTTCGG
>LNFM01000345.1_pt1 | contig 118118 bp, 96 predicted proteins | sample 596031 | NCBI WGS metagenome assembly LNFM01 (sample SAMN04254537, study PRJNA301005) | activated carbon metagenome | isolation source: dual media filters at the Ann Arbor, Michigan drinking water treatment plant | place: USA: Ann Arbor | reverse complement strand
AGACGCTGAAGTTGGGCGCCTGCGGCTTGCCGCTGCTGCCCATCAGGAAGCTGACCTTGGGGTAGTCCTTGGCCACCTTGCGCGCCGCGGCTTCGACCGCGAAGGACTCGCCGACGATGAAGGTGTGGCCCTTCTCGGCGTACTGGCGCATCACGCGCTCGTAGTCGGCGTTGGCGACGTTTTCGCTGAACACGTATTCGATCTCGCCACGCGCCACCGCGGCCTTCAGCGCCTTGTCGATGCGGCTGACCCACTGCTGCTCCACCGGCACGGTGTAGATGGCGGCGACCTTGATCTTGGCCTGGGCGAAGGCGGGCGCGGCAAAGCCGGCGGACAGGGCCAGGGCGATCGCGCTGGCGGCGGCCAGCACGTGGCGGCGGTGCAGGGACATGGCGGGGAGCTCCTCGAGGTGGTGAAGCGCGGCGGCGCGCGCTGGGTGGCTGAGTTATAGCAAGCCGCTTCAAGCAAGAGGTGTTCCGCACGGTGCGCGTGCGCCGTGGCGCGGGTCAACACTCACCCGGGGCCGGCCCGGGCTCCTAGAATCGGCGGTCGCCGTGCCCGGCTCCGCCCGGACATCGCCGCGGCCGAGCAGGGCGTCCGACCCCGCCGTCATCACCGCTGCCGCATGAACCTGCCTTCTCTGTCCGCCCTGTCCGCCCTGTCGCCGCTCGACGGCCGTTATGCGCCCAAGCTGGCCGCGCTGCGGCCGCTGCTGTCGGAGCTGGGCCTGATGCACCGCCGCGTGCAGGTCGAGGTGGCCTGGTTCATCGCGCTGTCGGACGCCGGCTTCGCGGAGTTTCCGCCGCTGGGCGAGGCCTCGCGCACGCTGCTGCGCGGGCTGGTGGCGGGCTTCAATGAAGCCGACGCGCAGGCCATCAAGGACATCGAAAAGACCACCAACCACGACGTCAAGGCGGTCGAGTACTGGATCAAGTCGCGCTGCGCCGGCCACACCGAACTGGAGCGCGCTGGCGAGTTCGTGCACTTCGCCTGCACCAGCGAGGACATCAACAACACCAGCCACGCGCTGATGCTGCAGGCCGCACGCACGCAGGTGCTGCTGCCGGCGCTGGATGCGCTGCAGAAGAAGCTGACGCAGATGGCGCATGAGCTGGCCGCGCTGCCGATGCTCAGCCGCACGCACGGCCAGACCGCCAGCCCCACCACCGTGGGCAAGGAAATCGCCAACGTCGCGGCGCGCCTGGCCACGGCGCGCGCGCGCATCGCCGCGGTGCCGCTCCTGGCCAAGATGAACGGCGCGGTGGGCAACTACAACGCGCACCTGGCGGCCTACCCCGGCTTCGACTGGGAGGCTTTCAGCCGCCGCGTGGTGGAGCAGGATCTCGGCCTGGCCTTCAACGCCTACACGATCCAGATCGAGCCGCACGACTACATGGCCGAGCTGTTCGATGCCGTGGCGCGTGCCAACACGCTGCTCATCGACTGGTCGCGCGACGTCTGGGGCTACGTGTCGCTCGGCTACTTCAAGCAGCGCGTGAAGAAGGGCGAGGTGGGTTCGTCCACCATGCCGCACAAGGTCAACCCGATCGACTTCGAAAACGCCGAGGGCAACTTCGGCCTCGCCAACGCGCTGCTCGGCCACATGAGCCACAAGCTGCCGATCAGCCGCTGGCAGCGCGACCTGACCGACAGCACCGTGCTGCGCAACATGGGCGTGGCGCTGGGCTACGCGGTGCTGGCGATGGACAGCCTGGCGCGCGGCCTCGACAAGCTGCAGGTCAACGAAGCCGCGCTCGCGGCCGACCTGGACGCCGCCTGGGAGGTGCTGGCCGAGCCGGTGCAGACGGTGATGCGCCGCCATGGCCTGCCGAACCCGTACGACCAACTGAAGGACTTCACGCAGGGCAAGCCGATCACACGCGAGCTGATGCAGGGCTTCATCCAGGGCCTGGCCATTCCCGACGCCGACAAGCAGCGCCTGCTGGCCATGACACCCGGCAGCTACACCGGCCTGGCCGCCGAGCTGGCCACGCGCTGGGGCCGCGCTTGAGTTTTCGCCAGATGCTCGCCGGCGCCGAGGCGGCGAACGCCTCGATGCTGTGCGTGGGCCTGGACCCCGAGCCCGCGAAGTTCCCGCTCGCCTGGCGCGGCGACGCGCGGCACGTCTTCGACTTTTGCGCCGCCATCGTCGACGCCACAAAGGACTGCGTCAGCGCCTTCAAGCCGCAGATCGCCTACTTCGCCGCACAGCGCGCCGAAGACCAGCTGGAACGGCTGATCGCCCACATCCACCGCGTGGCCCCCGGCGTGCCGGTGATCCTGGACGCCAAGCGCGGCGACATCGGCGCCACCGCCGAGCAGTACGCGCGCGAGGCCTTCGAGCGCTACCAGGCCGACGCGCTGACGCTGTCGCCCTTCATGGGCCACGACAGCATCGAGCCCTACAAACGCTATGCCGGCAAGGGCCTGATCCTGCTCTGCCGCACCAGCAACCCCGGCGGCAGCGACCTGCAGGCGCAGGCGCTGGAGGGCGGCGAACTGCTCTACGAACGCATCGCCCGCCTGGCCGCCGGCGAGTGGGGCCGCGGCGCCGAGCTCGGCCTCGTGGTGGGCGCCACCTACCCGCAGGAGGTGGCGCGCGTGCGTGAACTGGCGCCCACGCTGCCGCTGCTGATCCCCGGCATCGGCGCGCAGGGCGGCGACGCCGAGGCCACCGTGCGCGCCGGCTGGCGCGCGGGCGGGCCGGTCATCGTCAGCTCCTCGCGCGCCGTGCTCTACGCCGGGGGCGACGCGCCCGATATCGCGGCCTTTGCACTCGCGGCCCGCCGCGTGGCCGAGGCCACGCGCAGCCAGCTGCAGCAGGCACGGGGCTGATCCAGCCATGGGCCAGGCTTCCACGGCTGACCCGGACCTCTCGATGCCCGCCATGGCGCGCCACGCCGAGGTGGCGCCCGTCGACCCGCCGCCGCAACTGGCGCAGAGCTTCATCCTCATCACCGCGGTGGCCGCGGCCGTGGGCGCGGTGCTGCTGCTGGGCACCCAGCCCGACAAACAACTCGTGCTGCCGGTGGGCCTGGCCTACCTGGTGCTGTCGGCCGCCGCGGCGCTGTGCTGGCGCGCCACGCCCGCCTGGCAGCTGCGGGTGCTCACCGGCCTCTTTCTCGGCGCGGTGGCCGTGATGGGGCTGGGCGCGCTGCGCCTGGGCTGGGGCCTGGCGGCGCCGGCGCTGCCGCTGCTGCCGTTGCTGGTGTGCGCGCTCACCGCCGTGGGCAGCGTGCGCGCGGGCGCGGTGCTGGCCGCCGGCTCGGCGCTGATGGTGCTGGGCGTGGCCTGGGCCGGCAGCCCGGGCGAGTCGGCCCTCGGGCCGTCGCCCTGGCTGCTGCTGGGCACGCACCTGCTGTCCATCGTGCTGGGTCTGGCGGCGGGCGCGATCCTGGGCCGCGTGGTGCGCCAGGCCGTGCACGCGGCGCACACGCGCGAGCAGCGCTTTCGGCGGCTGCTGTCGCTGGCGGCCGACGTGTACTGGGAGATCGACAGCCACCACCGCCTCGTGGCCGCCGGCCAGCACGACCACGAACTGCGTGCGCTGCAGGCCCGCAGCGGCCTGGGCGCGCTGCCCTGGGAGCTGCCGTCCTTCGGCTGCGACGAGGCCACGCTCGACCTGCTGCAGGCCGACCTGGAGATCCGCGCGCCTTTCCGCGACCTGCCGTTCACCTGGCGCGAACGCGACGGCAGCGTGCGTGCCTTCCTGGCCAGTGGCGAGCCGCGCTTCGATGCCCGGGGCGTGTTCAAGGGCTACTGGGGCGTGGCACGCGACGTGACCCCGGTGCAGGCCGCGCGCGCCGAGCTGCAGGCCACCGAGTCGCGCTACCAGGAACTGTTTGCGCGCATCCCCACGCCGCTGGTGCTGCACCGCCACGGCCGCGTGATCGACGCCAACCCGGCGGCCGTGACCCTGTTCGGCCACGACGACCTGGCCGCCATGCTGGGCGCCGACCTGCTGGCCGCCTACGACGCCGGCGACTCGCGCGAGCGCGCCCGCCGCCGCTGCGACCAGCTGCACGCCATGCCCGAGGGCGCCGCGCTGCCGGTGTCGCAGTTCGAGCTGCACGTGCAGGGCCGGCTGCTGTCGGTGCAGGCCACCGGCGTGCGTGTGCAGGCGCGCGGCGGGCCGGCGCTGCTGTCGATCTTCATCGACGTCAGCGAACGGCTGGCTGCCGAGGAGGCGGTGCGCCGCTCCGAAGCGCTGCTGGCACACCTGGTGGCCACCAGTCCCGACCTCATCACGCTCACCGACGTGAGCACCGGGCGCTACGCGATGGTCAACCAGGCCTTCGAGCGCGTGACCGGCTGGCGGGCCGACGAGACGGTGGGCCGCACCTCGCTGGAGCTGGGCATCTGGGGCCCGGGCGACACACGCGAGCAGTTCGTCGCGCAGCTGCGCCAGCACGGCGCGGTGACCGACCTGCCGGTGCAGTTCGTCGGCAAGGCCGGCAACGCGGTGGCGATGCGCGTGTCGGCGGCCCGCTTCGTGATGGACCGGCGCGAGTACATGGTGGTCAACGCGCGCGACGTCACCGCGGGCGAACGCGACCGCATGGAGCGCGAGGCGATCCTGGACAACGTCTCCATCGGCATCGCGGTCACGCGCGACCGCCGCTTCGTGCTCGCCAACCCGCACTTCGAGCGCATCTTCGGATGGCCCACGGGCGAGCTGCTGGGCCAGCCCGGGGCCAGCGTGTGGTGCGGTGACGAGGACTACGCCGAATTCGGCCGCCTGATCGGCCCGCAGCTGGCGCGCGGCGAGGCGGTGGAGATGGAACGCACCGGCCGGCGCCGCGACGGCAGCACGTTTTTGGCGCTGGTGCGCGGCTGCGCCATCGACCCCGCACGGCCGCTCGAAGGCGGCACCGCGTGGATCCTCGAGGACATCACCGAACGCCGCCAGGCCGAGCAGGCGCTGGCCCGCGCGCGCGACGAGGCCGAGGCGGCCAACCTGGCCAAGAGCACCTTCCTGGCCAACACCAGCCACGAGCTGCGCACGCCGCTCAACGGCATGATCGGCCTGGCGCGCATGGCCCGCGGCAGCGACATCAGCGACGCGCTGCGCCGCCAGTACCTGGACCAGATCGCCGACAGCGCGCAGTCGCTGGCCGGCATCATCTCGGACATCCTCGACCTGTCCAAGATCGAGGCCGGCAAGCTGCAGCTGGAGGCCGCACCCTTCGACCTGATCGAGCTGCTCGGCTCGCTGCGCCACACCTACCAGACGCTGGCCTCCGCGCGCGGCCTGGCGCTGCACATCGAGATCGACGACGCGCTGCGCACCGCCGGCGGACTGCCCGGCCACCTGGTGCTGGGCGACGCGCTGCGCGTGCGCCAGATCGTCACCAACTTCCTCACCAACGCGATCAAGTTCACCGAGTGCGGCACCGTCACGCTGCATGCGCGGCGGCTGGATGCGCAGCGCGTGCGCATCGAGCTCAGTGACACCGGCCCCGGCATTGCGCCCGCGGCGCTGGCCCAGCTCTTCAAGCCCTTCACCCAGGGCGACCAGTCCACCACGCGGCGTTTCGGCGGCACCGGCCTCGGCCTGTCGATCTGCCGCGAGCTGGCCACGCTGATGGGCGGGCAGGTGGGTGTGGACAGCGTGGTGGACGAGGGCAGCCACTTCTGGGCCGTGCTGCCGCTGCCGCCGGGGCAGGCGGCGCCGCCGGCCGCGCCCCCGCCGGCGGCCGACCTGCTGGCCGGCGCGCGCGTGCTGATGGTCGAGGACAACGCGGTCAACATGATGATCGCGGTGGCCATGCTCGAGAGCTGGGGCGTGCAGGTCACGCAGGCCCACGACGGCCGCGAGGCGCTGACCGCGGTGGCGCAGGCCGCCGAGGCCGGACAGCCCTTCGACACCGTGCTGATGGACGTGCAGATGCCGCGCATGAGCGGCCACGAGGCCACGCGCGCGCTGCGCCAGACCGACGCCGGCCGCCACCTGCCCATCATTGCGCTGACCGCCGCGGCGCTGGTGACCGAGCGCGACGAAGCCTTGCGCGCCGGCATGGACGACTTCCTCACCAAGCCCATCGACGCCGCCCGGCTGCAGGCCGCGCTGCTGCGCCATGGCCGGGCGGTGCAGACGCCCTGAGGGGACTCAGGGTCCCGGGTCGGCGGCCACGCCGTCGGCCGGCGCAGGGCCCTGCGGCAGCGCCAGCGGCTGCGGCGCGCCGATGAGCTCGCCCTGCAACAGCTGGAAGCCCATGTCGCGGCACAGCGCGGCCTCGGCCTCCAGCGTCACGCCTGCGGCCAGCGGCACGGCGTCCAGGTCGAGCACCAGCTTCACCAGGTCGCGCAGCTGCTTCTGGCGCGCCGCGGGCGCCTCGTGCAGCCCGCGCACCAGGCGGCTGGCGAACTGGACGTAGTGCGCCTGCACCTCGCCCAGCACGTCCAGGTGCGCGCGGTCGGCGCCGAAGCCGGCATGCGCCAGGCGCACGCCCAGCGGGGCCAGCCGCGCCGCCAGCGTCTGCAGCCGCCGCACCTGCAGCGCCGCGGTCTCGGGCACCTGAACCACCAGGGAGGGCGGCGTCGGCAGCGCGCGCAGCGACTTCAGCGCGGCGAAGAAGCCCTCGGAGAAGAGCTCCTCGGGCTGCGTGTCGAGGAAGAGCCAGCCGCCGTGCAGCGGCGGCGCGAAGCGCGCGCCGCCAGGCTGGCGGAAGGCCTCGACCAGCGCGAGCAGGCTGCCGCGGCCGCGCAGCTCATGGCCGTGCAGCGCGCCACCCTGCGCCTGCACGATGGGCTGGGCCGTGGCCGCCAGACCCTCGCCGCGCGGCAGCCCCTGCAGCAGGCTGTCCTGCGCTGCCATCTCGGCCTGCGGCGCGCGGCCGAGCCGGTAGGCGGCGTTGCCGAAGTGGATCAGGTCGTCCTCGGCCAGCACGCGCACGCCCTGCACGCGCTCGCGGTTGACCCAGGTGCCGTTGGTGCTGTCCAGGTCGTGCAGGCACAGCGTGCCGTGGTCGCCCGCCCGCAGCTCGGCGTGCTGGCGCGACAGGCCGCGGGTGTTGATCCAGAGCTCGGCGGCCGGGTCACGCCCCACCCGGAACGGCAGGGTGCGGATCGCCAGGATGAGCGGCGAGCCGTCGGCAGACACGCTTTCCAGGAACCAGGATGTGCTCACGAGACCGTCTTCTGAACAGGGGGGCCGGCTGCAGCAAGCCGGTCGGGCCGGGGAATGTACTGCCAAGGGCAGGGTCGACCCAATCCCGGCCCTGCAGGGGGTGGCTGCAGAATGAGCGCATGGATCTCGACGTGCACCACAACCCCGCGGCCTCGCATTTCGAGCTCACGCTGCAGGGCCGCTTGGCCGAGTGCAGCTACCGCCGCCAGGGCGACGTGCTGGTGCTGCACCACACCGAGGTGCCGGCGGCGCTGCAGGGCCAGGGCTTGGCCGCGGCGCTGGTGCAGGCGGCGCTGGCCTGGGCGCGCGCCGAAGGCCTGCGCGTGCGGCCGGTGTGCAGCTACGTGGCGGCCTACATGAAGCGCCATCCCGAGACGCAGGACCTGCTGGAATGAGCGCCCGCCGTGCGGTCGACGAGGTGCTGGCCTTCTGGTTCGGCGCGCCGCCGTCGGTACAGCCGCGGCCCGAGTGGTTCCGCAAGGACGCGGCCTTCGACACCCTGATGCGCCAGCGCTTCGGGGCCCTGATCGACACGGCCCTGGCCGGCGGCCTGGCCGACTGGGGCGCCACCAGGGCCGGCGTGCTGGCGCGCATCGTCGTGCTGGACCAGTTCACGCGCAACACCGGGCGCGACACGCCGCGCGCCTTTGCCGGCGACGCGCTGGCGCTGGCCGACGCGCAGGCGCTGGTGGCCGCGGGCGATGACCGGCTGCTGCCGCCGCTGCAGCGCTGGTTTGCCTACCTGCCCTTCGAACACGCCGAAGACGCGGCGTCGCAGCGGCAGTCGCTGGCGCTCTTCGGCGCGCTGGCCGAGGAACACCCGGCACTGGCCGAGGCCGCGCACTGGGCCGGCAAGCATGCCGAGGTCATTGCGCGCTTCGGTCGCTACCCGCACCGCAACCTGGTGCTGGGCCGGGTGTCGACGGCCGAGGAGCTGGCCTTCCTGGCGCAGCCGGGTTCGGGCTTCTAGCCGGGGCTGCGCGCCTTCCTGGGGGTCAGTACACGCGTTGCAGCTCGCGGCGCACGCGGTCGCGGTCGCCGTGGTCGAAGTGCCACCACTCGTTGGGGATGCCGCTGAAGCCGCCGTGCTGCATGGCCTGCAGCAGGCACAGGCGCTCGGCCACCTGGGCCGCGCTCAGCACGCCGCTGGCCAGGTGGTCCTGGTGCAGCGCCGGGTGCGAGGCGGGTGTCATCTCGTCGAAGCCGCTGCCCATGTCGGCCTCGGTGCCGTCGGGGGCCAGCAGCGTCACGTCCACCGCCATGCCGTAGCTGTGGATGCTGCCACGCTCGGGGTTGGCAAAGTACTCCTGGCTCGGCGTGCCGGCCACGTCGACCCAGATCGCCTCCTGCACCCGCTGCGGGCGCAGCGCGTCCAGCACCAGCAGGCGCCAGCCCGGGCGCTGCGTGTGCAGCCAGGCGCCGGCGGCCTCCAGGCCCAGCGCGGCTTCGCGGCGCAGCCAGGCGCAGTCGAGCCGCCCGTAGAGGCTGCGGCCGGCGAAGTTGTTGCTGCCCACGTAGCGCAGGTCGTGCTGCACGCCGCGCAGCGTGCGCAGGTGGCGGAAGTGCGGGCTGGCGGCAATGTCCTCGACGCGGATCATGGGCGGTTCGATTCCGGTTCCCGGCGCGGCCGGTGTCGGTGGTGACGGGGCGACACCGGTGCTGTCGGTGAGGGGGCCGGCTGCAGGCACCTCAGCCCCCGGCAGCCCCGGAATCATACGGTTCGGGGGTTCGCATCCGCCTTTCGGTCGATGTCGTCCGACGCCCGCGCCCTTAGCTTGGGGCATGACATCAGAAGCCCCGGACCCGCCCCTCCTTGCCGAAGCGAAACCCGCGCTGGCCCGCCTGGCCGACGCGCTGGGCTGGCCGCTGATGGTGCTGGACGCCACCGGGCGGCTGCAGCACGCCAACCGGGCGGCCCGCCTGCTGCTGGCCCGCGGCGACCCGCTGCAGCGTGCGGCGGGCAGGCCGGTGCAGCCGGTTGCCGAGGCGCAGCGCCTGGCGTTCCGCACCGCGGTGCACGAGGCGGCGGCCGGCGCCATCACCACCACGCTGTGCTGGCCCGCCACGGCGGGGCTGTGTTCGCTGACGCTGCACCCGCTGCCCGGCGGGCCTGCCACGCCGCCGCGCTGCCTGCTGACCCTGGCACCGGCACCGGCACGCGCCTGGCGCCCCGATGTGGCGGCCCAGGCGCTGGCGCTGGCCCTCAGCGCCACGCAGACCCGCGTGCTGCACCTGCTGGCGCAGGGGCACGACACCGCCAGCATGGCCGCCGCGCTGGGTATCACCGCGGGCACCGTGCGCAGCCATGTCGCCACGTTGCGCCAGCGCAGCGGCCATGCCACGCGCGCGGCGCTGGTGCTGGCGCTGCAGCACCTGCCGCCGGTGGTGGGCTCTGCGGACGAGGGATCGGACACGGTGCCGAACGCCACACGGGACGCCCCGGGGGACGCCCCAAGGAACGGGGAATAGATCACCAAGGCCCCTGCCTGCATTCACCGCCCCGGGCGAGGGGCCGTGCCTAAGCTCGGGTCCTGTGCAGCACGGGATGCCGCGCACAGCAACCAGGGGAAGCTCATGTTCGATACCCAAGCCGCCAGCAGCACCGCAGACCGGTTCGATCCGGCGCGCATGGCCGCCAGCTACGCCGGCCCCGAGCGCCGCACCGTGGCCGACGTGCTGGGCGGCTGCCTCACGCGCATGCTGGACGAGATCGACTACGGCATGCTGCTCATCAGCGCCGAGGCGCAGGTGATCTACCTCAACCACGCCGCGCGCCAGGAGCTCGACGGCGACCACCCGCTGCAGATGCTGGGCCGCGCCCTGCGCGCCCAGCGCCCGCAGGACGTGGCGCCGCTGCACGACGCGCTGAGCGCCGCGCAGCGCGGCCTGCGCAAGCTCGTCACGCTGGGCGCCGGCGAACACCGCGTCAGCATCTCCGTGGTGCCGCTGCCGGCCGGTGCCGGCCAGCGCGCCCAGGACCACGGCCCCGGCACGCTGCTGGTGCTGGGCAAGCGGCAGGTCTGCGAGCGGCTGTCGGTGCACGGCTTCGCGCGCAGCGTCAAGCTCACGCCGGCCGAGACACGGGTGCTCGAGCTGCTGTGCGGCGGCGTGCGCCCGACCGAGGTGGCGCGCCAGCAGGGCGTGGCGCTGTCCACCGTGCGCACGCAGATCGGCAGCATCCGCGCCAAGACCGGCGCCGGCAGCATCAGCGAACTCGTGCGCCTGGTGGCGGTGCTGCCGCCGCTGGTGGGCGCACTGCGGGCGGGCGTGGCGCTCGGCGCGCGCTGACCCGCGGGGCATCCGGCCATACCTGCGGCAGCCGCGGCCACTAACATGCCGGGCGCCTGCGGCCTGTGCCCGCCGCCGCCGAGCACCATGCCTGCAGCTGTTTCCGTCCGCCCCGACCCGTCCGACCCCTTCGATGCCGCGCCGATGAGCGACTCGCTGCGCGCGCTGGCGCGCCGCGGCAGCCTGTGCAGGCTGCGCAAGGGCGTGCAGATCATCACCGAAGGCGACCGCGGCGACACGCTCTACATCGTGCTGAGCGGCGCGCTGCGGGCCTACAGCGTCGGCCTGGAGGGACGCGAGGTCACCTACAGCCACTACGGCGCCGGCGACTACGTGGGCGAGATGGGCCTGGACGGCGGCCTGCGCTCGGCCAGCGTCGAGACGCTGCAGGCCAGCCTGTGTGTGCTGATCACGCGGCCGACGCTGGAGAGGCACCTGGCCGAGGACCCGGCCTTCGCCTTCGAGCTGCTGTCCAAGGTGATCTGGCGCGCCCGCGCCGCCACCCAGGGGCTCAAGCAGATCGCGCTGAACGATGTCTACGGCCGCCTCAAGGCGCTGCTCGACGGCCTGGCCCGACCGCAGCCCGACGGCACGCGCCTGATCGATCCGGCGCCGTCGCACCTGGAGATGTCGCAGCGGCTGGGCTGCTCGCGCGAGATGATCAGCCGCGTGATGAAGGACCTGGAGCGCGGCGGCTATGTGGGCGTGGCGCGGCGGCGCGTGCTGCTGCAGCGCCCGCTGCCGGCCAAGTGGTGAAACCGCAGCCGGGCCCTCAGCGCCGGTCGTGGGGGTGGAACAGGCGGCCTGCGCCCACACGGGCGCTGTCGTCGGGCGCGGGTTCGGCGGCGGTGGCGGGCAGCCCGAGCAGCGGCTGACCGCTGGCCAGGTTGTGCGCCGCCTGCGGCGCCGCGAAGCTCGTGCCCATGGCCCGGCACACGCTGCCGGAGCGGTTGCCGGCCACGCGCAGGCCGCGCAGGCCCCGGCTCTCGTCCACCGGCGCCGCCACGTCGGGGCCGCGCCGCACGCCGGGCCCCGGGCCCGCAGCCGGCCCCGCCGAGGTGTAGCTCACCGCCTCGTTCTCGCGGTCCAGCAGTGCGCCCACCACCGTGATGCCGCTGCCGCTCAGCGTGGCCAGACCGCTCAGCGAGCCGGCCCGGCGCATCGGCGAGCGCGGTGGCCGGGCGTCGTGTTCAGGCTCCCGCCGATGGCGGCCGGGCGAGAACAGGCCGTCGGTGTCGAGAAAGCGCGCCTGCAGCGAGCGCGGCAGCGCGGTGTGGTTGCGCTGGCCGCGGCTGATCCACAGGTGCACCGGTTCCGCGGGCGGGTCGGTCTGGGCAACCGCATCGGCCCCGACCTCGATCCACCAGCAGCCGCTGGGTGCCACGGGCGCATCGGCCGGGCCGCGCCGGGTGGCGGCGATGACCAGCAGACCGGCAGTCGGCTCCGGCGAGCGGTCGGCTGGCTCGGGTTCCACGGGCGGGCTCGGCAGCAGCAGGCCGCAGCAGGGCGCCTCGTGGCCCTCGAAGCCCCCCACGGCCTGGCCGGGCCGGGCCGACAGCGGCTCGCGGCCCGGTGCCTGCACACGCACCGTGCAGGCCAGGCCAGGCGGCAGACGCAGGTTCACGAACACCGGCGTTTCGTTGCCTGCGGGCACGTGCAGGCAGACACGCTGCACCGCACCCGGCCGCAGCGCGTCGAACTGGGCGTGCCGGTCCTCAAAGCCCACGTTGCCGGCGGCCAGCACGATGTCCAGGCGGGGCTGCCGGGGCGCGCCCGGCTTCGCGCGGCGCTGTTTCAGCGGCCCGAGCTCGCGCACCAGGTCCACCAGCGCCCGTTCGGCCAGCGTGCGGCCGTCGTGGGTGCCGCGGCTGGTGCCGTCGCTGAGGTTGACCACGATGCGCTGGCCCGGCGCGGCGCACGACACGATGTAGCGCAGGCCGTCGAGCACGTAGCGTGGCAGCGACGCGCTGCTGGCGTCCTGCACCGCGTCGCGCGGGACCTGCACGAAGACGATGTCGGCCTGGTGCGAGTCGGCGCCGCCCGCCAGCCCATGCACGCGCCGCCGCGCCGGCCCGGCGTGGCGGGGCTGCAGCGGCTCGCGGCTGCGCGGGCCGATCAGCTGGCCCAGCACCGCGGCGCCGTGGCCGAAGCGCTCGCGCAGCACGTCGTAGCCGGCCTCGCGGTAGCAGCGCGCCTCGTCGATCACGGTGGGGTCGTGGGGCGCGGCCGCGGCCGCCATCAGGCGGTCGAGGCCGGCGCGGTCGATCTCCAGGCCGTAGCCCAGGTCCTCGGGCTGCTGGCCGCCGCACGCGGCGAAGGCCGGGGCCTGCGGGTCCTGGTCCCACAGCGCCAGCACGCGCGTGCCGTGGCGCGAGGCGCTGCGCAGCATCTCGTGCGCGAAGGGGCAGCCGTTGTCGATGACGCCGATGAGCACCGGCGCCGCCGATACCGGCCGCTGGAGCGGGGCTGGCCGGTGCTTGGGGCTGCCGCCGCCCGCGCAGGCCGGCGCGGGCGGCAGCGTGGCGGCCTGCGGCTGCCGCGGCCGGTGCGGCAGCACCGGGGCCTGCAGCGCCACGCGCCGCAGCACCGTCTTCAGCGGCCCCTGGCCGAGGGTGCGCAGGGTGTCCAGGTCCATCCAGCCGGTGAGCCAGCGGCTGCCGCTGGCGCGATGCGCGGCCGGCACCTGCACACCCGCGGCCACGAGAGCGGCCACGCTGCAGCCCGGGTGCAGCTCCAGCGCCACCGGCCAGTGCTTGGGCAGCGGCTGCCCGGCGCGCCGGTGGTCCCGAAAGCCGGTGGCGGCCGCCCACAGCAGGCCGGCGTCCAGGCCCGGCCAGTCGGCTTGCAGCCCGGCGCAGTCGAGCGGCCGGGCCCTCACGGGAACCTCAGGCCCAGCCCGGTCACCTCGTCCAGCGCGGCCTGCCACAGCGGCGCCAGGATGTCGCTGGCGGGCTCGTCCAGCGCCGGCAGCGGCGTGGTCGCGATGCCGTAGAACGCCGGTGGCTCGGCGCACGGATCGAGCGTGTCTTCGTCGTCCGGCAGCAGGCGCTGCACCGGCGGATCGAAGGTGTCCTGGCCCGCGAACAGGCGGCCGTCGAAGGTGGTGGCGTGCACGGCGCCGGTGCTGCCGCCACTGCAGCGCCGCGCGATGTGGCGGCCCAGCGTCACGCCCAGCAGCCGGCCGGCCACGTTGTCCACCGGGAAGTGCAGGCCGGCCACCACGCGGTTGACGGAGATGCGCTCCGCGAGGTGGCGGAACTGGCGGTTGAGCGCCCTGCGGCCTGCGTCGCCCGGCGCGCTGCGTGTGCTGCTGTTCAGCAGCTCCTTCAGCACCTCGTAGACCACGTAGGACTCGGTGCAGTGGCCGCTGGGCAGGCTGGCGTGGCCGGGGGTGCTGATGGGCGGCTGCACCTGCGTCGAGAAGTCGATCGGCCGCCAGCCGGCCAGCGCGTGCTTGAAGCGCATCTCCACGAACACCGCCACGCGCACCGCGGCCTCGACCAGCTCGCGGGTGTGTTTCAGGCGCTCGGTCTGCAGCGGCACCAGCAGGCCCCAGAAGCTGTGCTCCTGGCTGATCTGCGCCAGGATCTCGGGCAGCCGCTCCTCGCGCAGCTCGGCCCAGTCGAGCACCTGCGGGATCTGCGCTTCGAAGACCCGGCGCGGCGGCGCGATCAGCGTCACCAGCGGGTGCGCCTGTGCGCCGAGCTCGCCGCCCTGGCTGGCGTAGGCGCGCAGCGTGAGGCCGGGCACCGTGCCGCCGGCGCCGTCGTCGTGGCGGCTGGCCTTGAAGTCGAGCGCCTGGATCAGCTCCTGCGCGGTCAGGAAGCTGCGCACCCAGGGCTCCCAGTGGAACAGGCGGTCGGGCTGGGTCGAGCGGTCCGGGCGCTGCCACTGCACCGGGATGGCGCCGTATTCGATGCTCGCCGCGCGGTGGCGCAGCAGCGCTTCGGCGACGAGCGGGCTGGCAGCGGAGGGAATGGAGCCGCCGATCGAACCACCGATCGAGCCACCAATAGAGCCACCAATAGAGCCGCCGATCGACCCGCCGATGGAGCCACCGATAGAACCCCCGATGGAGCCTCCCAGACTTTCACTCATGACGTTTCCTCCCTCGTTGTTGTGTGCGTTGCCTGCAGCCCGGCTGCGCGGCGGCCCCTGGCCCGCCGCCGTGTGGGATCAGCCGACGGGCAGGCCGGCCCGGGCCAGCGCCGCCACGTAGCGCTCGCGCGTGGCCTCGGCGCCCTTGGGCGCTTCGCGCCGGTAGCTGCGCAGGTTGAAATCGGGCTGCAGCGCCAGCACGCGCTGCCCGGCCGCGTGCGCGGCCTCCACCGCGCCGGTCTCGGCCAGCGCCACCGTCAGCGCGCGCAGCGTGGGCAGGTGGTTGCGGTTGATCTGCAGCGCGCGCTGCGCGAGCTCGATGCCGCGCGCCAGGTGGCCGGCGGTGACGGCCGCGCTGGCGGTGAGCGCGTCGAAGTAGTGGCGCTGCGGGTCCAGCGGCGACAGCGAGGTGGCCGTCTCGGCCGCCCGGTAGGCCTGCTCGCCCTGGCCGCGAAACGCATGCACCACGCTGCGGTACAGCCAGGCCAGCGGTTCGTTGGTGTTGCAGGCGATGGCGCGCTCGAGCGTGTGCTCGGCGGCGTCCAGGTCGCGCAGCATGTGGGTCTCGACGAAGCCCTGCGAGGCCAGCGCCAGCGCGCTGTCGGGGTCGGTCTGCAGCGCGCTGCGTGTGTGGTCCAGCGCCTGCATCGCTTCGTCCTGCGGCAGGCCGCCGAGGCCGCGCGTGGTGCGCAGCACCCACCACTGCGACAGCCACGCACGCGGCGTGGGCGAGCGCGGGTGGCGCTCCACCAGCGTCTCCAGCACCGAACGGGCGCGCTCGAAGTCGTTCAGCGCGGCGCGGTGCATCAGCTCCAGCCCCGCCAGCTGCAATGAATACGACTGCAGCGACGGCAGGCTGTGCGTGGCCAGCCGCTGCACCTGGTGCGACGACACGGCGGCGAACAGCTGGCGCGCGGCCTCGGCGGAGAAGTCGTCGTCGGCTTCCAGCAGCGCGGCCGACTCCAGCGTGTCGCTGCGGGTCCAGATCACGGTGCCGTCGGCGCCGTCGGCCAGCTCCAGGTTGATGCGCCACTGACGGGCGCCGTGCGGCTGGATGCTGCCGGCCACCACGTACTGCACGCCGAGCTGCCGCGCGACCTCGGGCACCGTGAGCTCGCGCCCGGCCAGCGCCCCGGCCGACAGGCGCGAGATGACACGCAGCGCGTGGCTGCGCGACAGCCGCAGGTTCAGGTTGTCGGCCACCAGGTGGCCGGCGAAGCGGTCGCTGCCCGACAGCCCGTGTGTCATCAGCGGCATCACCGCCAGCCGCGGGATCACGACGTTGCTGGCCCCCGGCGCGGCGGTGAGCGCGCTGTCGTGCGGCAGCGCCGGCGTGCCGCGCGGCGGCGCCAGGCGCCAGCAGTGCACCGGGTGATCGAGGTGCTTGACGTACAGGTGGCCGAGGTCCTCGAGCTCGGCGTCGACGCCGCCCAGCAGCTCGTCGCGCGCCTGCACGGTGGCCACCGTCTCGCCGGGCGCGGCCAGCGCGGCCACGCGGGCCGCGGTGTTGACGCCGGGGCCGTAGATGTCGAGCCGGTCGAGCACCACGTCGGCCACGTGCAGGCCCGCGCGCAGCCGCAGCTGGGCCTCGGGCGAGCGGCCGGCGTTGTAGGCGTGCAGGCGGCGGTGCATGTCGAAGGCCGCCGCGGCCGCGGGGCGGGTGCCTGCAAACTCGATCAGCATGCCGTCCCCCAGGCTCTTGACCAGCCGGCCGCCGTGCGGCGGCAGGCTGGCGGTCTGCACCTCGTCGACGTAACGACGCCAGCGGTCGATGATGTCGGCCTCGAAGGCCTGCATCAGGCGCACCGACTCCACGACATCGACCACCAGGATGGTGCGCCGGACCCGGTGCAAGCCGGGCATGCCAAGGACTTCTTCGGGGTCCGACTGCATCGTGATGGGGTGTGATCTCAGGGGCATCCGCATTCTGTGGGATGGCCCTGACTGCCGCAAGGACGGTGCAGTGAACGCAGGCGGTGTCTAGCGCGGTGGGCCGAAGCGCTGTGTGGGCCGCGGGGCGGCCTGGTAGTCGGGCAGCACGCGGGGCAGGCGCGACTCGATCTCCTTGATGCGCGCCGTGCCCGCGGGGTGCGTGGACAGCCATTGCGGCGGCGCCTTGCTGCCCGATTGCGCGCCCATCTTCTGCCACAGCGTGATGCCGGCGCGCGGGTCGTAGCCGGCGCGGGCGGCCAGCACCAGGCCCAGCGCGTCGGCTTCCGATTCGTCGTCGCGGCTGAAGCGCAGGCTCGCCAGGTTGGCCAGGCCCTGCGCGGCCATGTCGCCCATGTCGCCCAGGCCCAGCAGCGCCGCGCCCAGGCGCAGGCCGATGTTGGTGCCGGCGCTCTTGGCCATGCGCTCGCGCGCGTGCTCCAGCAGCGCGTGCGCGACCTCGTGGCCCATGATCATCGCAACTTCGTTGTCGTCGAGCTGCAGCGTGCCCAGGATGCCGGTGAAAAACGCGATCTTGCCGCCCGGCATGCAGAAGGCGTTGATCTGCTTGTTGTCGAGCAGGTTGACCTCCCAGCGCCACTGCTGCGCGCGGCCGTTGCAGGCCGGCGCCAGCGGCGTGATGCGGCTGGCGATGTAGCGCAGCCGCTGCACCTGCGGGTGGCTGTCGGCCATGAGCGCGCCCTTGCCGCGGGCCTCGCCCACGAGCTGGCTGTATTGCTGGCGCGCCGCGCCTTCCACCTGGTCGGCCGGGATCGCCTTGGTCAGCGCCGAGCGCTTGCACTCGTCGACCATGGCCGCGGCCGGCGCCACGGCCGCACCCAGCAGCAGCCCGGTGAAGGCACGGCGGCCGAGCCGGCCGCACAGGCAGGCCGCGGCGTAGCGCGGTGCGGCCGGGGTCGGGTCGGTGGCGGCGGTCGGATCGGAGCGGTCGGTGTTCAAGGTGATCGTGTCTCTGTCAAGGCAAAGGGATGCCATGCGGCGCTTCCTGCAAGACCTCGGCACGGCGCACGAGTTCCCCGCAGGGCCGTCAATCGTCGGCCGCGCCCGGGGCCTTGGCCGGCACATCGAGGGCCCGCACCGCCTCGCGCAGCCACCACAGCATCACCAGCGCCGGCGCCGCCAGCACGGTGCTGACGATGAAGAAGGTCGGCCAGCCGATGCTCTCGGCCAGCACGCCGGCCAGCGGGCCCACCCACACGCGCCCGACGCTGGCAAACGCGCTCAGCAGCGCGTACTGCGTGGCCGTGAAGCGCTGGTTGCACAGGCTCATCAGGAAGGCCACGAAAGCCGCCGTGCCCATGCCGCCGCTGAGGTTCTCGAAGGCCACCACCATCAGCAGGCCGCCGTCCACCGGCGTCGGCGTGGCCAGCTTCACGAAGCCCCAGTCGAAGGCCGGCAGCACCATGCCGGGCAGCACGCCCTTGCCGCTGACGGCCAGCCACCAGAAGCCCAGGTTCGACACCAGCTGCAGCACGCCGAAGACCATCAGCGATCGCCACAGCCCGAGTTTGAGCATCAGTGCGCCGCCGATCAGCGCGCCGCCGATCGTCAGCCACAGCCCCAGCACCTTGTTGACCACGCCCACCTCGGCCGAGGTGTAGGCCATGCTCTTCAGCAGGAAGGCCGTCATCAGCGAGCCGGCAAATGCGTCGCCCAGCTTGTAGAGCACGATGAAGAGCAGGAACGCGCCCGCGCCGCGCACGCTGAAGTAGCTCTGCAGCCCGCCCAGCAGCGTGTGGAACTGCGCCTTCTTCGCCGCCCAGGCCGCCAGCGGCAGCGTGAAGCCGATGCCCAGCAGCAGCGCCGCCAGGTCGACCCAGCGCTTCTGCAGCGCCACGGGCAGGTCGCCGCCGGCCAGCAGCGGCGCCACCAGCGCCTGCGCGACAGTTTGGCCGTAGCGGTCGGTCAGCCACACGCCCAGCGCCACCGCGGCCAGCACTGCGGCAAAGCCGCGCAGGTCGTGCGAGGCGGCGGCCTGCGGGATGCCTGCGGTGTCCAGCGGCGGCAGCCGCGGCAGCAGCAGCGCGGTCAGCACCGCGATGCCCAGCATCAGCCAGGCCATGAAGGTGTAGACCTCGGGCCAGGTCCAGCCGCCGCCCTGGTTGGGGTCGGTCCAGATCAGCGCGATGCCGCCCGACAGGATCATCGCCAGCCGGTAGCCCATGACGCCCAGCGACGCGCCCATGCCGCGCTCGGCCGGCGGCAGCAGGTCGGTGCGGTAGGCGTCCACCACCACGTCCTGCGACGCCGACAGAAACGCCACCAGCACCGCGCACAGCGCAAAGACGCGGATGCCGTCCTTCGGCGAGCTGGCGGCCAGCGCCAGCAGCGTGCCCACCATCGCCAGCTGCGTGAGCAGCAACCAGCCGCGCCGCCGGCCCAGACCCGGCGGCTCGAAGCGGTCCATCAGCGGCGCCCACAGGAACTTGAAGGTGTAGGGCAGGCCCACCAGGCTCAGGAAGCCGATGGTCGCGAGGTCGATGCCGTCCATCGTGAGCCAGGCCTGCATGGCCTGGCCGGTCAAGGCCAGCGGCAGCCCGGAGGCAAAACCCAGCAGGGTGACGACGGCAAGTCGGTGCAGTGCGGCCAGCCGCGGCAGGGTGGGCATCGTGTGGTGAGGAATCAAGTGCACAACCTGGGAATCAAGGGCCTGACGGCGGGCCGCTGGCCGCTGCCGGGCCCGGAACCGGGCGCCTGGCCGTCGGACGGTGCACCCATGCCGAGCCAGGAGCCGTCCGCGGGCGTGGGGCGGTGCGAGTGTGCCACCTCGTCAACCGTGGGCCGGGTCGGCGTGGCCGCCGATCGGGCTTCCGCCGTGGACGGCGTCCGTGAGATGCTGCCAGCATGCTGCACCGACTGTCCTGCCATTCGCCAAGCGGTCTGTCGGTCGCCGCCCGGTGGGTGGGCGCCGCCCTGGTCGTGGCATGCCACGCCAGCCCGCTCCAGGCGAGACCGATCGAGGCTTTCGTGGCCCCGCCGGCGTTGTTTCCCGAGGACGGCGGCGAGCCCAGGCCGGGTGCCTTCCTTCCCGTTCATGCGCGCCCAGGGGGGCCGGTGGTCGGGCGCATCGAAGTCGCCCCGAAGGAACAGCCGGTGCCGTGCACGCCGACGATGGCGTCCGAGCCCGAACCACCCACGCCGTCGGTGTGCAGCGGCGGCCCGGCGCTCCGGCTGGATGGCAGGCCAGGGTGGCTTCCCGTGCGGATCGGCGAGTGGCGCTACGAGGTGTCGGGACTGGTCACGTATCGCCAGCCCGAGCCCGGGCCCGCGGGCCGGCGCTGGGTCGCCGTCGAGCACCCGACGGGCGTGGTCTGGGTGCTCGTCGACCAGGCTCATGTGCACAGCTTCGAGTCGCTCGTGTACCTGGTTCAGCCCATGACGACGTGGTGCGCCGGCCCGGGCGTGCAGTGCCGGCCCGCGTCCAGGACCATGCAGGCCGAGATGCGCCGCCTGGGGCCGGCGGTCGGTTGCCACGACACGCCCTACACGGTGACGGCCATCGTGGAGGGGCCCGCCGCTGCCGGCGAGCGAGGATCGGCGGGTTCCAGACCGGGCGCGGGGCCGGGGATGCGGCATTACCGGCTGGAGCTGCCTCCCGCGGACGAGGCGCCGGCGGTGTTCGGCACGGCCCTGCCCCGCACCGTCTTCGTGCCCGTGCGCGACGCCCGCGGTGACCACACCGGCACCTTCTACGCGCGCGGCTGCTGACCTCGGCCGGCATGGAGGCGGCAGCGCCACGCCGCTGCCTCAACGCGGGGGGGCGAGGCTCCTGGGCCTGCTGGCAGCGGCCGCCGCGGAAGCCGGCGCAGAGGCCGGTGCAGAGGCCGGTGCAGGCGGTGCCGCGGCCGGCAGGGCGCCGGGGTGCTGCTGGTAGATGGCCTGCGCCAGCGCCAGCAGCGTCTGGCGCGGCAACTCACCCACCAGTGCGTAGCCCGCGCCCTCTTCGACCCAGTAGAACAGGCCCGTGCGGCCCTGCTGCTCATAACGGAACGCGGTGTCCGCGCCGGCCTCGGGCTTGCGCAGATAGACGGTGACGCGGCGCGGCGGCCCATCGGTGGGCGTCGTGTCCTGGTACATCAGCTGTGCGCTCTTGCCCGGCCCGTCGGGCAGCAGGCGGCCGCCCACGAGCTCGAAGCCCTGGGCGCGCAGGTCGAAGAGCTTCACCGGGATCTCGATGCGGCGCGTCAGCCAGCGCGACAGGTGCTCTTCCTGGGCCTTGACCTCCACCGCATGGCGCGGCTCGGCCACGTACACGTTGTGCGCAAACGCCGCGCGCTGCACCCAGCCCTGCGCGCTGCCCGGTGCCAGCTGCAGGCGCAGCTGCGCCATCTGGTCGGCCGCCCACTGCTGCTGCCAGTGCCAGACCCCGCCGCCGCCCAGCAGCGCGCCGGCCAGCACCAGCCCGGCGGCCGCCGCGGCGCGGGCCCAGCCGATGCGGGCGGCGTTGGCGGCCGGGGGCGCCGCGGCGCCCGGCCGCTCCACCGGGGCGCGCAGCGCCGGTGGGACCGGCTCCTGCAGCACCGGCTCGAACAGCGCCGCCAGCGCCGCGCGGTCGGCCGCCCAGGCCAGCACCCGCGCCTGGTCTTCGGGGTGCGTGGCCAGCCAGGCCGCCACGCGGCGGCGCTGCGCGGGGTCGAGCTCGTCGTCGACCCAGGCGCTGAGCCAGTCTTCGGGGATCGTGTCGCGGCCGGCGCTGTCCATGCTCAGACCACCCGCTTCAGATGGCTGCCGGCATCGGCGCGCGCCGGCAGCGCCGGGCCTTCGAGAAAGCGGCGCAGCACCGCGCGGCCGCGGCTCACGCGCGACATCACGGTGCCCACCGGGATGCGCAGCACCTCGGCCGCCTCGGCGTAGCTGAGCTGCTCCACGCACACCAGCAGCAGCGGCTCGCGCTGCTCGGGCGGCAGCAGCCGCAGCGCGGCCAGCAGGTCCAGGCGCAGGCCCGGGCCGTGGCCGGCGTCGCTGTGGCGTTCGTCCTGCACACGCTGCAGCTCCAGGGGGTCGGTGGTGGTGACGCGGGCATCGCGCCGCAGCGCATCCATGTGCGCGTTGTGCGCGATGGACAGCAGCCACACGCCGATCTCGCGCTGCGGGTCGAACTGCCGCCAGTGCGACAGCGCACGTTCCAGCGTCTGCTGCGAGAGGTCGTCGGCGGTGGCGGTGTCGAAGGTCAGCGCGCGCGCGTAGCGGCGCAGCCGCGGGAGGACGTCCAGCAACTGGCGGCAGAAGGCGGGCGGGGCGTCCACGTCAGGCGTACGCATGAGGCGGACTGATTATTCCGCGCCGCCGGCACGGGGCCCGCGCGCCACGGGCCGGTGCGTGCGGGCTAGCGTGCGCCCGGGCTGCGCGCCAGCCAGCGCCACCACCAGGCCGGGCTGGGCGTCGCCGGGCGCCGCGGCGCGGCGCGCGCGGTGCGTTCCAGCAGGCGCAGCGGCGGGGGCGTGGTGGTGCGCGGATCGGGCATGGTGGCGGGATGTGGATGGGGACTCGGGGCCTGGGCCGTGGGCCACGGACGCAGTGCAGGGCCACTGCCAGGGCAATGTAGGCAGTTGCGCCTTTGCAGACAACACCGCCTGTTGCAAGTAGAGTCTGCAAAATTGCAGATCAAGGGACGGGATGTCGCAACTCGACTGGAGCGACCTGCGCCACGCGCTGGCGGTGGGTGAACTGGGCTCGGTGGCCGCCGCGGCGCGCCGGCTGGGTGTCAACGCCACCACGGTGCAGCGCCGGCTGGATGCGCTGGAGGCCAGCCTGGGTGCGCGCCTGTTCGACCGCACGCGGGGCGGCTACACGCCCACCGAAGCCGGCACCGCGGTGCTGGAGCGCGCGCGCCACATGGCCGACCAGGCCGACGAGATCGAACGCCGCGTGCTCGGCCAGGACCGCGAGCTCACCGGCGTGCTGCGCCTGAGCACCGCCTTCGTGGTGATGGAGCACCTGCTGCCCGCGCCGCTGGCGGCCTTTGCCGGCGCCTACCCGGGCATCGAGGTGGAAGTGGTGGAAAACGCCGTGCTGATCGACCTGGCGCGGCGCGAGGCCAGCGCGCCGGGTCTGTCGCAGCTGCACGCCGACGTGGCGCTGCGCCTGTCGGCCAACGTGGCCGACCACCTGGTGGGCCGGCAGCTGGGCCTGACGCACTGCCGCGTGTACGCGCTGCGCGGCGCGGCCGGCCTGCCGCAGACGGTGACGCCGCTGGCCGAGCTGCTGCAGGATGCGCCCTGGGTCGGCTTCGAGCGCGACGGCGTGCACCGCGTCTACGACCGCTGGATGCGCCAGAACCTGGTGCCCACGCAGGTGCGTGTGCGCGTGGACATCTTCAACGCCGTGGGCGCGATGCTGCGCACCGGTGTCGGCGTCGGCATCCTGCCCAGCTTCATGGAGCCGCGGCTGCCCGAGCTGGTGCCGGTGTCGGACGTGATCCCCGAGCTCAGCGTGCCGGTGTGGATGCTGACCCACCCCGACCTGCGCGGCACCGCGCGCGTGCGCGCCTTCATGCGCTTCGTGGGCGACGCGCTGGCGCAGAAGCTGGCCGCCGCGCCGGCAGCCTGAGCTTGAAACACCGTCACACCATGCCCACATGCCGACCATGAGCGACATCCGCCTCCACCTGCCCTGCCCGCATTGCGGCGCCACCAACCGCCTGCCGGCCGAGCGCATCGACGACGCGCCCAGCTGCGGCAAGTGCGGCCAGCCGCTGATCGACGGCCAGCCGCTGGACCTGACCGACGCCGACTTCGACGCCGTGGTCGACGAGACGAAGCTGCCGGTGCTGGTGGACTTCTGGGCGCCCTGGTGCGGCCCCTGCCAGATGATGGCGCCGGCCTTCAAGCAGGCGGCAGCGCAGATGAAGGGCCGCGCGCTGCTGGTCAAGGTCAACAGCGACGACAACCCCGCGCTGAGCCAGCGCTACGGCATCCGCAGCATCCCGACGATGGTGAAGCTGGTGAACGGGCGCGAGGTGCAGCGCCAGAGCGGCGCGGTGCCGGCGGGCGCGATCGTCAAGCTGGCCGGCGGCTGAGCCGCCGCGCCCCGGGCTCCCGGGTCTTCAGGCCCCGCGCTGGCGCGAGAGCATCTCGCGCACCAGGATTCCCGGGCCGCGCCCGGGCACGCGGGTTTCCACGCGCAGCTTGACCGGCACGCCCCACTCGGGCTGCATCCACAGCGTGCGTGACTGCGTGTCGCCGTTCTCGAACATGACCTGCATGTCCACGCAATAGACCTCGAAGCGCCCCGCGGGCACCTCCACCGCCTCGCGCGCCACGATGCGGCCGCGGTACTCCATCCAGCCGCGCCGGCCGTCGTGCGTGACACGCTGCGAGCGGCCGCTCCAGCGCTTGCCGACCTGGAACTCGCCGCCCGGGATCAACGTGTAGGGCGGGTCGTAGCTGCCCTGGCCGTCGGTGATCACGGCGCCGGCCACGGTGGACATCGCCAGCGTCGAGCCCTGCAGCAGGCCCGTGTATTCGGCGGTGTCGGCGGTGACGCGCGTGACCTCGACCTCGCTGCGCCGCAGCTCCAGGCCGGTGAGCCCGTCGCGGAAGACCAGCGTGTAGCGGTCGCCGAGGCGGAAGCGCGTGGCCACGGCGCTCTGCACCTCGCCGAAGCGGTCGGCCTGCGGCGTGATGCGCGCGCGCTGCAGCCGCTCCAGCCGCGCGGTGGCCAACTCGGCCACGGCGCCGGTGGGGTGGCGCTGCAGAAAGTCGTACAGCGCCTCGGGCTGCTGCGTGTCCTTGATGCGGTCCCACTCGGCCTTCTCGGCTGCAAACGCGGCCTCGCGTTCGCGCCGGCCGGCTTCGGCCGCGGGCTGGCCGGTGGCGAAGACGAAGTCGTCCTCCAGGCTCGAGCTGTCCCACGGCACCTGGCGCCCCTGGCTGGCCTGGCGCACCTGCACGCGCACGCGCTTGAAGACGTCCTCGATCTTCGCGCCCGGGCGCTGGATCTCCTTGACCAAGAAGCGTGTGTAGAGGCCGTTGCCGTCGGCGTCGCTGCCGTCCTCAGCCAGGTTGCCCGGCGCGGTGGCGTAGGCCATGTAGGTGCCGGGCGGCGCGTCCATCGGCGCCAGGCCCCGGGCCGCCGCGGCGCTGCCGAAGGGGTTGTCGCGGCAGGCGTCGAGCACCAGGATGTTCATGCGGTTGCCGGCGGCCTTGAAGGCGTCGATCACCGACTGCGTGTCGACGCCCTGGCGCAGCACGTCGGCGGCGCTGCGCGGGTGGGCGTCCACCGGCAGCATGAAGTTGCGCCAGTCCAGCTGCAGCCCGTGGCCTGCGTAGTACAGCAGCCCGATGCCCTGGCGGCCGCGCAGGCGCTCGTGCACCTGGGCCACGGCGGCCGCCATCTGCGCCTGGGTGCCGTCCAGCAGCGTCACGACGCCGAAGCCCAGGCTGCCGAGCGCGCCGGCCATCGCACGGGCGTCGTGCGCGGCGTTGGGCAGCGGCGCGCCGGCGTAGGCCGCGTTGCCGATGACCAGCGCCACGCGCCCGGGCCCGGCCTGGGCCAGGACGGTCGGGCTCAGGCAGCCGGCCAGCAGCGACAGCGCCACGTCGCGGCGGTTCAGGCGCAGGGTGGGTGGGTTCGGCGGCGTCATGGCGGCAGGGCGGCGGTGCGGGTCGGTCAGGGCACGGCCTGCACGGTGAGCAGCGCCGCGCCGAAGGCATCGGAGCAGCTGCCGGTGCCGGGTTGGCCGCAGCCCGCCAGCGGCGTGCCGTTGGCCAGGATCCACTGCAGCCGCGCGCGGCCGTCGCCATCGAGCAGCGTCTTCATGAAGGGGCCGGCGGCTTCCTGCGCCAGCGCGCCCAGGTCGCGCGGGGCGTCGGTGACCATCACCAGCAGCGTCTCGGTGCCGGCCGGGCCGCCGGCCACGATGTCCCAGCCGGGGCCGGGCAGGCTCAGGCGCTGGCCGGCGCGCACGCGGTTGTCGGCGGCCAGCGTGTTGGGGTAGAGCAGGTACAGGCTCTTGCCGTCGGAGCCGGCCAGCGCGATGTAGAGGTGGCCGCTGCGCGCGGGCGTGATGTCGATCTGCAGCGTGTCAACGCCGATCTTCAGGCGCGGCTGGCGCACGCTGGCCTGCACGCCGCGCGCACCGTCGCGCTGCGCGTGCAGCTCGGCCAGGATCTCGGCCGGCGTGGCGCGCCGCACCGGTGCCGCGGTGGGCAGCGGTGCCGGGGCGGGCAGGGCCAGCGGCCACGGCGCCGTGCCGGGCGACGGCAGCGCCGCCACGGCGCCCTGGGCGGCGGGGGGTGCGGCACCGAGCACGGCCAGGGGCGCGGGTGCTGGTGTTGGTGCCGGTGCCGGTGCCGCCACGGCCACGGTCAGGGGCGTCGCCGGGATGACGGGCGCCACGGGCTTGACGGGCGTCACTGGCGCCACAGTCACCACCGGCGCAAACGCCGCGCCCATCCACGCCGGCACGAAGCTGGCGTTGCCCACCAGCGTCATCTGCTGGCCCAGGATGCCGGGCTGACCGGCCAGGCCCGCGGTGACCTTGACCTGCGCGCAGCGTGTCACCTCGTCGGCGGTGATGGCGCCGCTGCCGTCCAGGTCCTGCGCCTGGCCCAGCAGGCAGTCGCGCCAGGCGCTGGTGGCAAAGCCGCCGGTGGCGCTGCTGTCGAAGCTGACCTCGTCGGGCCGGCTCGCGGCCACGTGCACCACGTTCTGCGGCAGCGCCTGTGCCTGCTGCAGCGCGCCTGCCAGACTGCGTGAGCGGAAGTTGGCCGGCTGCGCACAGCGCTCGGGCGCGCCCTCGCGCGTGAACTTGGGCGTCACCACGGCGTCGCCCATGCGCAGCGAGCGGGTGCGGAACGGCGCGCCCGCCACGCCGCCCGAGAAGCAGGCGTCGTAGAAGACCAGCATCTTGTCGGCCCGGCGCGCCAGCGGCGCCAGCCGTTCGCCGAGCTCGGTGTTGGTGAGCACCTGCCCGTCGGCGGCCATCAGGCCCTCGGTGCAGCCGTCCTGCTTGATGCGCTCGTCGTACCAGCGCGTGCCGTGGCCCGAGTAGTAGATGAACAGCCGGTCGCCGTCGGCCATGCGGCCCTCCAGCGCGCTGATCTCGCGGCGGATGCGGTCGGCCGTGGCCTCGTGGTCGCGCAGCACGCGGATCTGCGCCTCGGGCACCGCCATCGCCGCGGCCATGCGGCGCGCGCTGACCATGTCGTGCCGGACGCCCTTGAGCTCGGGGATCGCGGGGTCGGTGTACTCGCCGATGCCGATGATCAGCGCGTGGCGCGTGTTGCGCTCGGGCGCCGGACGCTGCGACGCCGGCTGCGCCGGGGCCGGCAGCGCAAGGGCCAGCATCAGCAGCGCGGCGGCGCCGGTCGTGGCCGCCGTGAGCCATCGGGCAGCACCGGATGACTGGGCTGATCGGACCCGAGGGCCCGGGACGGCAGGGTTCTTCATTCGACTGTCACCACCCGCACCCGGCGGTTGTCGGCAGCCAGGGGGTTGCGGGGATCCAGCGGCTCGCTCGCGCCCTTGCCCACGGCCTTCAGCCGGGTCGGGTCGACGCCCAGCGTGACCAGGTACAGCCGCACCTCGTCGGCGCGTGCCTGCGACAGGCGCAGGTTGGCCGCCGCTGTGCCGCGCGCGTCGGTGTGGCCTTCGATGACGAAGCGGCTGGCCCTCAGCTCGGGCGACAGCAGCGCGGCCAGCAGGTTGCCCAGCAGTTCGCCGCTTTCCGGGCGCACACGGGCGGTGTTGAGCTCGAACTGGATCGCCAGCGACAGGCTGGGCGTGCCGGGCTCGGCGGCTGGCAGCGGCGGTGTGGTGGGCGGCGCTGCGGCCGTGGCAACAGCCGGCGACGCGGCGGGCGCCGGCTCGCGGATGCGCACCAGCAGGTTGCGCTGCCGCCCGGGCCGCAGCGCGTCGATGATCTCGGCTGTCTGCGGCACGGTGGCGGGCCTGGCGGCCGCGCCGCCGGCCTGGGCAGCGGCCGGGAGCTGGCCCAGCAGCAGCATCAACGCCAGGCTCACGCCGGCCCAGACACCTGCCCGGGCGCCGGCTGTGGCAGACCGCACCCGCGTCACGACGCGGCCCCGACCCGGAAACGCAGCTCCTGCTCGGCCACGTGGCCGCGGTCGTCGGCCACCTGCAGGATCAGGCGGTGCGGGCCCTCGGGCACCACGGCGCGGTCGACGACGACGCCGTTTTCGCTGATGGTGGCGTGCTGGCGCAGCCGCTCGGTCAGGTCGATCTTCAGCAGGCCGTACAGCACCCGGAAGCTCGCCGGCACGATGCGCGCGCCCGACTTGGGGCTGAAGGTCAGCTCGATGCGCAGCGGCGCGCTCACCAACGCGCCGGGCACGCCCGGTGCCAGCACGCGGATGTCGGGCGCCTCGGGGTTGGGCGGGGCCAGCTGGCGCGGGCGGATCTGCGGCGGGGCCTCGAGTTCGGCCTGCGCGGTCTGCCGCGCCTCGGCCGCGGTGATGAGCTCGAACCCGCCCTGGGCCTGCGCCGTGCCGGCGGCCGCCATCAGCGCCAGGGCGGCGGCGGCTGCCCGGCGGCGCCAGGGGCTGTGCATCGTGGACTTGTCGTTCAAACCTGGGCTTCCTCGTGCGTGTTGCGCCGGCGCTGGCGCGTGACAGCGGTCAGTGTGCCCAAGCTTGCGGCTGCACAGGCGGTTGGATTCACGGATTCCACCCACGCCGTGCAGCGCGCTGCGCCCGATGTGCGCGCACGGCGCCGTGCCGGCTTAGCATTCCGCCGCCGCGTGCCGCCGGCCCAGAGATGACGCCATGAACCTGCGCTCCCCGACCGTCCTGCTGTCCTTGCTCGCCGTGCTGGCCACCGCCGGCGCGCAGGCCCAGGAAAAGGTGCTGCGCGAAGGCCAGGTGACGCAGCAGGCGCTGATCGATGCGCTGGCGCCGGCCGCATCGCCTGCCGAGGCGGCCTCGGCCCCGGCGGACGCCCCGCGCACCCGCGGCTTCAAGCCCGGCGCGGCGCGCCCGGCGGCGCCGGAAGGCCGGGCCTCGATCCTGATCACCTTCGTCACCGGTTCGGCCGAGCTCACGGCCGACGCGCGCCGCGCGCTCGACGTGCTGGCCGGCGCGATGAAGTCCGAGAAGCTCGCCGCCATGCGCTTCACCGTCGAAGGCCACGCCGACCCGCGCGGCGGCGAGCTGCTCAACCTCCGGCTCAGCCAGTCGCGCGCCGACAGCGTGCGCGGCTACCTCACCGGCACGCACGGGCTGGCGGCCGGGCGGGTGGATGCGGTGGGCAAGGGCGCCAGCGCGCTGATGAACGCGGCCGATCCGGCAGCGCCCGAGAACCGCCGCGTGACGATCGTGGCGCAGCCGGGCTGAAGCCCGCGCGCCGCGGTTCACACCGGCTCAGCGGCCGGCCTGCCGCTGCTGCGCGAAGGCGATGAACCAGTCCACGCTGGCCGTGTTGGCCATGGCGTCGCGGTTCATCACCTGGGCGGGGTCGGCGCCCATCAGCAGCTTCTTCACCGGCAGCTCCAGCTTCTTGCCCGACAGCGTGCGCGGGATCGCCTCGACCTGGTAGATGTCGTTGGGCACATGGCGCGCGCTCAGCGCGGTGCGGATGGCGCTGCGCAGGCGCTGCTCCAGCGCGGCGTCGAGCACGAGGCCTTCGCGCAGCACCACGAAGAGCGGCATCCAGCTCTCGCGGCCCAGGTACTCCAGGTCGACGACCAGGCTGTCCATCACCTCGGGCATGGCCTCCACCGCGCGGTACAGCTCCGAGGTGCCCATGCGGATGCCGTGGCGGTTGATGGTGGCGTCCGAGCGGCCGTAGATGATGGCCCCACCGCGCGGCGTGATGCGGATCCAGTCGCCGTGGCGCCAGATGCCGGGGTACATGTCGAAGTAGCTCTCGGTGTAGCGCCGGTTGCCGGCGTCGTTCCAGAAATACAGCGGCATCGACGGCAGCGGCTGCGTGCACACCAGCTCGCCCACCTCGTCCGTCAGCGCGCGGGCGTCCTCGCTGAAGGCCTGCACCGCGGCACCCAGCCAGCGGCACTGCATCTCGCCCTTCACCACCGGCAGCGTGCGCAGGCCGCCGACGAAGGCGCCGGCAAAGTCGGTGCCGCCGCTGATCGGGTTGAGCCAGATCGGCTGGCCGTCGGCCTGCTTCGGCAGCTGCTGCCAGATCCAGTCGTAGCACTCGTCCGACAGCGGGCTGCCGGTGCTGCCGATGGCGCGCAGCCGGCTCAGGTCGGCATGGTCCTGCGGCACCACGCCGGCCTTCAGGCAGCTGGCGAAGAAGGCGGCGCCGGCGCCGAACCAGGTCACGCCCGCGGCGGCGGCAAAGCGCCACAGCGTGGACCAGTCGGGTGCCTTGGCCGGGCCACCGGGGTTGCCGTCGTACAGGCAGATCGTGGTGCCGCCGAGCAGGCCGCTGACCTGGCCGTTCCAGACGATCCAGCCGGTGCTGCTGAACCACAGGTAGCGCTCGCCGAACTCGGTGCTGGCGGTGATGTCGTTGTGCAGCGATCCACCCTTGAGCGCTTCGAGCATGACGCCGCCGTGGCCGTGCACGATGGGTTTCGGAAGGCCCGTGGTGCCGCTGCTGTAGACGACCCACAGCGGGTGCTCGAAGGGCAGCCAGGCGGGCTGCCAGTCCTGGCCGCAGACGCCCGGGTCGCCGGCGATCCAGTCGGCAAAGGCATGGGCTTCGCGGCCGGGCGCGGCCAGGTCGGCCGGCTGCAGCGCCGGGTTCACATCCACCAGCAACACGAGGTGCTGCACGCTCGGCAGCCCCGCCAGCACCTCGCGCAGTACCGGCGTGCGGTCGTGCGTGACGCCGCCCCACACCTGGCCGTCCACCGCCACCAGCACCTTGGGCGCGATCTGGCGAAAGCGGTCGAGCACCGCCACCGGGCCCATGTCGGGGCTGCACACGCTCCAGATCGCGCCCACGCTGGCACAGGCCAGCAGCGCCACCACAGCGGCCGGCGTGTTGGGCAGGTAGGCGCCGACGCGGTCGCCCGGGACCACGCCGGCGCTGCGCAGCCGCGCCGCGAAGGCGCCCACCTGGCGCGTCAGCTCGGGCCAGCTGATGGCTTGCGGCGTGGCCATGCGCTCGTTCTGGAACACGATGGCCGGGTGCCCGGCCGCATGCGCCGCCGCGCCGTGGCGCAGCGCCTGCTGCGCGTAGTTGACCTGCGCGCCCGGGAACCACACCGCGCCGGGCATCACGGGGTTCTCCAGCACCGTGCGGTAGGGCGTGGGCGACTGCACGTCGAAGTACTGCCAGATCGACGACCAGAAGCCGGCGAGGTCGGTGGTGCTCCAGCGCCAGAGTTCGTCGTAGCTGGCGAAGTGCAGGCCGCGCTCGCGGGCGAGCCAGTCCTGGTAGAGCGTGATGCGCGGGGTGGGGGTGGTGGTCATGCCGACACGGTACGGGCGGGCCCGCGCCACGCCTATCGGGGTTCAGCCGGTGTGGCCTCGACAGCCCAGTGCCCGTGACTCACCGGCAGCCGGTTCAGCTGGTGCCAGCTCGGCAGCTGCGTGTCCATCAGGCTCACGAAGCGGGCGTCGTGGGTGTGCTCCAGCAGGAGGTGCATCAGTTCATGAACTGGGACGTACTCGAGGCATTCCAGCGGCTTCTCGCGGCACCCCAGGCCCGGCTACCGCGGGCGGCACGAAGCCTTGGTCGGTCAGCGACTTCACCACCCCGCGCAGCAGCAGGTTGTGCGTGAAGCCCAGTGTGTACTGCCTTGCGCCGGGGCGCACCGGCTGCAGCATGCCGGTTTCCATCAGCTTGCGGACCTGATAGGTGCGCTGGTTGGCGTTCATGCCGGGCAGCGCGGCTTCCAGGTCCCCTGCCTTCACCACGCCGGCCTTGATGGTCTGCACCAGTACCGCTTCTTCTTGCGATGTCACCCATTGCCGTTGGCGAGCGTGCGCCACCGCGGGCAGCAGCACCTGCGCCTGCAGGTGGGTGTAGTCCGCGAGGCGGTTGACCTTCTGCAGTTCGTCGCGGATGCCGGCCAGCACGTATACACACCAGGCTTCCAGGTCAGCCTCGGCGCCGCTGTCTGCCTGGGCCAGCAGGGTGTAGTAGTGGTTGCGGTCGGCACAGAACACGGCGGCCGGGTTCAACAGCCGGCCCGCCGCCGCCACTTGAAAACCGTACTTGATGAGGAGCGCATGCGTCAGCAGCCGCACCACGCGGCCGTTGCCGTTGCTGAACGGATGCACCCAGGCAAAGCGGTGATGGGCCAGGGCTACCTTCATCAGGTCGTACTTGGGCGGGTGCGGCTCGTTGATGAACGCCACCAGATCGGCCATGTAGCGGGGTACATCCAGCGCCGGCGGTGGCAGGTGCGGCGCGCCGGCAATCTGCACCGGGCCCGTGCGGTACTGGCCGGGCGTGCGGTCGCCCTCGCGCTGCAGGCCTTGCACGGTGGTGGCGTGCAGGCCGCGCAGCAGGTGTTCGGGCAGTGGGGCGCCAGGCTCCACGGCGGCCTCCACCTGAGCCATGGCGGCTTCGATGTTGTCCAGCTCGCGCAGCGTGTCCGACGGCTCGGCGGCGGGGGCCAGCTTGGCGTCCACGTAATCCGCCAGGGTGGTGTGGTTGCCCTCGATGCGGGCCGAGGCCAGGCTCTCCAGCAGGTGGAAGACGGCCTTCAGCTGCAGGAACACGGGCTGCGGCGTGCTGCCACGCACTTCAAGCCGGCGCAGGTGCTCCAGGTCGGTCAGCACGTCCAGCAAGGGCGAGTCGAACCGGGGGTTCAGCAGGCGAAGGTCGTGGTGCAGGAACTGGGGCATGGGCCGGGCCTATCTGCAGACAGCTCGCATGGTATCTTGAATCCATCAAGAAAATGTGTTCCATGACAGTCACTTGCGAAAGGCGTGCCGACGAATTAACTTGATTTGTGTGACGCCGTATCTGGAAGAGTGGCGGGCTGTGGAACAGATGTCGGCATTCTTGATGGGCATGTGTCGGGTTCAGACAGAGGCCGTGCGATCGCCCGGATCCACGAAGCGCCACACGTCCCGCATGAACGGATGCCGCCAGAACCCCTGCGTCCACGGCTGCACCACGTCGAGCGCCACGTTGTGCACGTGCACCTTGTAGGGCATGTAGGCCACCAGCAGGTCCTTGGACTGGCGCATCAGGGCCAGGCGGGCGGGGCCGTCGGGCAGCGCGCGCTGCTGCTCGAACAGGCGGTCGAAGGCGGGCAGGCTGAAGCGCGGGTCGTTGGATTCGCTGGCATTGGGGCCGTAGGCGATGCCCAGGAAGAAGCCGCCGTCGGGCGAGCCGGCGCTCCAGCTGTAGCCCCAGATCATCAGCGTGCCGGCGCGGCTCTTCTTCAGCAGCTCGGGCCAGGTGGAGATGTCGAACGCCATGCGCAGGCCCACCGCGTTCATGCAGCGGCGCCAGATCTCGTTGATGCGGCGGTCCTGCTGGCTGCTGGCGCTGGAGCGCACCAGCACCAGCGGGCTGCCGTCGGGCTGCTCGCGCCAGCCGTCGCCGTTGCGGTCGACATAGCCGTACAGGTCGAGCAGGGCCTTGGCGCGTGCCGGGTCGAAGTCGCTCATCTCCGACTTGTAGGCCGCGTCGAAGCCGCTGGTGAAGGGCGCGATGGTGCTCTGCGCCGGCAGGCCGAAGCCCCCCAGCACGTGGCTGATGTAGGCGCCGTTGTCGAAGGCCAGGCCGATGGCGCGGCGCAGCGCCACCTTGTCGGGCGTGTAGCCGCCCACCAGCGGGTGCTCCATGAAGAAGAAGCTCATGCTCATGTCGGGCTGCAGTTGCTGCTGCAGCCGCACGCCGCGCCGCGCCAGGTACGGCGCCAGCTGCCCGCCCGGCGCGGCCAGCGTGCGGAAGTCGCCCGGCACCTGCAGCCAGTGGTAGGTGCCGTTCAGGAACGACAGCCAGCGCGGCTGGTTCTCCTCGACGATGTCCACCACCACCGTGTCGGCCAGCGGCAGCCGCCGGCCCTTCAGGTGCGCGGCGATGCGCTGCGCAATCGGGTCGTCGGCCGGCGTGCCGGTGTATTCGACGTGCCGGTAGTTCGGCGAGCGTTCGAGCTCGATGCGCGAGCCGCGCCGCCAGCGCTTCAGGCGGAAGGCCCCGGTGCCCACCGGATGCGCGCCGATGTCGTCGCCGTAGAAATCGACCACCTCGCGCGCCACCGCGCCCATCACCTGCGGCGCGGCCAGCATGTCGATGAAACGCGGGTCGGCCACGCCCAGCGTGATGCGCAGCGTGTGGCGGTCGAGCGCGCGCACGCCTTCCACCGGGGTGTCGTAGTCGAAGGGCTTGCGCTCCTTCAGCGCGCGCTGCCGCAGCTCGCTCAGGCCCGGCAGCTTGAGCGACTCGAACAGGTACAGGTCGGCCGAGTTGTAGCGCGGGTCGTAGAAGCGCTTCAGCGCGTAGACGTAGTCCTGCGCCACCAGCTCGCGCGGCCGCCCCTTGAAGGCCGGGTCGTCGGCGAAGAAGATGCCCGGCTGCAGCCGCACCGTGAACACGCGCCCGTCGGCCGAGACTTCGGGCAGCGCCGCTGCGGTGACCGGCGTCAGCGCCACTGGCCGCGCGAGGTAGTCGAAGCCGAGTGGCGCCTCCAGGATCTGCGCCAGCACGATGTTGGAGTTGTTGTCGCTGTTGGTCTGCGGCGGGTCGAAGCTGGTCTCGGGCGAGTTGAAGGCCAGGTGCAGCGTGCGGCCCGGCTGCGTGCCGGTGGCGCCGGCGCCGTCCTGGGTCGCCAGGGTCGGCGCGGCCCAGGCGGCCAGCGCGGAGCCGATGAAGGGGCGGCGGCGCATGCGGGGCTGCGGCCGGCCGCTACAGCGCTGCGCTGGTGCGCAGTGCCGGGTCGGCGTCGACCATGTGCCACCACTCGTTCCAGAACAGCGGCCGGCGGTAGCCCACCACCATGGGGTGCATCATGTCGGCCACGAAGCGGTGCGCGTGCAGCTTGTAGGGCGCGTAGGCCACGGCCAGCTTCTTCGCCTGCTCGAAGAGCTTCAGCCGCTCGGGCCCGTCGGGCAGCACGGTGAGCTGGTCGTAGACCTCGTCGAAGGCCTTGAGCTTGAAGCGCGACAGGTTCTGGTTGCCCGACTGCGGGCCGTAGTAGCGTGTCAGCATGCCCTGGCCGTCGCCGCCGCTGGCGCTGGACCCCACGCCCCACATCTGCAGCTTGCCGGCGCGCGCGGCCTTGAGGTTTTCAGGCCACTTGGCGGGCTTGAAGACCATGCGGACGCCGATGGCGTCCATGTTCTTCTTCCACAGCTCGGTCAGCTGGCGGCTGTTCTGGTCGGGCTGGGTGGCGTATTCGATGGTCAGCGGCTGACCGTTGGGTTGCTCCCGCCAGCCGTCGTTGTTGCGGTCGACATAACCGTGCAGGTCGAGCAGGGCCTTGGCGCGCGCCGGGTTGTATTCGCTGGCCTCGCTCTTGAAGCTCGGGTCGTAGCCGCTCAGGTGCGGCAGGATCGGGCTCTGCGCCGGCACCGCCATGCCGCGGCGCACGAGGCGGATCTCGCGGTCCACGTCCACGCCCAGGCTGATGGCGCGGCGCAGCGCCACCTGGTGCGGCGCGTAGCCGCCCACCACCGGGTCGTCCATGTTGAAGTAGGACAGCGCAATGTCCGACTGCAGCGTGATGGCGCCCCTGATGCCCTGTTTGGCGAGGTTGGGCGCGACCTGGCGGCCCGGCATCGCGACGTTGATGAAGTCGGGCGGCACCCGCTCGATGAAGTCGTGCTGGCCGTTCAGGAAGCTCAGCCAGCGCGGCTGCGATTCTTCGATGATGGAGATTTCCACGCGGTCCAGCAGCGGCAGCCTGCGGCCGCGCAACCGGGCCGCGATGGCCTGGCCTTCGGCGTCGTCGGGTGCGGGCTCGGCGGCCCAGGTGCGCTCGCGGTAGCCGGGGTTGCGCTCCAGCACGATGAGCGAACTGCGCCGCCAGGGGCCCAGCCTGAACGGCCCCGTGCCCACCGGGTGCTCGGCGATCTTGTCGCCGTAGGCCTGCGTCACCTCGCGCGCCACGGCGCCGAACAGGTCGCTGACGGCCATGCTTTCCAGGAAGCGCGGCCGCGGCTCGTCCAGCTGCAACCGGAAGGTGTGGCGGTCGACCAGCGTCATGCCCTCGACCGGCGCGTCGTAATCAAACGGCTTCTTGGCGTCCAGCGCCTGCTTGCGCAGCGCGGCCAGCCCCAGCACGCGCCAGTTCTCGACGCTGGCCCAGATGGGGCTCTTCACGGCCGGGTCGGCAAAGCGCTTGAAGCTGAACAGGTAGTCGGCCGCCACCAGCTCCCGCTGCCGGCCCTTGAACGCCGGGTCGTCGGCGAAGAAGGTGCCGGGCTTGATGCGGAAGGTCCAGGTGCGGAAGTCCTCGCTCACCACCGGGTAGCCATCGGCCGTCAGCGGCACCACCTTGGCCGGGCGCGCCAAGTGATCGAAGACGTACAGCGCCTCGAAGATGTGCGCGGTGACGGTGCGCGAGTAGGTGTCGTTGATGCCGGCGGGGTCGAAGCCGGTCTCGGCGATCTGGAAGGCGTAGCGCAGCACGCGCTCGCCGGCGGCGGGCGGTGGCGGCGCTGCGGGTGATGCCTGCGGCGCGGCGGCCCGCGCTGGCCCCGTCAGCCCGGCGCCGAAGGTGGCGCCGATCGCCAGGGTCGCCAGCGTGTCGCGTCGGTTCATGGCCTGCCCCTCAGTCGTTGCCCGTGCCGCGCCGCGCCAACTCGGCGTTGTCGATGTCCACGTACTTGAAGAACTCGCGCACGAAGATGTTGCGGTGGTAGCCCTTCACCCACGGGTGCACCAGGTCGGTGGTGATGCGGTGCACGTGCACCTTGTAGGGCATGTAGGCGACCATGATCTTCTTGGCCTCGGCCATCACGGCGGCGCGCTCCGGGCCGTCGGGCATCTGGCGCTGCTTTTCGTACAGCGCGTTGAAGGCCGGCAGGTCGAAGCGCGCGTGGTTGGCCTGGCCCTTGTTGGGGCCGTAGCCCAGGGCGAGGAAGGTGTCGCCGTCGGGCGCGCCGGCGCTCCAGCCCACGCCCCACATCATCAGCTTGCCGGCGCGGCTGGCCTTCAGGTTCTCGGGCCACTTGGCGGTCTTGAAGCTCATGCGGATGCCGATGGCGTCCATGTTCTTCTTCCACAGCTCGCTGAGCTGGCGGCTCACCTGGTCGGGGCTGGTGGCGTATTCGATCTCCAGCGGCTCGCCGCTCGGCTGCTCGCGGAAGCCGTCGCCGTTTCGGTCGACGTAGCCGTGCAGGTCGAGCAGGGCCTTGGCGCGCGCGCGGCTGAAGTCGCCCATCTCGCTCTTGAAGGCGGGGTCGTAGCCGAAGGTCTCGGGGCCCACCACGCCCTGCGCGGGGATGGCCTGGCTGCGCCGCACGAGGCGGATCTCGCGCTCCACGTCCACGGCCAGGCTGATGGCGCGGCGCAGCGCCACCTTGTGCGGCTCGTAGCCGCCGACCACCGGGTTCTCCATGCCGAAGTAGCTCACCGCCACGTCGGCCCGCGGCGCGCGCACGGCCACGATGCCCTTCTTCACCAGGTTGGGCGCGAGCTTGTTGTTGGGGATGACGGTGGGCGAAAAGTCCGCCGGCAGCTGGTCCATCAGGTCCTGCTCGCCGTTCAGGAAGCTCAGCCAGCGCGGCTGGGCTTCTTCGATGATGGCGATGTGCACCTCGTCCAGCAGCGGCAGCCGCTGGCCCTTCAGCGCCGCGGCCGCGGCCTGCAGGCGGGCGTCGCCGGCGGGCGCGGTCTCGTCGAAGCGCACGTCGCGGAAGTTGGGGTTGCGCGCCAGCACCATGCGCGAGCTGCGCTTCCAGTCCTTCAGGATGAAGGGGCCGGTGCCCACCGGGTGTTCGCCGATCTTGTCGCCGTAGAACTCGACCACCTCGCGCGCCAGCGCGCCGGTGAAGGAGCCGTCGGTGAAGTTGTAGAGGAAACGCGGTGTCGATTCGCCCAGGCGGATCTGGAAGGTGTAGCGGTCGAGCGTGCGCACGCCTTCCACCGGCGTGTCGTAGTCGAAGGGCTTCTTCGCGTCGATCAGCTTCTTGCGCAGCTCGCTCAGGCCCAGGATCTTGGCGTTCTCCAGGATGTAGAGGTTGCCGCTCTTCCAGCGCGGGTCGTAGTGGCGCTTGAGGCTGTAGACGTAATCCTCGGCCACCAGCTCGCGCTTCTGGCCCTTGAAGGCCGGGTCGTCGGCGAAGTAGATGCCGGGCTTGATGCGGAAGGTGAAGGTCTTGAAGTCCTCGCTGACCTCGGGCATGGCCACCGCGGTGGACGGCCGCATGCGCGTGGGCTTGGCGAAGTACTCGAACTCCAGCGGCGCGTCGAAGAAGCCCGCGGCCACGGTGCGCGAATAGAGGTCGGTGATCTGCGCCGGGTCGAAGCTGCTTTCGGCGATCGGGAAGGCATACCGCAGCACCTTCAGGGGCTGCGCCGCAGCGGCGCCTTGCGCCTGCGGCGCCGCGGGCGCCAGCACCAGCGCCGGCAGCAGGGCCAGCGCGCTCAGCAGGGATCGGATCGGGGTCATGGCGGGCTCGGTGGAAATCAGGGTTCGGCGGCGGGCGCGTTCACGTCCACATGGCGCCAGAAGTCGCGCATGAACGGGTGCGGCACGTAGCCCTGCACCCGCGGCTGCATCAGCCAGGTCAGCAGGTCGTGGCCGCTGGCCTTGTAGGGCATGTAGGCCAGGCCCAGCTTCAGGCCCTCGCGGATCAGCGCGTCGCGCTCCGGGCCGTCGGGCAGCACGCGCTGGCGTTCGTAGACCGTGTTGAAGGCCGGCAGGTCGAAGCGGGCGTTGTTGCTCTGGCCCTTGTTGGGGCCGTACATCAGGTCCATGAAGTAGGTGCCGTCGGGGATGGCGGCGCTCCAGCCGGTGGTCCACATCATCAGCTTGCCGGCGCGGCTGGCCTTGATGTTCTCGGGCCAGGTGGCGACCTTGAACTCGATCTTCACGCGCACCGCGTCCATCGACTTCTTCCACAGCCCCTGCAGCTGGCGCGCCAGCTGGCTGGGCTCGGTGTGCAGCGTCAGCACCAGCGGGCTGCCGTCGGGCTGGTCGCGCCAGCCGTCGCCGTTCCTGTCGACATAACCGTACAGGTCGAGCAGGGCCTTGGCGCGCGCCGGGTCGTATGCGGCCATGTCGGAGCGCAAGGCCGCGTCGTAGCCGCTGACCATCGGCGGCAGCACGCTCTGCGCCGGCAGCATCTGGCCGTGGCGCACCAGCGCGATCTCGCGCGGCACGTTGTAGGCCAGCGCGATGGCGCGGCGCAGCGCCACCTTCTCGGGCGTGTAGCCGCCCACCATCGGGTTCTCCATGCCGAAGTAGACGTGGCGCGTGGTCGGGTTGACGACCTGGCGCAGCTGCACGCCGCGGCGCGCCAGGTTGGGCGCCAGCGTCTTGTTGGGCGCGGCCAGGTCGGTGAACTCGGCCGGCACGTTCAGCAGGTCCAGCTCGCCGTTCAGGAAGGCCAGCCAGCGTGGCTGTGACTCCTCGATGATGGCGATCTCCACGCGGTCCAGCATCGGCAGCGCGCGGCCGCGCATCTGCTGCGCCACGGCCTGGCCGAGCGTGTCGCCCTCGGCCGGCTGCTCGTCGTGCACGCTGTGCCGGTGCAGCGGGTTGCGCTCCAGCACGATGCGCGAGCTGCGTGTCCACGCGCCCAGCTTGAAGGGGCCGGTGCCCACGGGGCGCTGCATGCTGCGCTCGGGGTCGGCCTCGATGACCTCGCGCGCCACCGCCCCGCTCATGCCCGGCGTGGCAAACACGTAGGGCAGGCGCGGCGCGGGCTTGGCCAGCCGCACTTCGAAGCTGTAGCGGTCGAGTGCGCGGATGCCATCGACTTCCACGTCGTAGGGGAAGGGCGTCTTCTTCTCCAGGGTCTGGGCGCGCAGTTCCGACAGGCCCAGCAGGCCCATGTTCTGCAGCTGCCCCAGCACCGGGCTGCGTGTCTTCGGGTCGTAGTAGCGCTTGATGCTGTAGACGTAGTCCTGCGCCACCAGCTCGCGCGGCTGGCCCTTGAAGGCGGGGTCGTCGGTGAAGAAGATGCCCGGCTTCAGGCGGAACACGAAGCGCGTGAAGTCGGCGTTGGCCTCGGGCAGCGCCACCGCGGTGTGGGGCTTGAGCTTCGCCGGCCGGGCGAGGTAGTCGTAGGTCAGCGGCGAGTCGAAGATGCTGGCCACGATGGCGTTGGACACCACGTCGGACACCTGCGGCGGGTCGAAGCCGCTTTCGCTGCCCGCAAAAGCCACGCGCAGCACCTTCGGCGCCGCCGCGGCGGCGGTCTGTGCCTGCGCCGGTGGCGCAGCCAGGCCCGCCGCCAGGGCCAGTGCGGCCAGGGCGGCCAGCGGGGCGGGCCAGGGTGTGAAGCTCACGGGTGCAGTCGGGTCGCGCGGAAAGCGCGGAGTCTAGTGGCGCCACGGGCACGGCGCTTGCGAGCGAACACCCCCAGCGAGGGGGGAAATCACCGGCCGGCAGGCCGTGATGCCGCCAATACACTCGCGCATCCCAAAATCTGGCGGGCGCCACGAGCGCCGGCCTTGGAAATCTCGATGGCCGCTTATCTGATCCGGCGCCTGTGGCAGATGATCCCCACGCTCCTGGGCGTGGTGCTGCTGGTGTTCTTCCTCTTCAAGTACTTCGGCGGCGACCCGGCCGAGGTGCTGGGTGGCCTCAACGCGAGCCCAGACCAGATCAAGGCCATCCGCCAGCAGCTGGGCCTGGACGAACCCGTCTGGTACCAGCTGTGGCTCTTCGTCAAGCAGATCGTCACCTTCGACTGGGGCAAGAGCTGGGCCACCAACGAGGCCGTGAGCAACCTGTTTGCCACGCGGCTGCCGGCCACGCTGACGGTGATGATCCCCATCCTGGTGCTCGACGTGCTGCTGGCGCTGCCCATCGCGATGTGGGTGGCCTACAAGCGTGGCAGCCTGACCGACCGCACGATCATGGTCGTTACCACCGTGGCGCTGTCGATCAGCTTCCTGGTCTACGTGATCATCGGCCAGTACGTTTTCGGCTTCCAGCTCGGCTGGTTCCCGGTGCAGGGCTGGAGCGACAGCGTGTGGACCAACCTGCTCGTCTACGCGCCGCTGCCGGTGATGCTGGCGGTGGCCGTGGGGCTGGCGCCGCAGACGCGGCTGTACCGCAGCTTCCTGCTCGATGAACTCGGCCAGGACTACGTGCGCACCGCGCGCGCCAAGGGCATGACCGAGGGCGTGGTGCTGTTCCGCCACGTGCTGCGCAACGCGATGATCCCGATCCTCACCAACATCGGGCTGCAGCTGCCGGGCATCTTCGTCGGCAGCTTCCTGATCGAGGTCTTCTTCAGCATCCCCGGCATCGGCCGCGAGGTGCTGCTGGCGGTGAACCGCAGCGATTTCCCGGTCATCCAGGCGGTGACCATCTACCTGGCGGTGCTGACGATGGTGATCAACCTGCTGACCGACCTGGCCTACAAGGTGGCCGATCCTCGTGTGGTGCTGAAATGAGTGCGGTCCTTTCTGCCGACGGCGCGCCGGACAGCGCGCAACAAAAGAGCGAAGGCGTCTGGCACGCCGCGTGGCGCCGCTTCAAGGCCGACCGCGTGGGGCTGGTGAGCCTGGTGGTGGTGGCGTTTTTCATCGGCCTGATCGTGCTGGCGGCGCTGGGACTCATTGCCAAGAACTGGCAGGCCGAGGTGGGTGTGCCCAACGCGCCGCCCACCTTCATGGGCCCGGCCGCGCCGCAGGCGGCCGGTGCCATCGAAACGCCCAAGGGCCCCAACGTCGACCTCTCGGCCGTGGACCCGCTGGCGCCGCGCTACAAGGAGTGGGACGAAAAGGCCAAGGAGTTCCAGACCACCGAGACCGTGAAGGCCGAGACGCTGCCCTTCGGCGCCGACCGGCTGGGCCGCGACGTGCTGCAGAAGGCCGTCAAGGGCACCGAGATCAGCGTCTTCGTGGGCGTGGCCGCGGCCGTGGTGGCCACGCTGATCGGCGTGCTGCTGGGCGCCTTCGGCGGCTTCTTCGGCGGCAAGGTGGGCGACCTGCTGGAGTGGGTCTACAACGTCTTCGAGTCGATCCCCAACATCCTGCTGATCTTCGCGTTTGCCGCGGTGGTGGGGCGCGGCGTGGAGAGCGTGGTCATCATCCTGGCGCTCACCGGCTGGACCGGCATGTACCGCCAGGTGCGTGCCGAGTTCATCAAGCACGCCAGCCGCGAATACGTGCGCAGCGCCGAGGCCATCGGCGCCAGCAGGATGAGCCGCATGTTCAGGCACATCCTGCCCAACGTGAGCCACGTGGTGCTGGTGCGCATGGGCCTCTTGACGGTGGGCTTCATCAAGGCCGAGGTGATCCTGTCGTACCTGGGCCTGGGCGTGCGCGTGGACCAGGTGTCCTGGGGCACGATGCTGGCCGAGGCGCAGAGCGAGCTGATCCTGGGCCACTGGTGGCAGCTGGCCGCGGCCACGCTCTTCATGGCGGTGTTCGTGACCGCGTTTTCGCTGATGGCCGATGCGCTGCGTGATGCGCTCGACCCCAAGCTGCGTGGGTTGGAGTAAGCCATGCTGTTGAGCATTCAAGACCTGAAGGTCGCCTTCCGCATGGGCAAGGGCGTGCGCGCCGAGGCCGTGAAGGGCGTGTCCTTCGACATCCCAGAAAACACCACCGTCGCGCTGGTGGGTGAATCGGGCTCGGGCAAGAGCGTCACCGCGATGAGCGTGCTGAACCTGCTGCCCGACAACGCCGAGCGCACGGGCCGCGTGCTGTGGCAGGGCAAGGACCTGCTGCAGTGCAGCCTGCCCGAGCTGCAGGCGCTGCGCGGGCGCGAGATCGCGTGTGTGTTTCAAGATCCGATGAGCTCGCTGAACCCGGTGTTCGACGTCGGCCAGCAGCTGTGCGAGCCGCTGATGAAGCACATGGGCCTGAGCCGCCGCGCCGCGCTGGCGCGCGCCGAAGAGCTGCTGGGCGAGGTCGGCATCCCCGAGCCCAAGCGCCGCCTGTCCAGCTACCCGCACGAGATGTCGGGCGGCCAGCAGCAGCGCGTGATGATCGCCATGGCGCTGGCCTGCGAGCCCAAGCTGTTGATCGCCGACGAGCCCACCACCGCGCTCGACGTGACCATCCAGCGCCAGATCCTGGAGCTGCTGGCCCGGCTGAAGACCGAGCGCCGCATGAGCGTGCTCTTCATCAGCCACGACCTGGGCCTGGTGGGCGAGATCTCCGACAGCGTGGTCGTCATGCGCCACGGTGTCATCCGCGAGAAGGCGCCCGTGCACAGCATCTTTGCCAACCCGCAGGACGACTACACCAAGGCGCTGCTGGCCTGCCGCCCCAGCCTGGAAGGCAACCCGGCTCGGCTGCTGGTGATCGACGACCACATCGCCGGGCGCAGCGCGCAGCAGCAAGGCAAGGCCAAGGACGCGAATGCACCGGTGGTGCTGGAGGTGAAGGCCCTGGCCAAGAGCTTCTGGCTCAAGCAGGGCCTGTTCGGCAAGCGCGAGTTCAAGGCGGTGCAGAACGTCAACTTCAAGCTGCGCAAGGGTCACACGCTGGGCGTGGTGGGCGAGTCGGGCAGCGGCAAGACGACGATGGGCTTGACGCTGCTGCGCCTGCACGAGCCCACCGGCGGCGAGGTCATCTTCGACGGCCAGAACCTGCTGAAGCTCAGCGACCGCGAGCGCCAGCTGATGCGCCGCCGCATCCAGATCGTGTTCCAGAACCCCTATGCCAGCCTGAACCCGCGCTTCACGATCGGGCAGACGCTGGTGGAGCCGATGGTCATCCATCACATCGGCAAGGACCTGGCCGAGCGCGAGCAGCGTGCCCGCACGCTGCTGGAGAAGGTGGGCCTGGACGGCCGCGCCTTCGGCAAGTACCCGCATGAATTTTCAGGCGGCCAGCGCCAGCGCGTGGCCATTGCGCGCTGCCTGACGCTGAACCCCGAGGTGCTGGTGCTGGACGAGGCCGTGAGCGCGCTCGACGTGTCGGTGCAGGCGCAGGTGCTGAACCTGCTGAAGGACCTGCAGGACGAGTTCGGCCTCAGCTACGTCTTCATCAGCCACGACCTGGCGGTGGTGCGCTTCATCAGCGACGAGGTGCTGGTGATGAAGGACGGCGTGGTGGTGGAGCAGGCCAGCGCGGCGCAGATCCTGGCCGCGCCGAAAGAGGACTACACCAAGCGGCTGCTGGCGGCCATTCCGCGCGGCTACGTCGCGGCCGCCTGACACCCCGGTCCGTGTCGGATTCGGCGCGCCGGCACCGCTTGGTGCCGGCCCTGCTCTCAAGCTGCGGGGTGGGCTCCCGATAAGAATCCATGCGCCGGGTCCGCCAGGCCGTCACCTCCGGCGGCGGCGGCCGGCGTCAGGATTCCTGACATGCCTGACATGCCTGACACGCTGTACCTCACGCCGGGCTCCGGGAACAGCTTCAAGCCGGCCCTGCTGCTGCGGCAGACTGGCAAGGCCTGCGCCACGCGCTGGCTCGACGTGCTGGCCGGCGACAGCCGCACGCCGGCCTTCCTGGCCCTCAACCCGCGCGGGCAGGTGCCTTACCTGGTGCTGGCCGACGGCCGCGGCATCGGCGAGTCCAACGCCATCGCCTGGTGGGTGGCCGAGGGCACGCCGCTGATGCCGGCCGACGCCGCCAGCCGCGCCCAGGCGCTGCAGTGGATGATCTTCGAGCAGACCGCGCTGGAGCCGGCCATCTCGCCGGCGCGCTTCTTCACGCACATCGTGCCGGCGCAGCGCGAGGCCCATGCGGCCGACATCCCGCGCTGGCTGGAAGCCGGCCACCGCGGGCTGCAGGTGCTGGAAGACCACCTCGACGCGCGCGAGTTCATCACCGACCACGGCTACAGCGTGGCCGACGTGGCCGTGTTCGGCTACACGCACCTGGCGCGCGAGGGCGGCTTCGAGCTCGACCGCTTCCCGGCCGTGCTGCGCTGGATGGCGCGTGTGCGCGGCACCCCGGGCTACGCCGAGGTACGCGAGGTGCTGACCGGATGATCGCCGCGTGAACAAGGCCGCGCTGCGCGCCCGCTACGGCGCGCTCAACCTCGTCGCGCAGCCGGTGTGGGTGTTCGACATCGACCACCGTCGCGTGCACTGGGCCAACACCGCGGCGCTGCGTGTATGGGATGCAGCCACGCTGGACGATCTGTGCGCGCGCGACATGGGCCGCGACATGTCGGCGTCGGTGGCGCGCCGGCTGGCCCAGTACCAGCAGGACTTCATCGCGCACGGCGCCTCGTTCAACGAGCAGTGGACGCTGTACCCCGGCGGCACGCCGGTGTCGCTGAACGTCACCTTCAGCGCGCACCGCCTGGCCGACGGGCGCATGGCAATGCTGTGCGAGGCGCGCGAGGCGGTGGCCACCGAGCCCGAGTCGCTGCGCTCGGTGGAAGCGCTGCTGCACACCGCGGTGATGATCTCGCTGCACGGCCAGGACGGCCGGGCGCTGTACCGCAACCCCGCGGCGCGCGCCTCGGTGCGCGACCTCGGCGAGCGGCTGGAAGACCGCATCGTCGACGCCCCGGCGCATGCCGCGCTGATTGCCACGCTGGCACGGGACGGCAGCGCCACGCAGACGCTGGCGGTGCACACGCCGCAGGGTGAACGCTGGCACGAGATCTCGGTGCGCCGCTGCCGCGACGCCGTCACCGGCCAGGACGCGGTGCTGGTGAGCGAGGCCGACGTGAGCATGCTCAAGCGCACCGAGGCGCGCGCGCAATTCCTGGCGCTGCACGACCCGCTCACCGGGCTGCCCAACCGCAGCCACGTGATGCAGCGCTTTGCCGAGGCGGTGGACCGCGTGCGCGCCGCCGGGCACGAGGCGGCGCTGATGTTCATCGACCTCGACCACTTCAAGAACGTCAACGACACGCTCGGCCACGCCGCTGGCGACGGCCTGCTGGTGGAGGTGGCGCGCCGCCTGCGCGCCGCGGTGCGCGGCAGCGACCTGGTGGCGCGGCTGGGCGGCGACGAGTTCATGGTGCTGATGGTGTCGGCCGACATCCGCCGCGAGGTCGAGCATGTGCGTGAGCGGCTGATGGCCGCCGTGGCCGAGCCGGTGTTGATCCACGGCCACGCGGTCCGCGTCACGGCCAGCCTGGGCGTCAGCCTGTTCCCGCGCGACGGCGGCGATTTCGAGACCCTGCTGCGCCATGCCGACCTGGCCATGTACACCGCCAAGGACGGCGGCCGCAACGGGCTGGCGTTCTACGACGCCGGCATGTCCGACGCGCTGCTCAGCCGCACCGCGCTGGAGTCGGAGCTGCGCCAGGCCTTCGAGCGCCAGGAGCTGGAGGTCTTCTACCAGCCGATCATCGACGTGGCCAGCCAGCGCATCGTCGGCGCCGAGGCGCTGGCCCGCTGGCGCCACCCCACACGCGGCCTGGTGCCGCCGGATGTGTTCATCCCGGTGTGCGAAAGCACGGGCCTGATCGGGCCGCTGGGCCGCTTCGTCTTTGCCAACGCGGCACGCCAGCAGACGGCCTGGGCCGCGGCCGGGCACCCGCTGCGTGTGTCGATCAACCTGTCGGCGCACCAGCTGCGCCAGCGCGAGCTGCTGACCGACCTGCAGCAGGCCCTGCACGCGGCCGGCACCGACCCGCGCTGCGTGCAGCTGGAAATCACCGAGAGCATGCTGCTGGGCCCCGACGAGGCCATGCTCGCGGTGCTGCAGGCGATCCAGGCCACCGGCATGAGCATCGCGCTCGACGACTTCGGCACCGGCTACTCCAACCTGGCCTACCTGCAGCGTTTTCCGATCAAGACGCTGAAGATCGACAAGACCTTCGTGCAGAGCCTGGACGCCAACCGTCCGCTGGCCGAGCTGATCGTGGCGATGTGCCGGCTGATGAAGCTGGGCGTGGTGGCCGAGGGCGTGGAGACCGTGGAACAGCTGGCCTGGGTGCATGCACACGGCATCGAGCAGTGCCAGGGCTACCTGTTCGCACGCCCCTTGCCGGCGGCCGAGTTCAGCGCGCTGCTGGCCCAGCCGCCGGTGCCGCGGCCGCTGCCCGGGTGTCAGGCCTGCACGGCCGCCGCGCCCGCCGCGGGCTGAGGCCCTTCGGCGGGCGGCACCCCGTGCACGCGGTTGCGGCCGCCGTGCTTGCTGGCGTAGAGCGCCTGGTCGGCGCGGGCGATGGCGGCCTGCAGGTCCTGCAGGTCGTGCACCTCGGCCACGCCGAACGAGGCCGTGATCTGCAGCCTGCGGCCACCGATGTCGATGGGCGTCGCCGCCACCGCCGCACGCAGCCGCTCGGCCACCTCCAGCGCCGTGGGGCCGCTGCACTGCGGCAGCAGCGCGAGAAACTCCTCGCCACCCCAGCGGGCCAGCAGGTCCACCTCGCGCAGCGTGTCGCGCATCACCGCGCCCACCTGCACCAGCACGCGGTCGCCGGCCTCGTGGCCGTGTTCGTCGTTCACGCGCTTGAAGAAGTCCACGTCGGCCAGCACCAGCGCCGTGGGCTGCTGGCTGCGCCGGCCGTGCGCCAGTTCGGCCGCGGCGCGCAGCTGGAAGTGGCCGCGGTTGGCCAGGCCCGTCAGCACGTCGGTGGTGGCGGCGGTCAGCAGCCGCTGCTCGGCCCGGATGACGGTGACCCGGTAGAACGCGGTCATGGTGTAGAGCAGGCCGAAGATCAGCGCCGCGTTGACCCACCACGCCGCGCGCAGCGCGCCCGGCGCCAGCGGGCTCAGCGGCCCGACCACGCTGCACACATGATGCAGTCCCAGGTAGAACGCCAGCAGCACGCCCACCGCCGGCAGCGCCCGGCGCCGGGATGAGCTGACCACGATCGCCGGGATGAAGATCAGCAGGAAGTAGTGGAAGCCGCTGTCCCAGCCGATCAGCAGCGACGCGGCGGCCGAGTGCACCAGCACCTCCAGCCACACCAGCGTCAACGCCAGCGTGTTGCGGCGGCGGCCGATCAGCACGTAGGCCGTGGCATAGAGCGCCACGCTGGCCACGTTCAGCCCGGCCAGGAAGGGCGCGCCGAGGGCGGTGTAGAAGGGAATCCAGGCCGCGTCGATGCAGGCGGCCGCCACCACGATGCGGCGCATCATCGCCCAGAAGGCACCCCCCGCCATGCGGGATCGGGTGGGGATCGTCGTGTCGGTCATCAACGGTTTTCGGCGCCGTCCGGCTCGGCTTGAGCCGCTGGGGGCAAGGCCGTGCGCCGCGCTCGAGCCGGCGCTCAGCCCGGGCGGGCGAAGCCGCTGTCCACCCAGCGCGTGGCACTGGCGGTGTTGAGCCGGAAATCGGGCGCCACCTTCAGGCGCGCCACGCAGACGCCGGCGTCGTCTGTCGCGGCCAGCATCGCGTGCGGGTCCATCTCGTCGGGCACGATGTCCAGCGTCACCTGCCAGCGGCCGGTGGCGGTGTCGACCGTCACCGACTTGTGCAGCGTGGCGTGCAGCTGCTGCTCGTGGCGGCGCACGACCTCGGCCGCGGTCTTCACCAGCGTGTTGAACGCGTTGGTGTCCAGCGGCTTGGGGTTCTTCTTGTCGCGGCCCATGGTCCAGGGGCCCACCAGCGCGGGCTCGGCCTGGCCGTCGGGGGTCATCTCCACGGCCCAGCCCTCGTCGTCGTCGTTCTTGATGACGCGCGCGGTCCAGCCGTTGTCGCGCCACAGGCGCGGTTCCTTGATCGGGTCTTGCGGGGTGGGATCGCTCATGCCGCGATCCTACGGGCTGGCCGGCTGCAGGCGCTCGCACAGGCCTTGCAACATGCTCACTCGGCGCACCGTACAGCGCTGGGCCAGCCTGCGTTCGAGCAGCGCGTTGGAAACCTTGGACTCGCTCTGCCGCGAGCGGCTGAGCCAGAACAGCTCGCGCCCGGCGCAGACGAAGTCGTCGAGCTCGCTGCGCAGCGCCATCACGGCGGCCTCGTGCACGGTTGTCAGAGGCTGCTTGAAGAAGACCACGTTCACGTCGCCGGCTTCGCCCACACGCTCGCGCAGCGTGGCGCCCCGATGGGCCAGGGTCTGCACCTCGGCCGGCGTGCGCACGAAGGCTTCGCTGGTGAAGCCGAGCAGCGGTTGGAGGCCGGCCTCGATGCGCGCGGCCAGCGTGGACGCTTGTCGCGCCGGCGCGCTGAAGATCAGGTTGCCGCTGTGGATGTGGGTCTGCACGTCGGCCAGTCCCACGGTGCGGCCGTGCTCGGCCAGCACCGCCATCTTCACGAAGCGGCCGGTGACGTTGATGGCGCGCAGGAACGCGACGTACTGCGGCATGGTGGGGGTGGGTCAGGCTCGGGCGGCGACGATCGGGATGCGCCGCGCCGCCGGCGAACCGTCGGCCGCGCGGGCGCGCAGCTGGCCGCAGCCGGCGTCCACGTCCTGGCCGGCCGATTGGCGCAGCTTGGTCAGGATGCCGCGGCGGTGCAGCGTGCGTGCAATCTCGGCCGCGCGCTCCCACGACGGGCGGCGCCAGGGCATGCCGCTCACGGCGTTGTACGGGATCATGTTCATCAGCGCGTACCTGCCGTGCAGCAGGCGCACGATGCCCTCGATCTCGTCGTCGCCGTCGTTGACGCCCTCGATCAGCGTCCACTGGTACTGGATCGGGTAGCCGGTGGCGCGCGCGTAGGTCTCGCCGGCAGCCACCAGCTCGGCGGGGTCGAAGCGCGGCGCACGCGGCAGCAGCTGCTCGCGCAGCGCGGCCTTGGTGGTGTGCAGCGACAGCGCCAGCGCCGGCTTCACGCGCTGCTGCGGCAGCCGCTCGAAGACACGCGGGTCGCCCACCGTGCTGAACACCAGGTTCTTGTGGCCGATGGCGCCGCCGGTGCCCAGCAGGTCGATCGCTTCCAGCACCGCGTCGAGGTTGTGCGCCGGCTCGCCCATGCCCATGAAGACGACCTTCTTCACCGCGCGCAGGCTGCGCGCCAGCGCCACCTGCGCCACGATCTCGCCGCTGCTCAGCTGGCGCAACAGCCCGCCGGTGCCGGTCATGCAGAACAAGCAGCCCACCGCACAGCCGACCTGCGTGCTGACACACAGCCCGTCGCGTGGGAGCAGCACGCTTTCGACCGTCTGCCCATCGGCCAGCGTCACCAGCAGCCGCGCCGAGCCGTCGTCACCCGGATGCTGCGACTGCAGCGTGGCCAGTGCGGCCAGTTCTTCGGCCAGCGCCGGCAGCGCGCCGCGCAGCGGCTTGGGCATGAAGTCCTCGAGCTTGCGCTTGCCGCCGTCCTGCGGCTGCGCACAGGCCCAGCGGCGCAGCACACGCTCTTCGTGCTTGGGGCCGGCGCCGAGTGCGCGCAGGCGCTCGCGGAGCAGGTGGATGTGCATCAGGCCTTCAGCGTGGCCGCGTGGTGGCGCAGGTGGTCTGCGATCACGCTGGCGACGAAGTAGTAACCGTGGTCGTAGCCGGTGTGGCGGCGCAGCGTCAGCGGTTGGCCGGCGGCGGCGCAGGCAGCTTGCAGCCGGTGCGGGTGCAGCTGCTCGGCCAGGAATTTGTCGGCCTCGCCCTGGTCCACCAGCAGCGGCGGCACGCGGGCGCCGACCTCGATCAGCGCGGTGGCGTCGTGCGCGGCCCAGGTGCTGCGGTCGGCGCCCAGATAGCCGGTGAAGGCCTTCTCGCCCCACGGGCACTGCATCGGCGCGCAGATCGGCGCCAGCGCGCTGACGCTGGCAAACAGGCCCGGGTGCCGCAGCGCGAGTGTGAGCGCGCCATGGCCGCCCATCGAGTGGCCGAAGAGGCCGAGCCGGCCGGCCTGCAGCGGAAAGTGCGCCGCCAGCAGCGCCGGCAGCTCCTGCGTGACGTGGCTTTCCATGCGCCAGTGCGTGGCCCAGGGCGCCTGCGTCGCATCCAGGTAGAAGCCGGCCGCGGTGCCGAAGTCCCAGCTGTCATCGGCGCCGGCCACACCGGTGCCGCGCGGGCTGGTGTCGGGCGTCACCAGCATCAGGCCGAGCTCGGCCGCCACGCGCTGCGCGCCGGCCTTGGTGGCGAAGGTCTCTTCGTTGCAGGTCAGGCCGGCCAGGTAGATCAGCGCCGGCACCGGCCGCGCGCTGGGCCCCAGCGCCTGCGGCGGCCGGTACACGCCCAGCTTCATCGGCAGGCCGATGGCCGCCGACTCGTGCCGGTAGAAGCCCTGCACGCCGCCGAAGCAGGCGTGCTCGCTCAGCGTCTCCAGCGCCATCAGTACACGACCACCGAGCGGATGCTCTCGCCGCGTTCCATCAGCTCGAAGCCGTGGTTGATGTCTTCCAGCTTCAGCGTGTGCGTGATCAGCGGGTCGATGCTGATCTTGCCGTTCATGTACCAGTCCACGATCTTCGGCACGTCGGTGCGGCCGCGCGCGCCGCCGAAGGCGCTGCCCATCCACACGCGCCCGGTGACGAGCTGGAACGGCCGCGTGGAGATCTCCTGCCCGGCCGCCGCCACGCCGATGATCACGCTCTTGCCCCAGCCCTTGTGGCAGCACTCCAGCGCCTGGCGCATCGTGGTGGTGTTGCCGATGCACTCGAAGCTGTAGTCGGCGCCGCCGTCGGTGAGCTGGATGATCGCGTCCACCACCGTGCCGCCCGCGGCCTGCACGTCCTTGGGGTTGATGAAGTGCGTCATGCCGAACTGCCGCGCCATCGCCTCGCGCGCCGGGTTGATGTCGACGCCGATGATCTTGTCGGCGCCCACCATGCGCGCGCCCTGGATCACGTTCAGCCCGATGCCTCCCAGCCCGAACACCACCACCGTGGACCCCGCCTCGACCTCGGCCGTGAACAGCACCGCGCCCACGCCGGTGGTCACGCCGCAGCCGATGTAGCAGACCTTGTCGAAGGGCGCGTCCTCGCGGATCTTGGCCAGCGCGATCTCGGGCACCACGATGTGGTTGGCGAAGGTGCTGGTGCCCATGTAGTGCAGGATCGGCTGGCCGCCGATGCTGAAGCGGCTGGTGCCGTTGGGCATCAGCCCCTTGCCCTGGGTGCCGCGGATCAGCTGGCACAGGTTGGTCTTGCGGCTCAGGCAGAACTTGCACTGCCGGCATTCCGGCGTGTAGAGCGGAATGACGTGGTCACCCTTCTTGAGCGTCGTGACGCCGGCGCCCACGTCCACCACCACGCCCGCGCCTTCATGGCCCAGGATGGCCGGGAACAGGCCTTCGGGGTCGGCGCCGCTGAGCGTGTACTGGTCGGTGTGGCAGATGCCGGTGGCCTTCATCTCCACCAGCACTTCGCCGGCCTGCGGGCCTTCGAGGTCGACGGTTTCGATGGTCAGCGGGGCGCCGGCCTTCCAGGCCACGGCTGCGCGGGTTTTCATGGGTGGGCTCCTGATGCAATCGGCCCATTCTGCCCGCCTGCCACGGGGCCTGCAGTGCAGGCCACACAATCGTCGGATGCTGCTGCCTTCGACCCTGCCGCGCTGCCTGTGGGCGGCCTGTCTCACCGTGGCCGCCGCGCCGCTGCTGGCACAGACCGCACCGGTTCCCCCGGCGCCGGCCGCAGCGGCTTCCAGCCCGGCGCCGGCCGCATCTGCGCCGGCACCGGCCACGGTGGCGCCGCAGCGCATCGAGATCACCGGCGGCCGCGACACCGACACCGAAGCCCGCCGCCGCGCCAGCGCGTCGAAGATCGTCATCGGCCGCGACGAGATCGACAAGTTCGGCGACGCCACCGTCGGCGAGGTGCTGCGCCGGCTGCCCGGCGTCACCACGCCCGGCGCGCCCGGCCGCGGCGGCCCGCCGCGCCTGCGCGGGCTGGGCGCGGGCTTCACGCAGCTGCTGATCGACGGCCAGCGCGTGCCGCCGGGCTTCAGCCTGGAGAGCCTGACGCCGGAGCAGGTGGAACGCATCGAGATCCTGCGTGCGCCCACCGCCGAGACCGGCGCGCGCGCCATCGCCGGCACCATCAACATCATCACGCGTGAAGGTTTCAGGGTGCGCCTGAACGACCTGCGCATCGGCACCGGCGTCGAGAACGGCGAGTTCTCGCCGGGCGTCAACTGGAGCCACAACGACAGCAGCGGGCCGCTGACCTACACCGTCAACGCCAGCCTCTTCAGGCCGCGTCGCGACAGCACGAGCCGCAGCGCCACCACCGTGGAAGACCTGGACACCGCCACCGTGGTGGAGGCGCGCACCGGTGAGTCGCGCTCGCTGGAGCGGCGCTTCGGCACGAACCTCAGCGGCCGGCTGCTTTGGCGGCTGAACGAGCAGAACGACTCGATCACGCTGATGCCGTCGATCTTCCACACCGAAGGCCACAGCGACAGCCGCTTCAGCCTGCAGCAGCAGCTGCCGCCGCGCCCGGGTTCGCCGACGCTGTACGACCAGGGCACCACCGTCACCGACAGCCGCTTCACGAACGCGAGGCTGGGTGCGATGTACCGGCAGCGCGTGGGCAACGTGCGGCTGGAGGCCAACGGCAACGGCGGCCTCTGGCAGTCGCGCAACGACAGCGACCGGCAGGAATTCCTGAACGGCGCGCCGCTGCGCCGCCTGACCGACCAGGCGTCCACGCGCGAGAAGTCGGTCAACCTCACGCTCAAGGGCAGCGGCATCACCGGCGGGGGCACCGAAGGGCGGCCCGCTGCCGAGCACAGCCTGGTGGGCGGTGCCGAGATCGAGGCCGTCTCGCGCGACGAGACCCGCGTCTCGGTGCCCGACCTCGCCGACTTCGGCGACAACCTGCAGGCCAGCACGCTGCGCCTGGCGGCCTACCTGCAGGACGAATGGCAGATGTCGCCCGCCTGGGGCCTGCACGCGGGCCTGCGCTGGGAGGGCATCACCTCGCGCGGCGACACCGGCCAGGGCGAGCGCCCCAGCAACCGCAGCAGCGTCTGGACGCCGCTGCTGCACGCGGTGTGGAAGCCCGACCCCAAGAGCCGCGACCAGGTGCGCATCAGCCTCACGCGCAGCTACCGCAGCCCGCCGCTGGGCGCGTTGATCGCGCGGCCCACCATCAACCGCGAGTTCCCGGTCTGCGCGCAGCCCGACCCCAACGTGCCGGCCTGCCCGGTGGACCAGACGAACCTGCAGAACTACCCCGACAGCGCCGGCAACGCGGCGCTGAAGCCCGAGCTGGCCACCGGCATCGACCTCGCACTGGAGCGCTACCTGGACAGCGGCGGCGTGCTCAGCGCCAACCTCTTCCACCGCCAGATCAGCAACCTGATCCGCAGCCAGACCGAGCTGGAAGCCAGCGTGCCCTGGAGCAGCAACGCACGCTGGGTGCGGCGCAACCGCAACATCGGCGACGCCACCACCAGCGGCATCGAGCTCGAGGCCAAGTTCCGGCTCGACCAGCTCGTCGCCGCGGCGCCGCGTGTGGAGATGCGCAGCAACCTGAGCCTCTTCACCAGCCGCGTGAAGAGCGTGCCCGGGCCGGACAACCGCCTGGATCAGCAGGCCCACGCCACCGGCAACCTGGGCGCCGACTACCGGCTGCGCGGCGTGCCGCTGACGCTGGGCGGCAACCTGAACTGGGTGCCCGGCTACACCACGCGGCTGGACGAGAACCAGACCACCACCGTCAGCACCAAGCAGGTGTGGGACCTGTACGCGCTGTGGACCGTGAGCCCCACGGTCGGCGTGCGGCTGCTGGGCAGCAACCTCGACCCGCGCGAGTACCTGACGACCAGCGTCACCGACTCGGTCAACCCGCTGAGCGGCGCGCGCGAGCGCACCACGTCGCAGGGCTTCAACGAGAACCACGTCAACTGGCAGCTGCGGCTGGAGCTGAAGCTGTAGCCGGCACCGCGGCACCCCGGCGCCAGGGCCGGGGCCCGCCGCGCTAGGGATGCCCCGGCTTCCCGCCGCGGCGCGCGTGGGCACACTCGGACGAACATCGTTCGAGCCCCAAGGAACCCCCGCCATGACCCTGACCCGCCGCCTCGTCATCACCGCCGCCGCCTTCTCGCCCTTCATCGCGCGCGCCCAGGGCGCGTGGCCGGGCAAGCCGGTGCGCATCGTCGTGCCCTTCGCGGCCAGCGGCACCACCGACATCCTGGCGCGCGCGCTCGCGCCCGAGCTGCAGCGGGTCTTCGGCCAGCCCTTCGTGGTGGACAACAAACCCGGCGCCGGCGGCAACAGCGGCAGCGCCGAGGTGGCCAAGGCCGCGGCCGACGGCTACACGCTGCTGATGGGCACGGTGGGCACACACGCCATCAACCCGAGCCTGTACCCGAAGATGCCCTACGACGCGGTGAAGGACTTCGCCCCCGTCACGCTGGTGGCCGGCGTGCCCAACGTGCTGGTCATCAACCCGGCCACGGCGCAGCGCCTGGGCGTCAACAACGTGGCCGATTTCGTGCGGGCGCTGAAGGCCAACCCCGGCAAGCTCAACATGGCGAGTTCGGGCAACGGCACCAGCATCCACCTCGCCGGCGAGCACTTCAAGGCCATGACCGGCACCTTCATGGTCCACCTGCCGTACCGCGGCTCGGGCCCGGCGCTGATCGACCTGATGGCCGGCAACGTGGACGTGATGTTCGACAACCTGCCCAGCGCCATGCCGCACATCAAGAGCGGCCGCCTCAAGGCCCTGGCCGTGACCAGCGCGCAGCGCTCCGGCGCGCTGCCCGAGGTGCCCACGATCGAAGAAGCCGGCGGCCCGCTGCTCAAGGGCTTCGAGGCCAGCAGCTGGTTCGGCCTGCTGGCGCCGGCCGGCACGCCGGCCGACATCGTGAGCCGCGTGCAGCAGGAGACCGCCAAGGCGCTGGCCACCGCCACGATGAAGGAGCGGCTGCTGGCGCAGGGCGCCATCCCCAGCGGCAACACGCCGGCGGAATTTGCGCGCTTCATCGCGGCCGAGACGGCCAAGTGGGCGCGTGTGGTCAAGACCTCGGGCGCCAAGGTCGACTGACCGGCAGGGGCCCGAGCCCTGGCGCGGGGGGCAGGGCGGATCGAGGACTGGCGGAACGGGGTCGGGTCAGGCGGCCGGGCGGATGCCCGGATGACGCGGTAATGAGATCGCATTATCATGTCATACCGATCCACCCGGCCCACCCCGACGCCCCTCGATGCATGGAACGCAACACCACCCAGCGCGCCGCCATCCGCCAATGCCTGGCCGATGCCGGCCGCCCGCTGCTGCCGCAAGAGGTGCTGGAGGCGGCGCAGGTGCAGGTGCCGGCGCTGGGCATCGCCACCGTCTACCGCAACCTCAAGGCGCTGGTGGACGAGGGCGAACTGCGTGCGGTGACGCTGCCGGGCGAGAACCCGCGCTTCGAGCTCGCCGGGCACCAGCACCACCACCATTTCCAGTGCACGCAGTGCCAGCGTGTGTTCGACGTGCACGCCTGCCCGGGCGACCTGTCGCGCCTGGCGCCGCAGGGCTTCACGGTGGAGGACCACGACCTCACGCTCTACGGCCGCTGCAAGGAGTGCGGGCCGGGCGCGCGCCGGCATGCGGGCGCGGCTCATCGCCACGGCTGAGCGGCTGGCGGCGCGGAGCCTCGTCATGCTGACCGCCAGCGTCTGGCAACGGCTGCTCGTGGCCGCCGCGCTGGTGCTGCTGCTGTGGCTGGCCGTGGCCTGGGCCCTGTCGGCATGAACGTGGCACCCGCCATCGCGCTGCACGACCTCACGGTGGCCTACCGCGGCCACCCGGCGGTGCACCACCTGAGCGGCCGCTTCGAGGCCGGCTCGATGACCGCCATCGTCGGCCCCAATGGCGCCGGCAAGAGCAGCCTGCTGGCGGCCATCATGGGCCGGCTGCCGGCCGCGCAGGGGCGGGTGGAGATCGACAAGCCGCTGCGCGGCCGCATGGCCTGGCTGCCGCAGCACAGCGAGATCGACCGCAGCTTTCCGCTGAATGTGTTCGACCTCGTGGCGCTGGGCCTGTGGTCGCGCGTGGGCGCCTGGCGCGGCCTGCGCGCGGCCGAGCGCGAATCCGTGCACCAGGCGCTGGCCGCGGTGGGCCTGAGCGGTTTCGACCGCCGGCTCATCGGCGAGCTCAGCGCCGGCCAGTTCCAGCGTGCGCTGTTTGCGCGCGTGCTGCTGCAGGACGCGCCGGTGATCCTGCTCGACGAGCCCTTCAACGCCATTGACGCCCGCACCACCGCCGACTTGCTGGCGCTGGTGCACCGCTGGCACGGCCAGGCGCGCACGATCGTGGCGGTGCTGCACGACATGGAGCAGGTGCGCCAGCACTTCAGCCACACGCTGCTGCTGGCGCGCCGCTGCGTGGCCTGGGGCCCCACCGCGCAGGTGCTGGCTGCGCGGCATCTGTTCGAGGCGCGGCAGATGGCCGAGGCCTGGGACGAGCAGGCGCCGGTGTGCACCACGGGTCATGAACACGGCGACGGGCATGCTCACGAGCACGGGCATGAACACGGGCACGAGCACGAGCACGAGCACAGTCACGCTCACGGCCACGAAGGGGCACACACCCCGGCCAGCGCACCGGCCCGCCCCGCCGCGCACACGCCTGCGACCCCCCCCGCACATCGCCCGGGCCGCCCCACATGACCGCCTACGAGCTGCTCGTGCAGCCCTTCGCCGATTTCGGCTTCATGCGCCGCGCGCTGGTGGCCACGCTGGCGCTGGCGCTGGGCAGCGCGCCCATCGGCACGCTGCTGGTGCTGCGCCGCCTGAGCCTGATGGGCGACGCGATGGCGCACGCGCTGCTGCCCGGCGTGGCGGTGGGTTTTCTCTTTGCAGGCTTTTCGCTCACGGCCATGAGCCTGGGCGGCTTCGTCGCCGCCATGGCCGTGGCGCTGGCCGCCGGCGGCGTGACGCGCCTGACGCGCCAGCGCGAGGACGCCAGCTTCGCCGCCTTCTACCTGATGGCGCTGGCCGGCGGCGTGCTGCTGGTGTCCACGCGCGGCACCAGCGTCGACCTGATGCACCTGCTCTTCGGCAGCGTGCTGGCGGTGGACGACGCGGCGCTGCTGCTGATGGCCGGCGTTGCAAGCGTCACGCTGGGCGTGCTGGCGCTGATCGCACGGCCGCTGGTGCTGGAGTGCGTGGACCCCGGCTTCCTGCGCAGCGTGGGCGGCGGCGGGCCCTGGGTGCACGCGGCCTTCCTGATGCTGGCGGTGGCCAACCTGGTGGCGGGTTTCCAGGCCCTGGGCACGCTGATGGCGGTGGGGCTGATGATGCTGCCGGCCACCGCCGCGCGCTTCTGGGCCGCCGAGGTCTGGAGCCAGGTGCTGGCAGCCACGCTGATGGCGCTGCTGTCGGGCTTCGTCGGCCTGCTGCTGAGCTACCACGCGCAGTGGCCCAGCGGCCCGGCCATCGTGCTGGTGGCCGGCGCGCTGTACCTGCTGTCGCTGGGCTTCGGCCGCCGCGAAGGCCTCTTCTGGCGGCACCGCACCCGCCACGCTCACCGGACTGCATGACATGACCCTGCCCAGACGCACCCTGCTCGCCGCCCTGGCTACCCTGACCGCGGCGCCGAGGGTCCAGGCCCAGACCCCGGCCGCAGCGCCGCTGAAGGTGGTGGCGAGCTTCTCGATCCTGGCCGACCTGGCGCGCAACGTCGGCGGCGACGCGGTGGCGGTGCACGCGCTGGTGGGCCCCGACGCCGACGCACACGCCTTTCAGCCGCGCCCGGCCGACGCGCAGCGCCTGGCGGCGGCCGACCTGGTGCTGGTCAACGGCCTCGGTTTCGAGGGCTGGCTGCAGCGCCTGGTGGCCGCCAGCGGCTACCGCGGCCCGGTGGTGGTGGCCAGCGCGGGCATCACGCCGCTGCGCGGCGCAGCGCACGCGGGGCATGGCCATGCGCACGAGTCCGACATCGACCCTCACGCCTGGCAGGACCTGGCGCGCACGCAGCGCTACGTGCAGAACCTGCAGGCCGCCTTCAGCACCGCGCGCCCGGCGCAGGCCGCGGCCTTTGCGGCGCGCGCCGAGCAGTACCTGCAGCGCCTGCGCGAGTTGGACGCCGCCACGCGCCAGGCGCTGGCCGCGGTGCCGGCCGAGCGCCGCCGGGTGCTCAGCACGCACGACGCCTTCGGCTACTTCGCTGCCGCCTATGGTGTGCAGTTCCTCGCCGCGCGCGGCCGCAACAGCAGCAGCGAGCCCTCGGCCGCCGACGTGGCGCGGCTGATCACGCAGATCCGCCAGCAGCGCGCCACCGCGGTGTTCGTGGAGAACATCAGCGACCCGCGCCTGGTGCAGCGCATCGCGCAGGAGGCCGGCGCGGTGGTCGGCGGGCGGCTGTATTCCGACGCGCTGTCGGCCCCCGGCACCGAGGCCGACACCTACCTCAAGCTCTTTGCCCACAACGCGCAGACCATCACGGCCGCGCTGCTGGGCCGTTGAACCCCCGACCGCCTGGAGACACCCCGTCATGAGCCGCCCGTCCCGCAAGACTTCCCTGGCTCTGCTGATGGCGCTGGCTGCCGCATGGTGCGCGCTGCCGGCGCAGGCCCAGACGTCCCACAAGGCGCACGTGCACGGCGTCGTCAAGCTCGACGTGGCGGTGGAAGGCAACCAGCTCTCGGTGCAGCTGGAGTCGCCGCTGGACAGCCTGGTCGGTTTCGAGCATCGCCCGCGCACCGAGGCGCAGCGCCAGGCCGCGGCCACGGCGCTGCGGCAGCTGAACGACGGTGCCGCGCTCTTCAAACCCGACGCGGCAGCCGGCTGCGCGCTCACGCGCACCCAGGTCAATGGCGACGCGCTGCAGCCGGCTGCTCCCGCTGCGGCCGGCGCAGCACCGGCCCAGGCCAGCGGCCACGCCGACCTGGACGCGAGTTACGAATTCACCTGCGCCACGCCCGCCCGGCTGGCCGGGCTGGAGCAGGCGCTGTTCAGCACCTTCAAGCGCATCAGCCGCATCGAGGTGCAGGTGGCCGGTGCCCAGGGCCAGGCCCGGCAGACGCTGCGCCGGCCGGCCGCCCGCGTGAGCCTGACCCGCTGATCCGCTGGCGGGCCGCCCAGCCCGGCGGCGCCCCGGCCCCGGGGTTCAGATGTCTGCAGGCTCCGCCGCCGCCGCCGGCGGCCGCGCGTCGCCGGCGTCCGGGCCGCTGCGCCGGCGCCTGAAGGCCATCACCGCGCGTTCGATCGCCCAGGCCGCACGGCCTCGCCAGGTGCGGGCGCAGAGGCGCAGCCGGAGGTGATCGCGGGTGGTCGTCGTCCAGTGCAGCTTGTGGCCTTCGTCGTCACCCAGGAAGTCGAATTCACGCACGCCGGCGGCAAAGTAGCGCTCCAGCAGGCCCACCGTCAGCAGCACGCCGGGCCGCAGCTTGGCGTGCTCGAGGTCGTAGCTGGACTTGACGCCATAGGCCTGCTGCCTGGCGAGCAGGTCGATGGAGTGCCCGACCGGCTGGCCCTGCGAGAAGAGCACCGTGCAGTTGACCTGTCCTTCCGCCGCCAGCGCGGGCAGCAAATGCTCGTAGAACCCGGTCTCCCAGTCCCGCGAGCTGATGGCCGTGCCTTCGCTGTGCTTCCAGCTCTTGAGCTCGATCTGCCGCGCCAGGCCCAGGTAGTCCTGCATCTGTTCCGGCCGGTCGAACTTTTGCCAGGCCAGCCCGCCGCCGTCGGCCAGGCCGCGCTGCAGCTCGCGCCTGCGGGCGCGGACGCGCTCGCGGAATCGCCTGGAGCGCTGCGCGATCAGGTCATCGAAGCTGCCGTCGTGCCCCAGGTAGGGCGAGCGGTGCCGAGCATCGATGAGCACGCCGGCAGCGCCGCCGGCGGCCAGCGCCAGCCACCCGGCGTGCTCGGACGAGCCGTCGACCACGCTGTCGACCTCGAGCCAGTCCCAGCGCGGGCGTTGACCCCGCAGCGCCTGCCAGGCCAGCGCGCGCGCCCGCTCTGGCGCACCCCGGCACAGCAGGCCGCTGTGCATGCAGTACACGTTCAGCAGCGGCCCGATCGTCCACCAGCCCATGCGCCAGCGGCGCACGCGCTGTTGTTGCAGCGGCCAGACCAGATCCAGCTCCCCGTCCGGCCGCCGCACCACCACGCACCACAGCAGCCCGGGATCGAGGCGATAGCCTTGCACGAGCGCCATGGCCCATGCCGGGCCCAGGTCCGGCACGGCCCCGGCGTCCAGCCACAGGCGGCGCCAGGCCGGCCCATGAAGGGCCAGCATGTCGCGCCAGGGAATCAACTGCACGTCGGCGTGTTCGGGCATCGTCAGGCCCTCGGCTCCAGGTATCGCCACCTCGGCGTTGCAGGTCTTGTAGAGGCCCAGCCCGTCCTGCGCACTGAGGATGAGCAATGCCGTGCCCGATGGCGCGCCCCCGGGCCGCGCGCGGCCTGGCGACAGCGTCCATCAGCCTGGTGATGCTGTGCCGCGACGTGCGTCGCCCAATCCGCGGCACACGCTGCGCACCGCGGCGCCCCCTGAAGGAGTCCGCATGCCCGCACCCACGCTTCCGGTCCTCGTCAAGTTCACGCGCGGCGGCGGCGCGCTGTGCCGCCTGACGGTGTCGATCTGGCCCGGCCGCGGCCCGCTCACCGTGCCGCTGGACTCGGTGTCACTGGTCAACTTCAAGCGCGCCACCGAGCACGCCACGCTGACCGTGCCCGCCGGCCACTACCGCGTCGTCACGCTCGTCGAGGTCATCGAGGCCGTCAGCGGGCGCTTCAAGTACAGCTGCGAGATCGCCGGCGCCGAGCGCAACAAGGGCGACGGCGACATCAACACCGGTGCCGGCCGGCAGATCGAGATCTTCACCGACCGCTTCCTGCTGGAGGTGGCGTGAAGCGCCCGCCGAGCCGATCGCACCTGCAGGTGCGCGCGCTCGCAACCGGCCTGCTGCTGGCCGCGGGTGTGCTGTGCCACGCGCAGGTCCACGCGCAGGGCAAGGCCGACAAGGCGATCGAACTGATCAGCGAACACCGCGGCAAGCCGCTGGAATTCAAGGACTTCTTCGTCAACGACGCCGCCACGCAGGTCGGCGCGGCCACGCTGGCGGGCGTGCCCGCCGGCGCCGTCAACATCGCCGAATCGGTCAACGATGTCGCGGTGTTCCTGCAGGGGCTCGACTCGAAGAACCAGGGCGCGGGCTTCTCGATCGCGCCGGCGCGCATCCGCAAGCCCTGGCCGCGGATCGAAGTCAAGGACTACCTCGAACGCGACACCAGCGCGCTGCTGCTGGCCAACCTGTCGCTCAGCTACGCCCAGGGCCGCCATGAAGTGCAGGCGAAGCAGGTGCTGCGCCGCGCGGTGAGCATCGGCACCGGCGGCGTGTTCTCGGCGGCCGACGACCCGATCCAGGTCGTCGCGGACTCGGTGGTGCTTTGCGCCGACGACGAGCGGACCGCGCTCGCCAAGCTGGTGGCCGAGAAGGGCAGCGTGACCGATGCGGACAAGGCCGCGCTCAAGGGCGCCCTCACGACCTGCATCGACGGCGGCCTGAAGAAGCTGGACCAGCGCTGGTTCCGCCCCCTGTGGTCGGTGATGCTGGGCACCGGCGACGTGCGCACCGACGCCGCAGGCAGCCAGACCGTGCGGCTGGGGCACGCGCTCGCGCTGGCGGCGCGTTATGGCCGCGGCATCAAGCCGCCCCCGGGCAGCACCGCCACCGACGAGTTCCTCTGGGGCTGGTCCGTCGCCGGCAGCTACACCTTGCGGCGCAACGAGCCGGTGCTGGCCACGCTGGACGCGGCGCAGCCGGATCGTGTCGACACCCACGTCGCCGCGGTGAAGGTGAGCGTCGGCACCGACGTCTGGCGTGGCGTGGGCGAGTTCAGCAACGTGCGCGAGAAGCAGGCCTCGACAGGCGACCGCACGCTGCGGCATGCGGTGGGCCTGGACTACAAGTTCGGCGAAGGATGGTGGCTGAACTTTCGGTATGGGCAGCGGCAGAAGGCCGGCGCCTCGGGCCAGGAGAGCGCGAGCCTGCTGTCGCTGACGATCAGCCCGTCGACGCTGTTCTGACGCTGGCTGCACCGTCGCGCTGGCGCCGTGGCGCCACCCCCGCGGCCACGCCGCTGCACGCTGGCATCATCGCGGCCTTCAACGAAGGGTGGCGGGATGTGCGCGAGCAAGGTGGCCGAGGGCGGGCAACGCGGGTGGATCGTTCCCATCGGCGGCGCTGAAGACAAGGAGAACGCGCCGGCCATCCTGCGCCGCTTCGTGCAGCTGGCGCGCGACGCCGGCGGCGGCCAGGCCGACATCGTCGTGATCCCCACCGCCAGCCAGCTGAAGGCCACCGGGCCGCGCTACGAGCGCCTGTTTGCCGATCTCGGCGCGGCGCGGGTCACGGCGATCGACTTCGACACCCGGCGCGACTGCGAGGAACCCGGCCGCCTGGCGCGCCTGCAGCAGGCCAGCGGCGTGTTCTTCACCGGCGGCAACCAGCTGCGCCTGGGCACGCTGATCGGCGGCACGGCCATCGCCAAGGCGGTGCGCGTGATGAACGCGGCCGGCGTGCCGGTGGCCGGCACCAGCGCCGGCGCGGCCTTCATCAGCGAGCACATGATCGCCTTCGGCGACGAGGGCAGCACGCCCATCGCCGGCAGCGTGCGCCTGGCCGCGGGCCTGGGCCTGACCAACCGCTTCATCATCGACCAGCACTTCCGCCAGCGCGACCGCCTGGGCCGGCTGATGACCGCACTCGCCTACAACCCCTTCGCCATCGGCCTGGGGCTGGACGAGGACACCGCCGCCTTCATCGCGCCCGACAACACCGTGCACGTGGAAGGCTCGGGCGGCATCACCGTGGTGGACGCCGCCGAGGTGCAGTTCAGCAGCATGGACAGCGTCAACGAAGGCCGGCCGGTGTGCCTGCTGGGCGTCAAGCTGCACATCCTGACGCAGGGCGCCACCTTCAACCTGCACACGCGGCAGGCCGATGCCGGGGTGCTGAACGTGCCCAAGCAGTAGGCCGGGCAGGCTGCGCAGCCTGCCCCAGCCACGCCGCTGCGCGGCGTGCTCGGCGAGCTGCCGCCGCTGGCGGTGACGCGGCTGGCCTGTTCGACTTCACGCGCGGCAACCCCTTCTTCGTGACCGAGGTGCTGCACGACGACAGCGGCCAGGCTGGCTGTGCCGCACGCCGTGCAGGAGGTGGTGTTGGCCCGCCACGCCCGCCTGCCCACGGCCGAGCAGGCGCTGGTGCGCCAAGGTGGCCGACCACCGGAGCGCCGGCTCCGGTGCTGTCGGCATTCTTGACGTTCTGTGTCGGGTGCCCGTCACATCAAGGACCTAGGTCCTTGATATCCATGGCAATTTCGGCCGAGGCACAGATCATGCGGGTGAGGGTGTTCCGGGCCCCGTCGGCTCACCACCCGAGTACTGAAGAACAACCATGAAGACCGTCCTGTCGATGATCAATCGTGCCCGGGCGCTGACCGCCGGGGTGTTGATGGCTGGCCTGCTGGGTACCGCGGGCACCGTGTCGGCGGCCCCGGTGATCGGCGCGCAGCTCTACTGGCAGGGCGGCGATGTCACCGTCACCGTGCAGTCGTCCACCGCCGGCTACCTGAGCGAACTGCGCCTGTACTCCACGGTGCCGGACATCTTCGTCGCCTACAACGCGCCCAACGGCAACCCGGCGGGCACCGTGGTCACGCTGACCGAGGCCCAGCTCGACGTCAACCACAACATCGGCGACGAGCTGATCTTCGGCATCTACGTCACCAACACCGGCCAGACCTTCAAGCTCGGCCCCGCCTCGCGCAACGCCGATGGGCTGATCCACGGTGCCATCAACGACCTGGGCGGCGGTGTGCTGCGCGTGGGCTTCGAGGACATCGCGGGCGGCGGCGACCGCGACTACGACGACAACGTGTTCGACTTCCGTGGTGGCGTGAGCACCAACGCAGTCCCGGAGCCCGGCTCCCTGGCGCTGGTGGGCCTGGCGCTGCTGGGTGCGGGCGCCGTGCGGCGCCGCGCCGCCGCAAAGGCCTGAGCCACGCGGACGCCACGGCCTGCTGGGCAGGCCGGGTTTCCACCGCGACGCCGGCACGTGCCGGCGTTTTTCATGGCGGCCGTGGATGTGCGCCCCGGATCGACCGGACCAGGGCACGCGCAGGCCGCCGGGCGGCCAGCGGGCCATGGCGTGGCGTGACGTGACGCGGTGCGTGCGAGCGTTAAGCTCCGCGCACCTCGCCCATCACGCCACCTGGAACCCGCCGGCCATGCGCATCCTCGAACGCAACGTTTACGTCGGCCCCTCGCTGTACGCGCATTTCCCGGTCATCAAGCTGGTGCTGGACCTGGGCGCACTCGAAGACTGGCCCACCGGCAAGCTGGGCTCGGGTTATGTGGACGCGCTGCTGGCGGCCCTGCCGGGCCTGCAGGAGCACGGCTGCAGCTACGGCGTGGCCGGTGGCTTCGTGCGGCGCCTGCGCGGTGACAGCGACGACGCCGAGCAGCAGCAGGGCACCTGGCTCGGCCATGTCTTCGAGCACGTGGCCATCGAGCTGCAGAACATCGCCGGTGAAGACGTCAGCTTCGGCAAGACGCGCAGCGTGGAAGGCCGGCCCGGCGTCTACACGGTCGTGTACGAGTACGCGCAACGTGACGAAGGCATCGAGGCCGGTGAACTGGCCGTGCAGCTGCTGTGCAGCCTGCTGCCCAAAGCGCTGCGCCCCGCAGGCACGGTGCCGGACGACTGGGACTGGGCCACCGCCCGCACCGACTACATCCGCTACGCGCAGCGGCGCGCGCTGGGGCCGTCCACCGCGTCGCTGGTGAAGGCCGCCGAGGCGCGCCAGATCCCGTGGCTGCGCCTGAACGAGCAGAGCCTGATCCAGCTCGGCCACGGCAAGTTCCAGCAGCGCATCCAGGCCACCGTCACCGGCCGCACCAGCTACATCGCGGTGGAGCTGGCGCAGGACAAGGAAGAGACCAACAAGATCCTCGCCAACTGCGGTCTGCCGGTGCCGAAACAGGAGCTGGTGCGCAGCGCCGACCGCGCGGTGCGGGCCGCGGAGCGGCTGGGTTATCCGGTGGTCACCAAGCCCTACAACGGCAACCACGGGCGTGGCATCTCCATCGGCCTGAAGACGGCCGACGAGGTGCGTGCGGGCTTTGCATCGGCGGCCGAGCACAGCAGCAGCGTCATCGTCGAAACCTATCTCAGCGGCGATGACCACCGCCTGCTGGTCGTCAACGGCGAGCTGATCGCCGCCACGCGCCGCACGCCGGGGCGCGTGATCGGCGACGGCGTGCACAGCATCCGCCAGCTCGTGGACACCGTGAACCAGGACCCGCGGCGCGGCGTCGGCCACGAGAAGGTGATGACGCGCATCGAGCTCGACGCGCAGGCCGATCAGATGATGGCGCGCCAGGGCCTGACCGCCGACAGCGTGCCCGCCGCGGGGCAGGAAGTCCTGCTGCGCAGCACCGCCAACCTGTCCACCGGCGGCACCGCCACCGACGTCACCGACGTGATCCACCCCGACAACCGCGAGATGGCGGTGCGCGCCGTCACCGCCATCGGCCTGGACGTGGGCGGCGTCGACTTCCTCTGCCCCGACATCACCGAGAGCCACAAGGCCGCCGAGAACAAGGGTTCGGGCATCTGCGAGGTCAACGCCGCGCCCGGCTTCCGCATGCACGTGGCACCCAGCGAAGGCACGCCGCGCGATGCGGCCGGGCCGGTGATCGACATGCTGTTCCCGCCCGGCACGGCCAGTCGCGTGCCCATCGCCTGCGTCACCGGCACCAACGGCAAGACGACCACCGCGCGCATGCTGGCGCACATCACCAAGATGGCCGGCCACACGCCGGGCCTGACCACCACCGACGGCGTCTACATCGACGGCCAGCGCACCGTGGAAGGCGACATGACCGGCCCGGTGGCCACGCGCATGGTGCTGGCAGACCCCAAGATCGACATCGCCGTGCTCGAGGTGGCGCGCGGCGGCCTGCTGCGCGCCGGCATGGGCGTGCCCTACGTCAACGTGGGCGCGGTGCTCAACGTGAAGAGCGACCACCTGGGCATGAAGGGCATCGACACGCTGGAGCAGCTGGCGGAGGTGAAGCGCATCGTGGTGGAAGTGGCACGCGACTGCGCGGTGCTCAACGCCGACGACGACAACGTCATCCGCATGAGCGCGCACACCGACGCCAAGGCGCTGTGCTACGTGACGGTGAACCCGCAGCACACGGTGGTGCGCGAGCACATCCGTGCCGGTGGCCGCGCCTGCGCGCTGGAAGACGGCGTCAACGGCCAGATGATCACGCTCTACGACAAGGGCCGCCACATCCCGCTGATGTGGACGCACCTGATCCCGGCCACGCTGGAGGGCCGCGCGATGCACAACGTGCAGAACGCGATGTTCGCCGCGGCGATGGCCTTCTCGATGGACATCAAGCTCGACGCCATCCGCCAGGGCCTGCGCACCTTCGACAGCACCTTCTTCCAGGCGCCGGGCCGCATGAACGTGTGGGACGAACACCCCTTCAAGGTGATCTTCGACTACGCGCACAACGCCCACGCGGTGGGCGTGATGGCCGACCTGGCCCAGCGGCTGGACGTGCGCGGCCGCCGCATCGTGGTGGTGGCCGGGCCGGGCGACCGGCGCGACGAGGACATCCGCGACATCGCGCTGGCCGTGGCCGGCCGCTTCGACCACTACATCTGCCGCCGCGACGACGGCCTGCGCGGCCGCGCCGGTGACGAGGTGCCGTTGATGATCGCCGCGGTGCTGCGCGAACAGGGCGTACCGGCCAGCGCCATCACGGTGATCCCCGACGAGCAGGAGGCCATCGACGCCGCGCTGCGCATGGGCGAGTCCGGCGACCTGCTGCTGGTGTTTGCCGACGCGCTGACGCGCAGCTGGAAGCAGGTCATCAAGTTCAAGCCCGAGGCCTCGCTGGCGCGCAGCAGCGCCCCGGCGAGCAAGCCCACCGCCAACCCGGCCGAGGCGGGCGACACCGGCCTGGAGGCGGCCGTGCCCGACGACGGCGCGTCGCGGGGGCCTGTGGCCGGGGGCTTCGTGCGCGACGAGCGCGGCCTGCGCTTCGTCGGCGAGGCCGCCGATTGAACGAGCCCGCCGCGGGGCCACGCCACGCCTTCGACGAATCGCGCCGCCTGACCGGCGCCAACCGCTACCACGGCTGCCCGTCGGTGGTGCTGCTGCCGCTGGGCCCGGCCGCCACCGATGGCGCGACGCAGGGGCGCTGGATGGCGCAGGTGGTGTCGATGTGCCACGCGCTCGGCTGGCCCGAGCCGATGCCGCGTGTGCACGCCCATGCCGACGGCGTGCTGCTGGCCTTTGCCGCGCCGGCCGACACCTTGTTCACTGCCACCGAAGTCAACGAATGGGCCTGGGAGCGTGCCGCCGCGGGGCACCTGGCGCAGGCCCTGGCGGGCTTCGAGCCGGTGCAACCGGTGCAGGACGACGCCCGCGCGCACTTCACGGCGCGCGCCGCGGCCGAGCGGTCGCGCCCGCGCGCGCGGCTGATCGCGGCCGCGGTGCAGCGCGGCCTGCCCTGGCTGGAAGACGACGACACGCTGACGCTCGGTGAAGGCGCCGGCAGCGTGAGCCACCCGCGCGCCGCGCTGCCGCTGCCGATGGACGTGCCCTGGCAGCGCCTGCACGCGGTGCCCAAGGTGCTCGTCACCGGCTCCAACGGCAAGACCACCACCACGCGGCTGCTGGCCGCCATGGCGCAGGCCGCGGGCCTGGTGCCGGGCTTCAGCAGCACCGAGGGCGTGGTGGTGGACGGCCGCACCGTGGCCGACGGCGACTGCGCCGGCCCCGGCGGCGCGCGTGCGGTGCTGCGCCACCCGGCCGTCACCGCGGCGCTGCTGGAAACCGCGCGCGGCGGCCTGCTGCGCCGCGGCCTGGCAGTGGCGCGGGCCGACCTGGCGCTGGTTACCAACGTCAGCGCCGACCACCTGGGCGAATACGGTGTCGACTCGGTCGACGACATCGCCGAGGCCAAGCTCGTTGTCGCCCACGCGCTGGCGCCCGGAGATGGCGGCGACGCCGCCAGCGCGCCCGGCTGGCTGGTGCTCAATGGCGCCGACCAGACGCTGCTGCGCGCCGCGGTGCGCCTGCACCACACCGCCCACGCACGGTGGGCGCTGTTTGCGCGCGATCACGACGCGCCCCTGCTCCTGGCACTGCGCGGCCGCGGCGGCAGCACCTGCGGCGCACGCAGCGGGCGGCTGGTGCTCAACCTGCACGGCACCGAGCACGACCTGGGCGCCACCGCCGACATGCCGCTGACGCTGGGCGACGCGGCCGGCTTCCACATCGACAACCTCGCCGCCGCTGCGCTGGCCGCGGCGCTGCTGGCCTGGCCGCTGACCGCCGTGCGCGCCGTGCTGCAGACCTTCGGCACCCGTGCACTCGACAACCCCGGCCGCCTGCAGCGCGTGCAGCACCGCGGCGCGTCGGTGCTGATCGACTACGCGCACAACCCCGACGGCCTGGCGCAGCTGCTCACGGTGGCGCGCGCGCTGCAGCCGCGCCGCCTGGGCCTGCTGCTGGGCCAGGCCGGCAACCGCTCCGACGCGGCGATCGCCGACCTGGCACGCACCGCGGCGGCCTTCCAGCCCGACCGTGTGTGTGTCAAGGAGCTGCCGCAGATGCTGCGCGGCCGCGCGCCGGGTGACGTGCCGGCGATCATCGAGCGGGCGCTGCTGGTGGCCGGGCTGCCGCCGCAGCGGCTGCAGCGCGAGGCCGACGAAGAGGCCGCCGCGCACGCGCTGCTGGCCTGGGCGCAGCCCGGCGACGTGGTGGTGCTGCCGCTGCACACCACCGAGGTGCGCGAACGCATCGGCGCGTGGCTGGGTTCGCCGGCCGCGGGTGGCTGAAGTGCCTGATCGGTCCGACGGCGCCCGCGGGCGACCTGCGAATGATCAGTCCGGCAGCGCCAGCCAGATCTCGTTGCGGCGCATGAACCAGGGCGTGAACGGCGCGTTGTAGCGCGCCAGCACCGGCTCGCCGGTCCACGGCTGACCGGCCTCCTTCAGCACGGCCTGCAGCTGCACCAGGTGCTGCCGGTCGTTGGCCTCGCTCCAGAAGCCCGAGTAGCGGATCGCGGCCACGCGGCTGGCCGGCACCTCGCGCAGCATCACGCGCTCGTCCAGCGGCTTCGGCGCGGTGGCCAGCGTCACGGTGCGCGGCAGCACGAACTGCACGATGAAGCCACCGCCGTCGGCCGGCGGCCTGCGTGACCGGGGCCGTCATCTCCAGCTTCCGCTCGCCCTGGTTCTTGCCGAAGATGTAGCCGGCCAGGATCGGGAAGGCCTGGCTGCCGGCGTCGTCGGCCGGGCCGGGCACCCGCACTTCGGCCACCACGTAGGGTGCGTAGCGGCGCAGTTCGACGGCGTCCTTCAAGGTGCGCACGACCTCGTACGCCGGCTCTTCGATGGCTTGCACGCCGGTGGCCGCCGAGAAGGCGGTGGCGGCCAGGACGAGTGCGCGGGTGAACAGGGCTGCTGGGTTCTTCATCGGCCGAGCATGGCACGCCGCACCGGGCGCGGGGGGCCGCGCCGGCAAAGCCCGCACGGGCCGCCGGCCGGGTGCCGCCGGCGCGGCGGGCAGGTGGCGCCCGGTGCAGGGCACGCCACCTGCCAAAGCCGCGTCAGGTGCCGATGCGCCCGCCGTCCTGCTTGGTGATGACCACCGTGGCCGAGCGCGGCCGGCGCCCCGCGCCGTAACCACCGTTGGCCGGCCACTGGCTCGTGTACTTGGCCGGATCGGCCAGGTCGCCGGCCGCGGTGTCGTCGCCCGGGTGCTGGATGTTGATGAACAGCGTCTTGCCGTCGGGCGTCTCGCACAGGCCCGTCACCTCGCAGTCGGCCGGGCCGACGTAGAAGCGCTTCAGCGTGGCGGCCGTCGGCTTGCGGCCCATGCGCGTGGTGACGCTGACACCGCCGCCGTAGTTCAGCGTGGTGGCCGTGCCGTCGCCCAGCGTGCCCGGCACGCTGGCCAGCAGCATGCAGTTGGTGACGTCGGTGTAGGCGCCGTCGTCGGTCTGGATCCAGCACAGGCCGGTGCTCTTGGTGAAGGCCAGGCCGTCGGGGCTGGAGAAGTCGTTGTCGCCGTTCAGGCCCGACAGGTTGATGAAGGCCGGGTCGGCCGCGGCCTCGGCGCCGAAGAGGTACACGTCCCAGGTGAAGGTGGTGGCCTCGGGGCTCGAGTCCTTGAAGCGCACGATGTGGCCGTTGACGTTGCCGCTTTGTGTGGTGGTGCCGGCGCGCACGTCGACATAGGCACGCGGGTTGGCGGCGTCCACGCGCGTCTGCGTGCCGGTGGGCACGGCGCGGCGGCTGCTGTTGTTGGTCATCGTGATGTAGATCTCGCCGGTGGTGGGATGCACGTCGACCCACTCCGGACGGTCCATCTTGGTGGCGCCGGCGGCGTCGGCGGCGATGCGCGTGTGCAGGTACATCTCGGCCTGGTCGGTGAAGCCGAAGGCCGCTGCGGCGATGGCCGGGTTGGTGACGCTCAGCTCCAGCCACTGGCCGCTGCCGTCGTCGTTGAACTTCGCCGCGTACAGCTTGCCGCTGTCCAGGTACTTGTCGCCGGTGGCCATGCGGTCGGCGGCGCTGGCGTCGGCGGCCGTCCAGTTGGCGGCCGAGACCCACTTGTAGACGTATTCGTTCTGCGAGTCGCAGCCCATGTACACCGCCAGCGGCTTGCCGGCCACCGGCAGGCCGAAGGCCGAGTTCTCGTGCGCCAGGCGGCCCAGGCCGGTGCGCTTCTTCACCACGCTGGTGGCGCTGTAGGGGTCGATCTCGACCATGAAGCCCTGGCAGAACCACTCGTGGCGGTAGTCGTCGCTGCCGTCGGCGCTGGTGCCGGTCTGGCTGGTGTTGAAGCGCACGTACTTGTCGTCGCTGCCGGCGGTCTCCCAGCCGTAGCGGCTGGCCGCGGCGGCGGTGGCGGTGACGTTGCGGCCATAGCGCGCGAAGGACGCGTTGACCTTGGCACTGCGCAGCGCCTGGTCGCCGGCGGCGCGGAAGAAGTAGCCGCTCCAGTTTTCTTCTGTCGTCAGCAGCGTGCCCCAGGGTGTCTTGCCGTTGCCGCAGTTGTTGAGCGTGCCGCGCGTGCGCGTGCCGTTCGGCGAGTACCGGGTGACGAAGAGCGGATTGCCGCGCGCCGGGCCCGACAGCTCGATCGGCGTCTGGCCGGTGACCCGGCGGTTGAAGGCCGAGGCCTGCACGACGCCGAAGACACCGGCCGTGTTCTTGGCGACCTCGATCACGCTGACGCCGTGGCAGTCGATCTCGATGTCGACCTCGCCCGCCGGTCGCGGGCGTGCGCTGGGGCCGGCGGGGTGCAGGAACACCGGGGTGATGTACTCGTGGTTCATGGCCAGCAGCGCGCGGCTGCTGCTGTTGTCGTCACGCGCGCCGGCGGGCGACAGGCCGAAGTACTGCACGCCGTCGTGGCAGTCGCCCACGCGCTGCGCGTAGTTGGTGTCGGTGCCGTCGTTCTTGTAGGCCGGCACGCCCGCGGCCAGCGGGTCGCCGCAGGCCAGCAGCGTGGCGGCGGTGTAGCCCGCGGGCACGGTGGACTGGTCGGCACGCGTCTTGGCCACGGCGCTGAAGGCCAGCAGCGTCTCGGCCGGCGGCGAGGCGGTGACCGGCGCGGCCTCGTCGTCGCCGCCGCAGGCCGACAGCGCCAGCGGCGCGAACATCGCCGCCATCGCGCCGCCCAGGCCGCCGCGCAGCAGGCCGCGCCGCGTCAGGCCGGCATCCAGCACCTGCGAGAAGTGTGCGTTGACGCTGGGGTTGTTGAGCTGGTCGTCGGGTTCGACGAAGGCGGGGCTGGGCAGGTGGCGGTCGTTCATGGATGAGGCTCCGGTGCGTGGTCTGTGACAACACGCATGCTCGGCCGATCTCATGAAGGATTCGTGACGGTGCGCGCTTCAGCGCGCGATCGCAAGGTCGTCACTGGCGTGTCACGCCGGCGTGCTGGCGGGCGCTGTCACATCGTCGCGGCGCGCGCCGGCCGCACCGCCCGCCAGGCCGCGAGCGTGCTCAGCGCCGACAGCAGCAGGCAGCCCCAGACCACGCCCGAGTAGCTGCGCGTGGCGTCGAACACCGCACCCGCCACCCAGGGCCCGGCCAGGTTGCCGAGCGCCGCGCCGGTGTACAGCGTGCCGATGATCGAGGCCACCGCGCGCGCGCCGAAGAAGTCCATGCACAGCGCCGGCAGCAGCGAGACGATGCCGCCGTAGCTCAGGCCCATCCACAGCGCAAACACCGCCATCGCCGCGTAGCCGTCGGCCCCGGCCCACGGCAGGAAGGCCAGCCCCAGCGAGGCCTGCGCCATCATCAGCGTGACGGGCCGGCCGATGCGGTCGGCCAGCGCGCCGATGGCAAAGCGGCCGAGCAGGCTGCCGATGCCGATCAGGCCCACCAGGCCCACCGCACGGGCGTCGGCCACGCCCAGGTCGCGTGCCGCGGCCGAGACGTGCGCGAAGGGGATGAACATGCTCGGCGCGCCCAGCAGCGTCATCGCATAGAGCCAGCCGAAGCGCGGGCTGCGCAGCGCCTCGCGCAGCGTGAAGCCCATCACCGGCCGCGCCAGCCCCGCGGTGGCCGCCGGCGCGCGGCGCAGCAGCAGCGCGGCGCCCAGCCCCAGCGTCAGCACCCCCAGCGCCAGGATGCGCAGCGTGCTGCGCCAGTCCAGCCACGCGATCAACGCCGCCGCGGCCAGCGGCACCAGCAGCGTGCCGGCACCGATGCCCGCGCTGGCCAGTCCGGCCGCCAGCCCGCGCCGGCGCTGGAACCACGGCTGCACGCAGCCGATGGCCGGCGCGTACACGAGCCCGATGCCCACGCCCAGCCCCACGCCGTAGGCCAGCACCACCATCGCCAGCGACGTGGCCCAGCTGCTGGCCAGCAGGCCCAGGCCGATCAGCACCATGCCGCTGCCGGCGACCACCTGCGGCCCGAAGCGGTCGGCCAGCATGCCGGCGCCCGCGCCCAGCACGAAGTAGATCAGCCCCGACAGGCCGAACACCAGCGACACGTCGGCGCGCTGCGCCTGGAACTCCAGCGTGAACGGCTCGAAGAAGGCCGCGAAGGAATACGACACCCCGAAGATCACCGCCAGCGCCACGAAACAGGCCCACACCACCACCCAGGCGTATCGCGGTTCGTCGTCGTCGGTGTGCATGCGGCCGAGGATAGCGGCGCCGCGCCCCGGGACACCGCGCTGCGTTTGCCCCGGATCAATGCCGCCCCCGCGCGGCCGCCGCATGCTGCAGCCGCAGGAGGCGATCACGATGAGCGTTTGGAAATGGCTGGCGCTGCTGCTGCTGCTGGCGGTGCTGACGGTGGCCGCGCTGTGGCTGTGGGGGCAGTGGCGTTGGCGCGGGCTGACCGAAGGCCTGCACACCGAACTGCAGGCCGCGCGCCGCGACCCGCAGCCCGTGCGCTACGACAGCACGCGCGAGCTGCCCGGCCTGCCCGAGCCGGTGCAGCGCTACTTTCGCGCCGTGCTGCCCGAGGGCGCGCCGATGGTGGCGGCGGCCTTCATCGCGCACCGCGGCAGCTTCAACACGGGCGAAAACGTGGACGCCTGGAAGCCGTTCACGTCGACCCAGCAGGTGGTGACGCAGCGCCCGGGCTTCGTGTGGGACGGGCGTGTGCACATGCTGCCCGGCCTCGTCGTGCACGTGCACGACGCCTATGTGGCGGGCGTGGGCCTGCTGCGGCCCGCGCTGGCGGGCGTGTTCACGCTGGCCGAGCTGCGCGGCACGCCCGAGGTGGCCGAGGGCGAGCTGATGCGCTACTTCGCCGAGGCCGCCTGGTACCCCACCGCGCTGCTGCCCAGCCAGGGCGTGCGCTGGCAGGCCGTGGACGCGCAGCGCGCACGCGCCACGCTGACCGACGGCGCGCTGTCGCTGTCGCTGACCTTCACCTTCGGCGACGACGGGCTCATCAGCCGCGTGCGCGCCGACGCGCGCGGGCGCACCGTGGGCGGCCGCACCGTGCCCACGCCGTGGGAAGGCCGCTGGTCGGACTACGGAACGCGCGACGGCATGACCGTGCCGGGTGCGGGCGAGGTGGCCTGGCTGCTGCCGGCCCTTGATGGTGCGAGCCCGCTCGCCAAGCCCTACTGGCGCGGCACCGTCACCGCGCTGCGCTACGAGTTCGCCGCGCCGGCCGCTCGCTGAGCCCGCTGCAGCGGGTCCGCCAGCTCGACGCGGTTGCGGCCCGCGTGCTTGGCTCGGTAGAGCGCCTGGTCGGCGCGGCCCAGTGCTTCAGCCAGGCCCTCGGCCACACCCAGCGCCGCCACGCCCAGCGACGCGGTCAGCGCCAGCGCCGTGCCGCCCGGCAGCGTCAGCGGCTGGTCGGCCAGGCTGCGGCGCAGCTTCTCGGCCGCGGCCAGCGCGCCGGCGCCGTCGACGCCGGGCAGGCAGACGCAGAACTCCTCGCCGCCCCAGCGCGCCAGCGTGTCGCCCTGCCGCAGCGTGGCCTGCAGGCGCTGCGCCACCTGGCGCAGTGCCTCGTCGCCGGCGGGGTGGCCGTGTTCGTCGTTGACGCGCTTGAAGTGGTCGATGTCCAGCATCAGCATCGCCACCGGCGGGTCGTGCTCGGTGACGCGGGTCAGCGTGGGCGCCAGCAGCGCCAGCGCACTGCGGTTGGCCAGGCCGGTGAGGGTGTCGGCATGCGCCGCGCGCTTCAGCTCGGCCTGGCGTGCGTTGCGCGACAGCACGGCGCTGAACAGCTGCGCCAGCGCCTCGAACAGGCCCACGCCCACGAGCTCAAAGTAGCGCTCCACGTCGGAGTACAGCACAAACAGGCCGCGCTGCTCGTCGCAGTGCGAGGCCAGCGGCAGCGCCAGCACGCTCTTCACGCCGTGCTCGCGCGCGGCCAGCCGCCAGGGGCCGTACAGCGAATGGGCCGACACACGAAACGGCTCCAGCCGGCGCCCGCCCAGCGTGCGGAAGGCCGGGCCGATGGCGGTGAGCGCGTTGCGCTCGATGACCAGCGTGCGCGCATAGCGCGAGGCCGCGCCGGCCACCGCCTGCGGCGCCAGCTGGCGCGCGCCGGGCGCGCCGAACCAGGTCCAGGCCAGCACGATGTGCGGCGCCAGCGTGGTGAGCGTGTGGCAGTGGCGTTCGATCAGCGCCTGCGCGTCGTCGTCGCAGCCCACCAGCGACGCGGCGCTGCGCACCACCACCTCGGCCACGCGCGACTGCTCGGCGCGCGGGTCGAAGCCGTTGCGCAGCGCGTGGCGGCTGAAGACGCCGGGCAGGAAAAGGATCCCCATGTGCGAGGGTCTATCGGCCCGCAGAGGCCAGCCTTTAGGTCAGGGTCGGGCACTTGTCACGGGGGCGGTGCGGCGGTGTCGCCGCCAGGCCTGGCCGTCGTCATCAAGGTGGATGGGGCGACGCCCGGTTGCCGTCTCGCGTCCACAAGCGGTGGGGTGTGCCCCGGGGACCAGCCGCCTACCGTCGCGCCCAGCGGCCGCCCGAGCCGCGCCAACCACCCCACGACAACGCCCCAGGAGGCTCACCATGACCCACCCACACCCCACTGCGCCGCCGCGTCCGCGTGCCGTCGCGCTGGCCGCCGCCGCGCTGCTGGGCCTGCTGGCCGCCTGCAACAACGACCCCGATCCAGAACCCGTGACGGCGCCCCCGGCGCCCACCACCGCCGCCATCAGCGGCTTGGTGGTCGACGGCCCTTTGCAGGGCGCCACCGTCTGCTACGACCTCAACGACAACGCCGCCTGCGACACCGGCGAGCCCACCGCCACCACCGACGCCGACGGCAAGTACCGCTTCGACATCCCCGTGGCCCGGGCCGGCCAGCACGCCGTCATTGCGCTCGTGCCCGCCACCGCGGTGGACAAGGACACCGGTGCCGCGGTCGGCGCGGCATTCACGCTGCGCACGCTGCCCACCGGGGCCGCGGGCGCGCAGGACGTGTTCGTCAGCCCGGTCACCACGCTGGTGGCCGACCTCGTGCAGACGGGCGGCAAGACGCCGGCCGAAGCCGCTGCGCAGGTGCAGGGCGCCTTCGCGCTGCCGGCGCTGCCACTGGCGCCGGCCATCCCGGTGGGCGGCACGGTCGAGCTGCTGAATGCCGGCCGTGCGCTGGGTGCGCTGACGATCCAGGTCACGCAGCTGGCCACCGCCAACAACGTGCCGGCCGCGCAGGTGGCGGCGCTGGTGCGCGAGACCACCGCCGCGCAGCTGCCGGTGCTGGCCGCCGCCCAGGCCCAGAGCACCGCCACCACGCCCACGGCGCGCGCGCAGGAGGCCGCCGCGGCCGCGCTGGCCGCCATGAACCTGAGCGCCGCCACGGTGCAGGCCGTGGCCGCGCAGGTGGCGCTGCCCGCCGGCCCGGCCGACACGGCGGGGCCCTTCGTCAGCCTGCGCCGCTTTGCCTACACCGACGCCAACAACTACAGCTACACGCTGTTCACGGGCGACTCCAGCGTGCTCAATGCCGACGGCCGCTTCCAGGCCGACGAGGTGCGCCAGACGGTGGCGGGCGGCGAGGTGCTGCCCTTCAACCGCAACCAGATCTACTGGACCGGCAGCGCCTGGCAGAACTGCCCGCAGCAATGGGGCGTCAGCTTCAACAAGCCCGGCACCGCCACCACGCCGCAGCTGGGCACCTATTGCGGCGGTTCGCAGGGCGAGGCCCGGACCGTGACCGAGGACATCAGCGGCAAGACGCTGCGCGAGGTGGTGACCCGCATCCGCGCCTACCCGCTGGCCGACTTCGTCAGCGCCGGCACCGACCCCGTCACCGGCCTGCCCGTGAACTGGGGCCCCAACCCCGACCTGTTGCCCGCGGCCGCCACCTTCCCGACCGGCTCGCGCCTGTCCATCCGCACGCAGCGCGGCGACATCGGCGGCGTCGACCGCCTGGAGCCGACCTTCAAGTCGGCGGTGCGCTGGCCCGACGGCGTGTTCCGCCAGGCCACCTCGCTGGAACAGTACGGCAGCATGTCCGGCAACCTGCTGGACGCGAGCGCCGTGCCCGGCAACGGCAACACGGTCTTCATCACCGACCTGCCGCTGGCCACGCAGCCCGACGCCACGCTCGAGTCCTTCAAGCGCATCCGCGCCGGCATCGACATGAGCGGCCTGCGCATCCGCTTCTACCAGTGCGACCTGCGCCGCAGCGACCAGGCCCCGATCAACTGCGCCACCCTGGGCGACGGCACGCTGGCCATCAGCACGCAGGGCGGTCTGCGCCTGCTGCGCGTGGCCACCGGCTACCCGGCGGAGCTGACCAGCCGGCTGTCGCAGCAGCGCTTCTGGGCCGAGAGCAGCGGCACCGTGCTGCGCGGCATGCGCGACCTGGAGCGCACGCGCCACGACCAGCGCCTGAACGGCACCGCCTGGACGGCGCTGCGCACCGCGCTCAACATCCCCGCGCACACGGCCCCGGTGGCGCCGGCGGCCAGCGGGCCGTTCGACACGCTGCGCAACTTCAGCTTCACCGATGCCGCCAACTACAGCCTGCGCAGCTTCGCCGGCGACAGCAGCGTGCTCGACGCCGGCGGCAACTACGTCGCCAACGAGCAGCGCCGCATCGTCAGTGGCGGTGTGGTGCAGCCCTTCGTGCGCAACCGGACGTACTGGACCGGCACCGAGTGGTACGACTGCCCGAGCGACGGTGTGGGCGTGAACATCGTGTCCGGCCAGGCGCCGAACCGCTCCACCTACTGCAAGGGCTACCTGGAGGAACTGGCGAGCAGCACCCGGGTGACGATCGGCGGCCGCCTGATGGCCGACGTGGTCAACGACATCCGGGCCTACGGCAGCCTGGACAACGGCGACGCCTACAACGACTGGGGCCCCACGCCCAGCGCGCACCCGCTGCTGGCCAGCACGCGCTTCCCCGAGGGCGCGTCGATGGAGTACCGCGGCTTGAAGGTGGTGGCCACGCCGCTGGCCATCGCCACGGCGGCCGCCGACCAGGTGCGCGTGGCCCCCACGCCCACCACCACGGCACCCTTCAGCAGCTGGCCCTTTGCCACCACGCTGGAGGACCTGATCGCCCGCAACCCGGGCAACATCAACGGCGGCGCCATCAATGGCAACACGACCTTCTTCGTGTGGTCCTACACCGTGGCTGCGCCGTCGTCGGCGCTGTACGCCAACCGGGTGCAGATCCGTGTGGCCTTCGACGCCAACGGCAGCAAGGCGCGCTTCACGCAGAACAACCTGCTGCTCAGCAACGGCGCCACCACCAACTACAGCACGCTGCTGGACACCACCTACACGATCGAGGAGGTGGGCGGCGTGCGCCTGCTGCGCTTTGCGGCGATGCCGGCGGGCTTCGAGTCCGACTTCCGCTTCACCCGCCTGTTCGCGCAGCGCGGCGGCGGTGTCTGGTACGCCTTCAAGGACACCGTGCCGGCCGGCACGGCCTGGAGCATCCGCCTCAACAAGAGCGCGACCGACGCGCTGCGGCAGACGCTGGGCATCCAGTAAGGCGGTGTCGCGCGGCGCTGCACGCGCCGCGCGACGACCTGCCCGGGGCCGGCCGGGCGTTCAGGTGGCGCGTCCGATCACGCCCTTCAGCTTTGCCAGCATCGGCGTCACGCGCGGGATGGTCAGCATCGTGCTGCCCACCGCCATCAGCAGCAGCGCGGTGAAGGTGGTGTTGGTGATGACCTGCTTGTCCAGCAGCACGTTGGCGAAGATGATCATGATCAGCGCCTTGGTCTGCAGCAGCCAGCCGATCAGGCTGGCTTCGCCGGGCTGCCAGCCGAGCACGCGCCCGGCCAGGTGCACGCCGATCAGCTTGCCGGCCACGCTGGCAGCCAGCAGCCAGGCCGCGGCCACGAACACCGCGACGCCGCCCACGTCCCACTCGGTGCGCAGGCCGGTGGACAGAAAGAACACCGGCATCAGCACCAGCAGCACGTGGTGGCGCAGCGAGTCCATCTTGTCCTGGTCGAACCACGCGGCGTCGAGCACCGCGCCGGCCAGGAACGCGCCCACCATGTAGTGCAGCCCGCACCAGTCGGCGCCTAAAGCGCAGGCGATCAGCCACACCAGCGCCGCGAACCAGCGGTCGCGCTCCGGCAGCCGCACCATCAACCGCCGAAGCAGCACCGTGAGCACGGCAAACGCGGCCAGAAATGCCACCTGCCTGCCCACGCGGCCCCAGTCCAGCAGGATCAGCGCCAGCACGCCCCAGATCGCGATGTCGTCCAGGCTCGCATAGCGCAGGATGCGCTGGCCCAGCGGCTGGCGCAGGATCTGCAGCTTCTCCATGAAGAGGATCAGGATCGGCAGCGCCGTCACCGCGCAGGCCATGCCGACACCGGCCACGAATTGCCAGGTCTGCGCCTTCGGGCCCATCCAGCCCGGTGTGACTGCCAGCATCACCACCGCCGCCGCGGCGCCCAGCAGCAGCGGCACGCCCAGCGCCAACCCGGCGGTGATGCCGCTCTCGCGCCGGTGCTGCCAGGCCTGCTTCAGGTCGAGCTCGATGCCGGCGATGAAGACGAACAGCATCACCGCCCACCAGGCCACGCCGTTCAGGCTCTGGATCACTGCCGGCGTGAACACGAAGGCGTAGTAGCCGGGGAACAGCGCACCCAGCACGCCAGGGCCGAGCGCGATGCCGGTCAGGATCTGCACCACCACCAGCGGCGCCCAGTATTCGGTGCGGCCCAGCCGCCACACGAGGTAGGGCAGCGTGAAGACGATCAGCATCGCCACGAGGAACAGCTCGGTGGTGTTCATGGGGTCCGGGTGTGGAGAAGGAGGGACGGCGCGCCGGCGGGCCGCCAGGACGAGGGCGCGGCAATGTACCCGAGGTGCGCCGCCGCGGCGCGCCAGGGCGGTGACTGCGGCAACAGCGGCCGGCCGCGGCTCAGGCCACCGTCACGCGGTCGCGCCCGGCTTCCTTGCTGCGGTACAGCGCGGCGTCGGCCGCGGCCATCAGGCTCAGCGCGTCGTCGCCGGCGCTCAGCGCGGCCACGCCGGCCGACAGCGTGATGGGCGGCAGCGGCTCCGCCACGCCGCGCTTGCGGATCCTGGTGCCGCGCAGCAGCGCCTGCACCTGCTGCGCCTGCTGCTGGGCCTGGGCCAGCGTGCTGTCGGCCAGCAGCAGCGCAAACTCCTCGCCGCCCACGCGTGCCGCGTGCTGGTCCTCGCCGGACGCCACACGCCGCAGCAACAGGCCCAGTGTCTGGATCACGGTGTCGCCCACCGGGTGGCCGTGGGCGTCGTTGACGCGCTTGAAGTGGTCGATGTCCAGCATCACCAGGCAGTGCGCGCGGCCGCTGGCGGCTGGCCTGGCCAGCATCTGGCGCAGCGCCTCGTCGAAGCCCTTGCGGTTGAGCAGCTGGCTCAGCGCATCGGTGATGGCCTCGGTGCGCGAGCGGTCCAGCGCCAGGCGCAGGCGCTCGATCTCGCCCTGGCCCTCGGCCACCGTGCGGGACAGGTTCGCCACCGCGGCCTGCATGCGCTGCGTGCCGTCGGCCACCTCGGTGAGGTGCGGCTGGATGGCCGCGGCCTGGGGCGAGGGGTCGTCGCCCTGCAGCGCGCGCGACAGGCCGGCGAGCTGATGGCCGTAGACCCGGGCGTGGCGGCCCGTGGCCTGGGCCTGTTCGGCCACGTCGCTCATGATCTTCTCGAACTGGCCGCGTGCGGCGCGCGTGGTCTCGGCGTCAGGCTCGGCCACATGCCCGTGGTACAGCCGCGCGATGGCCTGCGCATCCAGCCGGGGCTGCTGCTGCCGGGCCTGCTCCAGGTCTTGCGACAGCGCCGGGTTGATGCCCGCCATGTGCTCGTACCAGACGGCGTAGGAGAGAGGGTCGAAGGGCGCGTCGTGCTGGCCCATCTCGGTGATCACGCGCTTGAGCAGGGCGGCGCTCTCTTCACGGCTGTGCGGGTACTGCATGGGCTTGGGGCGGTGGTTCCGCGGTGCGGGTGTTCTTGTGATGTCGGGGCTCGAGCTGCACTCCCATGCCAGCTTCGCTTCTCGTGACGCCAGTGTGCCGTCGATTGCCGCGCCTTCGCCCGCCGACCGCGACGACCGGCAAAAAAAGGGCGGACCCGGGTGGACGCCGGAAGACCACCCGGCCCCGCGGTGTGCGCGCCGGCCGGCCCGGGCGCGCAGCAGCGCTCAGGCACCCTCCGGACCGCTCAGGGGCGCTGCGCCTCCAGCGCCCCGTGCACGCTGCCGTCGGCTGCCGCCAGGCGGGCCTCGGCCTCGGCCACCGCCACGCCGGCCTTCAGCATCACGATGGCCACCTTCACGCGCGAGCCGCAGGCGGCCAGCGCCGCGCGGGCGTCGGTCTCGGCGGCGCCGGTGGCGCGCACCGTCAACCTCAGCGCGCGCTGCACGAGCTTGGCGTTGGTGGCGCGCAGGTCCACCATCAGGTTGCCGTAGGTCTTGTGCAGCCGCACCATCACGCTGCTGCTGAAGCTGTTGAGCGCGATCTTCTGCGCCGTGCCGGCCTTCAGCCGCGTGCTGCCGCTGACCACCTCGGGCCCGGTGTCCAGCACCACGCCGATCTCGCAGGCCGCGGCCAGCGGCGCGCCGGGGTTGTTGACCAGGCCCACCGTCAGCGCGCCCGCGGCGCGTGCCGCCTCGGCTGCACCCAGCGCGTAGGGCGTGCCGCCGCTGGCGGCCAGCAGCAGCACCACGTCGTGCGGCGTGGGCGCCAGCGCCTGCAGGTCGGCGGCACCCTGGGCGCGGTTGTCCTCGGCGCCTTCCACGGCGGCGAACATCGCGCCTTCGCCGCCGGCCAGCAGCGCCGGCGCCCGCTCGCGCGGCCAGCTGAAGGTGGGGTGCAGCTCCACGCTGTCGAGCACGCCCAGCCGGCCGCTGGTGCCGGCGCCCACGTAGACGAGGCGGCCGCCGGCGCGCAGCCGCGGTACCGCCGCGTCCACCGCCTGCGCGAGTTGCGGGCCGGCCGCACGCACCGCGGCGGCGGCCAGCGCCTGGTCGGCCACGAAGGCGTCCACCAGGGCCAGCGTGTCGTAGCGGTCGAGCTGCGGGTGATCGGGGTGCGGCTGCTCGGTGCGCAGCAGCGGGGGCGGGGAGGCGGGTTCGGTCATGGGGCTGCCGGGACTGCTGTGATGGATGGAACTGACGGGGCTGATCGGCTGGCCGCGACTCAGGGCAGCCTGATCAGGTGCTGCGGGCCCTGGTTGCCCACGCGGTCGACCGCGCTCACGGCCACGCGGTCGGCGCCGGCCGCGTCCAGCTGCCGCTGCGCGCCGGGCAGCACCGCAAAGCGCCACTGGCCGCCGACGCGCCGCCACACGGCCCAGCGCGCCGCGGCCTCGCCGGCGCCGGGTTCGATGGTCACCAGCGCACCGGCCCGGCGCAGCGTGGGCGCGGGCGGCGGCTGGTCGTCGAGCCAGGGCGTGGCCGGCACCAGCGCGGGCTGCGCGTAGGCGCCGGCCTGCAGCTGCGTGGCCAGGCCGTCGCGGTTCTGCATCAGCGCGGCCATGCTGAAGTGGATGTGGCCGCCGGCGCGCGCGCCGCGCTGCCGCTGCTGCTGCACCTGCTCGACGATCTCGCGCGCCGGCCATGAGCGCGGGCCCAGCGGCTCGCCCTGCGTCACCTGGCTCGTGAAGAGCCCGGGCCAGAGGTGGCGCTGCGTCGTGTTCTCGGCGATCCAGTGGTCCAGCAGCAGCGGAAACTGCTGGCCGGTGCGGTCGATGGGCCAGTACAGCTGCGGCGCCAGGTAGTCCAGCCAGCCCTCGGTGAGCCAGCGCTCGACGTCGGCGTAGAGCTTGTCGTACTGGCTGAAGCCGGTGATGCCCGGCGGCCGCCGCTCGGGCTTGCCGATGCCGAAGGGGCTGATGCCCACGCGCACCCAGGGCTTGATGCCGTGCACCGTGGTGTAGATCTGCGCCACCAGCGCGTCGACGTTGGCGCGCCGCCAGTCGTCGCGCGGCTGCTGGCCGCCGCCCAGGCGGTAGCGGGCGTAGCTTTCTTCGTCGGGGAAGGGCAGCTCCACGCCGCTGCCGGCGGGTTGCTGCACGGGATAGGGGTAGAAGTAATCGTCGATGTGCACACCGTCGATGTCGTAGCGCTTCACCACGTCGGCCATCACGGCCAGCGTGTGCGCGGCGGCGGCGGGTTCGCCCGGGTCCATCCACAGCATGTCGCCGTAGCGCTTGACGAGGTCGGGCTGGCGCACGCCCAGGTGCGGCGCCGCCAGCGGGCTCCTGGCCGCGGAGTGGCGGGCGCGGAACGGGTTGAACCACACGTGCAGCTCGATCGCCCGCTGCTGCGCCTGCGCCACCCAGAAGGCCAGCGGGTCGTAGGCCGGCTCGCCGGGCAGGCCGGGCGCGCGGCCCTGCGTGCCGCTGAGGAATTCGCTCCAGGGCTCCAGCGTCGACGGGTACAGCGCGTCGCCGGCCGGCCGCACCTGCAGGATCAGCGCGTTGAGGCCCAGCGCCTGCGCGCGGTCGAGCATCGTCACCGCCTCGGCGCGCTGCGCGGCCGCGGACAGGCCGGGCTTGCTGGGCCAGTCGATGTTGGCGACCGTGGCGACCCAGGCGGCGCGGAATTCGCGCGGTGCGGGCGGTGGCACCTCGGCGGCGGCCAGGTCCGGGGCCGGCAGCGGCGTGGGCGCCGGTGACGGCGAAGCCACGGGCGCCGAGGAAGGTGGGGGCGGCACCGCGGCCGTGGACGGCCTGGCGGGCGGCGCCAGCGCCCCGCAGCCGGCCGCCAGCGCGCCGGCCAGCAGCCACGCGGCGGTCTTCAGGCGGCCGCGGGCCGCACGGGGATCAACATGCATGGCGGGCATGCTACTTGGCGCGGCATGCACGGCCCGGGCGGCCGGCCCTGTGCCGGATCAGGGTGGCGGCGGCAGCAGGGGCGGGACGGCCGGTGCGGGCGCCATCGTTGCGGGCAGCGCCCCGCCGCTCAGCACCTGCAGCAGCGCGCCGGTCTCGGCGTCGGGCTGGCCGCGATGGTCCGCCGGCCGGTAGCGCATCTGGAAGTTCATCAGCACGCGCCGGGTCTGCTCGTCCCACAGGCCCGTGCGCTCGACGGCATAGCCGTGCTGCGCCAGCGCGGCCTGGAACCAGGCCGGGTCGGGCAGCTGAAGCTCGAACAGCAGCTGCTGCGCTGCCACCCGCGCCGCGTCGGGCCAGGGCGGCGTGATGCCCAGCGCCGACAGCCGCCGCCACGGGAACGTCGGCCCCGGGTCTTCCTTGTAGGCGGGCGTCACCTCGCCGTGGCCGAGGATGCGGTCGGGCCGGATCTGGTGGCGCTGCACGATGTCCTGCACCAGCGGGATCAGCGCGTCAATCTGGGCGGGCGGAAACGGCAGGTAGATGCGCTCGCGCACGCCGTTCACCGCCGGCCCGAGCTTGAAGCCCGGGTGCACGATCTCGATGCCGATGCTGCTGGCGTTGAGCAGCCGGTGGCCCTTCCAGCCGCTCAGGCCCGAATGCCAGGCGCGGCGGTGCTCGGGCACCAGGCGGTAGATGCGCGGCGGCGTCTCGTCGGTCAGCAGGTAGTGCGCCGACACCTCCTGCTGCGTGAGGATGTGGATCGACTGCCGCAGGTCGGCCACCGTGTAGTGCAGCACCAGGAACATCGCTCGGCTGTCCTGGCCCTTGGCGCTGTAGCGCGTGTCGATCGGCACGCCGCCCTCGGTGGTGGTGACGGTGGTGGAGCAGCCGCCGGCCAGCAGCGCCAGCCCGGCGGCGCCGGCCAGGGCCTGGCGGCGGGTGAGCGGGTGCGTCGGGTCGGTCATGGCTCGGGTCCTCAGGAGGCGCCGCGTGCGGCAATGCGCGCGGCTTCGGCGTGCGCGGGCTGCGTCAGGCGCTGCATCGCCGTACCGGCCGGCAGCGCCTGCACCAGCGCGGCCTGCACCGCAGGGTGCAGCTCGAACACACGCCCGGCCAGCGCCAGCGGCAGCGCGCCGTGGCGGCGCTGCAGCGCGTGCACCAGGCGCGCCAGCTCGGTGCCGGCGGCCTGCAGGATGGCCAGCGCGGCCGGGTCGTCGTCGGCCACCGCGGCCACCGCCAGCGCCAGCGTGCCGAGCTCGCCGCGCGTGGCGCCGTAGACCCAGGCGCGCGTGTGCGCCCAGTCGCTGCCGCCCACGCGCTCGAACAGCGCGCTGGCCAGCGGCGACTGCCGCCACGCGCCGGGGGCCTCGTCCTCGGCCCGCCACACGTGGCGCAGCGCCTCGCGTGCGATCCAGTGGCCGCCGCCGGCGTCGTCGATCACCGCGCCGCGGCCGCCGGCGCGGTGCAGCGTGCCCTGCGCGTCGATGAACGCGGCGATGGAGCCGGTGCCGGCATAGAGCACCTGGCCCTCGCCCGGCGCAAAGGCGGCGTGGCAGGCGAGCTCGATGTCGCTCATCAGCCGCACCTGCTGCACCGGCAGCGCCCAGGTGTCGGCGATCAGCGCGGCCAGTGCGGGCTGCTGCGCCGCGTCGAAGCCAGTGACGCCGGCCACCACGCGCTGCACCGGGCCGGTGGCGGCGGCGATGTGCTGCAGCGTGGCGCGCAGCGCGGCCACGCCTTCGGCTTGCAGCAGCTGCAAGGCCGACAGGCCGGCCGCCGCGCCCTCGCGCTGCGGCCTGCCGCCGGCATCGGCCAGCGCCCAGCGTGTCTGCGTGCCGCCGGCGTCCAGGCCCAGGAAGGAAAGGGGTGCGCTGCTCACGGGCTGCATTCTGGACGGCCTGCGGGGCGGCGGGGCAGCGGGTGCCGCCGCAGGCGCGCGGCCACAATCGTGCGCATGTCCTGGCGCCTTGTTCTCGTTCGACTCGCGGGCCTTGCCGCCCTGGCCGCCCTGGCCGGCCCGGCCGCCGCGCACGACCCGCTGCCCGACAGCGTGCAGCAGGCCCTGGCCTCGGTCGGCCTGCCCGCCGACGCGCTGGCCGCCGTGGCGCTGCCGCTGCGCGGCGGCGCGCGCGCCTGGCAGCACCAGGGCCGGCGGCCGATGCAGCCGGGCTCCACGATCAAGCTGCTCACCAGCATCGTGGCGCTGGACCAGTTGGGTCCCAACCACCGCGGCTTCACCGAGCTGCGCAGCGCCGCGCCGCTGGTGGACGGCACGCTGCAGGGCGACCTGGTGCTGCTGGGCGGCGCCGACGCCGAGCTCGGCGTGCCCGAGCTCTGGGCGCTGCTGCTCGAGCTGCAACAGGCCGGCGTGCGCCACATCGCCGGCGAGCTGATCGTCGACCGCACGCGCCATCGCCCGGCGCGACCCGACCTCGGCCTGCCGCCCTTCGACGAGGCGCCCGAGTTCCCCTACAACGCCGTCCCCGACGCGCTGATGCTCAACCAGGGCGGCCTGCTGCCGCTGGCCTTGCGCGCCACCGACAGCGGTGTGGCTGCCAGCACCGTGCCGCCGCTCGACGGTGTGATCGTCGACAGCAGCATGACGGTGGTCGACGCGCCCTGTGCCGACTGGCGCAGCCACTGGCAGCCCGCCACCGTGGCGCCCGACGCCGCGGCCGGCGGCGCGGTGCGCATCACGCTGAACGGGGCCTTCCCTCGCGGCTGCACGCAGCGCGCCGCGCTGGGCCTGCTCGACCGCCAGCTGCTGGCCGCCGGCCTGTTCCGCAGCCTCTGGCAGGGCCTGGGCGGCACCTGGGCGGGCGCCGCGCGCGAGGCCGCCGCGCCCGCCGGCACGCGGCTGCTCGCGCGCCGCACCGGCCGCGCCTGGGGCGAGCTGCTGCGCCCGCTGAACAAGACCAGCGACAACACCTGGACGCGTCTGCTGTACCTGGAGCTGGGCGTGCCCGGCATGGTGGCTGCGCCTGCGCGCAGCACCGCCGACCTGGCCGGCGACGCGGTGCGCCACTGGCTGGCCGGCCACGGCATCGACGACGACGGCGTGGTGCTGGACAACGGCTCGGGCCTGTCGCGCAGCGAGCGGCTGAGCCCCTGGCAGCTGGCGCGTGCGCTGCAGGTGGCGCACGCCGGCCGCCACGCCAGCGACCTGATCATGAGCCTGCCCAGCGCGGGCGTGGACGGCACGATGCGCCACCGGCTGAAGGACAGCCCGGCCGCCGGCTGGGCGCGGCTGAAGACCGGCACGCTGCGCAACGTGGTGGCGCTGGCCGGCTACGTGCACGACGCCGAGGGCCGGCCCTGGGCGGTGGCGATGATGATCAACCACGACACGCTCGCCGCGCGTGGCCGGCCGGTGCTGGACGCGCTGGTGGACCACCTCGCCCGCTTCGGCCCGCACCCGGTGCCTGCCGCGCTGGTCGGGCCGCAGGGCGAAGGCCCTTGACGGTTCCGAACAAGCAACCGCCGCGGAACCGGCTCCGCCGGGCCGCTGGCGGTGCCCCCCTGGGGGGGAGGCGCCGCAGGCGCTCCGGGGGGGGTTACGCCAGCAGCCGCTCCGGCGCCAGGTAGGCCTGGCGGAAGGTCTCGAAGTCCACCGTGTCGGTGGCCTCGATCGCGCGGCGCTCGGCCAGCGATTCCTGCGCCATGCGCTCGAAGGCCGCCTGCTGCTCGGGCGCCCAGGGCAGCGCCATCAGGTGCTGCCGCGTCTGCGTCGACTGCGCCTTGATGAAGCCGGTGTAGGAGTCGGCAAAGTCGCTGTGCATGGTGTCGAGCACACGCGCCGAGGGCAGCGTGTCCATCGCCAGCAGGCCGCTGCGTGCGGCGGCGTGCGCAGCGCTGTAGTCGCCGGTGGCATGCGCCGCATCCAGCGCGGCGGCCAGCGGCTGGCATTCGTCCATCAGCTGCATCGCCCAGTCGAGCAGCGTGACCTCGGCGCCATCGCGCTCCAGCGTCAGGCCGGGCTGGCGGCCGAAGGCCGCGGTGCGGTGCTGGTTGCGGCCGAGCGCGGCGATCTCGTCCGGCGTGTCGGGCGGGCTGTCCTGCAGCAGGCAGTGCAGCAGGAACACATCGAGAAAGCGCAGGGTGGGCGCCGCAATGCCCACCGGCACGAAGGGATCGAGGTCCATGCAGCGCACCTCGATGTACTCGACGCCGCGCTGGCGCAGCGCGTGCAGCGGGCGCTCGCCGGGCCGGATCACGCGCTTGGGGCGGATCGTGCCGTAGAACTCGTTCTCGATCTGCAGCAGCGTGGTGGCGAGCTGGTTGTATTCGCCGCCCAGGTTCTTGATGCCGATGGCCTCGTACGGCGCATACGGCTCGGTCAGCGCGGTGTGCAGCGACGCCGCGTAGCCCTCCAGCCCGTTGTAGCTGACCGCCAGCGAGGCCTGCGCCTCGCTCTGGTAACCGAGGCGTCCCATGCGCAGGCTGGTGGCGTGCGGCTGGTAGAGCGTGTTGTCGCTGAGCCGCTGCAGGCCGTGGTCGCGACCGTCGACAAAGCTCGGACACACCGCCGGGCTGGCGCCGAACAGCGTCAGCAGCAGGAAGGCGTGGCGGCGGAAGTTGCGGATCAGCGCAAAGTGCTCGTCGTTGCTCAGGCCCGGCAGCGACCAGTTGTAGTGGATGCCGCTGATGGTCTGCATGCGCCGCCCGTAGCGGTGCCCCAGGCCCATGCGGTAGACGCTCTTGGCGCGCGCGATGTTGCTCGTGCCGTAGGTGCCGATGATGATGTTCTCGTCGGGCGGCAGGCCGCAGGGCATGCTGCCCACCCACAGCTGCTCGTTGCCGACGCCGTAGCGCTCGTCGGCCAGCGTGCGGTAGGTGAACTGGTGGATGCGCGTGAGCTCGTCCAGGCAGTCCTGCACGCCGGCATGCACGCCGGTGATCAGCTCCAGCTGTGCCTCGCAGTAGTCGGTGGTGATGTGCGGGTGCGTCAGCGCCGAGCCGAGTGCCGCCGGGTGCGGCGTGCGCGCCAGGCCGCCCCCGGGCAGCGCGCGCAGGCTTTCCTTCTCGATGCCGCGGCGGATGCCGAGCAGGCGGGAGGCGCCGAGGCGGTTCAGTCGGTCGGTCAGACGGGTCATGGGGGTCGGTGGCGGCGCGGCCTCTGAAGCGCGGGGCCGCAAGGGTACTTGTTTGTGCCGGAATGCGCTTGACAAGGGATGGACAGGGGCGGGTATCGACGCGCGCGCCGGGCCCGTGCATCGGGCGTGTGACAAGGGTCCGGCCCGCCCGTCGCTCGCATAGACTGCCCCGCCAGCACCGCCGCTTTTTCCGGAGTCCGCCGATGAAATCCCTGGGTGCCCGCGCCGACGGCCTGCGGCTGGAGCGCATGCAGGCCAGCCCGCTGTGGTCGGGTGGCGGCTTTCGCAACCTGGCGCCGATCCGCGCCGGCCTGCGCGACCCGAGCGCGAAGATGCCGTCGCTGACCGACTTTCTCTGCGGCGGCACACGCCGCGTGCCCACCGGCGCGCTGCCGGCGCACGACCCCCGCCCCGCCTGGCTGAAGCCGCCCGGCAGCGGCCTGCGCGCCACCTGGCTCGGCCACAGCACGGTGCTGGTGGAAGTGGACGGCGCGCGCGTGCTGACCGATCCGGTGTGGAGCCAGCGCGCCTCGCCGTCGCAGCTGGCGGGGCCGAAGCGCTTCCAGCCGGTGCCGGTGGCGCTGAAGGCGCTGCCGGCGGTGGACGCGGTGCTGGTCTCGCACGACCACTACGACCACCTCTGCCACCCGACGATCCGCGCGCTGGCGAAGACCGACGTGCCCTTCATCACCAGCCTGGGCGTGGGCGCGCACCTGCAGGCCTGGGGCATTGCACCCGATCGAATCACCGAGCTCGACTGGTGGCAGAGCCACCGCATCCCGGGCACCGGGGTGGACGTGACCGCCGCGCCGTCGCAGCACTTCAGCGGCCGCGGGTTGAAGGACCGCAACGCCACGCTGTGGTCGAGCTTCGCGGTGCGCGGGCCGCGCCACGGCGTGTTCTTCAGCGGCGACACCGGCCTCACCGACCAGTACACGCAGATCCGCGACCGGCTGGGGCCCTTCGACCTCGTGATGCTCGAGGTGGGCGCGTTCCACCCGGCCTGGGGCGACATCCACCTCGGCCCCGTGCACGCGCTGGAGGCGCTGCAGCTGCTGGGCGGCGGCGCCTTCCTGCCGGTGCACTGGGGCACCTTCAGCCTGGCCATGCACGCCTGGGACGAACCCGCCGAGACGCTGCTGTCGCTGGCGCCGAAGCAGGGCGTGCAGCTGCTCATGCCGCAGCTCGGCCAGCCGGTGGAGCCGGCGCAGGTGGACAGCGTCACGCCCTGGTGGCGCGGGGTGGAGCAGGGCGACGCGGCGCCGCCGGAGGCCATCACCTGGCCCAAGGCGCTGCCCTGGCCGGCGGACTGACGAACCGGCACACACGCCGCGTTACACGCCGGTGAAGCTGTGTAAAGGGCGCGCTGCGGCGTCGGCCGGCGGTCTGCCGCCCACGTTGTGCAGGTTCAGCGACTTTGCCGGAGCCTGTTCATGCCGCCTTCCACCCCCTCAGCGCCCGATGGGCCCGCCGTGCCGCCAGAACGCACGCGGCTTCGCCTCGGTCTGAGCCTGCTGCTGGTGGCCACCGCCCCGCTGGCGGGCTGCATCGTGGTGCCGGCCGGGCGCCCGCAGGGCCCGCCGCCCGGGCGCCGTCGGGATGACGACGATGATGACGACGACGGCTACGTGGTCGAGCAGGCGCCGCCGCCGCCGCAGGTGGATGTGGTCATCGCCGCGCCAGGACCGGGTTATTTCTGGATCGCCGGCCACTGGGCCTGGATCGGCGGGCGCCACGCCTGGATCGGCGGCCGCTGGCACGCCCACCGCCCGGGCTGGCGCTGGCGGCCTTACGCCTGGCAGCGCCACCCGCGCGGCTGGCGCGGGCGGCCGGGTCGGTGGGAGCGCGACTGACGCGAGGGCGTGACTGATCCGACCGAGGCGATCGAGGCGACGGCGCGGCGCGCAGGCCGGCTGTCGCCATCGGGCTTCAAGTCTCGTCGGCCTCGATCAGCAGCGACCGCCGCCGCACGCCCTGGCCGGCCACCGCCACGGTGATGCGCAGCGTGTGCCCCACCGGCACGCTGCGGCTGAAGCGGTAGTCCAGCCCGTCCCAGGCGCCGGGGTTGTGGGCCGGGCTGCGGCGTTTCCACTGCTGCGTGCCGTTGGCCTGCACGGTGACCTGCAGCCAGCCGGCGCTGCTGCCCTCGGGCACGGCCACGGTGACGGCGCAGGCGATCTCGAAGCGGCGCTCGCGCCGCGCATCGGCCGGGATCGTCAGCGTGGCGCTGGCGGCGTCGCCGCCGTCGAGGGTCCAGCGTTCGGGTGGGGTGTCGCGGAGGGACGTCATGGCGCGGCCATTGTGCTGGGTAGCATGGCGCACGACACCGAGGAGACGCCATGGCCCGACTGCACGCCGACGAGATCGCCCATTTCCACGCCCAGGGCTACGTGGTGCCGCGCTTTGTGCTGCCCGCCGCGCAGACCGACGCGCTGCGCGGCGCGCTCGACGAGCTGATCCGCCGCAACCCCGGCGTGCGGCCCGAAAAGCTCGTGTCGGCGCACGTCGAAGGCGCCGGCGGTGCGGCCAACACCGAGGGCGTGCGCGGCGTGGCCGACTTCCTGGCGCTGGCGCAGGACCCGCAGATCGTGGAGCTGGTCTCGGGCGTGCTGGGCGAGGACATCATCCTGTGGGGCTGCCACGTCTTCTGCAAGCCGGCCGGCGACGGCTTCGAGACGCCCTGGCACCAGGACGGCCACTACTGGCCGATCCGCCCGCTGGCCACCTGCACCGCCTGGGTGGCGCTGGAAGACTCGCGCGTGGACAACGGCTGCCTGCGCGTCATCCCCGGCTCGCACGCGGCGCGCCAGCTGCACGAGCACCTGCACGAGGACCGCACCGACCTGACGCTGAACCAGCGCCTGGCGAGCGGCAGCTTCGACGAGGCCACCGCGGTCGACATCGAACTCGCGCCCGGCCAGATGTCGCTGCACGATGTCTACATGATCCACGGCGCCAACGCCAACCGCTCCACGCGGCGGCGCACCGGCGTGGCGCTGCGCTACATGCCGGCCACGTCGCTGTTCGACCGCACGCTGCGCCCGGTGCACGGCCAGAGCGGCGTGCCGGTGGACTTTGCACGGCGCCCGCTGTGGCTGGTGCGCGGGGTCGACCGGCATGGCGGCAACGGTGTCGGCCCGGCCCCGCAGGGTTGAAACCCCGCCGCACCGCGTGCGCTGAACAGGTCCGTAAGATCCGCCGCCAGCGGCCGCCTTCCGTGCTGGGGGGCGGCCTCTTCGTGCCGCCCATTACGGAGCCCCGATGCACCCCACGCTGCCCCTGCTTGCCGCCACCGACTTCCCCGCCTTGAGGCGCACGCGCGTCGACACGCTGCAGGTCAACCTCGGCTACAAGTGCAACCAGAGCTGCCTGCACTGCCACGTCAACGCCGGCCCCAACCGCACCGAGATGATGGACGCCGACACCGCAGCGCTGGTGCTGAAGGTGTTGCGCGTGCGCGGTGTCGGCACGCTCGACCTCACCGGCGGCGCGCCCGAGCTCAGCCCGCACTTCCGAACGCTGGTGCAGGGTGCGCGTGCGCTGGGCGTGAAGGTCATCGACCGCTGCAACCTGACCATCCTGTCCGAGCCCGGGCACGAGGACCTGGCGGCCTTCCTGGCCGCGCAGGGCGTGGAGGTGGTGGCCTCGATGCCGTGTTATTCGGTCGCCAACGTCGACCGTCAGCGCGGCGAGGGGGTCTTCGACCGCAGCATCGCCGGCCTGCGCGCGCTCAACGCGCTGGGCTACGGGCGGCCGGGCAGCGGCCTCGTGCTCAACCTCGTCTACAACCCGCAGGGCGCCGTGCTGCCGCCGCCGCAGGGCCCGCTGGAGGCCGACTACAAGCGCGAGCTGGCGGCGCACTTCGGCATTCAGTTCAACCAGTTGTTTGCGCTGACCAACATGCCGATCCAGCGCTTCGGCAGCACGCTGGTCAGCAAGGGCACCTTCGGCAGCTACCTGCAGCTGCTCAAAGGCGCGTACCAGCCGCAGAACCTGGCCACCGTGATGTGCCGCAGCCTGGTCAGCGTGGACTACCAGGGCGACCTCTACGACTGCGATTTCAACCAGATGCTGGGCCTGCGCGCCCGCGTCGGCAGCGCGGCACGCCCGCACCTGCGCGAGCTGCTGCAGACCGATGCCGCCGGCACCACGATCCGCGTCGCCGACCACTGCTACGGCTGCACCGCGGGCCAGGGCAGCAGCTGCGGCGGCGCGCTCGGGGCCGACGCGGCATCGCACGGGGTGGCGCAGCCCGCCTGACGCGGCCATGGGCACGCCCGTGCTGCCGCGGCTGTCGATCGTGATGCCGGTGCTGAACGAGGCCGCGGGCCTGCCGGCCACGCTGCAGGCCCTGGGCGCGCTGCGGCAGCGCGGCGCCGAGCTGATCGTGGTGGACGGCGGCAGCAGCGATGGCACGCCCGCGCTGGCCGCCGCCGCGGCCGACCGCGTGCTGGCCGGCCCCGAGGTGCCGTGCGGCCGTGCGCGGCAGATGAACGCCGGCGCCGCGCTGGCCCGCGGCGGCACGATCCTCTTCCTGCACGCCGACACGCTGCTGCCGCCCGACGCCGATGCGCTGATCGCGCAGGCCCTGGCGCAGGGCGCCCGCTGGGGCCGCTTCGACGTGCGCATCAGCGGCGGCGCGGCGCTGTTCCCGGTGATCGCCGCGCTGATGAACCTGCGCTCGCGCCTCACCGGCATCGCCACCGGCGACCAGGCGATCTTCATCGAGCGCACGCTGTTCACCACGCTCGGCGGTTATGCCGAACAGCCGCTGATGGAAGACATCGAGCTCAGCCGCCGCCTGCGCGCCGTGGCGCCACCGGCCTGCCTGCGCGCGCGTGTGCAGACCTCGGGCCGGCGCTGGCTGCAGCGCGGCGTGTGGCGCACCGTGCTGCTGATGTGGCGGCTGCGCTGGCGCTACTGGCGCGGCGAGTCGCCGGAATCGCTGGCGCGGGCCTACCGGTGACGAGCGACCCCGCGCTGCGCACACCGGCCATCGCCGTGATGGCCAAGGCCCCGGTGCCCGGCCTGGCCAAGACGCGGCTGGCGCCGGCGCTGGGCTCGGAGGGTGCCGCCGCGCTGGCGCTGCGGCTGCTGCAGCACGCGGTGGCGCAGGCGGTGGCGGCCGGGCTGGGCCCGGTCACGCTGTGGGCCGCGCCCGACGTGCATCACCCGGTGTTTGCGCGGCTGCAGGCGCAGCACGGGCTCTGGCTGGCGGCGCAGGCCGAAGGCGACATCGGGCGGCGCATGGCGCACGTGTTCGGGGCGTCGTACGGTCAGACGGTCGGTCGAGCGGTCGGCCCGTCGTTCGGTCCGGCCCGCGGCCCGCTGCTGCTGATGGGCACCGACCTGCCGGGCCTGACCGCCGCGGTGCTGCGCGAGGCCGCCGCCGCGCTGGCCGATCACGACGCGGTCTTCGTGCCCGCGCTCGACGGCGGCTACGGGCTCGTGGGCCTGCACCGGCCGGCGCCGGGCCTCTTCGACGGCGTGGCCTGGAGCACGCCGCAGGTCATGGCGCAGACGCGCCAGCGCCTGGCCGCTGCCGGCCTGCGCCACGCCGAGCTGCCGCCGCTGGCCGACATCGACGAACCGGCCGACCTGGCCCACCTGCCCGCGGGCTGGCTGCCGGCGCCGCCGGCCCCCGAGACCTGAATCGCATGAGCCCCACCGCCCCCGAAGCCGCCGCTGCCGATCCACCCGCCCCGGGCCGCAGCGGCCCGCTGCACTACCGCGACGGCCCAGCCGTCTTCGCCGCTGCGCCGGCCGCGGCCTGCGAGGTGCTGTACGTCGTGGGCGGCCTGTACGGCAACGCGCCCGCGCTGGCGCAGGTGCTGGCGCTGTTCGAGCAGGAGCCCGGCACCGAGCCCGGCAGCAAGCGGCTCGTCTTCAACGGCGACTTCCACGGGTTCGACACCGACCCCGCCACCTTCGCGTCGGTGCAGCGCACCGTGCTGCGCTTCGACGCGCTGCGCGGCAGCGTCGAGACCGAGCTTGCTGGTGCCGATTCAGCCGATTCAGCCGACGCACCCGACGGTGCCGACGTCGGCTGCGGCTGCGACTACCCGGACTGGGTGGGCGACGGCCGCGCGCTGGCGCCGATGGGGCTGAACAACGGCGCCACCGGCATGCCCAACTGCCGCGGTGACGCGGCCGGGCTGGTCACGCGCATGGCCACGCGGCCGTTTGCCGGCGACCCGGCGCGGCGGCGCTTCGGGCTGCGGGCCGGCGCGGCGCACATCGACGCGCTGGCGGTGGACAGCGTCACCGAGGCCTGGCGCGCGCAGTTCCTGGCGCAATGGCCGGCCGGCAGCGACGTGCACGCCTCGACCTGGCAGCGTCTGTGCGAAGGCCCGGATCACCAGGTCGCGCAGGCGCTGGCGGTCTCGCCCGACGCCGGCTGAACATGCCCACCGGCGAACGTGCGCTGCTGCACCGCGGCGGCCGCCCGGGCACCTGGGGCAGCCTGGGCCTGTGGTCCGGCGGTGCAGGCGACTACGCGCAGGCCTGCGAGGCGCTGGCCACCGCGGTGTGGGTGGCGGCGGGTGCCGATGCCAACAGCGTCCCCGGCCGCGATGCGGGCGACGGTGACGGTGACGGCGCCGGCGAGCGGGTGCTCAGCGTGGCCTGCGGCGCGGGCGACGAACTGCTGCTGTGGACCGGGCGCTTCAGCGCGGCCAGCGTGCTGGGCGTGGAACACGATGATCGGCTGGTGCAGGCCGCACGGCGCCTGACGGCCGCGCAGGCAGCGCGCATCGAGGTGCGGCATGGCTCGGGCAGCGACTTGCTGGCGCTCGGCCTGGCGGCGCAGTGCTTCGACCGCGTGCTCTGCGTCGACGCCGCCTACCACCTGCGCCCGCGCCCGCACTTCCTGCAGGCCGCGTGGTCGCTACTGCGCCCGGGCGGGCGGCTGGCCTACACCGACCTGTGCCTGGAGCCGGCCCGCGCGCCGGGGCGCGTCCTCGGGCTGCGCGGTGCGGCGTGGCTGTGCGGCCTGTCGTCGCAAGACCTGCTGCCGGCGGCGGCGCAGGCTGCGCGGCTGCAGCAGCTGGGTTTCATCGACGTGCGTTCGCAGCGGCTGGACGGACCGGTGCTGGACGGCTTTGCGGCCTACGTGCGCGCGCAGGGCCGCCGCGTGGCGTGCCCGGCCTGGCACCCGGACTGGCGCCGCCCGGCGCTGACGGCCCGGCTGATCGGCCCCTGCCGCGCCGCCGGCCTGGGTTACGTGCTGCTGTCGGCCGCGAAGCCGGGGGACGGCGCCGCGCCGCGGCCGGCCGCGCGCGCCGCCTGAGTCGCGCCCGCGCCGTCCAGGCTGCAGCCCAGCGCGGCGGCCACGCCGAAGGCCGATCGCACCGCGCTTTCCAGCAGCGGCACGCCGCTTTCGGCATACGAGCCGCACAGCCACACGCGCCGCCCGTGCCGCGACTGCAGGCCCTGCAGGGCCGTCAGCGCACGCTGGCTGGCGGCGTCGGGCACCGGCCGCTCGAAGCGCGCGCGGCCGATCACCAGCGCCGGCTTCGGCTCGCGCTGCGGGTGCACGGTCTGGAACACCGGTTCCGCATGGCGCAGCCCGGGCTGCACCGCGTTGACCCAGATCGTGCTCTCGGGCCGGTCCATGCCGTCGCACACCCGCGCGTTCACCGGCGACCAGTCGGCGCGCCGCGCCGGCATCAGGCTCGTGTCGCGGTGCATCACGACCTCCAGCGAGCGGTACTTGAAGCCCGCCAGCGCGGCCGCCTCCGCGGCGCTCGGGTCCTGCCACAGCGCCAGCGCCTGGTTGGCCTGCGTGGCCAGCACGGCATGGTCGAAGCGCTCGACGCCGCCGCCCTGGCGCAGCACCGCCACGCCTTTCACGTCGTGGCGCACGCCGGTGACGCCGGCGGAGCACACCACGCGGGTGATGCCCGACACCAGCCGCGTGGCCGCATCGTCGGCGCCGTGCACCGCGCGCCGCACGCTCTGCCGCGCCAGGCCGCCGGCCAGGTAGCCGGCCACCACGTCGGCCGGGTAGGCGCGGGCGTCCTCCAGCGTGCAGGTGGCGATGGTGGCCAGCGCCGGCAGCAGCAGGCCGTTGACGTACTCGGGGCTCAGGCGCTGCTCGTCGACGAACTCGCCGAGGCTGATGCCGCGCAGGTCGCCGCGCGCCAGCGCCGCGCCGGCCACGCGGTGAAAGCGCAGCGCGCCGGCCACGATGCGCCGCGGCCGCGTGCGCAGCAGATCGTGCGGCAGCACGAAGGGCAGCGACCAGTCGCCCAGGCGCAGGTTGCGCCAGCGGAAGAACGTGCGCCCGTCGGCCCCGCTGAAGGTGGTGGCGTAGCTGACGGGTTCGGTGGCCACGCCCAGCGCCGCGTACAGCGCCATCAGCGACGGGTAGTAGCCGGGGTAGAACACGCGCAGCGGCACGTCCACGCGCACACCGAACACGGCGACGGAACTGGCGATGAGACCGGGCTGCGCATGGCGCTCGAACAGCGTCACGCGGTGCTGGCGGGACAGCAGCCAGGCCGCGGCCAGCCCCGCGATGCCGCCGCCGATGACGGCGATATTCATGCCCCGACCTTACCAGCGGTGCAAGCCGTGACACGGGCGGGTCGATTGCCGAGGACAATCGGCGCCCTGCACTGCCGCAGCACCGACCCCGTGACCATGCAAGAGACCTCTTCGACGACGCCCCCCCACGAGCCCCCGGTGCACCCGCACGCCGAGGCCAGCACCGACGCGCCGGCCCTGCCTGTGGCGGCGCCCGATGCGGCCCCGGCAGTGGCGGCAGCGCCGGCACCAGCCGATGAACCGGCCGGGCCGACCGCGGGTTTGCATGCAGCAGGTGTGGCCGCGGCAGACGACGGCGCGGGCGACGGCGCCACCGCCGAGCCGGCCACCGCCGACACCGACACCGCCGCCGTGGCCGATGCAGACGCACCCGTCGCCGCCGCCGCCGCGCCGGCCGCCCCGGCGATCCCGGAGCTGTCGCCCGCCGCCTGCGCCGCGCAGCTGGCCGAGCGCTTTCCGGCGCTGTTCGGCGTGGGCCGGCCGTTGCCGATCAAGCTGCGCATCCAGACCGACATCCAGCAGCGCGCGCCGGGGGTCTTCAGCAAGAAGTCGCTGTCGATCTTCCTGCACCGCCACACCACCAGCACGCCCTACATCAAGGCGCTGCTGAACGCGACGCACCGCTTCGACCTGGACGGCCAGCCCGCCGGCGACATCGCGCAGGAGCACCGCGACGCCGCGGTGGCCGAGATCGAGCGCCGCCTGGCCATCGTGCAGGCCCGCCGCGTGGCCGAGCGCGATGCCCAGCGCCAGGCCGGCGGCGCCCGCCGCCCGGCCGGTGCCGCCGGCGCAGCAGGTGGGCCTGGCCCTGGCGCTGCGCCGGGCGCCGCCGATGGCGTGCCCGACGCCGGCCCGCAGCCCGCCCGCCCGCCGCGTGCAGACCGCGGCGATCGCCCGCCCAGGACCGACCGTCCGCCGCGAGGCGACCGCCCGCCGCGCCACGACGCCGGCCCCCGGCCCGAGCGCGGCGCTGATGCGCGCCCGCCACGCCCGCCGCGTGCACCGCAGCCGGACGGCCCGCGCCAGGCCCCTGCCGGCGCGCCAGCGCATGCGGCCGAGGCCGCCGATGGCGCGCCGTCGCGCCCCGCACGCCCCGAGCCGCGCGAAGCCGCCGCACCGTCGGTGCCGCTGACGCCCGAGCAGATCGCCGACAACGAGGCGCGCCGCGCCCGTGCCGCGCTGCTGCGCACCTTCGAGTCGAGCACGCTGACGCGCTCGAACTTCTGCGCGCTGAAGGGCATGACCGATGCCGCGCTGGAGGCGCAGCTCGTGCAGGCGCGCGAAGAGCGCATGCTCGCGCCGCCGCCGCCCGACCGCGACCGGGAACGCGAACGCCCGCCACACGGCCCTCGCGACGGCGGCCCCCGGGGTGACTTCCGCGGTGATGCCCGCGGCGAACCGCGCGGCGATGCCCGCGGCCCGCGCCGCGACGGCCCGTCCGGTCGACCCGGCGGCCCGCGTCCGCAGGGCCGGCCGCCGCGCTGAGACCGCGCCGGGTCCTCGCCTCCCACTGCCCGCGCCCTGCATGACGGTCCGCAGCCAGGGGCCCGGTGCGCGCGGGTCGTCGGCGCGCGCGGCCGCGCCGTCGTTCCCCTGACGTGGCCGCCGCCCGCCAGCCGCACGCACTGATCGTCATCGGCGCCGGCGTCTGCGCCGCGCTGCACGTGGGCAAGCTCGCGCCGGCGCTGGCCACGCTGCAGCAGGCGCTGGGCATGAGCCTGCTGCAAGCCGGCTTCCTGCTGTCGCTGGTGCAGCTGGCCGGCATGGGCCTGGGGCTGGCGCTGGGTGCGCTGGCCGACGGCCTGGGCGGGCGGCGCAGCATGCTGCTGGGCCTGCTCACGCTGGCCCTGGCCAGCGCGGCGGGCGGCCTGTCGCAGGGCGTGGCGCCGATGATGGTGCTGCGCGTGGTGGAAGGCTTCGGCTTCCTGCTCGTGGCGCTGCCGGCACCCGGCCTGCTGCGCACGCTGGTGCCGCCGCAGCGGCTGAGCGCGGTGCTGGGCCTGTGGGGCGCCTACATGCCGCTGGCCACCGCGCTGGCGCTGCTGGCCGGGCCGCTGTGCATCCAGGCCTTCGGCTGGCGCGCGTGGTGGTGGGGGCTGGGCGCGTTGTCGCTGCTGATGGCGGGGGTGCTGGCGCGCACCGTGCCGGCGGCGGCCGTGGCCAGCGCGCCGCGGCCCGCGGGCCGCTGGCTGGCCGGCCTGCGGCAGACGCTGGCCGCACCCGGGCCCTGGCTGGTGGCCGCCATCTTTGCGGCCTACTCCGGCCAGTGGCTGGCGGTGATCGGCTTCCTGCCCACCATCTACACGCAGGCTGGCGTGGCCGCGGCCGCCACCGGCGTGCTGACGGCGCTGGCGGCCGCGGCCAACATCGTGGGCAACGTGGCCTCGGGCCGCGCGCTGCAGCGCGGCGTGCCGGCGCTGCGCCTGCTGTGGCTGGGCTTCGGCGGCATGGGCGCGGCGGCGCTGCTGGCCTTTGCCGACATCGGCGGCGGCGCGCCCGCCGCGCTGCGGTACGCCGCGGTGCTGGTGTTCTCGGGCCTGGGCGGGCTGGTGCCGGGCACGCTGTTCTCGCTGGCGCTGCGCGTGGCCCCGGGCGAAGGCGCCGTGGCCACCACCGTGGGCTGGGTGCAGCAGTGGTCGTCGCTGGGCCAGTTCGTCGGCCCGCCGGCCGTGGCCTGGCTGGCGGGCGCGGCCGGCGGCTGGCAGTGGACGGGGGTGGCAACCGGTACCTGCTCCGTGCTCGGCAGCCTGCTCGCCTGGGGGCTGATGCGCCGGCTGGCGCGCGCTGCAGCCTAGTCCGGCAGCACCGGCAGCGGCGCGCCCTGCAGCCAGGGCAGCGGCTCGCGCATCGCGGCCTCGAAGCCCTGCACGAAGCGGCCCACGTGCAGGCCGTCCATCAGCGCGTGGTGCACCTCCACCGACAGCGGCATCCAGTGGCGCACCTGCGGGCCGCTGCCGTCGGCGTCGATGCGACCGAAGGCGAACTTCGGGATCGTGTCCTCGCGCCCCCAGTTGCGGGCGTGCGAGAAGCTCGTGAAGTGCAGCCACGGCAGCGTGGTGAAGTGCAGCAGCGCGGTGTCGTCCACACGTGGTGCAAAGCCGTCGTCGCCGGCGCGCGTGGCGGCCAGCTGGGCGGCGCCGTCGCGGGCGAAGTCGGCGAAGCGCTCCTGGTGGCGCAGGTAGGCAAAGCCGAAGCTCTCGTCGCTGCGCAGCACCGTCGTGCTGCCGTGCACCACCGGCAGCACCATCACGCGACCCTGTTGGAGCCGGTAGCGAAAAGGCGTGATGCGGTTGGCCAGCACCATCGCCACGAAGTGGCAGGCCAGCGTGATGCTGCCCAGCCCGGCCTGCGCCAGCGCGGGCTTCAGCGCCGTGACGTCGACGCGCGTGCAGACGCTGAAGTAGGGCTTGTCGAAGCCGCGATAGAACTCGAACGCACCGCGCCGCGGCCAGTGGGTCGTGTCGAGCTCGGTGGGCCGGGGGTCGTCGGTCGTCATGGGCCCATTCTTCCGCACCGCGCGCTTACAGTGCCGGGTTTTCCTGCGCCCCGAAGCCCATGCTCATCACCATCGCCCCCGACGTGCGCCTGTTCATCGACGTGGAAGGCTGCAGCCTCGTGCCCGACGGCCCCGTGATGCGCGAGAAGCCCACGCTGCTGCTGCTGCACGGCGGCCCGGGCTACGACCACTCCAGCTTCAAGCCGATCTTCAGCCAGCTGGCCGACGTGGCGCAGATCGTCTACGTCGACCACCGCGGTCACGGCCGCAGCAGCCGCCGCCCGGCGGCCGAGTGGACGCTGGACACCTTCGCCGACGACGTCGTGCGGCTGTGCGACGCCCTGGGCATCGTCCAGCCCGTGGTGCTGGGCCAGAGCTTCGGCGGCTTCGTTGCGCAGCGCTACCTGGCGCGCCACCCGGCGCACCCGGGCAAGGTGATCCTGTCCAGCACCAGCCACCACATGGGGCTGGATCGCAAGCTGGCGATGTTCCAGCAACTCGGCGGCGCCGAGGCCCGCGCTGCGGCCCAGGCCTTCTGGGAAACACCCGGCGCAGCCACCTGGGCCACCTACCAGCAGGTCTGCACGCCGCTCTACAACACGCGCCCGCCGGCCGATCCGCTGGCGCGGGGGCGCACCGTGTTCAACGACGAGATCCTGTTCGCATCGGCCGGCGGCGAGCAGCGCACGATGCAGCTGCTGCCCGGCCTGGCACGGGTGCAGTGCCCCGTGCTGGTGATGGCCGGCGAGCAGGACCCGGTGACGCCGCTGGCCGACGCGCAGGAGATCGCGGCCGCCATCCCCGCGCCCTGGGGCCGCCTGGTGACCTTCGCGCAGGCTGGCCACGGCGCGTGGCGCGACGAGCCCGAGGCCGCGATGGCGGCGATCCGCCGCTTCCTGGTGTCGTAGCGCCGCGGAGGCCGCGGCGCGGCAGCCGGCGTCGCGCCCGCGCTGTCATCCCCCGGCAGGAGGACACCGGGCAGCCATGGGTGAATCGCCGATCGTCAGGCCTCTGCCCGCATGGGATCATGACTTTCCTGTCCTGATGCGCACCCGCCGCCCCGCTGCCATGAGCCCTGTCGACGCCCCGCCCCCGGCCTATCTGCGCCAGCCCACCCTGCAGGGCGAGCACATCGTCTTCGTCAGCGACGACGACCTCTGGCGCGTGCCCGCCAGCGGCGGCACCGCGGTGCGCCTGACGGCGGGCCTGTCGGAACCCGGCACGCCCTGCCTGTCGCCCTGCGGCCGCTGGCTGGCCTACACCGGGCGCGACGAACAGCATGCCGAGGTCTGGCTGATGCCGGCCATCGGCGGCGCCGCACGCCGCCTCACCTGGCTGGGCAGCGACCTGGCGGTGCGCGGTTTCACGCCCGAAGGCCGCATCGTCTTCACCAGCAACCATGGCCAGCCCTTCTTCCGCAACTGGCACGCGTTCACGCTGGGCCTGGACGGCGAAGTGAGCGGCGGGCTGCCCGAGCGCTTGCCGTTGGGTCAAATCGACCACCTCGCGCACGGCCCCGCGGGCCGGCGCGTCATCGGCCGCAACACCGGCGACCCAGCGCGCTGGAAACGCTACCGCGGCGGCCGCACCGGGCAGCTGTGGGTGGAAGACGCCGCCGTCACGGGCCAGTTCAGCCGCCTGGATTCGATCGACGGCAACCCGACCTGCCCGATGTGGATCGGCGAGCGCCTGTACTTCCTGAACGACGCCGACGGCGTGTGCAACCTCTGGTCGTGCGCGCCCGACGGCAGCGCGCTGCGCCGCCACACCGACCACCGCACGCACTACGCGCGCACGGCGGCCAGCGACGGCCAGCGCATCGTCTACGCCTGCGGCGCCGAGCTCTGGCTGTTCGACCCCGCAGCCGACCGCACGCAGCGCCTCGACATCCACGTAACCGGTGCGCGCACGCAGGCCGCGCGCCGCTTCGTGCCAGCGGCGGCGCACCTGCACGGCTTCCAGGCGCACCCGCAGGGCCACAGCGTGGCGCTGGAAGCGCGTGGCCAGCTCTTCACGATGGGGCTGTGGGAAGGCGCGGTGCGCCGCCACGGCTCGGCAGGCGGCCGGCGCCGGCTCGGCCAGTGGCTGGCCGACGGGCAGACGCTGGTGGGCGTCAGCGACGCCTCGGGTGAAGAGCGTGTGGAGGTGCTGCAGGGCCTTGCCGATCACGACACGGTGCGCGAGCTGGACTGGTCGCTCGGCCACGTCACCGCGTTGCGCGCGGCCCCCGTGGGCACGCGCGTGGCCATCGCCAACCACCGCCAGGAGCTGTGGGTGGGCGACACCGACAGCGGCGCGCTGGTGCGCATCGACCACAGCGAGTTCGGCCGCATCGAAGACCCGGTCTGGTCGCCCTGCGGCGGCTGGCTGGCCTACACCTGTGCCGGCAGCACGCGCCACACGGCGATCAAGCTGGCGCAGGCGGACGGTGCGCGCAGCTGGTGGGTCACGCAGCCCGAGTTCCGCGATTCAGCCCCGGCCTTCGACCCCGAGGGCCGCTACCTGTACTTCCTGTCGCTGCGCACCTTCGACCCGGTGTACGACGCGGTGCAGTTCGAGCTGAGCTTTCCGCGCGCCGCGCGGCCCTACCTGGTGGCGCTGCAGGCCGGCGGCCCGCCGCCCTTCGAGCCCGCGCTGCGCGGCATGAAGCCGGGCGAGCCGGGCGGTGCCGACAAGCCCCCCGCGGCGCTGCCGGCCATCGAGCCCGAAGGCATCGCCCGCCGCGTGGCCGCGTTCCCGGTGTCCGAAGGCCGCTTCGGCCAGATCGCCGGTGTGGCGCGCGGCAAGGTGGTGTGGACCACGCAGCCCATCCCCGGCGCGCACGGCCGCGGCGGCCACAAGGAGTCGCCGGGCAAGCTGGAGGTCTTCGACTTCGACACCGGCGAGGTCCGGACGCTGCTGCCGCAGGCCGACCATGTCATGGCCGCCGCCGACGGCCACACGCTGCTGGTGCGCACCGGCCAGGCGCTGCGCGCCATCGACGCCACCCGCGCGCCCGACGACAGCGCCAAGCCCGCCGACGACAAGCCCTCGCGCCAGAGCGGCGTCATCGACCTGGCGCGTGTGCGCGTCTCGGTCGACCCCTCCGCCGAATGGGCGCAGATGTTGGCCGAAGTGGGCCGCCTGCAGCGCAACCACTTCTGGGTCGAAGACATGAGCGGCATCGACTGGCCCGCGGTGCTGGCGCGCTACACGCCGCTGCTGCCGCGCGTGGCCACGCGCGCCGAACTGTCCGACCTGATCTGGGAGCTGCAGGGCGAGCTCGGCACCTCGCACGCGTACGAGATGGGCGGCGACCACCGCAAGCCGCCCGCCGTGGCGCTGGGCCACCTGGCGGCCGAGCTGCGGCCATCCGCCGCAGACGCCGGCGGCTGGGAGATCGTGCGCACGGTGCAGGGCGACGCCTGGGATGCCAGCGCCGATTCGCCGCTCAACGCCATCGGCGTGGCGGCGCAGCCGGGCGAGTGCATCGTGGCCGTGGGCGGCCAGCCGGTGGCCGCCGGCACGCCACCGCAGGCGCTGCTGGTGCACCACGCCGGCGCCAAGGTGACGCTGACGCTGGCCGCGCCCGGCGGCGCGCGGCGCGAGGTGCTCGTCACCGCGCTGGCCGACGAAACCCCGGCGCGCTACCGCGAATGGGTGGAAAGCAACCGCGCCTGGGTGCACCAGGCCAGTGGCGGCCGCGTCGGCTACCTGCACCTGCCCGACATGATGAGCGCCGGCTTCGCCGAGTTCCACCGCTACTTCGGCGCCGAGTGCGAGCGCGACGCGCTGCTGGTGGACGTGCGCTACAACCGCGGCGGCCACGTCAGCCAGCTGCTGCTGGAGAAGGTGGCGCGCAAGCGCATCGCCTGGTGCGCGCCGCGCTGGGGCCAGCCGGTGAGCTACCCCGACGAGGCCCCGGCCGGCGCCGTGGTGGCGCTGACGAACGAACACGCAGGATCCGACGGCGACATCTTCAGCCACTGCTTCAAGCTGATGGGCATCGGCCCGCTGCTGGGCCAGCGCACCTGGGGCGGCGTGATCGGCATCTGGCCGCGCCACAAGCTCGTGGACGGCAGCGAGACCACGCAGCCCGAGTACAGCTTCTGGTTCAAGGACGTGGGCTGGGCGGTGGAGAACTTCGGCACCGAGCCCGACATCGGGGTCGCCAACCTGCCGCAGCACGACGCCTTCAACGCGCCCGAGCGTGACGCGCAGCTGGCCCGTGCGGTGCAGGAGGCGCTGGCCGCGGCGTCGCGGTTGGGGCCGCTGCGGCCCGACTTCGGGCCGCGACCTCGCCTGGGCGGCAAGCTCGACGGCGCCTGACCGGGTGCGGTGCAGCGGCCTCAGCGCCGCTGCGCCCGCCGGCTCACAGCGGCCGCTCGCTGGCCTGCGCCAGGTAGAACCACTCGTGCCCCGGCACGGCCGAGACATCGGGGAACACGATGTAGCCGGCCTGCGGCGCGCGCAGCTCGCTGCCGTCGGCACGCACCGCGATCAGATCGCCTGCGGCCAGCGGGTCGAAGCTGGTCCAGGGCTTCACGAAGCGGTCACCCTCGGCGTGGCGGTCGATCACCTCGGCGAGGCGCAGGCACTCGAAAGGGCGTGCCGGCGGCGCCAGCGGCAGGTCCACCAGGCCCAGCAGCGCCAGCGTCTGCTGGATGGCGTGCACGGCCACGTCCTCGCCAGCCGGGTCGTCGTGCTGGCCACATTCGAGCGTGACGCCGTAGCCGCCCTGGCTGCGCATGTACTCGGTGGTGCCCACGCCGTAGCTCGGGTCCTCGTGCACCGCGCCGGGCGTCAGGCCGCGCGCCTTGCGGCGCGCCACGCCGTCGGCGTAGGCCGGCATCCAGCCTTCGACGATGCGGCTCGGGCCCACGTGCGCAGCCAGCGCGCCTTCGGCCGCGGCGTGTGCAAAGGGCTCCAGCGCGCCGCGGTTGTCGGCCGGGCCGCGCATCACGAAGGGCTCGCCGGGGCTGCGGAAGCTGTGCAGGTCGAGCAGCACGTCGTGTTCGGCCAGCCAGCCGCAGAGCACACGCGCGATGCGGTCCTCGTTGTCCTGCGGCGTCGCGGTGGGCTGCAGCCGGCGGTTGAGGTTGCGGTCGCCCATGCGGCGCATCTGGTTGTAGGCCAGCGGGTTGCACACGGGGACGAAGGTCACGCTGCCGCGCACGATCTCGATCTCGCTGCGGTCGATCGCGTTCAGCACGCGGCGGATGCCCTTGGTGCCCGCGGTCTCGTTGCCGTGCACGGCACCGGTGACGATGAGCCGCGGGCCCGGCGCCAGGCCGGTGATGCGGTGCGCGCGCAGGTTGAGGTTGCTGATCATCCGGCGGTCCTCACTCGTCGCCGCCGCACAGCATGCGGTGCGCGCGTGCGTAGCGTTCGTGGATGCCCACGATCACCTCGGCCGGCAGGTCCAGCGCGGCCTGCTCGGCGCCGCCGGTCACGCCGGTGGTGGCCAGCCAGTCGCGCAGCGGCTGCTTGTCCAGCGCCTCGATGCGGCCCTGCGCCAGCGCGTCGGCCAGCCAGAAGCGGCTGCTGTCGGGCGTCAGCGCCTCGTCCATCAGCGTCAGGCGGCCGGATTCGTCCAGACCGAACTCGAACTTGGTGTCGGCGATGACGATGCCGCGTGTCAGCGCGTAGGCCGCGGCGGCCTTGTACAGGCGGATGGCGGTGTCGCGCACCTCGGCGGCACGGTCGGTGCCGATCTGCGCGGCGAGCTGCTCGAAGCTGATGTTCTCGTCGTGGTCGCCCACCGCGGCCTTGGTGGCGGGCGTGAAGATGGGCTCGGCCAGCGGCTGCGTCATCGTCAGGCCGGCCGGCAGCGGGATGCCGCAGACGGTGCCGCTCTTGACGTATTCCTTCCAGCCCGAGCCGGCCACATAGCCGCGCACCACGGCCTCGCAGGGTAGCGGCGTCAGGCGCTTGACCAGCATGCTGCGGCCCTGCACCTGCGGCACCTCGTCGGGCGCCACCACGCTCTCGGGCGCTTCGCCGGTCAGGTGGTTGGGCACGATGTCCTGCAGGTGGCCGAACCAGAACAGCGCCATCTGCGTCAGCAGCCGGCCCTTGCCGGGCACGGGGGCCTTCATCACCACGTCGAAGGCGCTCAGGCGGTCGCTGGCCACCATCAGCAGGCGGTCGGTGCCGACGGCGTAGTTGTCACGCACCTTGCCCTTGGCCAGCAGCGGCAGCGAGTGCAGGGCGGTGGCGGGCAGGGCAGGGCCAAGGGCGGCCAGGCGCAGATCGGTTTCGGTCATGGGGTGCAGGAGGATGGATGGGTGCGGCCGCGTATTGTCCGCATTCGCGCGGGGCTGGCGAGGGCCGCGGTTCAGGCCGTCGGCCAGGCTGTCATCGCAGGGTCTCCATCAGCCGGTGCACCGCCGCGCCCAGCGCGGGGAGCTGCCAGGTCGTGGCGCACGGCGGCGCCGGCGCATAGCGGCGGCCCAGGCTGCTGAGCAGCGCCACGATGTAGTGGGTGCGGTCGGTGCGGACGATGCCCGCGTCCGACGCGTAGTTGTCGGTGGTGCCGGTCTTGTGCGCGAAGGCCGGCGCGTCGGGCAGGCCGGGCAGCCAGCCGGGGGTGCCGCGCAGGCTGCCGGAGGACAGGATCTCGTCGCGCTGCTGGCGCGCCAGCACGCTGCGCAGGTGGTCGCGCGTGGCAGGCTGCAGCAGCGTTGGCGCGGTGCTCTCGTCGGCCGGCAGCCAGGGCGCGGGCGGTGCATCGGCGTCCAGCAGCCACAGCAGGCGCACGGTGTCCCAGGCGGTCATGTGGATGTGGCCGACGCCGGCACCGTCGGCATTGCGCCAGCCGCCCGAAGGTGTGGTGTCGTTGAGCTGCAGCGTGGCCAGGCCCAGCGCGGCGAAGCGCGTGTTCAGCACGTCGATCAAGCCGTGGCGGTGCAGCAGTGCCACGCAGGCGGTGGTGGCGTCGTTGTCGCTGACGGTGATCATCGGATCCAGTTCGGTCGGCCAGGCGTGCAGCAGCCCGCGGTCCAGCCCCAGCCCCAGGCCTGTGGCCACCATCAGCTTCAGCAGCGACGCCGGGTACGGTGCCACGAAGCGCAGCGTGCCGGCGCCGGCGGGCCGGCTGGTCAGCGGCTGCCAGGGAATCTGGCGCCAGTTGCGCCCGGCCTGCCAGGCGATGGACTGGCCCTTGGCGTCCTGCACGTCGCGCACGAAGGCCACGTTGCGCAGCGCGCTGGCACGCGGGCCGATCTCGGCCACCACGCCTTGCGGGTGCTCGCGCGAGAACAGCACGTTGGCGCAGCGCGGCGCGCCGCCATCGGCTGGAAATGCGGCCACGGCGAGGTCGATGCTGGGGAAGTGGCTGACGGGCGCGCCGCCGTGCCAGGTGTCGGGGGTGCGGGCGAAGTCTTGCGCGCGCACGGCGTGCAGCAGGTCGGTGGCCAGCGTGCGGCGGGCGTCACTGGGGTGGGCGGCGCGCAGCACGCGACCGGAGCGAGGGCGTTCAGGCCAGGTCATGGAGAAGTCCCTTTGATTCATCGGCATCGATCGGTGCCCGCGTGGGCGGGACAGGTCTGGTGGGCAGCAACATCGGCAAGAGCGCCGCGCGGCGAGTCTGAGCAAAAAAAAGGGGCCTCGTGCGAGGCCCCTCGGTGCAGCCCCGGGCCCTCCGACAGGGCGCCCTGGGCACGCAGGCATGCGTCAGAAGAACTTGTACTCCAGGTTCAGCACGAAGGCCCGGCCGCGCGGGTCGGCCACACGCGGCTCCCAGCTGCTGCCGCTGCCCCCGTTGCTGTCATAGGCCACGGCGAAGGGCGGGTCGGTGTCGAGCAGGTTCTTGACCAGCGCGGTGATGGTGAAGTTCTTGAGGCCGGTGTAGGTGGCGCTGAGGTTGTAGGTGGTGTGCGGGTCGACCTTGGCCTTCCAGTCGGGCGGCGTCACGCGGCCGGTGGCCACGCCAGGCAGCACCTGGTCGGCGTACCCGCTGCGAAACAGCTGGCTGAGCGTGGTGCTCCAGTCGCCGCGCTTGTAGGTCACGTAGGCGTTGTGCTTCCAGCGCAGGCCCAGGTCACCGGCCAGCGAGAAGACGCCGATCTCGCTGGGGCCGAAGGGCGCGCTGGCGATCACGCGCGAGCGCTTCTTCAGCAGGTAGGTGCCCTCCATGCCGGCCGTCCAGCGCGCACCCAGCGCGTCGAAGCCACCGCGCAGGCTGAGTTCGATGCCTTCGGTTTCGGTCTGGCCGGCATTGACCCAGCGGTTGTCGATGGCCTCCAGCGTGCCGGTGGCGGGGTCGCGCAGGAAGCGCTCGGGGAACAGCGCGTAGTTGCGGTAGAGCGACTCGACGCCCAGCACCTGGATCGTGCCGGTGCGGTCGATGCGCCACCAGTCCAGCCCGATGCTCACGCTGGGCGTGGGTTCGAACAACACACCCACCGACGCCATCTTGGCTTCTTCGGGGCCCAGGTCGAGCTTGCCGCCAGTGAGGGTGTCGGGCCGCACGACACCGCATCCGGGGCGCGCCGGGTCGACGACCAGCGTCGGGCAGGTGGCCGGGTCGACGCGGTCGACACCCGAGGCGTTTTCGAGCGTCGGGTTGTACAGCTGGTTGAAGGTCGGCACCCGGAACCCGGTGCCGTAAGAGGCCCGCACCATGAGCTGGTCCAGCGCGCGCCACCGGCCCGAGACCTTCGGGTTGGTGCTGCTGCCGAAGCCGTCGTACCGATCCTGGCGCACGGCCAGCGTGGTCTCGAAGGTCTTCGTGATGGGCAGCAGCAGTTCGGTGAACACCGCGCTGACGTCGCGTTTCACGCCCGACAACGCGTTGAGGTCGTCGAAAGGTGCGGCCAGGATCACGGGGCGTGAGGCCAGAGGGCGCTGGTCGCCGTCGAACTTGTACTTTTCGGTGCGCAGGTCGGCCCCGACGGCGAGCATCGCGTCACCGCCGGCCATCTTGAACAGCGGCCCCGAGATCGAAGCGTCCAGTTGCTGCAGCGTGAACTTGCCGCCGTACAGCACCACGCCCTCGGCCGAGGCGGCCTGCAGCGCGGCCAGGCCGGCGGCACTTTGAGTTTGGCCGGGCAGCAGGAAGACGTTGACGGCGCCGCTGTTCAGCGCAGGAATCAGCCCGGGCGGCTGGCCGGTGGTGCTGCCGTCGGCGTTGGTGCCGCGGTAGTAGTAGCCGCTTCCCAGGCGCGACTTGCTGTCGCTGGTGGCTTGCAGGACGCCTGCGCGGTAGTCCCAGCCCATGAAGGGCCCTTCGATGCCGACGAACAGGCGCTGCGTGTCGGTTTCAGTCTCGATCTCGCGCGGGCCGCACTCGATGCAACGCCAGCGGTAGGACAGTGTCTGGCCCCGTTGAGCTTCGGTGACCTGCCCCGGGAAGGCGCTGAGCAGGGTGTTGAACACCATGTCGTACGCCACCTGCGACTGCGCGTTGCGCGGGAATCGCGCCTGCTGCGTGGTCGCGTTGGGGATCATCTGGAAGTTGGAGAAGCGCTTGGCCGACTCGGCCCGCGACCCCGTGAGCTCGGCCGAGGCCAGGTGCTGACCGAGCTTCAGGCTGCCCCGCAGCACGAAGTTCAAGTTGGTGATGGGTTGCTGCAGCACGGCCGCGCGACCCGTGTCCCAGGCGCAGGCCAGGGCGGCGGTGGGCGAGTTCCACAGCAGTTCGTCGTAGGGTGCCTGCCCGTCGATGCTGTTGCAGCCTGCGCCGCCGGGCAGGTCGAGGATGTTGATGCCGCCCGAGGCCCGGACCGTGGTGCTGCCGGGCACGAAGGGCGCACTGCCCGGCGTGGGGAACAAGGTGCCGGCCAGCGGCACGATCGTGGCGTGGGGCGTGCCGCGCGTGTCGACGCTCAGGCCGCGGTTGGGCTGGAAGGTGTTGACCCAGTCGCGCTCGTCGCCCCGCAGCGCCTTGTGGTCGCTGTAAGCCACGGTGCCGAGGATGTTGAATCCGTCGCGGTCCAGGTCGCCGAAGCCGCCGACCAGGCTTCCACGGTAGATGTCACCGCCGCCGGCCTGGGTCTTGTCGATCAGGGCCTGCGCGCGCAGGCCGTTGAAATTGGTGCGCAGGATGAAGTTGATGACGCCACCGACCGCGTCGGTGCCGTAGGTGGACGAGGCACCGTCTTTCAGGATCTCGATGCGCTCGATGGCGCTCATCGGGATCTGGTTCAGGTCGACCACGCCGCCGTTCAGGCCGTGCGAGGCCACGCGCCGGCCGTTCAGCAGGATCAGCGTGGCATTGGCCCCCTGCCCGCGCAGGTTGGCGCTGCTGGCGCCGTTGTTGCCGCGCTGCGCGCCGCTGACCACGTCGGCGTTGCTGGCCAGGTTGTCCAGGCCGTTGCCGTTGGTCGACAGCATCATGATCACCTGCTCGGCGCTGGTGATGCCCTCGCGCTCGAGTTCGGTCCGGCTGATCACCTGGATCGGCAGCGCGCCCTCGGTCGCGATGCGCTTGATGCTGGACCCGGTGATCACGATGCGTTGATCCGGCGCGGTTTGCGCCAGCGCGTGGGAGCCAAGACCCAGCAGCGCCAGGCTGCCGACCAATGCGGTGAGCTTCATTCGGGTGATTCCTCGTTGGGATGTTATGGACGGCGCATGCCGCGCCTCCACGCGCAGCAAGAAACAGTCCTTCACAGTGTTGCCGGGTGTCAGCGGTCGGGCCCATCGGTGATAACCAGCCCGCGCAGCGCAGGCGCAACACCGTGGGGAGCGGCACGGTGCAGCCGCGCCAACCCGGTGCGCGCTGCGATCCATGTGAACATCGCGCCCGATGAGCGCTGCCACGACCCCGGAACCCGCCGCTGCACGCGCCTCGCCTTCACCCTGGCGCTGGATCCCCACGCTGTACTTCGCGCAGGGCCTGCCCTACGTGGTGGTGATGACGCTCAGCGTCGTCATGTACAAGAACCTGGGCGTCAGCAACACCGAGATCGCGCTCTACACGAGCTGGCTCTACCTGCCCTGGGTCATCAAGCCGCTGTGGAGTCCGCTGGTCGACCTGCTGGGCAGCAAGCGGCGGTGGATCGTGGCGCTGCAGTTCGCGGTGGGCGTGGCCTTTGCGCTGGTGGCGCTGACGCTGCCGGCGCCGCGGTTCCTGCAGCTCACGCTGGCGATGTTCTGGTTGATGGCCTTCGCCTCGGCCACGCACGACATCGCGGCCGACGGCTTCTACATGCTGGCGCTGCCGCCGCGCACGCAGGCCGCCTTCGTCGGCGTGCGCAGCACCTTCTACCGGCTCAGCATGCTGGGCGGGCAGGGCGGTCTGGTTTACCTGGCGGGCTGGCTGGCCGACAGCCAGGGCAGCGTGGTGCTGGCCTGGCGCTGGGTGTTCGGGCTGCTGGCGGTGGTGTTCGGTGCGGCCGCGCTGCTGCACTGGGCCTCGTTGCCGAAGCCGCCCGCGGACCGGCCGGCGCCGCGCAGCGCGGCCTTCGGCGCCGACTTCCTGAAGGTCTTCGCGGCCTTCTTCCAGAAGCCCGACATCGTGCGCATCCTGGCCTTCCTGCTGCTGTACCGCTTCGCCGAGGCGCAGCTGCTCAAGCTCGTGACGCCGTTCCTGCTGGACCCGCGTGACGCCGGCGGCCTGGGGCTGCGCACGCAGGACGTGGGCATTGCCTACGGCACCGTGGGCGTGATCGCGCTGACGCTGGGCGGGCTGCTGGGCGGCTGGGTCATCTCGCGCGGCGGGCTGAAGCGGCTGCTGTGGCCGCTGATGATCTGCATGCACGCGCCCAACCTGCTGTTCGTGTGGCTGGCCGCGGCGCAGCCCCAGAGCGTGGCGCTGGTGAGCGCGGCGCTGGCGGTGGAGCAGTTCGGCTACGGCTTCGGCTTCACCGCCTACATGGTGTTCATGCTGATGGTGGCCGGCGGCGCCGACGGCAGTGCCCTGCACAAGACCGCGCACTACGCGCTGTGCACCGGCTTCATGGCGCTGGGCATGATGTTGCCGGGCATGGGTGCCGGCTGGCTGCAGAGCCAGCTCGGCTACACGCAGTTCTTCGTGTGGTGCTGCGTGGCCACGCTGCCGTCTTTCGTGGCAGCGGCGCGCCTGCGCATCGACCCGCGCTTCGGGCGCGACGGCGCCGGCTGAGCGGCCGGCGCAGCGCGGCTCAACGCTTGTTGAGCAGCCCGCCCAGCATGCCCGCCAGCTGACCGAGGTCGGGTTGTGTGCCACCGGCACCGCCTGCGCCGCCCATCAGGCCGCCGAGCAGGCCGCCCAGGTCGCCGCCCTGCGGCAGCTGGCCCTGCGGCGTGAGCTTGTCCACCACCTGCGGCAGCAGCTGGCTCAGCTGGCCGAGCAGGTCGCCCGGGTTGGTGCCCAGCTGGCTGGCCATGCTGGAGACGGTGTCGCCGCCGAGCACGCGGCCCAACTGGTCGGCGCCGATCGGCTGGTTGGCACCGGTGCCCACCCAGGAGTCGGCCACGTCGCCCAGGCCGTTCTGCTGCATCCTGGCCAGCAGGTCGCTCAGGCCGCCCAGCCCGCCGGCGGCACCCCCGGCGCCACCGCCCTGGGTCAGCAGGCCCAGCACCAGGCCGAGCAGGTTGCCCTGGCCGCCGGGGCTACCGCCCTGTGATTGACCGAGTGCACCGATGACGGAGTCGAACAGGCCCATGGGGTTTCTCCTGGAGAACGGGGTGGAAGGGTGGATAAGTCTGGGGTCGCGCCGCAGTGTCGGTCAGCCGCGGCGCCAGCTAGCCATGCCGTGGCATGGGTTGTTGCAGCGCCAGCCAGGACAGCACGGCCAGCGGCGCGGTCTCGGCGCGCAGCACCCGCGGGCCCAGGTCCAGCGCCAGAAAGCCGGCGGCCCGGGCCGCGGCTTCTTCGTCGGGCGTCAAGCCGCCTTCGGGGCCGCTCAGCGTGCACAGCGGGCCGGCGGGCAGGCCGCGCACCGCGGCCGGTTGTGCGTCGGGCTGCAGGCTCAGCAGCCAGCGGGAGGGGGCGGCGTCGGGCCCGGCCCCTGCCGCCGACGCCGACGCCGAGAGCGCCGGCAGGCCGCGCAGCCAGTCGGTCAGCGCCGCCACCGGCGCCACCGTCGGCACCACGGCGCGGCCGCACTGCTCGCACGCGGCCTGCGCCACGGCCTGCCAGTGCTGCTGCTTGCGCAGCGCGCGCTCGCCGGCCAGGCGCAGCACCGAGCGCTCGCTGTGCAGCGGCTGGATCGTCGCCACACCCAGCTCGGTGGCCTTTTCCACCAGCCAGTCCATGCGCTCGTTGGCGGGCATCGCCAGCGCCACCGTCACGGGCTGCGCCAGCTCGGCGTGCACGGCGGTCGGCGCGCCCAGCCGCACGCCGACGCTGCTGCGGCCCACCGCCAGCACCTGCGCCGGCCAGTCGCGGCCGCTGCCGTCGAAGAGCGTCAGCGTGTCGCCCGGCTGCACGCGCCGCACCATGGCGTGGCGCGCCGGGCCCTCGGGCAGTGGCAGCTCGGCGCCTTCGGTCAGCGGCAGGGGGACGAACAGGCGCATGTCGATCGGGTCGGTGGAGGGACGTGTCGGGGGGGCGTGCGACGGGGCGTGCAGCCAGTGGTTGGCGGGCGCCGCCGCTCAGCCCTGCAGCGCCGCTTCCACGGCCAGCGCCAGGCCGGCCAGCGCGGCGTCGTGCCCGCCGGGTGCGGCCAGCATCAGGCCCACCGGCAGCTCGCCCGGCGCCTGGCAGGGCAGCGTGAAGGCGCAGCCATCGAGGAAGTTGATCGCGAAGGTGTTGCGCAGCAGCAGGCCGTTGGCCTTGAAGAAGGCCTGATCACCGTCGCTGCTGGCCTGCAGTTCGGCGATGGCCGGCGCCACGATGGGCACCGTGGGCGCGATCAGCGCGTCGAAGCCGTGCAGCCGCGCCTGCATGCGGGCGATCCAGTCCTGCCGCCGCTGCAGCAGCGTGATGTAGTCGGCCGCGCTGACGCCCTCGCCCAGCGCCACGCGCGCGGCCACGCGGGGGTCGAAGCGCCCGCGCTGCGTCTGCATGTCGGCCCGGTGCGTGGCCCAGGCCTCGATGGGCGACAGGCCGGCCGGCGCGTTGATCTGCGCCACCTCGGCCAGCTCATGCAGCGGCACCGTGCTGATCTGCGCGCCGGCGGCCGACAGGCGCGTCAGCGTGCGCTCGAAGGCGCGCGCCACCTCGGGCTGCAGCGCGTCGAGCATCAGCGTCTGCGGCAGCGCCAGGCGCGCGCCGGCCAGGCTGCGCGGCACCAGGTCCAGCGGCGCGCCGGCCAGCACGCCGTCCACCAGCACGCAGTCGGCCACGCTGCGCGCCAGCGCGCACACGGTGTCGAGCGTGTGGCTGAGCGGAAACGCGCCCTGCAGCGGCGTGCGGCGCTGCGTGTTCTTGAAACCCACCAGACCGCACAGCGCGGCCGGGATGCGGATCGAGCCGCCGGTGTCGGAGCCCAGGCCCGCCACCGCCAGACCCAGCGCCACCGACACCGCCGCGCCCGACGAGGAGCCGCCGGGGATGCGCGCCACCGCCCCATCACAGGGGTTGCGCGGCGTGCCGTGGTGCGGGTTGGTGCCGACGCCGGAGAACGCGAACTCGCTCATGTTGGTGAGGCCGGTGATCGCCGCGCCGGCCTGCTTCAGGCGCGCCACGGCCACCGCGTCCTGCGTGGCGGCCGGGCGGCCTTCGCGCAGCACCGAACCGGCCAGCGTGGTGCGGCCGGCGATGTCGTAGAGGTCTTTCACGGTCACCGGCAGGCCGGCCAGCGGCGGCAGCGGCAGGCCTTGCGCCAGCCGTGCGTCGGCGTGGCGCGCGGCGGCCAGCGCCTCGTCGTCCAGCCGCGTGGTGAACACCGCGGCGGCGGCTGGCTCCCGGGCGCGGGCGATGAGCTCCTGCAACAGCGCCTCGTGGGCACCGGGCGTGTGCAGGCGGGCGCGCAGGCTGGCAATCGGGGGCAGCATCGTCATGGGCGGGGCCGCGTGGCGCGGTGTCGGAGCTCTAGGGCGGCGCCGATTCTCGGGCATGCCGGCGCGGTGCTGCCGGTGTTGCCGGTACCGCGTGCGCCGGGCGGGCGCTCAGGCGCCGGGCCGCAGCTCGCGCCGCAGCACCTTGCCCACCGGCGTGCGCGGCAGCTCGGGGCGGAACTCCACCACCTTGGGCCGCTTGTAGCCGCTCAGGTGCAGCTCGCACCAGGCGCGCACCTCGGCTTCGCTCGGGCTGGCGCTGGCCGGGTCGGCCTTCACCAGCACCACCTTCACGGCCTCGCCGGCCAGGGTGTCGGGCACGCCGACGGCGGCGCAGGCGCGCACGCCGGGCATCAGCGCCAGCACGTCCTCGATCTCGTTCGGGTAGACGTTGAAGCCGCTGACGAAGATCAGGTCCTTCTTGCGGTCGACCAGGCGCAGCGCGCCTTCGGCGTCGATGAGGCCGATGTCGCCGGTGCGCAGGTAGCCGTCGGCGGTCATGACCTTGGCGGTGTCTTCGGGGCGCTGCCAGTAGCCGGCCATGACCTGCGGGCCGCGCACCGCGATCTCGCCCGGCGTGCCGGGCTGCACGGGCCGGCCTTCGTCGTCGAGCAGCAGCACGTCGGTGCCCGGCAGGGGCAGGCCGATGTGGCCGCTGAACGGGCCGGGCTGCACCGGGTTGCAGGTGACCGCCGGGCTGGCCTCGCTGAGGCCGTAGCCCTGGCAGAGGCTGTTGCCGGTCTTCAGCAGCCACAGCAGCGCGGTGGCCGGCTCCACCGCCGCCGCGCCGCCCACGCTCAGGCGCAGCGCGCTCCAGTCGACGGCGTCGACCGCCGGGTGCTGCGCGACCTGCCTGAACAGCTCGTTGACGCCCGGGAAGCAGTGCACGCGGTGGCGTGCCAGCACCTTGAGCATGCCGTCGGTGTCGTGCGGGTTCGGGATCAGCAGCGTGCAGCCGCCGATCTGCAGCCCCAGCAGCATCACCAGCGTGAAGCCGTAGATGTGGTGCAGCGGCAGCGCACCCACCGTCAGCACCTGCTCGCCGGGCGGCACCGTGGCCAGCGCCGGGCGGTACCAGGCGCCGGCCTGCGCCAGGTTGGCCACCAGGTTGCGGTGCAGCAGCACCACGCCCTTGCTGGGGGCCGTGGTGCCGCCGGTGTACTGCAGCACGGCCAGGTCGTCGGGGCCCACGGTCACCGGCACCAGCGCCTTGCGGCGCCCGGCGTCGAGCGCGGCGCCGAAGCTCACCGCCGACGGCAGCTCGTAAGGCGGCACCAGGCGCTGCACGCGGCGCATCCAGTGGTTGACCACGGTGCCCTTGAGCGGGCCCAGCAGGTCACCCATCGCGGCCACGATGGCGTGGCGCGTGGGCACCGCGTCGGCCACCTGCGCCAGCGTGGCAGCCACGCTTTCCATGATCACGATGGCGCGCGCGCCGCTGTCCTTGAGCTTGTGCTCCAGCGCCGCGGCCGACAGGTGCGGGTTGACGTTCACCACCACGAGGCCCGCGCGCAGGATGGCCGCCACCGCCACCAGCACCTGCGGCACGTTGGGCAGCATCACGGCCACGCGGTCGCCGCGCACGAGGCCCAGGCCCTGCAGGTAGGCGGCAAGCGCCTGCGACAGCTCGTCGAGCTGGCCGAAGCTCAGCGGCCGCCCCATGCAGATGCAGGCGGGCAGGTTGCGGTGGCGGCGGAAACTCTCTTCCAGCACGGCCACCAGCGAGGGGTGCGTGTCGGTCCGGACCTGCGGCGGCACATCGGCCGGGTACTGCTGGAGCCAGAGTTGTTGCATCGAGACTTCGCCCTACGGAGCCCGATTCTGACGGCTTGCTGACAACGGACCATCAGGGGATTCGATACGCGGCCTCGGTGCAGGCCAGGCCCGCGCCCTCGAGCCGTCGCGCGGGCATGAAAAAAGGGGGCCGAGGCCCCCCTTTTTGTCGTGATGGGTGCGGCCCGCGCCGCCGTCACTCCACCGCCTTGACCATGTCCTCGACAACCTTCTTCGCATCGCCGAAGACCATCATCGTCTTGTCCATGTAGAAGAGCTCGTTGTCCAGGCCCGCATAGCCGCTGGCCATCGAACGCTTGTTCACGATCACCGTCTTGGCCTTGTAGGCCTCCAGGATGGGCATGCCGTAGATCGCGCTGCCCTTCACGTGCGCGGCGGGGTTCACCACGTCGTTGGCGCCCAGGATGATGGCCACGTCGGCCTGGCCGAACTCGCCGTTGATGTCTTCCATCTCGAAGACCTGGTCGTAGG